>ERZ1370068.4843-contig-3896_pt1 | contig 16024 bp, 30 predicted proteins | sample MGYA00561227_ERZ1370068 | MGnify/ENA primary metagenome ERZ1370068 (study PRJEB38410, sample SAMEA6850437) | metagenome | study: Metagenomic assessment of the ecological functions of the soil: analysis of the soil microbiota associated with the...
GGGCCGCGAGGCCCGCGCGTCACAGCGGGGCGGAGGGCCGTCAGGGACTCCGCCCCTGGTGTGTTGGACCCCACGCCGCTTGCGTCCTCACCAGTCGTTCGGCTCAGGCCGTGGCTGTGCCTTCTGTGCACTTGACGTGCTCCAGGGGGTCCAGTAGAGTTGCGGCCTCAGACGGACGTGCCTCCATCACCAGCGGGGGACCATCGGCGTGACCGCTCGTCAGCAACCCGCCATCCCATTTGCGGCCCAAGCCATCCCCTTCGACGAGTTTCTCGCCGCAGGAAAACTCCCTCAGGGCTACCTCAGCAGTGAGTATCTCGCGCAGCAATTCGTCGAGCGCCTCGTGCACTATGTCCTCAGTGTCCCAACCGGCAGCTACACCATGGCCCAATTGGGCCAGCTCCTGGAACAGATCGACTCGCGCACCCAGGTCCTCTTCTTCAAACGGCTCAAAGAAACGAGCCCCGAGAGTCTCAAAGATTTCGCGCCCCTCTATTACGGCTTCATGAACGAGTTTCATTCTCTTCTGTTTACCTAGCCCAACAACTTTTTCCTTGTCGCTGTGGCATTCTCGTGTATAATCGGGTGGTTGATAATTTGCGCAAAGGAGTGGCATGAATCCAACCCTACAGCGAGCAGTGACCAGCTTCTATAATCTCATCTACGAGGCCCAAACATTTGCCACCACGATGTCACGGATTGACACCGCGGAGCAGGAACATTACGCCGGACGGATCGAAGGGTTAAATTGGGTGCTTGATCGCTGCCAAGAGCTCGAAGACATGGATGCGAATTTGACTCCTTCGTCCCTCCAGCGAGTTCTCACGGAGGTCAAATCCGATCTCGATCACGAATTATCGGTCCAGCGGCGAGAAAGGGACGTCGTGCGGATGGACGAGAGGAGGCTCTCAATTTTGTCGCTGATTATTTATCTAGCCTGATCACAGCAACGGACATTGAGTCAGCCAAGACGCCGGCGGTGTAACGCTCTCGTCTTCAATCAGGCTTCCTGTACCAACTTCACCTGTCACTTTCCATGACGCATGGCCGATCGTTACGATGATGCGAGAATGGATCATTTTCGCGCTTTGCCTGGGGGTCGGCGGCCACATCGCGCTCGGCGTCGTCATGCATGCCCCCGGTCTTTGGCCATGGAGTACGACCGGATTCTATGGCTTATTGAGCGGACTAGCGGTCTACGGTCTGGTGCAAGCAGGGCGAGGGTTTGGAAACTGTTCCGGCACGCTCCCAAGTTCCCATCGAAGGACGGACCCAACGCCTCATGGTGAACAGTGCGAGCATCCCGAGGCCGGACTCTCGGCATTGACCCCTACCCGCCTCATCTGCGTGGAATTATTGTATGTCAGGCCTCCCGCGTAAACCGACCAGTCCAACTTGGCCGACCGGTCTATCCCCCAGGACAGCTCGACCGCCAAGACCGGATGCCTCGGAACAGCCGGACCAATTCAGATCGTTGAATGCCTCGCTGCTCTATTGCCCTTCCTGCCGAGTGGCGACCCCGACACGGGAGCGACTCCTGCTCGTGCTCCCGACCGGGAATCTGTATGAGTATCTCTGCCTGCACTGCGGAACGTCGACCGGCTCCAAGACCGACAACCGATAGGCGACTGCGTCCGTTTTCGCGCCCCAATGACGATCGAGGTGATACGGGTGTTTCCCCTCATCACGCATGGGACAGAACGTTCAGATGAGAAGGGCTAACTGCGTACTTGCCGAAGCAACCTGCACGCCGGGAATCCGTGTGCAGATTCGCTGCAGTGGCGATTCCGCGATTGCAGCAGAATCGGTCATGAATGATGTAGGCTAGATTATCCCTTCCAGGGGGATGCCTTCTTCGATGAGCATGACAGGAATGTCTTCGCGGATAGGATACAGCATCTTCCGATCGCCTCTGATCAACCCTCCGTCGAGGGGTTCGGTGACCGGCTTACTCGCCTTATTTTTCAATTGCCCACGGCTCACGGCCTCGTTCAACTTGGCAATCAGCGCCTCATCAGCCAAACTCACATCCTGTTTCGTGTCGGGGCAACAGAGAATGGCGAGAAGATCCTTGTCGATATTGACCGGCTGCCTTGCTCCCGTATGTTCCGCCATAAACGCCGCTCCGTGTGACCCCGACCGATATTACGCGGCTAGAATAGATCACCGATATCGATGAGATCAAGCCCTGCGTGCAGACGCTATTTCGACTAGCGGTTTCTGCTACACTTCAAGTCTCGCTCGATCGTATTAAGGAAAACAAGCGGCGATGTCAAACACCTTATGGAAATACTCCTTGGCCGGATTGTTGGTTCTCGTGCCGGCCTGGGCCACATTCTTGATCCTTTCCACACTGTTTCTCGCACTCAACGAATTGATCCACGACCTTCCGTGGAATATCGGAGCCCGACAAAGGCCTGGACTTATCCTCGTCCTGTTTCTGCTCCTTGTTGTTATTGTCGGCGCCATCGCCACCCATGTAGTCGGACGGCGTATCATCACCCAGGCAGAACGGTGGATCGGGCACATTCCACTGGTCCGCAGTGTCTACATCACCCTCAAAGGGATGACCGATCTTCTTAATTTCCGCTCTCGCTTCGGACGCAGCACCGTGGTGGCTTTTCCGTTTCCTCGAGACGGTCTCTGGGCGATCGGTTTTGTTATGGGGCTGCACCGCCGGCGCTGCAAGTCGCACCAACAACAAGTTTGCTCATGGTCTTTGTGCCCACGGCCATCCATCCGTTCACCGGATTACTCGCGTTTGTCCCCCAGCCACAGGTACGTCCGATCAATCTGCCACCGGAAGATGCCATCAAGATGGAGTGTACCGCCGGTTTGTACAAGCCGGAAACCGGATGGTTACAAGCCCCAAAGACAACGGCCTGAGCCCCATGCCAGTCCTCGACCATCTGAATGTCCGACTCGCCAAGCCAGAAGATGCGGCGATGATCGCGTCGTTCAGTGCAGCCATGGCTCTGGAAACAGAAGGACGCCGCCTCGATCTCGACCGCTTGTCATGACGGGACCATTGCCCTCCTTGAATCTCCCGACCGTGGATTTTTCATGGTCGCCGAACTGGAACAGGCCGACGATCGCCAGCTGCTGGGGCAGCTGATGATCACCTATGCGAATGGAGCGATTGGCGCAACGGCGCATTCTGGTGGATTCAGAGTGTGTATGCTGGATCCGGCCTGGCGTCGCCAGAGGCGTCTTTCGCCGGATGCATGATACCGTGATGGCCACCGCCAAGACAAGCCCGAACGTCTGCGGGGTCCGTCTGCGTACGTCGAAGTGAGCAACGGCGCTGCACAAGTAGTGTACCGTGAAGTGGGACTCACTCCGTCATCCTATGCCATATTTGAAACCGATTTTGTTCTGGCACGCACTAGGATTTAGAGGATCGTCCAACCGAAGCCTAGCAAAAGGAGTTATCGTGCTACTATTCAAGCCGCTGGCTGGAATCATCATCGTCCTGGCCCTGATCATGACTCAAGGCTGTGCGTTCAGCCGAGGTACCCTTGGCGAAGACATTAGATCTGAGTCCGTCGATGCGATCAAGAAGGCCACGACCACGAAGGCCGGAGGTACTCTCCCTACTCGGCGCACCGGACCGGCTTCTTCAGTAAACAGCCGTGACGTATTTAGCCAATACTATCGGTACGACGCCAAAGTCGGCAGCTTGCTTCTCATCCTCATCAATTTTTCACGCGTGTCCATCAAGAGCGATGACCTGTTCGTCATCATTGACCGTGAAGGCATCGTCGAGGACGTCACTTTATCGAAGCGCACGGATGGACTGAAGTTCCGATTCTGGCCCTTTGGAGAATGAGATGAAGCTCCCTTTGTCCAGACTTTGCCCCCATACGTTTTTGTGCGTGACCTTCGTCGGTTGTAATGTCGTTCGTTTTAACCCTAAATACCCCCATCACGCAGAATGACGTGGCCTTTATCGTTCGGGACCAAACCACGTTGGCCGATGTGATCACCAAGCTGGGCACGCCTGATTCCATAACCGACTCGTATACAGGAGTTGTCGCAACATACCGCTTCCTCGACATGAAATATTCCGTGTCAATTTCGGCTGGTTACTGAAGTTCTGGTCGCCCGTCGACGCGGATCTCCCTCATTTCACGTACTGGCCTTGGCACCGATGCGCTCGAATTGCTCTGTGACTCCAATTGGGTCGTCACGCACCATAGCTTCCTCCGCCGATCTCTCCGGTCACAGCTTCAATCCGTATCCCTTTGACTCTTAGTCCTTTGTCGACCTCTCAGCGAATTGCTGCATTCCACTGGCCCCGCTATAATGCGGGCCATGGAGCCAGAATCATCCGATAGCACGTCGCACCTTCATACTAATGTCACATCCCCCTCTTATATCCCGGCCGACAAGGACACAGAGTTTCTCCAGCGGGAAGAACTCCGCTCCATTCGCATCGGGCTCGAACTCTTGAAGCCCGAGTTGATCCAGCGTGAACAGGGGATCCGGTCGACCATCGTCGTGTTCGGCAGTGCGCAGACTACAAGAATCGGCCGCCGCGCAAGCATGCGCTCCACCTGGCGGAAGAGGAAGCTGCACGAGCCCCGACTGATCGAATGCGTACGCAGCAAGGTGGAGATCGCCCGGCGACAACTCGCGCTCTCGAAGTATTACGACGTGGCGCGTGAGTTCGGCCGGCTGGTTTCGTCGACCTGCCAGATCGACGGCCGTTGCGATTACGTCATTGTCACTGGCGGAGGGCCCGGCATCATGGAAGCCGCCGAACCGCGGGGCAGCGGACGTGAACGCAAAATCCATCGGTCTCAACATCACCCTGCCTCACGAACAGCATCCGAACCCCTACATCACACCGGAGCTGAGTTTTCAGTTTCGCTATTTCGCCATCAGGAAAATGCACTTCTTGATCCGCGCCAAGGCGCTGGTCGCCTTCCCGGAGGATTCGGCACCCTTGATGAGCTATTCGAGACGCTGACGCTCCTCCAAACAGGCAAGACCGAAAACGTGATGGTCGTGCTGGTCGGACGTGACTTTTGGGAGCGCCTGATCAACTGGCAATTGCTCGTCGAGGACGGGCTGATCGGGCAGGAAGATCTGCGGCTATTTCACTATGCCGAGACGGCTCAGGAAGCCTGGGACCTGATCAGCCCGCCACAATGGAGTGCCCTCATCATGAAACTCTCCTTCCACGGCGCGGCACGATCTGTCACCGGAAGTCGCCACATGGTCGAAACGCCCGGATGCCGTATGTTGCTGGATTGCGGGCTCTTTCAAGGGCGCCGAGAGGAAGCACTTCGTCAGAATCAGGATTTGGGATTCGATCCAAAATCGATTAGAGCCGTCTTGCTATCCCATGCCCATGTCGACCATTCCGGCGCCTTACCGGTGCTTCCGAAGCATGGATTCTCAGGAAAGGTCTACCTCACCAGAGCCACCGCCGATTTGACAGACCTCATGCTGGAAGATTCGGCTCATGTCCAGGTCAGTGATTGCAGCTACGTCAACAAGCAGGAACAGCGGAAGGGAAAAGCCTGTGTCCGATCGCTTATACAATACCGATGATGTCCGTAAGCTTGTCCGACGATTCGAAGGTACACGGTACGGAGACACGCTCAAGATCGCCCCACGCGTGACAGCTTCCTTTCACGACGCCGGCCATATCTTGGGATCGGCGGCCATTCGAAGTGAAATACACAGCACGCGGCAATACGACCACCGTGCTCTTCAGCGGAGATCTTGGCCGCCCCAACATGCCCATTCTTCGCGATCCTGAGCCACCACCGCCATGCGACGTATTGATTCTTGAATCGACCTACGGCGATCGCCTGCACGAGGCTGACCGAGCGGTCATGAAACAACAGGCACTGGACCTTCTCACCCATGCCAAAGCCCACAAGAGCAAGATTATCGTCCCGGCATTTGCCGTTGGACGGACCCAGGACTTGGTCATGCGAATCAAGGAACTCGTCGGCGAGGGCCGCCTCGATCCCATCCCGATCTATATCGATTCCCCGCTGGCCTCACGGGCCACGGAAGTCTTTCGCCGCCACCCGGAATGCTACGATGAAGAAACCACCAAAACCTTCACCTCCTCCAGGCGACCTCTTTTGCCTCTCGTTATATCCATTTTGTCTCATCGCCGGAAGACAGCAAACGCCTGAACAGCATGAAGGGCCCCTGCGTCATCATCTCCGCCTCCGGCATGTGCGAAGGCGGCCGCGTCGTGCATCATCTCAAGCACGCGATTCAAGACGAAGCGAACGTGATCGTCTTTGTGGGCTTTCAAGCCGAGCATACCCTCGGGCGCAAACTTGTCGAAGGGTGGGATGTCGTCCCGATTTTCGGCGTGCCCACTCCGCGCCGGGCCCAGATCGTCAAGTTCAACGGGCTCTCGGCCCATGCGGATCGCCAGGACCTCCTGGCCTACGTGCGGGCAATCAGGCCAGGCCCGAGCTAAGATTTTTCTCGTCCATGGTGAAGAAAAGCAGGCCCTCTCGCTGGCCGCTGCCATTCAGGCGGAACAACCTCAAATTGAAGTCACCGTCCCCCATGTCGGATCGAGCCATGAGGTCTAACGGCAGTACCCGCCTGACAATCCCGCTGCTGATCCTGGCCATCGGGATCTGCCTAGCCCCGTTCGTTTCTGCCCAAGCCGGTGAGCCAGAAGAACCTCGACTGAGAGCTCGTGCCCTTGGCATCGTCGTCGGCTCCTACACACCGGGACCGCTCAACGCGATCACCGACGTGGCCGGCGTCACCGTGGGCCAGACCACCCTCATCTCCGGCGACGGGCCACTCAAGCCGGGGCTCGGCCCGATACGAACCGGCGTGACGGTCGTCATCCCTCGCGACGACGTGTGGCACAAGAAAGTGCCGGCCGGGTCGTTCGTTCTCAGCAGGACCGGCGAGATGACCGGGCTTGCCTGGATCAGCGAATCGGGCTTCCTCGAGTATCCGATCGCCCTCACAAATACGTTGAACGTGCCGCGAGTGGCCAACGGGGTCATGAGACTGGATGATCGCGCGCTATCCGGAGATCGGCATTACCGACGATACCCTGACACCAGTGGTCGCCGAATGCGACGATGGGCGACTCAACGACATCCAAGGGCGGCATGTCTCGGAAGCCGATGTGGTGAGCGCGCTCAACGGCGCTTCCTCCGGAGTCGTGCAGGAAGGATCCGTTGGTGCCGGAACAGGTATGGTGTCCTATGGTTTCAAGGGTGGCATCGGGACCTCGTCACGGCGACTGCCAGAGACCGAAGGTGGCTATACGATTGGCGTGCTCGTCAATGCGAACCATGGGCGACGGCCTGAGCTCGTCGTGGGCGGAGTCCCGGTCGGTCGGCTCTATGAGGCTGTGCCTCCCGTCGCGCAGGTTCTTGCACCTGGGCAAAGCGAAGGCTCGATCATCGTCATCATTGCCACCAATGCTCCGCTCGACAGTCGGCAGCTCACTCGGCTGGCTAAACGTGCCGCGCTGGGTCTGGCGCGCACAGGCTCCACCGCGCGCCACGGCAGCGGCGACTTTATGCTGGCCTTCTCCACCGCGAACATTATTCCGCATTACCCGAAAGAGCCGACGTTTCAACAGATGCACCTCGCCGACACGCATCTGAACCCATTGATCACGGCGACGGTCGAAGCCACGGAAGAAGCCATTCTCAACGCGCTGACCATGGCGACGACGGTGGTGGGACGCGACGGCCACCGCGTCGAGGCCATCTCCCTCACCAGACTCCGTACCATCCTCGACCACCAGGTCAAGTAACTGCGGAAAATCGGCACCCTGCAGGCCAGAGGATTCCCTCACTTGCATTTCCTCTCTTGCCTCGCTATCCTCTCGCGACTCTCTTGCGTCTGGAGGATTTGCATGAACGAGTACCAACTCGGTGGTAGCTTTGAATCTTTTGACCGCGCTGGGAAAACCGATGCATTCGCCGAGTTTTTACAGGCCCGCATGGCCCGTGCATTGGAGACAGAAGATCCCGCTGAACTGCACTATCTTCTGGCCCAACTCGACGACTACCATTCCTACATGTGGCGCTACTATAACAAGCTGGCTCAAGGACCGCCCGGAACGGATGGACCCAGGGGTCTAACGTATCGGCGACCGACAGGCGACACGTTCATACCATGACGATTCATTCCACAGGCACGACCACCCCGGCCACGCTACAATTCGCGACCGCACTCTCGCGCAAGACCGATACGGAGGCCGCCACTCGCGATCTCGCGGATGCCATCCTGATGCAAATCGGCACGGCCCCCATCGATCTGGCCTTCGTCTTCTTTTCCGCCCACCATGCGGCCAAAGCCTCCATGATCTCAGCCATGCTGCAGAGGGAACTGCGGGCGAAGGTCTGTCTGGGCTGTTCCGGTGAAGGTGTCATCGCCGGCTCCGAAGAGATTGAAACCGCTGCAGCCCTGACCGTCTGGGTCGCGTGCCTTCCTGATGTCAAACTGACTCCGCTCCAGATCTCCGTATCTCAGCTGCAGGACCAAATCCGTATGCCCGGGTGGCCGGAGCCGGGGCTCGAGGATTCGACCTTTCTCCTCCTCGCTGATCCTTTTCGACACCGATGCAAGAAGTCCTGTCCCTTATGACCGACCGGTACCCTCACGGCAAAGTTGGCGGGGGCCTTGCCGGTGGAGGTCAGGATTCAGGAGAGAATCGACTGCTCCTCAATGATCAGGTCTTGGACGGGGGCGTGGTGGGAGTGCAACTCACCGGACCGCTCGCCGTGCGAACCGTGACCTCGCAAGGCTGCCGTCCGATCGGCGAACGGTTTGTCGTGACGAGGGCGGAGCAAAACCTGATCTATGAACTGGGCGGCGTCTCGGCCTTGAAACGGCTCCAGGACGTCTTCGAATCCATGGGGGAGCCCAACGCCGCGATGCTCACCGCGCGTTGCACCTGGGCATCGTGATCGATGAGCACGGGAGTCATTTCGAGCGGGGCGACTTCCTCGTTCGGAACCTCATCGGAGCGGATCAACAGGCCGGAGCCGTCGCGATCGGAGACGTCGTTCAGGAAGGCCAGACCGTGCAGTTCCACCTTCGCGATGCGAAGTCTGCAAGCGACGACTTGCACTTTCGCCTGGCTGCGGATCGAGCGAAGCACCAAAGTCCCCACTCGGGGCCCTCCTGTTCAGCTGTTGCGGGCGTGGAGAGGGACTCTTCGGCCAACCCCATCACGATAGCGGGGTCGTGCAAGAGCGGCTCGGTCCTATCCCGACGGCGGGATTCTTTGCCCAGGGCGAGATCGGTCCGGTCGGAGGGCGCAACTTCCTGCACGGCTACACAGCGAGTGTGGTCATCTTCTCAGAGCCTGACTCCCGCAAGGACCATCAGTGAGAACGGCACGTTCCTGGAGCTCTCGAACAGGATCGCCGGCTCAGAGCGTTGGCAGGAGTTTCTGTGCGCCATCATTACTGTACTCTGTTGTCGTCGGTCATCGTGGTTGAGTAACCGACGATTAGGAAAGGAGCCGTCATGCCGTTTCGGGAAGCAGGTGCCGAAGGGAATGAAGTCACAACGTCATCGGGATTGCAGTATGTCGATCTCACGATCGGAGCCGGCGCGACGGCAGAGGCAGGACAGACCGTCACCGTGCATTACACCGGCTGGCTAGAAAATGGGAACAAATTCGACAGTTCCGTGGACCGAGGCCAGCCTTTCTCTTTTCCTCTGGGCGCCGGACGAGTCATCAAGGGATGGGACGAGGGCGTCAAGGGCATGAAAGTGGGAGGGAAGCGAAAGCTGACCATTCCTTCCAAGCTCGGTTATGGCGCACAGGGCGCTGGTGGCTTGATTCCTCCACACGCCACGTTGATCTTCGACGTCGAACTCCTTGGCCTGTGAGCTACGTCATGCAGCGCACGCCACTCATCACGCACCATCAAGCCTGCGGGGCCAAACTCGTCGATTTCGCCGGATGGGAGATGCCCATCCAATACAGCGGTGTCGTGGACGAGTACCATACCGTCCGTTCCCATGTCGGGCTCTTCGATGTGAGCCATATGGGGCGGGTGCGAATCGCCGGAACTGGTGCTGTCTCCTTCCTCCAACGAGTCACCACCAACGATGTCGAGCAAACTCGCCGTTTCTCAAGCCCAGTATTCCATGGTCTGCAACGAGAATGGCGGCATCAAAGACGACGTCTTCGTCTATCGGCTCGCCTCGGACGAGTTCCTATTGTGCGTGAATGCCTCGAACCGCGAGAAGATCCTGTCGTGGCTACAATCCCAGCTTGCCCAGGACAAGATGGTTCGTCTCGAAGACCGGTCAGTCGAATTGTCCCAGGTCGCCGTTCAAGGTCCCAAATCTCGCGAGCTGCTCATGAGTCTTGGCGGGACGGCGCTCGAAGGACTCAAGCTCCATCACACGTGCGAGGGCACGATCGGTGGCCTTTCCTGCTTGCTGGCCCGCACTGGCTACACCGGTGAACTGGGCTATGAGATTTACATCGACGCAGACAAAGTCGGCCGCCTCTGGGACCTGCTCGTCGACAAGGGACAGGCGTGGGGACTCAAGCCGGCGGGACTCGGCGCGAGGGATCTCCTCCGGTTGGAAATGGGCTATCTGCTCTATGGCAACGATATGGGCGAAGAAACGACGCCACTCGAAGCCAATGCCGACTGGACCGTCAGTTTCCAGAAGGGCGGGTTCATCGGCAGCCAGGCGCTCCTGGCGCAGAAACAAGCTGGAGTCGCTCGCCGATTCGTCGCCTTCGAACTCGTCGAGAAGGCCGTGCCTCGCCACGGATTCAGAATCCTCGACCCCACGGCCTCCCATCCCATCGGCGACGTAACGAGCGGCAATCTCTCGCCGCTTCTCCAGAAAGGCATCGGGTTGGGCTATGTGCCTCTGCGCTATGCAGAGCCCGGTGCTTCCATTCTGATCGAAATCCGCAGCAAGAGCGTCCCAGCACACATCGTCAAGCCACCGTTCTATAGGAAGCCCAAGGCCTAGCCGTGCGCAGGCACGAGGCTATGGGCAGAGGCTAGAGGAACCGAGATGATATCGAGCTCTGACCTGCGTTCATCTCCTCACCCCATTCCTCTCGCCTTGAGGCCTCTAGCCCATGCAAACCAAACACATCTACACAGGCATCGTCGTGAACTTGAATGTCGACACCGTCACGCTGCCCAACGGCCTCACGGTCGACTTAGAAGTTGTGCGCCATCCGGAGCAGCCGCGGTGGTGCCGCTGAAAGACGATGACACGGTCATCTTGATTCGGCAGTTCCGCCACGCGGCAGGAGGATTCATCTATGAAATCCCTGCGGGGAAACTTCATCCTGGTGAAGACCCCACAGCCTGTGCGGCACGCGAACTTGAAGAAGAAATCGGATACCGAGCCGGCAAGCTTGAACTCCTCTCCAGCATCTTTACCGCGCCAGGGTTCACCGACGAAGTGATCCACGTCTACAAGGCGACCGGGTTGACGACCGGTCGGCAGCAGCTCGATCGTGATGAGGTTCTGGAAGTGATTGAGCTGCCTCTACTGGAAGCGATTCACATGATTGAGACTGGAGCGATCAGGGATGCAAAGTCGATCGTGGGATTACAAGCGGTATATCTTCGGAGCAGCACCAGGTAGGAAGAAAGGCCAAAGGGTCTCCCGTTCTAGATAGGAGACCCTTTGGGCCAGCTAGCCTCGCCAAAGAAAAGGGATTACTTGCCCTTCTCGTCTTTCTTCTTCTCGTCCTTCTTCTCTTCGGACGTATCGATGTAGCCACCCTTCTTCTCTTCCTTCTTCTTATCTTCCTCATCGTACACAAGGACGTGGCCGCCCTTCTTCTCGTCCTTCGACTCCTTCTTCTCGTCAGCTGCAAAGGCCGGAGCGCTGAACGTCACTGCCACTGCCACTGCCATGATTGCCATCAAGATGCGCTTCATAGTATGTCACCCCCTTTAAATGTTTGAAGATTGTGCCCTTCATCGGCACTTGCTGGGAGTATTCAGCAAGCTTAGTGCCGAGCCCTTGATGTCCATGTCCTCATTATATTTATCAATCTGTTATGTACTTTCGCAACCTGCATCTGAAGGGCTGGATCCTTCGGTTCTCTGTGGCAGAATGGCTCATTCCCACTAAACTGCCTCAGAACAATATGGGTGACACAAGACGACAATACCGGCGACTCCGCGACTGCATCCAACCCGGCGTGCTCGTACTCTTTGTCGGCATTAATCCCGGCCTCCGGTCAGCCGCTACTGGACACCACTTCGCCGGCTACTCGAACCGGTTTTGAAACTCCTGTTCGAGTCGAAGCTCGCGCCTGAGCCACTCACGCATCAAGACGATTGGCGTCTTCCGGATTGAGGGCTCGGCCTGACAAATATCATCCAACGGCCCAGCGCAGGGATCGATGTGCTCAAGCCGCGAGATATATAGCAGGCAGGAAGAGGCTCATCGCCACAGTAAAACATTATCGTCCTCACGCGGTTGCCCTGCTTGGTGTCACGATCTATCGCACGTTGTTCCCAGAATACCGGACCGGACGAATCAGCCTCCGGGCTGCAAGCCAAGACCTTGGCGGACCGGCCTGTTTTTGTCTTGCCTAATCCCAGCGGTCGGAATGCCCATTATTCATATCGAACGATGCTGATGGCATTCCGTGCGCTACGCAATGCGACAAACGAACTTGCTCAAAGGTGCTGACGAAGGGAACGATCACGATAGGACGTCTGGGCCAGCTGTACGCAAATTCTCACAAACACTGTGTTGTCGTGACAACAGAATGTTGGCCAAACTGCGAAGTAGCCTCGATAAAGAAATCGTTCCCAAAAACATACGCACTCTCTTGAACTGGCATTTGGATTGCGGTATCTTGCAGATCTCGCTTGAAGATTCCCTCTGAACTGGTAGAGGAAGATGAAGAACACATTCCTTGTTCTGCTCGGCTGTGTGATCTTAGCGAGCCCCAATACTATCCTGGCGCAACAACATCATCCCAGCTATTGATCGATGGAGCGATGACAGAGTGCTACGCAGGGCGTGTCACTCAAAGACCGGGCCAGCCGAGTCGGCCATTTCGAGAAAGGCCAGGCCCTCGGGGAGCAGGCCGTGGCCTTGGACGATCGATCTGCTGACGCACACTTCGCCCTGTTCTGTAATTTGGGCGAATTAATGCGGATTGATGGGGAATTGAGCATCACGTCGGTTATGGGATTCCGCCGGATCACGAAAGAGCTCGAGCGGACACTGGAACTCGCACCCGATCACCTTGCTGCCCTGTCGGCCAAAGGGACCCTCCTTCTCAGGCTTCCTTCCCTACTGGGGGAGACAAGGAAAAGGGTGAGAAACTCCTCCCTGTATGTACTCCTAAAAGCACCGCAGTCCGTCAATGCCAGGCTTGGCCTAGCCAAGAGCTATTGTGCCAACGGTCGTCACGGTGAGGCCCTTCTCGCTTCGCCTCCGAAGCGCTGGATCTCGCTCAAGCCCAACGGCAACGGATGACTTCGCGCCTGAAGCGGCAAAAGTATTGGCTCAGCTTAGGGCCAACGCTGCCAAGGCAGATTAGCCTCTCCTCCCCTCCCACTGTCTTCCTGGCACCAGACATTAAAGCATGTTATCTTGAGCCTCCAAGCATGACGCGTCACTTGCCTCTCGTTCCCCTGTGCGCTTCATGAGATACACTTTTAGGATTTTCACCATCCTGTCAGGGGCACACCATGTTACTCGACGGAAAGAACGGTCTCATCATAGGTGTCGCCAACAAGCACAGCATCGCCTGGGCCATCGCCCAATCGACGGCAAGCCAAGGCGCCCGGCTGCTGTTCAATTACCAGAACGAACGGCTACGGGAGAACGTCGAAGAACTGGTCGCCACCATGCCCGGCGCGAAAGCCTTTCCCTGTGACGTGGGAGACGATGCGCAAATCGCAGCATTGATGCAGAACGTGGGGAAAGAAACGGCGAAGCTCGACTTTCTCGTCCACTCAGTCGCCTTTGCCCCGCGCGAGGAACTCACCGGCCAGTTCGTAAACACCACGCGGCAGGATTTGCCACGGCGCTAGACGTGAGCGCCTATTCGCTCGTCGTCGTCACGCAGAGCGCGCGCTGCCCTTGATGACCGACGGCGGCTCCGTCGTCACGCTCACCTACCTCGGGCGGAACGGGTCGTGCCCACTACAACGTCATGGGAGTCGCCAAAGCCGCGCTGGAAGCTACCGTCCGCTATCTGGCCCACGACCTCGGCCCCAAGAACATCCGGGTGAACGCCATCTCCGCTGGTCCGATCAAGACGCTTGCAGCCCGCGGCGTCTCCGGCATCAGCAAGATGGTGGATCACCACCGAGAGTTCGCACCTCTCCGCCGCGCAACGGAACAAGGCGAAGTCGGCGACACGGCGTTGTTCTTGGTCAGTCCGCTAGGACGTGGAATTACCGGAGAAGTGATCTATGTCGATGGCGGCTATCACTATCCTGGGCTCACTAGCTTCAGTGGAATAACGTGAAGCGTATTTCGTAAAACAATTCAGGAGTCTGATGATCTATCGATCTGATGAATGCTCGCGAATTCCGGTCGATCAACGGATCATCAGATCTGCATTCTTAGCACTACTCGAGCGTTCGCCTGAGGTTTTCAATTTCCCGCGCTTCGTCTTACTCTCCAACCGCCGTTGCTTCGAACCCTTCGTCGGCTTCGTGGCTCTGCGCTTCTTGCGCGGGATGGCCACACTCTGAATGATCTCTTGCAGGCGAGCGAGAGCATCCTCTCGGTTCTGCCCTGGCTCCGATGCTGCTGTGCTTTGATGGTAATCACGCCCTCTTGTGAGATGCGGTGATCTTTCAACTTCAGCAGCTCTTCCCTTGTAGAACAGGGGCAACGACGAGGGCGGCAATATCGAATTGCAAATGAATCGCGGACGGACTTTGTTCACATTCTGCCCGCCAGCACCTGCGACCGCATCGCATGGATGTCGATCTCAGAATCGGGGATGGCGACGTGAGGAGGCGTGTCAAAGCATGAAAATCCCCTCCTGCCTTTGCATCCTGCGCTTTTTTCTCAAGTTCGAACTTCCATCACTTCAGTAACGTTTTGACGACAGGAACCAACCTTCCTCGAAATGATCGTGGGCTTCTCGTGAGGGTGCCCGGTAAAGCTAATGTGGTAGCTCACCCGGAGGCGAGCCAAACACACTTTGTAATGTCACTGGATCACCGCGATGACGGTATCTAGCCTGGAAAATTGTGCTTGCCCAGCACGCTGAAATGTCACATCCTCCCACAGATGGTGTGAACAGAAAACGATGTGCTGTCGGAGCGGAATTTCTGTGCCGTTCTCCAATATCAACAATAGACAGTCAATACTTGCACCATATAGTAGTCCTTCAAGGCTAAAACTGGCATTTGTCTTCACTAAGAGATAGCTGCGCGGATGAATGAGAGATTTTCCCACCGCGCTTCTTGTAATGCCCGGATCGACGTGTTCGCTAGATCAAGCACCGCATGCCGTATGTCTTCCTAAATTTCCTCCGCCTACCTGAGTTAGACTGGCGCGCTCTGGATGCGGTGATGACCGGCGAAGTCTCACTGCAACGTTCGAGCGCGTATCCGGGTTGGCAGTTACCAATGCCTGAGCGGTATCTTTGCGCAGATGTTGCCGGAAGAGGGGGGACCATGCTGAGGCCCGCCAGAGGGAAAGCGGCAACCGACGAGTCCGCGAGGGAATTTCCGAAGGACTCGCGCCTGCCAGAGTCCGAGTCGGTCACGTCTCGGGAGGCGCAGGGAGGCAGATCGGCCTTCGGCTGCTTGACATCGGCGAGTTCGAGTCTACTGGCAGTCTAGCAGGCTGCGAAAAACTATTGTGGCACGGTGGAAACTCAATGCCTGCACATCTAGGGCAACAGGAGAAGACCGCGCAGGATGCTCAAAAAAGGTCCAGTAAGGCCGCAGCGAGCGAAGAAGCGAGGCGTACGCCATTGGTACGTTGAGCTTCTGAGCGATGCGGGAGCGCCGCTGGCGGACTTTGCAGCATCCTTGTTGAGCACGCGCCTGTATAGCAGAACGATAACTGA
>ERZ1370068.3596-contig-2703_pt1 | contig 16000 bp, 24 predicted proteins | sample MGYA00561227_ERZ1370068 | MGnify/ENA primary metagenome ERZ1370068 (study PRJEB38410, sample SAMEA6850437) | metagenome | study: Metagenomic assessment of the ecological functions of the soil: analysis of the soil microbiota associated with the...
ATACCGAAACGCGGAGGGCGATCTGCATCGCCGGCGCGCACCGCTCAGGAACGTCGATGGTGACGCGACTGTTGCACGGGTGCGGGCTCTACCTGGGTCCGAAGGATGCGTTGATGCCACCACAGGCGGACAATCCGGATGGCTTCTGGGAACATCTGGGCTTTGTCGCGCTGAATGATGAGTTGCTCGAGGCGCTCGGTGGCGCATGGGATTTGCCGCCAAAGAGCAACGAGAATTTATCCGACGAACGGCTGGATCCGTTGCGTATGAAAGCGCGGCTCCTAATCGAGGGCTTTCATTCGGCACAGACATGGGGTTGGAAGGATCCCCGCAATAGTTTGACGTTGCCGTTCTGGGAAGACCTTCTGCCAGGTTTGAAAACGCTGATCATCGTGCGCAATCCGCTGGAAGTCGCTTACTCGATGGGAAAGCGCAACGGAACGTCATATGCATTTGGGCTGCGGCTCTGGGAAATCTATAACCGGCGCTTGATCGAAGCGGCAGGCAAACGTGATCGGCTTTTTACTCATTACGATCTGTTCTTTGAAAACGGCGAAAAAGAGTTACAGCGGATTGCGAATTTTGTTGGATTGCCTGATGCGAAAATCCGTAGCGCCGCAGAATTAGTGGCAACGAAAAGACGCCACACGCACTTCACGATTGACCAACTGATTGATGCGCGGCGTCTCCGGGGAAGTGATCGAGCTTTATCGCGCTTTGGTTGCGGAAGCGTCACCGAGGGAAGAGGCGTCTGTGGCAAAATCCGGCCGCGGCGCGAAGTCAGCACGAGATCGATTTACTTCCCGGCGCGGTGAGAGCCGGCTCGATTCCTCCGTTCCAGACCGCTTCGCGCAGATCGAGCATCTGTATGGCGAGCTCCTTGCGCAAACCGAAGCTCGGCACAAAGCGGAAATGGAGAAACTCAGCGCGCATCTTGCCCACAGCGAAGAGCTTGCACAAAGCCCAGGTGAAGGAGCTCACGACCCATCTGGCTAAAACCGAAGCCGCCCACAAAGCTCAGGTCAAGGAACTCACCACCCATCTGGCTAAAACAGAAAAGCAGTACAAAGCGCAGATCGAAGAAATCAGCGCTCATCTGGCTAAGACCGAAGCCGACCACAAAGCGCAAGTGGAAGACCTCATCACGCGCTACGACAATGAGATCGAGCAATTGCGCCAGCGGATCGTGGAAATGAACGGTCTGCTTCACCAAAGGAGCGTAAATCTCGCAGAAGACGAGAAGCTACATCGGGGAATTGACGGACCGGTTGCGCAAACAGCTGCACAATACCAGACGACTCTCGCGCCTCCTCGATGACACCGACGACGCCGCCCGCAAGCTGCGAACTTCTCGTCGGTGGCAGCTGGCCAATCCCGGCGCAACGCTAAAAGCCAAATTGGCCCACAAAAAAGCACCGGCCGGGGTATCGGACACCTTGAAAGGATTGTGGCCGCCTATTCCAAATGGCGCAAGGAGCACCCTGAGATCAAAAAGATCGATGATGAAATCCAGGCGGCTCAGGTCGCAAAAGTTCCCAGGAGTGGGCAACCGGAAACTGACGGTCAGGCACCTGCAATCGCGCCGCGCGAAGACGCTGTAGCCGCGCCAGTTGGCCCCGTCTTGCCACTGACGTCGATTTGTTTTCCTCAGCACGAGGAAGTCGACGTCTCAATCATTATTCCGGTTTTTAACCAGTTGGAATACACGCATGCCTGCCTTGCTTCATTGCAAGTTGTGGAAGAACAGACGCGTTTCGAGGTGATCGTGGTCGATGACTGTTCGACCGACAGCACTCCAGAGGTCGTTACGCAAATACCCGGAGTTGTCTATCTGCGTAACGACAGCAATTCCGGCTTCATCGCTTCCTGCAACACGGGTGCAAAAGCGCGCGCGGCAAATATCTGGTCTTCCTGAATAACGACACACTCGTAAAGCCCGGTTGGCTAACTGCTTTGCTCGATACTTTCAAAGAGGAGCGGCGAGCAGGCATTGTCGGTTCGAAACTCCTTTATCCAGATGGCCGTTTGCAGGAGGCAGGGGGCATAATCTGGCAAGACGCTTCAGGATGGAACTACGGGAAGTTTGATGACGCGGGAAAACCCGAATACAACTACCTGCGCGACGTAGATTATTGCTCAGCGGCAGCGTTGATGGTTCCCAAGGCGCTGTTTGAAAGCGTAGGCGGGTTCGATTCACGCTACGCGCCTGGCTATTACGAAGACACTGACCTGGCATTTAAGGTTCGCCAAGCCGGTTACAGAGTTCTGTATCAACCGCTGAGCGAGGTGATCCATCACGAGGGAGCAACTGGCGGCACCGATATCTCAACCGGCGCGAAGAAGCATCAGGAGATTAACCGCTCAACTTTCGCAGAGGTGTGGAGTGATGAACTGGCGAAGAGACCAGCCAACGGGGATGTCACGTTTCTGCAGCGGCCCAGAACTCCGTCGGGCAAGAACATTCTGGTTATCGACCATCATCTGCCGATGCCCGACCGCGACTCGGGATCGCTGCGGATGTTCCAAATCCTCAAAATTCTTCACCGGCTCGGTCATCGCGTCACTTTCCTCCCTGATAATTTGGCAGACATGCCGCCTTACACGCTGTGAGCTGCAGAAGCGCGGGATTCAAGTTGTTCATCATCCATATGTGAAAAGAGTGCGCGATTATCTGATTTCGCACGGTCCTATGTTCGATGTCGTGGTGCTAAGCCGGTGCGATTTTGCGCGCAAGCACATTGCAGATGTTCGTCTGCACGCGCCACAGAGCCGGATCATTTTTGATACCGTTGATTTGCATTACCTGCGCGAACAACGGGAAGCGCAACTCACTCAAGATCCCGATGTGCGCCGGAAAGCACAAGAGAAACAGCTGCTGGAAGATTACTTAATAAAGGAGGCAGATGAAACGTGGGTAGTAAGCCCCATCGAACAGCAAATGCTCCAGGAGAATTGGCCTCACAAGTCTATTCAATTGGTTTCGAACATTGTCGACGTCACTGGGCCAGTCACGCCGTTTGCACTTCGGCGGGACTGGCTTTTCATCGGCGGCTTTCAGCACAGGCCCAACATCGATGCGGTGCTGTTTTTCGTGGAGGAGATTTACCCGCTCGTTCGCGACCGTCTGCCCGATACAAAATTCTACATCATCGGTGACAAGGCGCCCCCTGAAATCGTCGCGCTGGCGAGCGACAGGATCATTGTGGCGGGATTGCAACGGAATGTGCGCTCGTTTTTCGACAGCGTGCGGCTCTCTGTGGCTCCTTTGCGTTTTGGGGCGGGCATCAAAGGCAAGATCAATCAAAGCATGGCCTTCGGCGTGCCAGTTGTGGCGACCTCAATCGCTGTGGAGGGAATGAACCTCGCCGACCACGAACACGTTCTCGTAGCCGACGAACCGCAGGATTTTGCGCGCGCGTTGATTGAGCTCTACGAATCGGAAGAGCTCTGGAAGCGACTCTCGCAAAACGGCATTAGCAAAACGCAAGAGCTCTATTCTACCGACGTTGCACGGGAAAAACTGGAATTTCTCTTCAGCGACAGACACCTGAAAAGCTTAGAGCCGTCACAGTCGATTGCGGAACCCGAGCTCGTCGTAGCAGCTGATGTTGGCTATCGGCAGTGAATAAGACGGAGCCAACCGGAGAGATTACCGGAAAAATAAACGCGAACCCGAATCCACTGTTTTTGGGCAACGCTGCGTGATTTCCTGGGAGACGAACGATCCGGCCGGAGCGGAGATACGTGTTTCAACGGGGACGGATGACGAGAAGCTGGTGACGCAAGGAGGACCGTCTGGTCACGTGGAAATTCCGTGGATTAACGACTCCAAGGTATATGAGTTTCGCCTGTATGTGGCTAGTAGCCCCGAGGCAGCAATCGACTCGGTCAAGGCGAGGCGTGAGATCGAGGTCTGCTCCGGCCGCGCTCCGCGAAATTGCAGACGAAGTCAGGCGGCGGAAACATCGATGTCGCAGAGCTTTCTCAATTCGTCGCTGCGGTGATGCCGATGTGCCTTAGGAGCCCGGAATTTCGGGAGTTGTTTCAGAACTGGGAGCGACATGGATTTCACGTGACGCCGGCGCGTTTTAACCAGCCGATCCCCGACACTCAATCGTTGCCTGAAACGCTCTGGAGCCAGACCGAGCGAACTCGTAGGCATCGACTTGAATGAGGCGGCGCAACTCGATCTGCTGCAGCCATTTCCAAAGTTCCGTGACGAGTATCACACACTTCCCAACGGAAAGCCTCAAGCGCCAATCGGTTTTATCTCGGGAACGGTCTTTTTGATGGTGTTGATGCCCTGGTGCGCATACTGCATGATCCGGCATTTCCAGCCACAGGTTAATCATCGAGGTGGGCAGCGGTTTCTCGTCTCTTGTTTTGGGCGATGCCGTCTGCAAAGAACAAGAACTCGGGCCTCATCTGTATCGAACCGTTTCCGCGCGAGTTCCTCCGCGAGGGATTTCCGGGTTGCAATCATTGATTGAGAAAAAGGTTCAGGACATCGATCTGGAATTCTTCTCGCAACTCGGCATCGGGTGACATCTTGTTTATCGACAGCTCTCATACGGTGAAGATAGGCGGCGACGTCAATTACCTTGTTCCTGGAAGTGTTGCCGCGTCTGAAGCCAGGAGTCATCGTGCACGTGCATGACATCTTTCCTGCCGTTCGAGTACCGGCGTGATTGGGTACTGGATGAGTTTCGCTTTTGGACCGAGCAATACTTGCTGCAGGCATTTCTAACATTTAACTCCGAGTTCGAGGTGCTACTAGCCAATTAGCTACCTCAGCCATTACCATCAGCGAGCACCTCAGAGCCGCTTTTTCCGGATCTTCCTCGTTGGATCGGAGGCAGCTTCTGATGCGCCGAAAGCCGATCGCTGCATTGAGGCCATCGCAAACGGAGAATGACATTGCGGCCCCAAAAACGCTGAAATGCACGAGGAGATTAATAAAACCAATCTTCGTGGTGGGCTCGCCGCGATCTGGAACTAGCATCCTCGCGTGGTGCCTTGGCCACCATCCAAACATCTTTCCAGTGCCAGAATCCAACTGGATGGGAGATTTCGCGGTGAACGTAGCTGCTGCCCATCAAATCGGGTTCGGCGCGGCGGCGGTTTATCCATATCTTAGCGCTATGGACATTCCGTGATGACGAATTCTTTGCTGCATTCGGCCGAAGCGTTAACGAGCTGGTCGTGGGACATCGCAGACATCCTGAAATCAATCGTGAAAACAGCAATAGCCTCGTCAGCAGGTAACCAACGATGGCTCGAAGCCACAAGCATGCGCCGCCGGACCGAAGACTCGATGGGTCGATGGAACGCCTCGAGTATTCCTTGCACATCTCGCGGCCTGCGAAAGCTTTTTCCTGAAGCCTGCTTCGTCCACATGTTTCGCGACGTCGATGCGGTAGTTCGCTCGATGGTTCAACTTCCATCGCGCAACAGGAATTCAGTTGGTAGCGACCGAAGAAGAAGCGCATAGATACTGGCTCCGCATGGTTGACGCGACGCCTCGAAGGCCGAACAGAGCTACGGACCGCGCGTCATTTATCGCTTACAATATGCCGCTTTGATCGACAACCCAGAAGCTGCAATCCGCTCGTTACTCGATTTTGTCCGGCGAGCCATATAGCGCCAAATGCTCTGCGAGCTCGCTCGCGCAGCGGATCAATAGTTCCACACCAGTTGGATTTAAACCGCGGATCCTGCGACTAATCCCAAAGTCGTGGGAGGCCGCGCGACAACTTTACGCCCAAATCCAACAAACCCCCAACCAGCCGAGTGTCTCACCCGCTGTGGTTGATCAACTCGAGCCGCATTCCAGCAGCCATACCTTCAAAGCCACCAGACTCCAGCAGGAGTTATCGGAGCAAATTACTAAGGTCGAGCACTACGCCGCTGAAAGTGCGAACAGCAGTAAGTTACAACCGCGCGAGACAGGAGCAGCATTATACCAGCAGAAATCGAAGAGCATAAGTCCCAGCTTTCCAGGCAGGAGCAACATTATACCGGCGAAATCGACGCATTAAAGCCGCAACTTTCCAGGCGGGAGCGACCATTGATACTGGCGAAATCGACGCCAAAGTCCCAGCTTGCCAGGCAGGAGCAACATTATACTGCCGCCAAATCGACGTGTTAAAGCCCGGTCTTCCAGCAGGATAACATTATACCGCCGAAATCGAAGTTGCTAAGTCACAAATCGACCGCCTGCACAAACACCTTGCAGGGATGCAACAACTCAAGGGAGTTTCACGCCTGCTTGACAGTGAAAACGCCGCCGAGAGGCTGGGCTAATTCGCGTCGATGGAAACCGGCTAACGTCGGGGCGGTGATCAAAGCAAAGTTTCTCGCGGTAGAGTATCCACCGGTGCATGATCCCCTTGACAAAATTGTAAATGAGCGTATTCGCGATGGCGGCGTTACCTCACCCTGAGATCGGAAGGGCGACGAGAAAATCACCGCCCTCCACCCCAAGCTGTTCCGTAGAAACACTCAGCTATCGAACCCGAGAAAGACAATCAGGCTCCGAGCGTCATCCAGTAATGGTCAGCTCCGAAGTGCCTCACACCTGCAACTTCTCCTATTTCACCGCCAGCTCCTCAGCGCCTAGCTCTGGACTTGACTTGTTTCCCGGTTCCAACTTTTCTTGAACCGATGAGAGCGGTTGCCGTCCTGCACTAGTTACAGCAGTTATTAAAGTGGCTTTTTACGATAGTCGGCAGGTTGGGTCGCAGTAGGACAGAGCCGCTTTGAACCGGGCGCTTGTTAATAACTTTCGTTCAATGCACGTCATGGTGTTTTCGAAGATATGGTAATTAATCAGTAGGGAGCGCGCACTCGCGACAACGACCCAGCGGCTTCATAGCGGCTGGCATCATTAGCGTCGCGGCGCTATTTCACCGCAGCGACCATTTTTGATTAAAAATCCCCAATCATCTGCAAGACAGGGGCGATGTCATCGTCAAAGATTAAACTGTTAGGATCATGTATCATCTTTCTCCCGTAAACCCAGACTGAAGCAAGCGGCACGTTCATTGGCCTGGATTGCTCCCCAACACTTCACTGACATACCCTCGGCGGGTAGCAACACTACACCTCCGTCTTTGCTGGACAGGTAATAAATTCTTCGATGTAGAGTGACTTCGAGGCAGAACGTGCGGCGCCAGCACATGTTTGGATTAGTTCGTTATGCGAGACTGGCCGCTTTGCAAAGTGGGGCATGGGTGACATTGGGAGCGGCATGAATACAAACCGGGTTAAACGGTCCAGGATTCTGGCGTAACAACATTGTGGCAAATTGCTCGGCACTATCTCGCCCCATTCCTCTCTCTCTGTCTGCATATGGTAAGCGGAAAACCGCGGCAACGCTGTTCCCGGTAAGTAGCATACGGTGGCCATCAATCTCACGCACCGTCCTGGCAAAATCGGATAACGCGCTGGCGAAGATCTCAGTAGTAAGGCGCGTCGTCCGGACCACGGCTTCTCGTCCTGCCCAGGCGGGGATTGACCGGAGGCAGATTCCGCCAGGCGTCGGGAGAGTCCAGTGAAAGGTTATACTCGTTGCCAAACTCCCAACCCCAGATGGCGGGAGAGTTCAGCATAGCGCGATACGACCTCGCGTAATATGTGCGCATAAACTGTCGAGTTTTACTTTCTGAGTTACCCCATTGATCGCGCGGATTCGCCTACCAGGTCAGGCACTGCGGTATTTGACCGCAAAAGATCGGCAATAAGACCTACATTAGACTCTTCGGCTGCTTGCACGACGCCATCGAGCAGTTTGAAATAGTTCTCTTTGTCCTGCAGGTATAATTTATAATCACTGGCGAGAAGCCGCACGCCGTAATGCGCGCAAATGGGATGTGATTAGCGGCTAGTTTGCGAAAATCGTCGCGATAACTGTCATCTCCTGGATGCCTGAGTGGACGCAAAAAGCATCAGTGTAGTTGACGCCCACGCCGCGATGAAGTGCCGTGTCTGCGTAGCAACGTGCCAATCTCGCGCTGCCGAAAGTTCAGGCAATGACGCGGCTTGCGAGCTGACTGGCATCGCCGTTATCGCCTGACTCAGTAGAAATGCCAGAAGAAGCCGAGTGATGATCGAGGAGCGCAGCTTCCTTGGTATCGTATCAACGTGTTTCGCCTGGAAACTGACGGCGGCAGATTTCGAAAAACCCTTCTATCCATATAATCCTCCCTGTTAGCCATTACACTAGCATTGTCCAGCGTGCTGTCGATCTTCACTGCGATCGGGTCGACATACGGCTGTAATTCGGCAAGGCTATACAGGTCTCACCGAAGGTCAGCCGGGATAAAGCCAATGGCTGAAGTTTACTTCCATTCCCGCAAAGATGGTAATGAACTCAGTAAGGAAGCGCGTGCTGGAGAACGATCTCAGCGCTTTGATTGCGACTTCGAGCAACTACTTTTCGGCGATTGTGATATTTTCGGGATTGACTTTTGTTTTGCCAATGTGGAGTAGTTTCCAACTATATGACTCTATCCCTTTACCGGTGCTTTTGCTCTTCGAGATACAGCACTGGCGCATACCGCCGCACGAAATGCCCTGTTTCCACGAACTGTGTAACATCAGCGTCAAATCACGGCGCCCGCCTTATCGGCGCCGACGGAGGCAGTCCAAGGGTGAGCCAACCCGCTCTGAAACACCTTAGATTACTTAGAGCTTCTCGTTAGTTCCGATGCTTTCAAACGCTCGTCCACGCATCGTTATTGGATCTCATTCACTCTGACCTGAGCTTGCGGTGCCTGTCACGGCGTGAACGTGTCGCGTTAGGGGCGCTAGTGTCTTTGTGTGTTGGCCTGCTTGCTGCTCTTCAACATGGCCGAGTATTCCTTAGGCGACGAGATCAGTGCGCTATGGATGTCTGAAAAAAGCCCAACCTATCGGAGTCTCAGACCCATTTCGACACGTGGCTGTCGATGAACTATTTCATTTTGGTCGAGAAAGGTGTCGCCTGGCTGTGCGGAGCGACGGATTGGCGGCTAACTCTGCTGCCGATGGCAGCAGCCGTCGCAATCATTCCGCTGACTGCTTCGCTCGCTCTGCAAGCTCACCGGTTCGACGCGTACCGCGCTGATTGCCGCCGGCTTAGCCGCTTTCAATCCGTGCCTGGTGCCGTGGGGTCCGGCTGATTCGGGCCTATTCGCTCCTGGTGGCGTTCGAGTCTATTGGCAATCAATGAATTTTTCCGTTGGGTTCGGCGGCGGGACTGGTGGAGCGGTGTGCGATGCGCTGCGGCGGTGTTACTGCTGTTGCTTGCACATCTCAATGGCGTTTACACGGTCGCCTTTCTCATGCGTTTCTGCTGATAGGTCGAAAGCGCATTTCAGCTGGTTTCTCCAACGGTCGACGAGTTTCTCTGGCGGATCCAGAACGCTTGGATTCCGTTGGCTGGCGTGGCCGATCATAGTCGGCGCAGCTTACTGGCGACTCTCTCCCGATATCGCAAAGGTCAACGCGAGAGTGGGGAACCGATACCCCGCCAACGAGCATGGATATGCATTCCGCGAGTCTTTACTACGTTTATGGGGGTTGGCTCGTGCGGCGTTGTTGTCCCTGCTGTTACTCGTTGCCGGCTGTTGGTCGGCGATACGAGAAGAAGCGAGCGCTCCTTCTGCTGTGTGGAGCGATCATTCTGACGCCAATCCTTATGTCCCTGCAAGGGGTCTCCGTTAATACATCGGCGTTCGCCCGTTATCTGATTTGTTCCCTGCCCTTGCTTCTGATCCTGATGGCAAGGGGGATCGATTGGCTTGCCAGACATGTTTGGATACGAGGAGGGGCGACCGTAGTAGCCTGGTGCCTCACCACGCTAATGGTACTGTGCTGGATGCCCAACATCACAATTCCAGTTTTTCGCCAAGAAACAATGGCCGTATGCTAAAGTAGCCGAGTTTCTGCACGAGCAAATGCAGAAACGCGACGTTATAGTCTCCGGATGGAACCTCGGGTTCACATTGGGACAATTCTTCGACCGTCCGCAAAGATCAAATCATGCTGCCCAACGATTACGTTAACAGAGTCGCTAATCACCTTGATGCCCCAGCACCCGGGCGCGTCTTTTACGTGACAGGACAAGCTATTTTAAACGGTCGCAAGGCGCAGGTCCGAAAATTTCGGCGGACCAGAAGTGACAACCTACCGTGGCGCTACCGCGCGGGCGTTGCTCCAGGAATGGAGCGATGATTTAATCAGCCGAACCGCCGGCCGCGTTTCCGCGCCTTTTGAAACTGATTATCAACCTGCTCGCGCTACTCGAAGAGCAGCTATCCTCTGGGCAATCGGCGGATCATTGGCGCTCGCTCGCTGAGCGTTGCCGCGCCCAAAATCCCGCGAGGACGGGGCGAGGTTCCACGCCACTTGGAAAAGCGACACTTGAGCCGTGATATTTCCGTGAATTGGTTCTCTACAGTCCTTCCCAAAACACGTTCGACAAAAGGAGACACCGGATTCCGATCCTTGCAGCGTCATTACCGTTGGGTCCACGAAGTTGCGGATTGTGTCTCAAAACGGGGCACAGACGAAAATTAAGAACTCAAGGGCGCGCGCACACTCGCCAAAACTATCTTTCTCCAGGTAGATTTTTGGGATGACTGATGCGATCGATCTGACCATTGTGATGCCTGCTTGAACGAGGCGGAGACGCTCGGCGCATGTATCGAGAAAGCACAGCTTGGCATTCAGCACTCTGCGTGCGCGGGGAGATTCTTGTGGCGGTGACAACGGTAGCAAAGATGGTCTCCAGTGCCGCATGCATGCGCGGAAAAGCTTGGGCGCGCGTTGTGCACATTAGAGGAAGAAAAGGATACGGCAACGCCCTGCGCGCGGGCATTCAGGCCGCGTCGGGGAAATGGATTCATCATGGGCGACGCCGATGAGAGCTTACGACTTTTCAGAGTTACCGGCCGCTCCGTGGAAAAACTTCAAGAAGGTCTTTGACCTCGTCATGGGTTTGCCGTCTCGCCGAGCGGTGGCGGGAGAGTCTTGCCGGGCGCGATGCCGTTATACACACCGCTGGTTCGGGAACCTGCTCTTTTCGCGAAGATGGCCTCAGGCATATGTTTGCTGCGCCTATTCACGATGTCTATTGCAGGACTGCGCGGGTTCACACGGGCAATCTATGATCGATTAGACCCTTCAGTGCGAAGGGAACGGTGAATCGGCCACCGAGATGGATCATCAAAGGCGCCAGTTCTGCCTGGAGCGCGCATGGCCGAAATCCCCATCACCCCTGCATCCGGACGGTGTCGCAAGACGCACGCACCTGCACCCGCGCACGGTTCGTGATTCGGCTGGCGCAACGTACACTGCGCCTCTTTCCTCGTGTTCAGCCCGCGCTGGCTGCTTTTTCCGTCCGGTGTTTGATGTTCGCTTCGCTCGGACTGGCTGGATAATGCCGTGGCCCTGCTCCAGATTAACAATCGGTGGCGTGACGCCTGATGCTCACACACTGTTGTTTTCAAGCCTGCGCCATTATGATGGGCTACTCAATCAATCCTTCTCGCCACTGTCCGCGACCAGCGTACATCCCGCCGTTAACGAAGGCTTGCATAAACCCAAGGACCTGCGCATTGATCGGTTCTTCAAAAGCGAATTTACTTGGAACGCGGTTCTTGCCGTTGGTGCCCTGGCTTTTCTGGCTGGCTTGATTTTAGTGGGCAGCAGCCGTGTTGCAGTGGAAGGCTGCCGTTTCGATTAATCCCGGTCGCCCTGCCAGGCTCACTATGCGTTGGGTCATCCCAGGCGCGACGCTGACAGCGCTGGGCTTTCAAACCGTTCTTCTCAAGTTTTTTCTGCTGAATGGGTGTCCTGGGAATGAAGCGCCGTCCTATGAGCCAGTCTTTCGATAGAGGCGGAAGCCGAATTTAATGCATATGCTTCGCCGAGGCCATGATGCGCGTTGCTTGCTCGGGGAATTTCCATTTCGGGCGAGGACAAAAATTACTTTGCCAAAGCGGGCGCGTTGTTTGGCCGGGCCCGGATGCTGCTCTTGCACTGCTTGCAGCAGCATCTGCGCGCGCGGCGATGGATTTCGGCTGCGGCACCGGCTCCGCGACACACCGCATTTTGCTGAACGAAATCTGAAGCTGGATGAGCTGGCGGAGCGTGGATGCGCGCAAGCCGCGTTCAATCATCACTGGCGATTGCCCGGCACCGACGCACGGCAATCGCGCCGGCTTTGTTCCTCTTTGCGGAATATCGACCTGAGGTGGTCTCTTCGCGTCTCAGTTTTGCGATGGGTGTCTTCCACCATATTCCGCCAGGTGACCGCATCCGCCCAGCTATAAAGTGCTGCCGTTAAGATCTTCCTTCGTCCCGGCGGCCTGTCCGCGTTCTGGGAGAACAACCGATGGAACCGGGACCCGATACATCATGCACCGGATTGCATTTGACTCGGAATGCGGTCCCTTCGTACCGCCGCCGGTCGCCCGCCGTTTGTTGCGCGAATGTGGATCCGATATCGCACGCACCGGGCTTCTTGTTCTTCTTCCGAGGTTTCTGAGCTGTGGTCAGCGGCCGTTAGAACCTGGCCTGGCACGTCTCTCCCACTGGGTGCGCAGTATCAAATGCTTTGCCGGAAAGCCTCCGAAGGAATGCGATAAACGCTTTCCTGAGGCTCAGGCGCCGGGGTGCAGTTCGTTGCTTAGCTGAGTTACGGGCCGGCTGATTAGGCGATGCCGAGCTGGATTACGTCCGCCACGCTTTGACGACGGCTCGAATACTTGGGCCATTCAGTTCCCTGGCAGAGGCTTGGTTGCTGCTTATGAATGGCAGCATAATAAGTCAGAAGGACTTCATCGTCGCCACCCCAACCACGATACCGCGGTGTCTTCGCGCAGGAACCGATGAAATAGAATATCGAGCATGCGGCTGAGCGGAAAAATCCATTTATCATACCAGGCAATTGATTTCGCTGTCAACTGTAACGTCGCATCCTTGCGCAATAACCTGAAGGTCAGGGCAGGCGACGAAGCCGAGCGAATCGGCATATTGCAGCTTCTCGATCGAAAACTTTGGCCGGACAAGCGTGCGCAGGAGTTTTCTTTGGCATAGCGACGGCAATGGCAGACCTTGTCATCTAATGTTGACCAAAGGCAGTGGAAAGCCGGGACATACAAGAGTAAGGCTCCTCCGGGGCTGGCTTTGATAGATCTGCTCGATTGCGCGCTGATCATCCTCGATGTGCTCAAACACATTCGACGTGAAAAATAAATGGCAGCGACTCGTCTGGGAGCGAATCGATATCCGGAAGAACTTCGAAGCCTGCTTCGATTAAACGTTCTCGCTGCGAGAAGTCAGGCTCGATACAAAGCACGCGGCAACCTGCCTCGCGCAGACGTTTCGCAAGGTGCCAGTGCCCGCGCCGAAGTCGATCAGATCCTTTGATTCGGTTGATTCGCGGATCAAGCGGGTTAAGTAATCGTTGTAGTTGTGTGCGCTCTCGAGCGCTTCGAGGATGTCGACTCCTGAGTATTGCCCTTCCATGAACTCTTTGTTCCTCCGAAATAGGTTATACTTAACAATCACATAAACAGCTCTCTCACGCCGTCACGCCATCCTATCTTTTTTCCCTCTTCATCACGTTCGGCCATTATACGAAATGCCGACCCTCGAAAACTCTGGAGCCCGCTTTTTGCCACCTTCGCGGTAATCTCAGGTTCAAACCCAAACCGGTTCTCTTCAATGGTAATCGTCACAGGAGAGTTCGCGCCGAAAACACTTTGTAACATGTTTCCATGTCAGTGAGGTTCAAGTTCGTAAACATGTTGGAGAGCAACGTGAGAAATCGGTTTCCCACCATATGCCAGAAGTAAACCACGCGATGAGGCCGGCCGCCGAAGAACCGGGAACCGAACACAACAGTCGGCACGATCCTCCAGAATCGGTGCAAGAAGGATGGGGTATTCGCTCGGGTCATACTCCAGGTCCGGCGTCTTGAACGATTACTAATGTCGCCAGTTGCGTTCTGGAAACCGGTACGCAAGGCTGCGCCCTTCCCGACAATTGCGCTCCTGCAACACGATCTTTGTCGACCCACCCGTGAGGTTTCGCTTTAAGAAGTTCTCTCGTTCCATCAGTCGATCCGTCATCCACGACGATGATTTCGACGTCCTCGACCGGCGCTGAGCGGACTGCATCTACCAGCAGCTTCAATCGTCGACTCGCTCATTGTAACAAGGGATAACGACGGACAGCTTCATTTCGGCATCATTCCACTGAGCGAAAGTGGATTCTAAGGTCGGAGCAGCCGCATCCTGTTGTCAATGTCATGACTACAGCTCTTGAATTGGATTTCTCGCTCCGTTTCCAAGCATAACCCTGGATCGACGGCAGGCGGTGAACGTCCCGGTCATCATTATTGGAAGGCAGAAGAAGAGCGCACACAGGAGTGGCATGATCGAGGCCACTTGGACTAGCTGGACCGCTTCAGACTTTCCGTAATGCCAGAGCCGGCTGTAACAGATAGCCATGGTGACCGTCAATCGGAGCCGCTACGAATGGCTTCGGCAGCAACACGTTCAAATAGGCAGGATCGATGTCGGACAAAACGATACCAGGAGCGTCTCGGAAAGAATTCGAATGAATTCCTTCTGCGCCTCAGTGACTTAGCGCGATTTTACCATTGCTAGTCTGCGTAATGAAGAGCGTCCCAGGCTTGTGATCGACTCACCCATGGGCTTAAAGCCTGATTGTGACGGATAACTTCAATACAGCTGAGCAGAAATACCTGCCAGCACTCCAACGCCCAAGACCGAAACGCGGCCCTGGAAGCTTGGCCCACTGCCCATTCCGCAGGCAGAACGGCGAGCGCAACCCGTAAGAGGAAAATAGGCATGTAGAATCTCTGCCCTCGACGTAGGCGCGGGTTAGGGATCGCCGCAATGTGGTCGCTTGTCTCGGCTAGCAATGCGCCGATCTCGAACCGCCGCGTCTCCGGCCGAAGGGCAGATCCGAGAGCATGACGGAAAGGATGAAAGCTGAGCACCACGTAAGTGCACCGGTGCCGAAGAGGTTCGCCACCCGAAATTGTTCCCAGCTGGCGGTAATCTCAGACCAGATCAGGGCAGCCTGTGGGGAGGGACATTGTGTAACGGAGAAAGCGGCTTTGCTTGTCTGCCCAATGTCCGATGCTCCAAAATTCGTAACCGGTCTTCAACGGATGGGCCAAATTCCAAAGTGCGTTGAGAATAAAAATGCGTGGCCTCGCGGCTACCGCGAGCAACAGCTAAGGAGCAAGGCAGCAATGCATGAACCGCTCTCGTCCAGGACACGTTAGTCCGAGAAAGAAGAGCCATAGCTGATTAACAATGGTGCGATGAACACCAACTGAGGCCAGGAATGGACAAGGACAGTTAGCCAAAGGACAACGGCAAGCGCAGGTAAATCAATCCAGCGGCGGCGCCAGGCGAAGTCCCGGGCATGACCAGCGCAAAGAGCGAGCGCTATGACAGCCCCACCGCTGAAAGAGTTCGCTCATCGATGATCGGCTAAAGGCAATGAACGCTGGTTGAGTTGGCGATCAACAGGGCTGCCAACTCCCCCAGCGAGCGGTCCTTCCGATCGTACGGTAATAACAGCTGACAGCTGTCCTGCCATGGTAGCAACAGGCCGATCGGCAGCGTTGATTTGTTCCAGGCCTGGGGCGAGAATCCCATTGTGGGGGGCAGAAATCTGAGCCAAGGGATCATCAAAATTGGGTAGCTCCCGGCGAAAGATTTAGCGGGAGGCGCAATTTGTCATAGCCAATCTGAATCGTCGGCGCGCCTTCTTCAAGATCGACTTGGCTTGCGCGAAATATTCCACCGCATCCGATAAGTGATTGAGATCAAGGAAGTCTGTCTGGTTGTAAACTGATGCGCAGAACCGCCCGTGGTAGTAAAAGAGAAGCGCAAAACGAAGCAAAGCACTGTCGCTAACTGAAGCGAAAATCGACGGGGACCCGAGCAATACGTAACTGAACGAAGTACAA
>ERZ1370068.1533-contig-11437_pt1 | contig 15993 bp, 15 predicted proteins | sample MGYA00561227_ERZ1370068 | MGnify/ENA primary metagenome ERZ1370068 (study PRJEB38410, sample SAMEA6850437) | metagenome | study: Metagenomic assessment of the ecological functions of the soil: analysis of the soil microbiota associated with the...
ACCGGAAAGGCTCCGGGGTCCGTCGCTGCCATATCCACCGGTCGATTGCGGATCCGAACTTCGTGATGATCGATCCGCTGGAAGTTCGACTCAGTGGCTGACGCCGAAAGAGCGCTGGAGAACCTCCGACGTCTGTGGGCTGGCCCTGGTGGGGCGGTTATGCGGAATCCCGGAAGCCTCGGATCGTCGAGACCGTTGAATCAAGGTCAGTCTGGACAACGCCACCTCGATGATCTCGCCCGATCAGATAACATTGGTGAAGACCAAACCAGCGCTGCGGCTTCTCCTGGGGGCTGCGCTGGAGGGCTCAGCCATGAGCTCAAACGGAGCGAGCCTCGGCACGCGAGTCGTCGCCGTGGTCTGCGCCGCGCTCCTCATCCCGTCAAACGTCGTCTCTTCCGCATTGCCGCATCCACAGGCCGCGACGACAACGACGTCATCGGCGGCGAAAATTCCCAACGACCAGCTCGATTCGCTGGTGGCCCCGATCGCCCTCTATCCGGATCCGCTCCTGGCGCAGGCGCTTGCCGCCTCGACGTGCCCTCTCGAAATCATCCAGCTGCAACAGTGGATGACCAAACACCCCGACTTGAAGGGCGAGGCCCTCGCCGCCGCCGTCGAGAAGGAAGATTGGGATCCGGCCGTTCAAGGGCTCGCCGCGCTGCCCGACGTCGTCAAACGCCTGGGCGACGACATCAAGTGGACGACCGACCTCGGCAATGCCTTCCTCGCGCAGCAGAGCGATGTGATGGACGCCGTGCAGCGCATGCGAAAGAAGGCCTCCGATGCGGGAAACCTGAAGACCACCGAGCAGCAGAAGGTCACGACTCAGGTTGTCCAAACCAAGGAAGTCATCGTGATCCAGCAAGCCAATCCGCAGGTGATCTACGTCCCGGCCTACAACCCCGTCGTCGTCTACGGCCCTCCGATTTATCCCTATCCGCCTATCTACTACCCGCCCGTGGGCTACTACGCGGCAGGTGTCGCGATCGGGTTCGGCGTGGGCATCGCGATGGGCGCGTTCTGGGGCGGCGGCTGGGGCTACGGCCCGCGATGGGGCTACGGCAGCGTCAACATCAACGTGAACAACCGGTATGTGAACCACTACAACCGCTACAACAGCTACAACCGGTACGGCGGCAACTGGAATCACAATCCGCAGCATCGCGGCGGTGCGCCGTACGCGGATCGCAACACCGCGAACCGCTATGGCGGCACGGCGCGGGGCGATTCAATGGCGACGCGACAGGCGACGGCCCGGCAGAATTCGGGCGCGTCTGCGCGGACACAGCCTGCCACCGGCGCCAATCGGAGCGGGAGCGCCGGTGCGAATCGTGCCGGCGCGTCGCCCGGCACGAGCAGCGCGGGCGCGAACCGCGGCACGGCGGGCGCGGGCGGCGGCGACCGCGTCGGCAATCGCAGTATCCCGAGCAGCCAGGGTTACTCCAGCCGAAACGGCAACGCCTTCGGCGGCGCCTCGAGCAGCCGCCCGAGCAGCGGCGCCGCCCGCAGCAGCAGCCAGCGCGGGTCGGCCAGCGTGGGCGCGTCGCGCGCACGCTCCGGCGGCGGCGGCGGCGACGGAGGTAACTGGCCATGACGAATCCACAGATGACCTCGACCTCAGCACGATCGATGGCGACGCGGCGCCTCGCCGTGACGACGCTCGCCCTCGGCCTGTTTGGTGCGCCAGTGATGTTTTCGCAGACGGCCTCGACGCCGAAACCGGCCGCGAAGCCGGCCACCGCGGCCGTGCCGCCGCCCGGCGCCAGGGCATTCCCGACTGCGCAGGCGGCCGCGAGCGCGCTCATCCAGGCGGCGTCGACCTTCGACGAACCGGCGCTCGCCGCGATGTTCGGTCCAGACGGCAAGGATCTCGTGAGCACCGAAGACCCTGTTCGCGACAAGTCCTACGCCCTCGCGTTTGCCTCGCTCGCGCAGGAGGGGCACGCGGTCGTCGTGAGTCCGACAAATCCCAGCCGGGCCACGCTGCAGGTAGGCCGGGAACGCTGGCCGCTGCCCGTGCCGCTCGTGAGGATTGCCGGCAAGTGGTATTTCGACGCCAAGGCCGGACGCGACGAGATCCTGTTCCGCCGCGTCGGCGCCAATGAACTCGACGCGATCGAAGTGTGTCGCGGGTTCGTCGAGGCGCAGAAGGACTACGCCCTCGACCTGCACGATGACTCACGCGTGCACCAGTACGCGCAGCGCATCATCAGCACGCCCGGCAAGCAGGACGGCCTGTATTGGAAGAACGCCGACGGCACCGACGGCGGCCCGATCAGCGAAGCGGTGGCCAGGGCGATCGAAGAAGGCTACGCCGTGGAAACGGCGTCCGCCTATCACGGCTACATCTTTCACGTCTTGAAGGGCCAGGGCCCCGCCGCGCCGCTGGGCGAGCTCGACTACGTGATCGGTGACGCCATGATTGGCGGGTTCGCGCTGATCGCGACGCCAGCGGAATACGGCGTCACCGGCGTGCAGACATTCATCGTCAATCACGACGGCATCGTGTATCAGAAAGATCTCGGGCCGGACTCGGTGGCCCTCGCCAAGCAGATCACCCGTTACAACCCCGACAAGACGTGGATCCGGACGAACGACGCGGGCGAAGTAACCGAGTCAGGCCCATGAACATCACAGCGGCGGCGACGGCCGCGGTCATTGTTTTGGCGGCGCTGGCCCAGGAGCCGCGAACGAGCACGCGCGTGGTGCTGGCCGGATCGGCCCGCGTCGAGCGAATCGACGTGTCGGCACGGTCGCTGACAGTCCGAACGCCCGAGGGCGCATCGTCCACACGGTCTACGTTCCGCGCGATCTCAGAGTCTTCAACGAGCTGAAAAACGGGCGACACCGTCGACGTTCGAGTCGCCGAAGAGGTGATCGTCGCGCTGAATCCACGCGGAAGGCCGACCGTCCTCGTCGATTCGACCAATGCCGCGCGCAAAGCCGCTGCCGGAGAGACCGAGGTCCTGCAGCAGCTGAAGGCGACGGTCACGATCGTCACCATCGATCCGCAACAGCAGGTGGTGGTTTACAAGACGGCTGACAACCGGCAGGTCATGCGGATGGTCGCCGACCCGAAATTGCTCGAGGGCTTGAAAGCAGGCGACGTCATCGACATCGTACACGCGCGAGCGCTGATCGAGCTTTCCAAGTCACCATGACGATCGCCGAACGGGTTGGGCTACACGCCGCCGCGACCCTGACCGGCAGGGCCCTGCGTCGTGAGCACCGAGCCCTTCCTTCGCGAAGATCATCGCGAGAAGCTTGCCGGCTGCGTCAGGCTCGCGTTCTTCGAGACCTCGTGCGTCGCGCCGGGCTGTTCGTAAAACATCTGCCCGGTCGCGTAGGTTCGTGTCCCCGCCCTGTCCCGGAGATCTTTGCGACGACGGCGCCCTCGAGGACATACGCGAGCACGAAGCCGGCGTGGTGATGCGGCCGCGCCGACGCGTCCCGGCGCGATAGTCGACGTGGCTGACCGTCACTTCCCAGTCATCCATCGTCAGATTCGGCAGGCTCGTGCTTGAAAACGGGCGGCCGCGGGGCCGTCGGTGGCGCGGCCGGTGTCTGCGTCTCGGCGAAGCCGGCTCGGACGCGACGAACTCGGCAAACAGCGCGAACGAAGCAACGGCATCTCGACGGCTGATCACCATGGCGCCAGATTATAATGCGGCGCCTGGGTGCTATAGCGATCGAAACCGTCTTTCGACGCGGGCGGCGTGCTCGTGTTCCCCAAACTGACGCGCGTCAGCGAAGCGCTCGCGCGCCAATGACGCACGTGACGGCCGACGTGTTGGCGACTGCCGAGTTCCGCGCGAAGCGGCGAATCGATTTCGGATACACGATCAGCGCCACTCAACGACCACCAGCGCGGTTGGCTGTATTTCAACCTGACGCTCGAGGAAGCCGGCGTCGCCGCCAACGCGGCGACGGAGGCGGCACTCGAGGAACTGGCCGCCTACCACCGACAGGAGAATCTGTGGGAATCGGTGCCCGCTGATGTCGCGCCGACCGTGAAACGCCTTCGTGATCTCGGCCTGAAGCTCGTTGTCGTCTCGAACGCCAACGGCAGGTTTGCGCCATTTGTTCGATCGCGTGGGCCTGACGAGCGCGTTCGACATCCTCTTCGACTCGCAACGAGCAAGGCGTGGAGAAGCCGGATCCGCGTCTGCGTTTCAGATCGCGCCTCGAGCGCGCGCGCGGACGGCCCGAAACCACGCTGCACGGGACGACCGTGTATCCACGTCGACGTCGGGTGCGCGCGCCGCGGGGCTGCACGCCCTGCTGCTTGACATCGCGGGCCTGTGACGACGGCTGCGATTGCCCGCGAATCCCGCGTGTTCGCCGATCTCCTGCCGCCATCGAGGGCGGCGCACTCTCGAGTCTGATGCCTCAAGGTGATGGCTGGAGGTTGTCCATGCGTAGAATCCTGACGCCTTCGTCGCTGGCGGTCGTGTGTTGCTCTCGTCAATCGCGTTGCTGCGCGGCCCAGACTCGCCAGGCGATCGCTGTCGCTCGACGATCTCGCGCAAGCATGAAGGAGGTCCGCGATCCGCAATGCGCGCCCGACGGCAAGTCGGTCGCCTTCGTCGTGTCGCAGATCGACGTGAAGGAAGACAAGGCCGGCAGCTGGCCACATCTGGACCGTCGGCATCGACGGACAGAACGAGCGGCAGATCACGTCGAGCACCGACAGCGAGTCGGCGCCGCGGTTCAGCCCCGACGGCAAATATCTGTCGTTCACCTCGTCGCGTCCCGGCAAGGCGAAGGGCAACCAGGTGTGGCTGCTGGATCGGACGCGGCGGCGAGGCGTTTCAGCTGACCGAGGTCAAGGGACGGCTGCAGGGCTACGAGTGGTCGCCCGACTCGAAGCGGCTCGCGCTCGGTCGTCGGCGATCCCGATCCGGACGCGCCGACGACGGAGCTGCCGCACCGCGGACGGCGCCGAGCAAGGCGCCGAAGCCGATCGTGATCGATCGCTACAAGTACAAGCAGGACGTCCAGGGCTATCTGCTGTCGGGCCGCCACACCTACATCTATCTGTTCGACATCGCGCACGAAGTCGCTCGATCGCCTGACGAAGGGCAAGGCCGACGAAGCGTCGCCGTCGTGGTCGCCCGACGGCACGCGCATCGCGTTCATGAGCAACCGGCACGCCGATCCCGATCGCGAGCCGTCGAGCCAGCTCTTCGTCGTCGACGCGAAGAACGGGATCGGTCGGAGAAGGCGCTGACGCCGGTCGACGAGCCACGGCGGGCGCGGCAAGCCGGAATGGAGCCCCGACGGCAAGTGGATCGCGTTGCTCGAAGGCGACGACAAGAAGTTCGGCGCCTACGGCATGGAGCATCTCGACGATCGTTGCCGCCGATGGCTCCGCGCGCGCCGCAGCGCGTGGCGGCGAGCGAGGCGCTCGACCGCGGCGTGTCGCAGCCCCGGTGGAGCGACGATGGCAGGAACATTTACGCCATCGTGACGGACGACATGTCGGCCTACGGCGTGCGCATCCCGGTCGGCGCGGGAAGCGCGGTCCGATCACCGACAAGCCGATCGTGCTGGGACAGCGTCACAGCGCGGGATCGTGCGCGGTGGCGATCTCGGGCGACGACAACCATCACCAGCGAGGTCTATTCCGCCAGCGTCGCCGGCGGCAAGCTGAAGTTCCAGCCGCTCACGCATCAGAACGACGCGCTGCTTCGCGGAGCTGCAGCTCGGGACGACGAAGAGGTCAGCGCGAAGAGCAAGGACGGCACCGAGGTGCACGGTCTGCTGACGACGCCGCCCGGCTACGTCGCCGGGACGAAGATTCCGATGCTGCTGCGGATCCACGGCGGACCGAACGGTCAGGATCAGCACAGCGTTCGCGTTCGAGCGCCAGTGGTTCGCCGCCAACGGCTACGCGGTGCTCGCGGTGAACTACCGCGGCAGCGCCGGCCGCGGCGCGAAGTTCTCGCAGGTCGATCTGGGCCGACTGGGGGCACTACGAGGTCGACGATCTGCAGGCGATGGTCGATCAGGTCGTCAAGATGGGCGTCGCCGATCCGGCAACAAGCTCGGCGTCGGCGGCTGGAGCTACGGCGGCATCCTCACCGACTACATGATCGCCAGCGACAACGCGCTTCAAGGCGGCGACCAGCGGCGCCGGCACCGCGTTCACGGTCGCCTTCTACGGCACGGATCAGTACATCATCCAGTACGACTACGAGATCGGCCCGCCGTGGGATCCGAAGGCGTGGGAGACCTACCAGAAGATCTCGTATCCGTTCCTGCACGCCGATCGCATCAAGACGCCGACGCTGTTTCTCGGCGGCGAGCGCGACTTCAACGTGCCGGTGCAGGGCGGGCAGCAGATGTACCAGGCGCTGCGCAGCCTCAACATCGACACGCAGCTGGTGATCTATCCGAACGAGTTCCACGGCATCAGCCGGCCGAGCTACGTGAAGGATCGCTACGAGCGGTATCTCGCGTGGTACGAAGTCACCTGAAGGGTGGGTCAACGGCGACGACCGCGGGCCGGTAAGGCGGCGAGGCGCGGGTCACGCGATTGCGAGAGAATCGCCAGGCGATCGGATCTACGGTCTGCGCGAGCGCTTGCATGACGTCGCCGGCCGACGCGACCGTTGCCTGGCGCGGCAGAATCGTCTCGACGAGGCACGCATGCTACGGCCTCATCGAGATCCGTGCGGCAATCGCCGACGACGACGACGCGATAATCGGCGTCCGCGGCGTGGAGCGCGGTGAACAGTGCCGCGCCGCTCGTCCGCGATCCCGGACACGATCAGCGTATGGATGTCGTTTGCGCGCAGCAGCAGATCGAGATCGGTGCCCGCAAACGCACTGATCCGGCTCTTCGTCACGACGAGATCGTCGGTGTGCGGCGCGAGGCGCGGATCAATGGCGCCGCTGTCGCCCTGAAAGAAACGCTGGTGCGGTAGGGAAGCCTTCACCGCGCTGAGAAAGGTGTTGCGTGGGCTGGCTTCCGGGTGGGCCTGGACGGAACGCGACCTTGACATGAACAACTCGGACGGCGGCTTGCCGTGCCGTCCGAAGGATCGTCAGCCGCGCGAGCGATCAACTTGGCGTCTTTGACGTAGACGGAGGTGACGCCAGCCTGCATGTCCAGGGGTCAGCACGGCCGCGCGCGTTCGGTCGATCTCCACTAGAGCCATCGCGCCCATTCGGGCGCGTAACGCCGACCGGGCGCATCTTCCGGCAATCCGGCAGGCGCCGGCCGCGGGCGGCGGCATCGGAGGTCACCTTTACGCCCTACCCTGCTCCATCCGGAGTACGCTGTCGGCTCCACGCACTGCTTCAGCAATGCGGCCGCCAAGGTCCTCACCAGTTTCTTTGGCCACCACATTCCGTTCAGCACGGCCACGTCGACCTGCCCGGCGGGAGTCGTCCGCAGCTACGACAGCTTTCAGGCGACGGCCGACGAAATCGGTGACTCTCGCATCTACATCGGGTTCCATTTTCGGAGTGCCGTCAGCCACGGCGCCAATCTCGGCCGGCAGGTCGGGCACTGGACGTTTCACCGATTTCTGCAGCCGCTGCGAGACTGTCGGTGAAGCCGTAACCAAGACACTTAAGGGCCTCCAGAGAGTCTGGAGGCCCTTTTCCGTTGGCGGCGATCCAGGACCCATGCAGTCGAAGCTGCCCCTGATCGACGTGCCGGCGCCGTCGTGGTTGTCGCTGTTGTCGGAACTTCCCGAGACCGCAGTCGTCGAGAAGAAGCCGGTCGCGTCGGCCGAGCAGCTCGCCAGCCGGCAGCGCCGGTCCCATCGCAGGCTGGCAGACCGTCACCGTCCATCTGTCTGAACCCGAATACGGTCTGCGCCACGTGCTGATCACGCTCGACGAGCATGGGGATCTGCTCGCCGGCAGCGATCACGTGATGTTCGTCCGCGCCACGACGCCCGATGGCCTCGAGGCGACGCTCACCGATCACGAAAGCATCGGCGGGCGATTTGAAAAGATGGCTCGTTCCGCGGCACGCATGGGAAGACGACACTCGAAAGCCGCGCCGACGACGCGGAGAGCAGCATCACGCGGAGTGCCGAGCAGCGCCCGCCAACCGACATCGAGATTGCGGCTCTCCAGACGCATCGTCGACGATGTCTTGAAGAGGCTGCGATGACGCAACGACAGTCACCGGTATGCTGAGGTCGATTTCAAAAATGACTGACGCGGGTGGCAAGCGAGGCCACCCCCGCCCGGCGCGGAGGCATCAGTCGGCGTCCGTGGCGATCCTTGTGCTGCTCAGCGTCGCGGCTTCGGCGCAAACGCCCGCGCCGCCCGATTCCCCGACTTCAGCAACCGGACAGCAGGCGCGCCGAGTTCGCCCCTGGCCATTCACGTCGGCGACGCAGATTTGCTGTTCGGCGGCTTCATCGACGCGACGGCGATCCGGCGGAACGACCAATACCGGCAGCGGGCTCGGCACGTCGTTCGGGACCATCCCGTTCGCCAATACGGTGCAGGGCCACATGAACGACACGCAGTTCTCGTCGCAGAACTCGCGGCTCACGCTGCAGGCGACCAGCAAGGTCGGCACGGCGGACCTGAAGGGGGTCCCTCGAGCTGGACTTCCTCGGCAACGCGCCCAACGGCCTCAACGTCACCACGAACTCCAACACCGCTGCGGATGCGCGTCTTCTGGGGCCAGTATCGGCAGGGCGCGTTCGAGTTCCTCGCCGGTCAGGCGTGGAGCCTGATGACGCCGAATCGAAACGGCCTGTCTCCGGAGACGGCGGACGTGTTCTTCAGCCAGACGGTCGATCCGAATTATCAGGCGGGACTGGCATGGGGACGCACCGATGCAGTTCCGGCTGACGACTCATCCCAACGACAACCTGTACGGCGGCGGTCTCGATCGAAAACCCGGACCAGTACGTTGGCAGCGGCGTCAGGCTGCCGGCGGGATTTCCCGCGGGCGAGGTCGATACCGGTGCCGTCGGTCAATGACGTGCCGAATCCGTTTCCCGACATCATCGGCAAGATCGCGTTCGACCCGAAGATCGGCCGCACCCATCAGCACATCGACGCCGCCGTGCTCGTGCGCCGCTTCAAGACCTACAGCCTCGACACGGATACGACGTTCAGCAAGACCGCGATCGGCGGCGAGCTGACACGCCGCGGTCGAGCCGATCCCCTCGGTTCGCCTGATCGCCACCGCCTTCTATTCCTCGGGCGGCGGCCGCTACATCGCCAATACCAATCTGCCAGACTTGATCGTCAACCACGACGCCAGCATGACCCTGGTGACCACCTGGTCGTCGTTGATCGGCACCGAGATTCAGGCCGGCAGCAAGACCGAGCCTCTATGCGTACTACAGCGCGGCGCACGCGATCGCGCCGTCACCACCGATGTCGACGGCAGCGCGATCGGATTCGGTGTGCCGGGCTCAACTGCGGCGAACGAACAGATCGCCGAAGCCACGGCAGGCCTCATCCATACCTTTTTCGCGACCCGAAGATCGGCGGCATGCAGTTCATCGGCAGCATATCATACGTGCGGCGCACACCTTTCTCCGCTACCGCCGGCACGCCGGCCGACGCGTCCGTCAACATGATCTATTTGACCGTGCGGTATTTCCTGCCATGAATGTCCGCCAAGGAGGCAACCGATGCGATCCGCGATGATGCGAACGCTTGTGGGCGCGGCCCTGTGCAGCGCCGTCGCCGTAGCCCAGGACACGGTGCCGTCGGCCGCGGCCGTGCTGCGCGAGCTGCAGGCCGGCAACGACCATCACGTCGCCAAACGGTATCAGCATCCGCACCAGACCGCCGCCCGCCAGCGCGAACTCGCCTCGACGCAACATCCGCACGCGATCGTCCTCAGCTGCGCCGACTCCCGCGTCGCGCCGGAGATCATCCTCGATCAGGGCCTGGGCGATTTGTTCGACGTCCGCGTCGCCGGCAACGTCGCCAGCGACACCGAGCTCGCCAGCATCGAATATGCCGCCGCGCATCTCCACACGCCGCTGCTCGTGGTCATGGGCCACCAGAAATGCGGCGCGGTGACCGCCGCGGCGGAAAGCGGCGAAGCGGAAGGCCACCTGCCGTCGCTGCTCGCGCTGATCCGCCCCGCCGTCGAGCGCGCCAAAGCGCAACCCGGCGATCTGATCGACAACGCGGTCCGGATCAACGTGGAAAACGTCGTGCGGCAGGTGCGCGGATCGAAGCCGGTGCTGGCGGCGCTCGTGGATCGCGGCGGACTGATGGTGGTCGGCGCGGTGTATTCGCTCGACACCGGCAAGGTCGCCTGGCTGTCGGACAGCCAGGCCAGGACGGTGGGGCGGCTGGAACCACCGCGCGAATCAGCGCAATGCGCGGGAAGCCGCGGCACGAGGATCAACTAGACGGACGCCAGGACGCGCGTGAACGTCGCCCATCCTGTCCCGATGACGGGTCTCGGCTGCATGCGGCTCTCCACGGAGCCTGATCGCGATGAGCCGCGCGCGACGGCCGTCCTTCACGCGGCGCTCGACGCCGGCATCGAGTTTTTCGACACCGCGGACGCCTACTGCTACGACGACGTCGAGCGCGGGCACAACGAGCGCCTGATCGCTCGCGCGCTCGCGGCCTGGCCCGGCGACCGATCGCGCGTGCGCGTCGGCACGAAAGGCGGCCTGACCCGGCCCGGCGGACGCTGGGTGCCGGACGGCCGCGCCAGGCATCTGCGGACACGCCTGCGAGCGCAGCCTCGCGGCGCTCGGCGTCGACCGCCTCGATCTCTACCAGCTTCATGCACCGGATCCGCGAACGCCCGCTTGCGACGAGCGTTCGCGCGCTCGAACAACTCAAGCGCGACGGCCTGGTCGGCGCCATCGGTCTGTGCAACGTCACGGTCGGCCAGATTGAGGACGCCAGGAGCATCGCCGAGATCGATTCAGTCCAGGTGGAACTGAGCGTGCTGGCACGATCACCACTTCCTGAGCGGCGTGGTCGACTCATTGCCTCGCGAACCGGATTCAGCTCCTGGCGTATCGTCCGCTCGGTGGACCGTCACGGCGGCGCAAGACGGCCGCGGACCCGGCGCTGGCAGCGATCGCCGGCCGGCATGACGCCACAGCATTCGAAATCGCGCTGGCGTGGCTGATGGATCTGTCGGATTTGATCGTGCCGCTTCCAGGGGCGACTCGCGTCGAGACCGCGCAATCGCTCGCGCGCGCCGGCCGCATCGCGCTCTCCGGACGCGGATCGCGCGGAGCTCGATCGGCGGTTTCCGTCTGCCGCCGCCTGTCGACAGTCGACGGGCAAGCCGAGACCGGCCACCGCGCATCGGCGCGATGCCGATGTCGTGATCATCATGGGCCTGCCAGCCGCCGGCAAGAGCACGCTGGCCCAGTCGCTGGTTGCGGAGGGCTACTACCGGTTGAACCGCGACGAGGCTGGAGGCACCCTGAGAAGCCTGCTGCCGGCGCTCGGCCGCGCCGATCGAGGCCGGCGCGACGCGCATCGTGCTCGACAACACGTATGCGTCTCGCAAAACCCGCGCGGAGGTGATCCAGGCGGCGGCGACGCACGGGACTGCCCGGTCCGCTGCGTGTGGCTCTCGACCGGCATCGAGGACGCGCAGGCCAACGCGGTCTGGCGGATCGTCACCCGCTACGGACGCCTTCCTGTCCGACGACGACGCTCGCGCACGTCAGACGGTCGGACGTCGCGGCGTTTCTGCCCGGCGCGCAGTTTCAGGTATCGGCGCGAGCTCGAGCCGCCGGATGCCTCCGGAAGGCTTTTCACGCGTCGACGTCGTCCCGTTCGTCACGGCGGCACGGATTCGGAGTTCGTCAACCGGGCGGTCATCGTTTCCTGCGACGATGTGGACGATCTCGTCCGACTGGCTGCGCGGCTGCGTGAGTTCCGCGATGCCGGCTACAGACTGCTCGGCATCTCGTGGCAGCCGGAGATTGCAGAAGGAAGCGCGTCCGCGGACGTCGTCAAGGCGATGTTCGCACGCGAGTGCGAGCGTCTCGGCCTCGACGTGGACGTCGAGTGCTGTCCACACGCGGCCGGCCCGCCGCGATGCTGGTGTCGCAAGCCGCTGCCAGGCCTCGGCGTGGTCTTCGTGCACCGCTACCGCCTCGATCCGGTGCGGTGCCTCTACGTCGGCGCAGGCCCTCACGATGCGGGCTTCGCGCGGCGTCTCGGCTTCATCTCCGCGACGCTCGCGATCTTGCGTAATCTCTTGGCTCGGCGAATTCACGTCGACTCGTTCCACATCCGTCTGATGGCGACCACCAGGTCGTTTGCCGCAGACTTGAGGAAGAAGCCTGATGCGCCGGCCGCCAGCGCCTCATCCCTGGCGGTATCGTCGCCCATGGCGGTGATCACGATGACTTTCACGCGCGGATTGTGCCGCGTGATCTGGCGGCAGACCTCCAGCCCGTCGACGTCCGGCAGGTTCAGGTCCACCACGATCACGACCGGCTGAAGCCGCGCCGCGGCGTCGGCGACCTCGCGGCCGTCGGCGATGACGCCAACCACGTCGCACGCGGGTGAGAGCACGCGGCCGAGCGCCTCCACGATGCCTGGATGATCGTCGACGAGCAGGACGCGGGGGCGAGTCGGCACTACGAACCCGTGCGATCGCCGGCGGCGCGGGCTGCGTGAAAGGCCAGCAGGTGATCGATCAACCGTTGCGTGTCGGTCCCCTTGACGAAGAAGCCGGCCGCCCCTGCATGCTCGATCGCGTCCGCGGTCTCACTCCGAGCCAGCATCGACACGCCCGAGAATCCGGATGTCGGGGAGCTCGGCGCGGATGCGCGCCGTCGCCTCGACACCGTCCATGTGCGGCATCGAGACGTCCATGAGGATGACATCGGGCCGCAGCGTATGCGCGCGGGCGATGGCCTCGAAACCGTTGGACGCATCGCCGACCACCGAGAACTGCGGCCGCTGATGGAGCATCTCTCGCAGCGCGCGCCTCACCGCTGGGTGATCGTCGACGATGAGAATCCTGAGCGCGTCCGGGGACGCGCGATCGTCGTCGACCGCCGCTGCCGCTCCGGTCAGTGCGAGGCTCAACTCGTTCGCGCCGGCGACGGTGTCCGGCGCAGCGTCGCGCGGCGCGACGAGACGGACCCGGGTCCCCTTTCCGGGCGCGCTGTCGATGTCCAGGCGGCCGCCGAGCAGCGTCAGCCGCTCGCGGATGCGGAACAGCCCCCAGCCCACCTGGCCGGCCTTCGATCGATCGTCCAGTCTCGCCGGCTCGAACCCAACCCCCTGATCGGTCACGGTGATGCACAGCTGATCGTCGGCATCGAGCTCCAGCGCCAACGTCACTCGATCCGTCTGCGCGTATTTGACCGCGTTGAAGAGAAGCTCTCTGACCGACTCGAAGAGCAGCGTGCGGACATCCTTCCGCGCGGAATCTGCGCGCGGATCGGCGCGGATCTGGACACTCAGCTTGTATTTCTCGTGTGTCCAGTTCGCCAGCCACGTCAAGGCGGCGGGAAGTCCGGAACGCTGCAGCACGGGAGGAAACAGCTCGACGTTCAGCGACCGCGCGACGGCCATCGCTTCGTCGAGCTGCTGTTTCGCCTCTGCCAGCAGCTCGCTCGGCGCAGCTCCAACCTCGTTCTCCCGCTTCAGCTGCTGTTCGAGGTTCAACGCCACGATGACCAGGAGCTGCTGGAGCCCATCGTGCAGCGTCCTGGCGATCTGCTCGCGCGCGTGGTGCTCGGCGAGCGTCAGGTCCCACGCCATCTGACTCAGCTGCGTCGTCCGGTATTCCAGTTCGGTCGTGCGCTCCTGAAGGGCCGCCGCGGCACGCTGGCGTTCGGTGATGTCGGTCACGAACGCGAATGCGCGTCCGCCGCCCGGCGTCGGCACGTGATTGACGGTGACTTCGATTGGAAACGTCGATCCGTCCTTGCGTGATGCCGACGAGGTCCAGGCCGCGCCGCGGGGTTCGTGCCGTCGCGAAAGACCGATGGGATCAGGCGCTCGATCGGTTGGCCGATCAGCTCTTCGGCGGCCCAGCCGAACATCGCCTCGACCGCACGATTCGCAAAGACGAGCCTCCCGCGCGCGTCCGCCGACACGATGCCCTGCGTGGCGGTCTCGAGCAGCGTTCGCAGCGTGCGATCGTGTTCCTCGTCGCGACGCGCCTGGAGCGCATCCTCAATCCTGCGGCGCTCGGTGATGTCCAGTTCGAGTCCAGTGAGCCGCGTGACTCGGCCGGTCGGCGTCGCGATCGGCTCGTCCCAGACTCTGCATCCATGCGCACGGCTCCATCAGGGCCGCACGACCCGGTACGTGTGATCCCACGTATCCTGGTCGTCGACGCAGAACCTCGTCGAGTATGCGACGCACGCCGCGGACGGTCGTCGGCGTGCACACGGGCGAGCCACGTCTCGAATAGTGGCGGTTCGTCCGGCGTGAACCCGAATTGCGCGCGGAAGGCGTCGATCCCAGTCGGCGTCATTCGTCGCGGAGATCCCATGTCCAGGAGCCGCCGGCCGACGCTTCGAGCGCGAGGCGGAGCCGCGTTTCTGTTCCCGTAGTGCCGCTTCGGCGCGGGTGCGCTCGACGGCGTCCCAGGTCCGTTCGGCGACCTCGCGAACGAGCTCGATCTCGCCCGCCGTCCACACGCGCGGCGTGTCGTGATTGACGCCGAACGCGGCAACCATCTGCCCGTCTTTGAACAGCGCCACGCCGACAAACGCCGCGATCTGCCGCGACCGGAACGTCGCCCGGTCGTCGTCGCTGAGCCGCTGATCCGCCTGCACGTCGCCGACAACGATGGTCTCGCCGCGCTGGAGCGCCTCGCGCAGCGTCGCTCCCACACGCGATCCGCAGGGGCGGTCCGACGAGCGGCTCGACGCCGCGGGTGTGCTCGCGGCGAATGATGTACTCGCGGCCCTCGAGTTCCGCATAGCCGACGCGGGCCGCGCCGAGGTGCTCGCCGAGAAGCCTTGCGGCAGTTTCCTGGATGGCCGCCGCGTCGCTCAACGGGCGGAGCGCGTCGTTCAGCCGGAGAAGAAACGCCAGCCGCTCTTCGTTCGCGCGCAGCTCGGCTTCCGCCTTGCGGTGCTCGAGCGTCGCCCAGATCCGATCGGCGACTTCCTGAACGAGGGCAATCTCGTCGGGCGTCCACACGCGTGGCGAGCGGCTGTGAACGCCGAACGCGCCGACGAAACGGCCGTCCTTGATCAGCAGCGGACAAATGTAGGCCCTGATTCCCGCCGCCTGCAGCGCCGCGCGCTCCTCTGCCGTGTGCGACCCGGTCGACGTGTCATTGACCGACAGCGTCCAGCCTTTCAGGATGTCTGCCGTGCGGCTGCCGGCCAGATTGCGCCACTGAAGGTGGCCGGCCATGCGAAGGCACACCGTCCACGTAGTCGTGGACGACGATGCAGTCGTCGCCCTCGACTCTCGCCGTAGGCCACGCGGTTGACGCGGAGGTGTGTGCCGAGCAGGCGGCAGGTCTCCTGAAGAATGCGCGCAGGATCGGCGAGCTGGCCGGATGGTGTCGTTCAGGCGGCGCAGGAACGCCTGCCGGCTCTCGCTCCGGTCCAGCGCCTCTTCCGCGCGGGCCCGCTCGGCGGCCGCACCACGTCCGCTCGGCGGTCACTTCAACCAATGCGATCTGATCGCGCGTCCAGGTCCGCGGCGTGGCGCTGTGGACGCCGAATGTCGCAAGCCATCGACCACTCCTTGATCAGCGGCGTGCCGACGAACGCCGCAGTCTCGCCTGCGAGGAGCTGCTCGCGCTCCGCGTCCGTGAATCGCGGATCCGTATTGACGTCATCGACGGCCACCGTCTCGCCACGGCGGCACGCGTCGACGATGGCCTTGCCGAATCGGGCGACCGGGCCTCGACCGGCGAACGGCGGGACCCCGTCGGCATAGGACCGGCTGATGACGAACTCGTCGCCGTCGATGTGCGCGTAGTTGACGCGGCTGGCGTGGAGATGTTCCCCGATCAGGCGGACGGCGACTTCCTGGATCGCGACCGGGTCCTTCAGCGGCCGCAGCTGCTCGTTGAGC
>ERZ1370068.8729-contig-7560_pt1 | contig 15989 bp, 15 predicted proteins | sample MGYA00561227_ERZ1370068 | MGnify/ENA primary metagenome ERZ1370068 (study PRJEB38410, sample SAMEA6850437) | metagenome | study: Metagenomic assessment of the ecological functions of the soil: analysis of the soil microbiota associated with the...
CGTCGGTGCCGACTGGTCGGCCGTGTAGATCGTCGACGGCGGCTGCACGGCCGGGGTGCCCGGCGAGACCACGACCTTGTAGCACATGAGATTCTGCGTCAGGTCGGGAATGCCTTCGCCCTTCTTGTCGGCGTTCACGCACAGATGGGTCGGCTTCTTGACGTCGATCGTGACCAGGTTGAACTGATCCGTCAGGGCGATGCCGAACAGGCGCAGCTTGGCGTAGGCGATCTTGTAGCACTTGAAGTGATCGACCCCGAAGCTCGGCGGCAGCGCCGGGTAGCCGACCAGACCCTTGGCGGTCGGGACGAGCAGGCGGTCGGGCTTCACGACGTTCATCGTCTGTTTGCCGAACTGGTTCTCGACGATCACGCCCTTGATCGGCAGGAATCTCGGCGAGCGCTGCTTGATGGTGAACGCGCCGAGGTGATCGGGATCGCTCGAGGCCGTCGGATCCTCGCCGTTCTTGTCGGCCGGGGCGCAGATGCGCTTCAGCTTCTTCAGGTCGACGACGCCGGGGCCGAAGCGATCGTCGAGGGTGATGCCGAAGATGCGCGCCGGCCCGCGGTGGGTCTCGTAGCAGTCGAAGTGGTTCAGCGGTGGGAGCACGGCCGTCGGGGTCGCCACCGGCGTCTCCGTCGGGCTCGGCGTCGCCGTCCGCGTCGCGGTCACGGTTGGCGTGGCTGTGGGTGTCGCCGTTCGCGTTGCGGTGACGGTCGCGGTGACCGTGGGTGTCGTCGTTTGCGTTGCGGTCACGGTCGGGGTCGGGGTGGCCGTGGGCGTCGCGGTGACGGTCGCCGTTGCCGTTGGTGTGGCGGTGACCGTCGGTGTGGCGGTGACCGTCGGTGTGGCGGTGACCGTCGATGTGGCGGTGACCGTCGGTGTGGCGGTGACCGTCGGTGTGGCGGTGACCGTCGGTGTGGCGGTGACCGTCGGCGTTGTCGTCGCCGTTGGTGTCGCAGTGACGGTCGCTGTCACCGTTGCCGTTGGTGTAGCGGTGACCGTCGGAGTCGCTGTGGGCGTCGCGGTGACCGTCGCCGTTGGTGTCGCGGTCACGGTGGGTGTCGCGGTCGGGGTCGCGGTCACGGTGGCGGTCGGGGTCGGGGTGACGGTCGCTGTCGGGGTCGCCGTGACCGTGGCCGTCACCGTCGCGGTCGGGGTTGGCGTCCGCGTCGTCGTTACGGTCGGTGTCGGCGTCGCGGTGCGAGTCGGGGTCGCGGTCGAGGTTGGAAGTGGGACCGAGATGTGGAGCGTCTCCCCCGGCACTTCGCGACCGTCCCAGGGACGGCGTCCGCGCTCGAGGTGCAGAGACCGGTCATGTTGTTGTCCCAGCTCACGATGCTCGGAATGTCGACGAGCCCGTCATTGTTAAGGTCGACGCAGGTGATGTTGACGCCGAAAATGTTCAGGAAGGTCGAGACGCCCTGCTCGATGTCCCCACAGACGTCGGCTCCGCCCTCGGCATCGTAGTAGGGCCCCGAGCCGCTCGTGGGATTGTAGAGTCCGATGCCGGCGAGCGGAGCCGGGAGATAGTTGTGGGCGCATTGGCCGGTGAAGGCGCTTACGCCGTTCTGGGCGAGGAAGAGGCCGATGTCGTAGCGCTCAGCCGCACCGGCGACGAGCTCCAACCGGAGATCGAGCGTTGCCGTGTCACCTACGAACGAGCACGGATCGCTGGTTCCCAGCACCGTGACCGAGGCGACCTGGACGTCATTGGCCGTACAGTTGTTCGACCGACCGGTGACGTCGTCGACGCAGGTTTGCGCCGAGGCGCTGCCTACCCACGAGAGCCCGAGGATGGCGACCAGCAGCAAGCAACGACGGGATCGTGCGGACGGCACGTGACGCTCGCTGCCACGCCAACAAGAGGGTGTCATGCTCTGCTCCTGGGTTTAGGCGTCAAAATCGGAATCAGAAATCGGCAGACGCGCCTGCCTACCCCGAGTCGTCGCTAAGTACAAGTATGAAGTGGGTTCGACCGCGGCCGTTGGTCCTTGAGGTGGGGAAAACCCGCGCTAGTCGGACGGACGCCAATTCCAGTGACCCGAGGTGATCATGACGACCGATGCCCCGACGCTGCCCCCAGGGTTTCCAGCGATGTCGATCGCCGAGGCCCATCGCCTCATGACGACGACGCCGGGCTCGCTGCTCGAAGTCGAGGAGCGCGAAATCCGCGGCACCCGCATCAAGACCTGGAAGAACGCGCCGCCGACCCTCGCCGAGGTCTTCGCCGTGAGCGCGTTCTTCAGCGACCGCACGTATATGGTGAACGACGAGGAGCGGGTGACCTTCGACGCGCACCGGCGGGCGGTTGCGCGGTTCGCGGCGCGCTTGATCGCCGACGGGGTGAAGAAGGCGACCGCATCGCGATCGTCATGCGGAACCTGCCCGAATGGTCGGTCGCGTTCTGGGCCGCGGCGCTCACCGGCGCGATCGTGACCCCGTTGAACGCGTGGTGGACCGGCCCCGAGCTCGAGTACGGCCTCCAGGACTCGGGCACCAAGCTCGCGATTGCCGACGCCGAGCGCTGGGAGCGTCTCCGCGAGCACGTCGACAACTGTCCGGATCTCGAGAAGCATCTACGTCAGCCGCTCGAACGAGCAGGACATCTCCGACCCGCGCGTGCAGAAGCTCGAGGAGGTGATCGGGTTGCCCAACACCTGGGCCGCGATCGAGCAGATCGATCCGCCGGCGGTCACACTCGACCCTGACGAGGACGCGACCATCTTCTACACCTCCGGCACGACCGGGAAGCCGAAGGGCGCGGTCATCACCCACCGCAACATCATCTCGAACGTCTTCAACGCGATCTCCGCGCAGGCCCGCGCCTTCCTCCGCCGCGGCGAGCAGCCGCCGCCCCCGAATCCGATGGGTCCGCAGAAGGCGATCCTCATCTCGGTGCCCTTCTTCCACGCGACCGGCTGCTTCGCGGTGATGATCCCGGCGCTCCTCGCCGGCTTCAAGCTCGTCATGCAGCGGCGCTGGAACGCCGACCAGGCGCTCGAGATCATCCAGCGCGAGCGCATCACCAACGCCGGCGGCGTCCCGACGATCGCGTGGCAGATCATCGAGCACCCGCGCTTCGGTGAGTTCGATCTGTCCTCGCTCGAGAACATCTCGTACGGCGGCGCGCCCTCGGCGCCCGAGCTCGTGCGGCGCTTGAAGGAGCGCTTTCCGAAGCTGCAGTGCGGGCAGGGCTGGGGCATGACCGAGACCTCCGCGACCGCGACGAGCAACGTCGCCGAGGACTACGAGCGGAAGCCCTCGTCCTGCGGCGTCCCGTCGCCGACCGGCGAGGTCCGCATCGTCGGCGGCAGCGGATGAGACGCTGCCCATCGGCGAGGTCGGCGAGCTCTGGTATCGCGGCCCGATCGTCGTCCGCGGCTACTGGAACAAGCCGCAGGCGACGGCCGAGACGTTCGTCGACGGCTGGGTCAAGACCGGCGACCTCGCGCGCGTCGACGAGGAGGGCTTCGTCTACATCGTCGACCGCGCCAAGGACATGCTGATCCGCGGCGGCGAGAACATCTACTGCGTCGAGGTCGAGAACGCGCTCTACGACCACCCGGCGGTGATGGACGCCGCCGTCGTCGGCATTGCGCACCGCACGCTCGGCGAGGAGCCGGCCGCCGTCGTCCATCTCAAGCCCGACACCGACGCGAGCGAGGACGAGCTCCGCCACTTCGTCGCCCAGAAGCTCGCCGCCTTCAAAGTCCCGGTGAAGGTCCTCTTCCTCCCGGAGACCCTGCCGCGGAATCCCAACGGCAAGATCATGAAGAAGGATCTGAAGGGTCTCTTCGGGGGCTAGTCGGGCTGCGGTTCCGCGGGGAGGGCGGAGGTCCGAGACTCTTCCTGGATTGACACCAGCGGCTGCTTGCGACTGATATGGCACCTGTAATGCGTGCGCGATCCGGCTCCCTCGCCATTGCCCGCTTCGCCCTCGTCGGCGCTGCGGTTGCCGGGTTTATGCTGGCGCTTGCGTTGGCGACCTCTCCTCAGCTCCACCGGTTGGTGCATCCCGATAGCGACCAGCCCGCCCACAGCTGCATCGCTACGACTCTGCAGACGGGTGCCTACGAAGCCGTCATCATTGTCCTCGCGATTCAGCTGGTCGCTGCGTCCCTCGCAAGGATTCCACTTCCTGACCTCGGACCGATCGAGTCGTTCTTTTGAGCTGTCGACTTCTAAGGCACGGTCCGCCCCGCGTTCTCCTGAGTTAGTCCGCTCCGGCGCTGTCGCGCCGGTCGACCGGATCCGCGAAGAACGGCACGCCCCAGGGCATCCCGTTTTCGCCTCAACTCCACAGGAGACGCATCGTGAGCCTCCGCGTCTTTTTCGTCGCCATCGCGTGTACCGCCTTGTTTGCGGCAAAGCCCACGCGCGCCCAGCAACCGTCTCCCGTGCCCGCGCCGGTGGGGGACGTCGAGTCCTTGAAGCAGCAGATGCTGGAGATGCAGGCCGGCCTGAAGCAGATGCAGATCCAGCATCAAAGGGAGGTCGCCGCCCTCAGGGCCCAGGTCGAGAGTCTGCACAAGGTCATCGGGGACTTACAGAGGACGGTCGCGACCGGCGCTGGGCAGCCCGTGCCACCGGTGGCCGGGAAGACGGCGGTGGCAGCGCAGAAGCCGGCGGCCGCGGGTGACGGCTCGTTCCCCACGACCGACGAGAGCGTCGCGGCGCCGACCGGGCAGCCTGGCGCGTCCGGCAGCGGCATCGCTGCAGCCTCGTCCGGGTTCCCGACGAGCGATGCAGCGGTGGCTGCCGCGCCGGGGGCAACCACACCAGGGTGGCTCAGGGGGGCCGATCACCCTCGCCGGCGGGGGCAAGACGTTTCTCAACCTCTCGTTCGACGGACAGTTCTCGGGCGCGACCTCGAGCGAGAGGCATCTCGATCGACTCGAGGTCGGCGACCACGACCCCAGCAGCGCGGCTTCAATGCGCGCAACACCGAGCTGGCCCTGGACGGCGCCGTCGACCCGTATTTCGAAGGATTCGCCAACATCGTCTTCAAGCTCGACAACGACAACGAGACGTCGGTCGAAGTCGAGGAAGCGTTCATGCAGACGACCACTCTCCCCTGGAGCCTCCAGGCCAAAGGCGGGCAGTTCTTCGCGCCCTTTGGTCGCATCAATCCCCAGCATCCGCACGTCTGGGACTTCGTCGATGCGCCCGTGGTGGTCGGCCGTCTCCTCGGCCCCGATGGCCTGCGAGGCGTCGGCGCCCAGCTCGCGTGGCTCATGCCTCTGCCGTGGTATTCCCAGCTCTCGCTGGCCGTCCAGAACGGCAACGGCGGCACCTGGCTTCTCGTTTCGTAACCAAGGTGACAACGGCGTCTTCTACGGGCGCACCACCTTCGATCGTGCGCTCGGCGGCGTGGATGATCTGGTCTTCGTTCCGCGGCTGGAGAGCTCCTTCGACCTCTCCTCCACGCAAACGCTACTCGTCGGGACCTCCGGAGCTTTCGGGCCGAACGACACCGGGAAGAGCGCGCGCACCGAAATCTACGGCGCGGATCTCTTCTACAAATGGAAGTCCGCGCATGCCGAGGGCGGCTGGCCTTTCGTGAAGTGGCAGAGCGAGGTACTGGGCCGGCGCTTCGAGGCCGACCGCGGTGTCGACGACGAATTCCCGGTGGCCGAGACCTTCGACGATTGGGGGGCGTACTCGCAGGTCGTGTGGGGGTTTTACAAAGGATGGGCCGCTGGGCTCCGCGGCGACTTCCTTCACATGGAAAACTCGAGCTTCACTGACGATCCAGAACGCCAAAGCCGCTGGCGGATCTCACCTGACGTGACGTGGTATCCGACCGAGTTTTCGAAGTTTCGCCTGCAGTACAACCACGATTTCTTGGAAGCCAACCACTTCACCAGCAGCGCCAATGCCGATTCGGTTTTCCTGCAATTCGAGTTCAGCCTCGGCGCGCATGGTGCCCACAAGTTCTAGGTGCCAATCCCATGAGACAAGCGAAATTCTTCCTGATTGCGGTTGCCGGTCTGCTGGCGCTCGTGTCCCCGGCGCACGCCGCGTTGAACGTCGTCGCGACGCTCCCGGATTTCGGGGCGCTCGCGACCGAAATCGGCGGCGACAAAGTCGAGGTGACGGTGCTCGCCAAGGCGACGGAAGATCCCCACTTCGTCGATGCCCGGCCGAGCTTCGTCGTCAAGCTGCGGAACGCCGACGTGCTGATCGAAGGAGGCGCCGAATTGGAGATGGGCTGGCTTCCGCCTCTCCTGCAGAACGCGCGCAATGAGAAGATCGAGGTCGGAGCCGCCAGGCCGCGTCGTCGCCTCGCAAGGGCTTCGTCTGATGAACGTCCCGACCGACGTGACGCGCGCCGCCGGCGACGTGCATGCCCTCGGCAACCCGCACTACATGATCGACCCCATCATCGCCAAAACCGTGGCGGCGCACATCGCCCATGCGTTCGGGGCTTGCGATGCCGCCAATGCCGCCGTCTACGAAGCGAACGAGAAGGCCTTCGAGGCGACCATCGACGCGAAACTGCAGGAATGGGGCAAGATCCTCCTGCCCTTCAAGGGCGCGAACGTCGTCGCGTATCACGACTCGTGGCCGTATTTGGCACATCGCTTCGGTCTCATCATCGATACCTTCCTCGAACCAAAGCCGGGCATCCCGCCGTCGCCACTCGCATCTGGCCGAAGTGATCGAGAAGATGAAAGCCCAGAACTCGAAGGCGATCATTGTCGAGCCCTTTCACAACCGGAAGATCGCCGAGAAAGTCTCGGCCTCGACCGGGGCAAAGATCATCGATGCCGCGCAGTACCCCGGCGCTCTGCCGAGTGCCGACACCTACGTCGGTCTGATCGACGTGCTCGTCGCCAGGATCGCCGCCGCTCTGGGAGGACAGTAGCCATGTGGGAAGTCATGTTCTGGCCGAGCGTCGCGTGCGTCTTGCTCCCCTGGCTCCTGGTCTACCTCGGGATCCACGTCGTGCAGCGGGGAATCATCTTCATCGACATCGCGATGGCGCAGATGGCGTCGCTCGGGATCTGCGTCGCCGTCCTCCTGCACATGGACCTGGAGAGCCCGGCGACCTTCGCGATCGCCCTCGGGTTCACGCTGGTCGGCGCCGCGATCTTTTCCTTCACCGGGAAACGCAGCAGCCAGGTCCCTCAGGAAGCGGTCATCGGGATCGCCTATGTCGTCGCCACCGCAGCGGCGGTTCTGCTTCTCAGTCGAGCGGCGGAAGGGGACGAAGAGATCAAGAACATGCTCGTCGGCAACATCCTCTGCTGGTGAGCCCAGGCCGAGGTTGGCGCAATGCTTCGGGCTCTTTGCTGCGGTCGGCGATCTTCCACCGGGCTGCTGCGCAAGACGTTCATGCTCGTGTCGTTCGACCGCGAGGCTGCGTACCGGCAGGGATTGCGGGTGCGGTGGTGGGATTTTCTCTTCTACGCCTCGTTCGGCGTCGTCGTCACGAGCTTCGTCCGCATCGCGGGCGTGCTGCTGGTCTTCACCTATCTGATCGTGCCGGCCGTGTGCGGATCAGTCTGGCCGGGTCGCTCCGCGAAGAGGCTGCTGATCGGCTGGCTACTGTCGCTCGCGGGGGCGTCACCGGGCTCTTCCTTTCCTTCCGCTTCGATCTGCCCTCGGGCGCCGCGATCGTCTGTACACTTCCGGAGTGTTTCTGGTCCTGGTGAACAGCGCGGCGGCGTTTCGGGACGCAGTTCGCGCCGCAGGCGGCTCCAAAGGGCGCAAGGAGCCGAGGAGATTGAGGAGCCCGGGTCGCTGGCGAACGGCACTGCCGCTCGTGGTAGTCACCGTGTGACACGCGATCCGCGCCCCACGGAAGCCTCAGCCGACAGACTCCTTCGACGGCATCCCGACGCCGTGGAAGTAGCGCATCGTGCCATTTCTGCGAGGAAGTCGCGCCCAGAGGTGCCAGACCCGAGTGCCGGGTGGTGGTGCGGCAGGAGCGCGGGATAGACGCGATCTCTAGAGTGCCCGGATCAAGCTTCGCTTGCGTCGCTGATTCCAAAGTGCGCGCTCTGTGCGAAGTCGTCCGCAGCCCGCGGAATCTGGGTGCAGCAGGGACATCGTTGATCCGCGGCGGCGAGAACATCTACTGCGTCGAGGTCGAGAACGCGCTCTACGACCACCCGGCCGGTGATGGACGCGCGCCGTCGTCGGCATTCCGCACCGGACGCTCGGCGAGGAGCCGGCGCGCGTCGTCCATCTCAAGCCCGACGCCGACGCGAGCGAGGACGAGCTCCGCCACTTCGTCGCCGCAGAAGCTCGCCGCGTTCAAAGTCCCGGTGAAGGTCCTCTTCCTCCCCGAGACCCTGCCGCGGAACGCCAACGGCAAGATCATGAAGAAGGATCTGAAGGGTCTCTTCGGGGGCCTAGATCGGGCTGCGGTTCCTCGGGGAGGGCGGGTGGGTTCTCGCGAGTCGGTGCTCCCCAAGCGCTTACGGCCCGGGTTCTCTGCTCGGAGACGATCCCCTACCGGCGATCCAGGCAGCGCTGCGCCAAGGCCACCATAGTCGCCGCCGTCTCCGTCAACCCGCCGACGCGGTCGCGCGCCATGCCCCCGACCCCACGCCCCAGGCTCCTCAGGACCGGCGCAGGGTGCCGCGCCGGCGCGCCGTGCCTGGGCGTGGGCCGACCTGATGCGGCGCGTGTTCGCCATCGACGTCCTCTCGTGCGCTGGCTGCGGCGGTCGTCTGCGTTTCCTCGCTACCATCGAGGATCCGCCAGTCGTCACCAAGATCCTCGCCCACCCTCGGGCTGCCCACCGCGGACCCGTCCTGACGCTTGCGCGTCCGCCACCGCAGCCCGACGAGTTCGACTTCTTCTGACGTCCTGACGTCCGCGGCGGACGGGCGTCCATCGCCGTGCCCCCGAGCGCGTTGGTCGCGCTGCGTCTTTGAGACCGCGACCGGCGCCCGCAATCCAGCGGACCCTCGGCACCGTGAAGGGCCTCGCACCTGCCGCTTGCTTGCGTGTGGCAAACGGCAGCTAAATCTGGCGATGGTGAGCCATCCCCCGCTCGCGGGCAGGCCGGAGGAAGGCCGTGACGGCGTCGAGCCCCACCTAATCCCACCCTTCACTTTCTCAACCCCCTACTCTACTTACTGTTGCGCTCTTGGTTGCGAAAACGTTTAATGCTGTAAAGGCCAACTGATGCCTCCAGTCCTACTGCATTCCAGCCAAAGCAATAAATAAGCGCACTCGGAGGTGCAGCAGCTCTTTTACACAACTCAATAATCGAATGTGCATAACAATCATGTATCGCCAAAAACAGCGCGCACGAAGCTGAGGCTCCACCTAGATTACAAGTTGCACATGGTCTTTGCCTGGGCAATTTTTGCACTAAGTGGCGTCCCTTTTACTAGCAATTACGGCGCCAACTCCAGGAGCAGAAGGAGTGTTTGCTGATTTTTTGAACAGGGTGCCATACTTTCCTTCAACGTAGAAAAAATGGTATAGTGGAGAGTGTTGAGCCAGTTCAAGACTGCGTCCGTTGGCGGCAGCCCACCATTACTTGGGAGGGTCGTTGGTTTGATGTAGATAAAAATTATGCACACTTTAGAAAAGTGGTTCTCAGATCATCTCGGCCTCCGGGATCTGATGATACGGAGTAAAAATGAGCTTGATTATCAAATCTTTCGCAGCTCCCCAAGAGTTTACTTTTGGCGAAGACTATGATATTTACGGCAGGGGCATCATTGACACGGAGTTGCCTGCAGCTGAGCGATTCTCGATACTCCAGAAAAATAGAGGCTATTCATCGTGGCATGGTCCGATACTCCGAGAATGAAAGCTAATGGAGTCACGACGATATTCGTTACACCAATACAAAAGCCCACTTTCTATCCTGGAAGACTGCCTTTTTTCGCGCCTAGAATGCCAGATGCAACGAATTTCCATGTCACGTATATCGAACGTTGGAAAGATGATCCCGCCCTTCACTTTGTCGATGTTTTTGGAATTCTTCAGTCCCTTAGGACTGAGTTTCCCATTTTCTATACCCAAGACTTCCACTGGACAACACATGGCCGCCCCTAGCCGTTGCCAGGGACACTCGTTGACCGAATATCAAAACTAGAGGGCTCAGAAAACATTTGGACACATCCGATACAAATAGAATATACTACCATTCGAAGGATCGGACGCTCAGCTTTTCGGCTCGATTAAACGCAAAAGATAAAAGTAATGGAGCCGCAGTTAGTAAAGTCTTGGGAAGGGGGCGAATTGCCAAGCCACTGGATGCAAAGCTAACTGGCCTTGAGTTTGAGACGGATGAATTGAGCGACACAAAACTCCTACCCCCAACCTGCATGTATGGAAATAGCTTTAGTGATGGCATGATCGAAGCCGGAATACTCGAGTTATTTTCAAAAGTTCACGAAGATTGATCGGATGCGCCCTTTGTCTGATGTCCCAGGGTTTGATTAACGGACACTACAAATATCTTATTGTCCAAATTTTGGACATTCAAACGGAGTCATTGGTTGTCGCTGAAGTAGAATTTGAAATTTCACACGACCACCCCTTACACAAATCATGGTTTTGCATCCCCTGCTTTTTGTTTCTATTCTTCCCGATCTTCTATGGGATCTATTTTTTGATCCCCAGGGTCTTTCGAAATAACTTGGTTCTGCTTGCCAGCTTCGCGTTTTACTTCTTGGGAGCTGGTGTCTTAACCCTCGTCGCCATCCTATTGATACTATTAAATTGGGGGGTTGGCTATCTTAATTAGCCATTCCAGAAAGTGCCGATGCCAAAATATCTGCCGAGAGCCATTCTTGCTGCATCCAGTTGTCATAAATTTGATGCCGCTTTTCTTTTTCAAATATTTGACTTTTCTTATTCAAGTAATGACTGACATCACAGGGCTTTCATTTGCATCGAGACCCAGTAACTGGGGCATTGCATTACCACTTGGCATATCGTTTTATACGTTTCACTTTATATCTTACTTATCTGATGTTTATAGCGCCACATAAAAGCCTGACTTGAGCTTACAGACATTTGCACTTTATATCTTTCTCTTTTCCACATCGATTTGCGGGACCGATAACCTGATTTTCTGAAGTCAGGCAGCAGCTGGATGTGAAGCGGCGCAGATTGGTAAAGGATATTTTGGGGTTGGCAATATTTGCTTAATAGGTTTGGGGAAAAAACTTCTTATGTGCCGACCCTCTAGGCTACAAGTGGTTGGCGTTGTGCATCATCCAGATTGTACGCTCACTACTTATGCTGCGTGGCTGAGCGCAATATCTTATTCATTTCAGATTTATTTTGATTTTTCTGCGCTATACCGCACATGGCAATGGGCATGGCGCGAACATTAGGATTTAGATTCCCCCACAGCTTTAACCGACCGTACGCGTCTTACAGCATCACTGACTTCTGGAAGCGCTGGCATACTGACTTTATCTCGGTGGTTTCGAGATTACGTATATATTCCAGCTTGGCGGAAATCGCATCACGGTGGGCAAAACGGTATCGCAATTTATTTGTTGTGTTCGTATTGTGTGGCCTTTGGCATGGGGACTGCTTATACATTTTTAGTTTGAGGGTGTCGGTCATGGCGAAACTTCTTATGGTTCTAGAGCGCTCTGGCTAGCTTAAGACTTGATAAAACTGCGCCTTGCTAGCATCCCTGTTTTTCTTGATTGCAACTCTTCTTTGGGTTCCATTTCGTGCTGAAAGTATGTCTCAAGCGATCTATTATGTTGCGCGCCATGTCAGGGCTTGATGCCGCGATTCCTCTGTGGGTTGAGCCTAACAGAAGCATTGGCAGACTTCAAGGTGATTTTCTTACTGCTTTTATCCTTCGCTATCTGCCTAATCAGGGATGGGGTTTTTATCGGTTGAGAGGGAGGTGCTTTAGGCGACCGCTACATTGTTAACCTGTATATATTATTCATTGTGTATGTTCTTTCTTGCATTTCGGTTGTCGAGCTTGGCTTTACTCCGTTTTATCTATTTTCAATTTTAAAGCGAAACGTTCGTCTGTTGTCTGTGTAGCTAAAAGTTGAAAGGATTGGCCGCTTCAAGGGGCGGGCAATTTGAAACGTGAGAGAGATGGTCCAGGTTAGTCATTCTTGCGCGGCCGGAGCCGGGGCGCGCGCCGCCGCCTGCGCAGTCGCGCTGCTGGTGGTCTTCGCGCTCGTCGTGTCGCGCCGTCCGGACGTGCTCGCGACGCCGCAGTTCCTGGGCCGAGGACGGGCGTCTCTGGTACCAGGACGCCGCCAACCACGGCGCGTTGACCGCGCTCGCCACCCCGGCTGCGGGCTACTTCCAGACGTTTCCGCGCTTGACGGCGCGCGCTCGGCCTGGCGGTCGACCTCGAGCACGCGCCGCTCGTGTTCGCGCTCGCGGGGCTCGCGGTGCAGATCCTACCGCCGCTCTCTGCTGCTGTCGTCGCGGTTCGCCGAGAGCATACCCAGCCTGCCGCTGGCCGCGCTGGCCGCGCTGCTGCTCGTTGGCTTGCCGAACACCTGGGAGGTGCACGGCAACGTCACCAACGCGCAACACCACCTCGCGCTTGCTGAGCATCCTGGTCGTCGATCGCCGACCCACCGCGGCGCCGCGCCTGGCAGCTCTTCGACCTCGCCGCGGTGGTCCTTGCCGCGCTCTCCAGCCCGAGCGGCGTGATGCTGGTGCCGGTCGCGTCGCTGGCGTGGAGGTGGCGACCGACGCGGTACCAGCTGGCGCTGCTCCTCGCGCTGCTGCCGCCGGCCGCGCTCCAGCTGCTCGCGTTCGCCTCGACCAGCAGCACGCGGCCTGACTTGCCGCTCGGTGCGACGCCGCTGCGCTTCGTCGAGCTGATCGGCGGACAGGTCCTCCTCGCCGGCACGCTCGGCGCGCGTACCTACAGGTCTCTGTTCGCGCTCGGCAGCGCCGCGACCGCGTGCGCGACGGTGCTCGCCGCCGCCATCGGCGCGATCGTGATCGCGCGTGCGCTCGCGACCGCGAGCGCGCAGCTCCAGCTGCTGGTGCTGTTCGCGACGCTGGTGCTCGCCGCGACCCTGTGGTCGCCGGTGGTGGCGCCGCGCCGCTGCTGGGAGGCGCTGCGCATCCCGGACACCGCGACCCGCTACTACGTGCTGCCGATCGTCGCCTACCTGGCGCGTGCCTGCTCTGGCTCGCCTGTCGCGAGCGATGCCGCGCCTGCGCGTTCTGGCGCGCCGTGCTCCTCGCGCTGGTGGTCGTCGCCGGCGTGCCGCTCGACTGGCGCATCACCCGCGGCCGGACCTCGACTTCCCGGGCCAGGTCGCGCGCTATCGCGCGGCGCCGCCCGGAACGCTCGTCACGATTCCGATTCCGCCGGGCGGCTGGGAGATGCAGCTCTGGAAGCGCTGAGCGCGCGCGCCGCGCGCCTCTACGGAGGGCGGCGCCTCCGGTGAGTGCGCCGCTCGTTGGGAAATGGTGAGGTGGTCCCCCTCCAGAACTGGACAGGGTATAGCAGCCCGAGTCTGGACGGAGGTGCGATGGAACCCACGATTCAGCGATGGTCCGCGAAGCGGAAAGTAGAGCTACTGCTGCAACTGATCCGCGGGGAGAAGAAGCTCGTGGACGTATGCCGGGAGCAGGACCTCAAGCAGTCTGAGGTCGAGGCGTGGATGGATACGTTCGTGAAGGCCGGAGAGCGTGGGCTGAAGGCGAACGCCGAGGAGGAGCTGGCGACGCATGCGAAGGAGCTGAAGGAGCTTCGGGCGAAGGTCGGCGAGCTCGTGCTGGAGCTGGACGCCCGAAAAAATGGGCGGCTCTCAACGGCCGGGACGAGACGGCCTTCTGACGTTGCAGAGCGAGATGCGCCAAGAAGGCAACGCGGTGTCGCTCGTCCAGCTCTGCACCTGGTTCGGGGTGCCCCGGTCGACGGTCTACTACACGACGCGTCGCCGGGGGCCGGTCGCGCTCGATGCCGCGCTGACGACGTGCGTCCGGGAGATCATCGAGGCGAACCCGACGTTTGGTGTGCGGCGCATCACGGTGATCCTGCGTCGGCAGGTGAACCGCCAGGTGAACCGGAAGACCGTGCACCGCATCGTCAAGCACCAGGGCTGGCAGGTGTGGCAGAAGCCGCAGGGGAAGCGGCCACGGGTAGCGGCGTGGCCGTCGCGAGCCATCAAGCCGAATGAACGGTGGGCGATCGACACCACGCATCTCTTCACGAGCCAGGATGGCTGGTGCCACCTGACGGCGATCATCGATTGTTGCGATCGTACGATCGTCGGGTGGCGGCTCTCGCGGTCTGGCATCGCCCGGGTGGCCGCGAGTGCCCTCGAGGACGCGCTCCGCGACCGGCGAGTCGACGTCACGACCCAGCTGTCGCTGCGCTCGGATAACGGCCTCGTGTTTGGGGCGAAGGCCTTCGTCGCCGTCGCACGACGCTACGGCGTAAGCCAAGAGTACATCACGCCCTACACCCCCGAGCAGAACGGCATGATCGAACGCTTCTTCAAGACGCTAAAGGAGGAATGCGTGTGGCTGCACCGGTTCCGCGATCGGGACCACGCCTTCACCGTCATCGCCACGTGGCTCGAGCGATACGATCAGGAGCGACCACATTCGGCGCTGGGCTACCTCACGCCGAAGGAGTACCGAGAGAAATTAGCCGCGTGACCTGTACGAAAACCGAGGGGCACTACAATGGGGCAGACGTCCGAGGGAGGCGCGTGATGTCAACACAAAGTAGAAATGTCGTGTTTTCGCCGAGGAAAAACTGGAGCAGTTTTGCCGCGGACTTGAGCTACTGGCCACCCAGGCCTCCGCGGATGGGTGAACCGCCCCGGGTCCATCGGTGGCTCTGGGCTTTCGGCATTCTTGCGCTGGTCAGTTACCTCTCGAGGTGGTAAGAATCGAGTATGACTTCTCGACGAACCTCGCGGCGTTCGCTCGCGCGATGCCGCCACTCTGCTTACGACGCGCACCCGGAAGGTGAAGACCTCGGTGTCGCTTTCGGAGGGTTTACTGCAGGCCGTCGATGCGCTCGCGGGCAAAGCCAGCCGCTCGGCGTGGATCGAGCGGTCCGTGCGAGCATCGGTGCAGCGCGCTCCTCAGGCGGCAGCGCGATGAGAACGACGTTGCGCCTCCTGAACGAGCACGCGGACAGGCTCAACCGGGAGAGCGCCGACGCGCCTCGCGTACCAGACCCGGTGGGACGTTGAGTGAGCCGCGGTGAGATCTATCGGGTCCGCCGCCCGCCCGGCAACGACCCGAAGCGATCACGCTGCTTCGTCGTCGTCAGTCGCCAGGCGCTGATCGACTCGAAAGCGGCACGCGTCGTCATGTGCTCCGATCAACACCACCTACGTGGGGCTGACCACGCAAGTCCCGGTAGGAATCGACGAGGGCCTGAAACATCCACTCCTGCATCAACCTGCGATCAGCTCTTCACTCTCGACAAATCGGCGCTGACCGACTTCGTCGCGGTACTGTCGGCGGCGAAGCTGCGCCAGCTACGAACCGCCCTGCGCATCGCCCTGGCCGTGGAGTAGGTGGTCGAAGGCGCGATAGCCAGCTACCTGCGAAACGCACTCATCAGCCGCCAATCCTGGGGGCAGTTGAATCTCTGAACAGACCTGCGAAGGACCGAGAACCGGCTGGCAAGCCGTTTCGGGGGGATGTATCCACTTTTTGCCGAGTTCGAGGTCGCGATGTCGCGCACCAGCTCACACCGAGCCCTCGACACGTCGTCAGATCGGCAAGCGCTCCTGGTCGATCTCGCGGACGCGTCTGCGAACTCCGGGGTCTTTGTGGACCAGCACGGCACGTTTGCTCGCGGCCCGTCGCCGCAATCCGGCGATCGGCGGCGGAAGGCCGCCGCGGGCGCTTGAAGCGAGCCGCGACGTCCAGGATTTCCGGTTCGCAGGAGACCCAGTGCACGCCGGCGGCGTCGAGCAAGCGGAGCGCGGTGCGGAGCAGGCTCCTCCCCTTCGGTCGCCGTGACGCGATGAGAAGCTCCATGCGGGTCATGAAGACGAGACGTAGCAGAGCTGTCGGCAATACGTAAC
>ERZ1370068.718-contig-10657_pt1 | contig 15982 bp, 28 predicted proteins | sample MGYA00561227_ERZ1370068 | MGnify/ENA primary metagenome ERZ1370068 (study PRJEB38410, sample SAMEA6850437) | metagenome | study: Metagenomic assessment of the ecological functions of the soil: analysis of the soil microbiota associated with the...
CCACCCGCTCGCCAGTGCAGACCGCGATCGACCTCACCGCACCCGGCGGCCGAACCGTCACCGTCGGCCTGCCGTCACCGGACGCGCGAATCAGTGTCGTCGCCGTTGGGTTTTCGTCGCCGAAGGCCGATCGCTGATCGGCAGCTACCTCGGATCGGCCGTGCCATCGCAGGACATCCCGCACTTCGTCGGGCTGTGGCGGGCGGGCCGGCTGCCGGTCGAGTCGCTCGTGTCGTCGACGATCACCCTCGACGAGATCAACAGCGGCATGGATCAACTCGCCGACGGGCACGCGGTCCGCCAGCCTCATCAGCTTTGCCGTAGCACCGACCGTCGACGCTGGATCGTCGCGACGTCCGGCGCGCACGCAAGGCCGACACACACGAGCGCCCGCAGCCTGCGGCCGACCTCGAACTGCTTACCGGGCAGTGTGCGCGCCACCATCCGCAGGTTCACGGTGTCGTCTCTCGATGCTCTCGACACCCATCAGCTGACGGCTCGTCGAGCAGCAGATCCGGCAGACCGTCGTCGCTGCATGGCGGCCGTTCGTGACGTCACGTCAAGACCGTCGTTCGACGCGGTTGCAGGTCGGCCGCCGCCGGCACTGGAATATCGACGACCGCGCGGGCCCAATCCTTCGACAGGTTGAGCGATTTGACGATCAGCCCGTTGGGCATCGGTGTACATCTCGCCGTCGCTGGTGCGGAGCTTGGTGACGCGCAGCGTGACGTCCTCGACGGTGCCGCGAGCCGTGCCCCGCCGTTGACGGTGAGCTCAACGAGGTCGCCGAAGCCGTACTGCTTCTCGGTGATGAGGGAAGAACCCGCTGAGCAGGTCCTGGACGATGCGCTGCGCGCCGAAGCCCAGCGCGGCGCCGAGCACAGCCGCGGGCGCCACCAGTGAACCAAGCGGCAGGCCAAGCTGATTGGCGATGTCGACGGCCACCACCACGTAGAGCACGGAGATCGCCACCGAGGAGATGACCGACGCGACGGCCTGACCGTGCTTGACGGTCTCCGACCGCACGTTCGCGTCGCGTTCGTCCCCCTTGGTGAGCCGCTTGCTGATCCGCCCCGCCAGCCATCTGATGAGCCGCGTGGTGATGACGGTGAAGAGCACCACCAGGACGACGTGCAGGCCCTTGGTCAGGGGCCAGTGGGCGAGGTCTTCAAGTGTTGTAGGCATACGGGCCGTGGCTTCCCGCTTCACGCGCGGTCAAAACCATTCGTCGCGCATTTCCAGTGTGGTCAGTCCACACTTTCGAGAAGATCGAGTTGGGCCGACGTCTTCGGCAATTCGTACCGGAAGGATAGCGCGCAGCCTGACGCTTGCCGTCATAGAAGTCGCCGGTCCGACCGTCGGCGGCAAGCACTTGCTGCAGCCAGATCCACGCGACGACGATGTGCCCGAAGGCTTCTAGATAGACCGCGCTGTTGGGCAGCGCAGCCTCGGCATCGCCTGAACCGAACATCGCGCCGGTCACGCCGATGAGGCGCTGCCATGTCGAGTCGAGCTGTCCAGCGAGCTCGGCGGTCTCTCCCACCGCTGCGATTGCCGTCGCAACCGTCGCGGTCACGGCATCGCCGAGCGCGGCCAGGCTGGCGCCGCCGCGTTGGGTTACCTTGCGGCAACAGGTCCAGGCTCTGGATGCCGTGGGTGCCCTCGTGGATCGGGTTGAGGCGGTTGTCGCGGTAGTGCTGTTCGACGTCGTACTCGCGTGGTGTAGCCGTACCCACCGTGCACCTGGATGGCGAGGTTGTTGGCCTCAGGCACCACTGCGACGGCCAGCTCTTCGCGATCGGGCGTCAGCACGTCGAGCAGCAGGCCGACCGATCCGTTCGCTCATCGGACTCGGCGCTGGTGCTGGCAGGTCGACCAGCCTGGCGCAGTACAGCAGCCGAGCGCCATGCGCGCCCTCGACATACGGCCTTCTGCGCCAACAGCATTCGCTTGACGTCGGCGTGCTCGATCGATCGGCACCTGGCGGCGCGACGGGTCCTTGCGCCAGACGGGACGGCCCTGCGGTGCGCTCGCTGGCGTATTCGAGCGACTTGAGGTAGCCGGTGTAACCCAGCGACACGGCGCCTGCATCCCGACCCCGACGCGGGCCTCGTTCATCATCGTGGAACATGTAGGCCGAGCCCGCGGTGCGGTTCACCGACCAGATAGCCGACCGCGCCGGGCTTCGCCGCCGGGCGTGATGCGTGCCTTCGCCGAAGTTCAGCACGGTGTTGGTGATGCCGCGGTGGCCCATCTTGTGGTTCAGCCCGGCCAGCACGACGTCGTTGCGCTCACCGACCGAACGTCGGCGTCGGCGACGAACTTCGGCACGATGAACAGCGAGATGCCCTTCGTGCCGGGCGGCCGCCCGGGATCTTGGCGAGCACGAGGTTGCACGATGTTCTCGGTCAGTTCGTGGTCACGCGCCGGAGATCCACATCTTGGATCCGAAGAGCCGGTAGGTGCCGTCGTCCTGCGGTTCGGCACTGGGTGCGTGATGTCGGCGAGCGACGAGCCCGCCTCGGGTCTCCGACAGCGCCATCGTGCCGGAGAATCGGCCCTCGAGCATCGGCCGGACGCAGGCGCTCGATCTGCTCCTCGCGTGCCGAACTTGGCCAGCAGGTTGGCGTTGGCCATCGTCAGCATGAGGTACGCCCGTCGTGCTGACGTTGGCCGCCGGAGAACCAGGCAAAGGCAGCGTCCGACCACCGTGGTCGGCAGCTGCGCGCCGCCGAGGTCCTGGTCCATCGACATCGGCCATCAGGTCGGCCTGCGGCGAACGCGTCGAGCGCCTCCTTGACCTCGCCGATCACGGTGACCTGCTCGCCGTCGAAGCTCGGCTCGTTCGCGTCGCTCTTCTTGTTGTGCGGCGCGAAGTACCGCGGCGGCCAACTGCTCGCACAGATCGAGGACCGCGTCGAAGGTCTCGCGGGAGTGCTCGGCGAACCGGTCTCGTTTCGTCAGCTCGTCGACGTCGCAGCCATTCGTAGAGCAGAAAGTCGAGATCGCGCCGCGACAGCAAGGTGGACTTCATGACCCCATCTTCGCCGAGACCGCTGGCAGATCGCCAAGATGCGCGCGGCGTATAGTTTATTTAGTTTGTACTGAATGTTCTTTGCGGAGGTCCATGTGTCGCCCGAGGAGACGGAGTTCGTCGACCGGTTCGGGTTGTTCATGGAGATGCTCGGCGGCCCACGCACCATGGGCCGCGTTTACGGCCGGCTGCTCATCTGCGACCCGCCGCAGCAGTCGCTCACCGAGCTGGCGCAGACGCTCTCGGTGAGCAAAGCCTCGGTCAGCACCGTCGCCCGCCAGCTGCAGCAGGCCGGGATGATCGAGCGGCTGCCGAGTTCGAGCCGACAGCACCTGTACCGGGTCACCCCGGGCGGGTTCGCGAGCGTCCTCGGGACGCAGCTGTCGCTGATGAAATTCGGCATCGACGCCGCCGACTTCGGACTCTCGCTGCTGGACAAGAAGCACCAGCGAACAACGCGAGCGCCTCGAGGACTTCCGCGACTTCTGCGAGTTCTCCGCACAGGACTACCGCGACGAGTTGATGCAGCGGTGGCTCGACTACCGCGCCAAAAGGAGGCCATCGTGAGTACCCGAACCGACAAGGTCGACTTCAGCGGCGTGAAATGGGGTTCAGTGGAGTGGACGAATCTCGTCACCCTCTACCTGCGTGCGTACGAAAGCCGTTCGGCGAAACCGATTTTGGCCGACCATGCGGCCGCCGAGGCGGTGGAACGGATTGACTACGACTTCAAGCGGATGCAGCCGGGCCGCCCGACCGGCGTCCAACCAATACCTCGTTGCCCTGCGGGCCAGAACAGCTCGACGACTGGGCCGCCGACTTCCTGACGCGCCATCCCGACGCCGTCGTCTTGCACCTCGGCTGCGGCATGGACACCCGAGCGTTCCGGCTTCATCCGCCGGCGACGGTGCGAGTGGTTCGACGTCGACCAGCCGGGCGTAATCGAGGTTGCGGCGCAAGCTGTACGACGAGCGCGACGGCTACCGCATGATCGGCTCGTCGGTGACGGATGCCGGGTGGCTCGACCGCATCCCAACCGGCCGCCCGACGCTCGTCGTCGCAGAGGGCGCTCCGTCATGTACCTGACCGAACGCCAGGTCAGGAGCTCTTCCAGAGGTTGACCGACGGATTCCCGGGCGGTGAGATGCTGTTCGACACGCTGTCGCCGATGGCGCCGCGACTGTCGAAGGTGTTTCTGAGGGGCATCGTCAAATGGGGTGTCCGTGACGCCCGTCAGATCGAGGAGTGGAACCCGCGGCTGCGATTCCTCGAGCGGACGTCCGGGGCCGACTGGCTACGACAAGATCCCCTCGAGGCCATGGCGGCTGCTCTACCGGCTGATCGTACGCGACGCCGTTCCGCAACTACGACCGTCGTGAACCGCTTCGCGTTCTAACTCGACTGGGCTGCGCGTTTCGGGTCAATGCCGAGTGGCGACTCGACGCGCACCGTCTCGTCGCGGATCAGATCCGCGCAACAGCGCGGTGCTGAACTCCTCGGCGATTTCCTGTGCGGTGCGCCTGCCCTCGCGGCCGCAGCCAGCGGTAGGAGCCGAGCGTCATCCCGATGTAACCCAGTGCGAGCACGTGCGAGTCGCAGTCGTAAAACTCGCCGCTGGCGATGCCGCGATCGATGACGTCGCGCACGTGCTCGTAGACCTGCTTCCTTCTCGCGGATGTAGGCGACCTGGTCCTCGGTAGAACCATTCGGTGATGTAGGGCCCTCCTGAAGTACACCGCCGCGCGCTCGACGTCGCTGGCGATGCCGACCAGCAGCCGGCGATGAAGTGGTAAATGGTCCCGCGCGCCGACGCCGTCGGGTCGTCATGCAGCGCGTCGACCGTGAAGTCCGCGAGCGCCCCTTTGTAGATGTCGTAGAGGATCAGCGATTTGCTGGCGTAGTAGTGATAGACCGTCGCCTTGTTCAGGCCGACGGCGTCGGCCACGTCGTCCATCCGCGTGCCGTGATAGCCACGCGCGGCGAACAGCTTGGTGGCGACGGCCAACAGCCTCCGCGACGGGTCATCCCGTTGGCACTGACTTCGGACATGGCGACTCACTATATGCAGGCCCGGACGCTGTCCGGGCATCAATCAACTGGTTGGACAGTTTAGGTCTTCGGGCTGTCGCGGCCGTACCTGCGGGTCTAGACTTCAGCGGGAATGAGCCGTGACGCGAGAGGGTGAGCACATGGATCCGAATCCGACTATGACGCGAGCGACGAGATCGAGTACGGCATCAACTGGTGGGCCTGGATCCTGCGCGGCGTGTATCCACCACCGGCATATCCCCGGTCTCAAACCGCGACGCTAGGCAGCTGCGGCCTTGACGGCCAGGCCCACTTCCGCACGCAGCTTGGTGTATTCGGCCGAGCGACGCAACTCATCGGGGTCGATGCCTGTGCGCGGCAGGTCGACCGGCAGGTCCAGTGCCACCTGCCCGGGGCGCCGCGTCAGCACGACGATCCGTGAACCGAGAAACGCGGCCTCGTCGGCGCTGTGGGTGACGAACACCGTGGTGCGGCCCGACTCCGCGCTGACCTGACGGACGTCCTCCTGCAGCCGCTCGCGGGTGAGCGCGTCGAGCGCCGCGAACGGCTCGTCGAGCAGAAACAGCGGTGTCTCGGCGGCCAGCGCCCGTGCGATCGCGACCCGCTGCTGCTGTCCGCCGCTGATCTCCCAGATCTTGCGGTCGGCGGTGCCCTCCAGACCCCACGCGGGCCAACAGTTGATCACGCCGCTCGGCACGCCGCTCCGCGGCACGCTCGGCGTACTTGAGCGCCAGGTCGACGTTGCCGCCGACCGAGCGCCAGGGAACAGCCGCGGCTGCTGGAACACCACGCCCGCCGTCACGCCCGGGTGTCGGCGCGGCACCGAAACCGTACCGAACCCTCGCTGGGTGACTCGAAGCCGGCCAGCAAGCGCAGCAGCGTGCTCTTGCCACAGCCGGACGCGCGCCGACCAGAACGCAGGAACGATCCCGGGTCCGACGGTCAGATCGACCGGGTCCCAGCGCGGTGACCTCGCCGCGGCCGCGCGCCGTAGCGGTGTGAGACGTCGGCTGATCCGAACGCGGTGGCCCGTCGCACGTCTTGCAGACTGGTTGGGGACACCTGGCAGGCCCTTGGTGTAGATGGCGTCCTGGAACGCTGCAGCGGCGCCGCCGACGGGATCTGCTTCTGGTCGGCAAGGAATTGCGACGCGCTCTGCAGATTGAGCCGCGATGTTGCCCGGCTTGCCTTCGGAGCCAAGCCATTCCGGCGATGCCACCTGCCTCGGGCGTCAGGTAGACACCCTGCTTGAGGCTGGCCGGTAACATCGTCGGGGCTCAGCCCGATCTCGGCGGCGATCGCCTTGGCGGCGGCGGCCGGGATCGTCGTGGATCAGCTTCAGCGCGCGGGCCTCCTGCTGGCGCCAGGTGTCGACGACGTCCGGGTGCTGCCTCGCGCGAACTCGTCGGACACCGCGCCGAGGTCGAGCGTCGGCTTGCCGTCCTTGGCCAGTTGCGCGACTGGTGATCAGATCCTTGCCGTTCTTGCGCAGCTGGTCGCAGCGTCGGCAGCCAGGTGTAGCCGGCGTCGATGTCGCCTCGCTCCCACGCCGCCAGGATCGCCTGCGGCTGCAGATCGACCAGCTGAACATCGCTGGCGGACAACCCGTTCTGCGACAGCGCGGCCAACAGGCTGTAGTGCGCCGTCGAGGCGAACGGCGTGGCGATCCGCTTGCCGTTGCAGCTCGGCGATGGTGGTCGATGCCACCGCTCGTTGCGGGCCACCAGCGCCTCGTTGTCGCCCGCGACGTCGAGTACGAACGCGACCTTGTAGGGGATGTTCAGCGGCGCCGAGCAGCCCGCCGCGCGACCGGGCTGGAGCCCGAGCGCGCCGAAGTCGCAGTTCCTTGGCGATGAACGCGGTGTTGACGTCGGCGCCGGAGTCGAACTTCGTCCACTTGATGTGGTAGTTCGGGCAGCGCTTCCTCCAGCCACCGGTTGTTCTTCGACGATCAGGTCGCCAGCTCGGGAAAGCTCTGGTAGCCAATGCGGATCGTCGGTTTGTCGGCCTGGTGGCCCTGACCGGTCGACCGAGCAGCCGGCCAGCGCCGTCGTAGCGTGCCGCGACGGCCGCGAAGCACGGGCCTTGAAGCTTCATCTAGCTCTTTCCTCTCCAGGGACAGCGCGCCGCTCGACGGCGCGAAGCGAACCGTCGATGATCGAGGCCGGAGATGCCCGATTGGCGAAGATGCCGACCAGCACGACGGGGGTGTTGTTGTAGTTGCTTGCGTCCTTGACGAGGCCGCCGATGCCGGGGATGCCCGTTGAAGAGTTCGGCGGCGACGACCGAGGAGTAGGCCATGCCGACAGCCAGCCGGATGCCGGTGAACGTCTCCGGCAGTCGCGGACGGGACGACGACGTCGCGGATGACCTGGCAGCGCGGGCGCGCCGAGCAGCGCGAGCCGCCTCCTGCAGTCCGACGGGTGCGGCGACGACGGCCGCGGTCGGTGGCGACGGCGGCGGGCGGCAACGCCGCCAGCGCCAGCAGCGTGATCTTCGGCGCCTCGTCGATGCCCAGCCAGATCACCAGCAGGAAGAAGTAGGCCAGCGGCGGGCAGCGCACGCAGGAATGTCAGCCATGGCTCGAGCACGCTGCGCACCCAGCTGACCGATCCCATCACCAGGCCGAGCAGGACGCCGAGGACGACGCCGATCGACCACGCCCGCGAGCACCCGCCGCAGCGTCATGTAGAGGTGCTCCCACAGTAGGTAGCCCGGCGTAGCCGCGAACCCCGTCGTGGGTGGTGGAGATCGTCAGGAAGGCGCGCCAGACCGGTGCCGGGGTAAGGCACGAACGTCTGGTTCCAGATGCCGCTGACAGCGGCGATCTCGCCACACGACGAAGAAGACGACGACCGACAGCAGCGGAAGCGTGGCCCGGGTCAGTCGCCCACGCCACTTACCTGACGGCGCGGTGGCGGCAGGCGAGTCGACCTGGGCACTCGTCGGGCGCGATATCCACGAAAACGGACACCGCGTATTGCTATCGGCACACGGCCCTCAAATGAAGGTCAGTGCTCAGCGAGAGTGAAACTCCCGACAGCGCGCTACCAGCGTTGACCGGTGAAGAACCCGTCGTACCGGATTCGGCTCTGGTAACCGCTCCGCACGTCGGCCGGCGCGGGCGGTGGCGGTTGTTCCACGAAGTGCGGCCGTTGCTCCACGACCTGATCCGTCGTCGCTTCCATGGATCCATGGTTTCCGCGACTCCCGGACCGGAGTGAGTGAGACGACTACTCGAATTTTCCGGATTAGAGCGCCTTGAGTTCGTCGGCGACCTCGGTGACCGACTTCTTGGCATCGCCGAAGAGCATGGTGGTGCCGTCGGCGTAGAACAGCGGGTTGTCGATGCCGGCGAAGCCGGAGTTCATCGACCGCTTGAGCACGATCACCGACCTGGACTGGTCGACGTTGAGGATCGGCATCCCGTGAATCGGGCTGAGTCGGGTCGTTGCGCGCCGCCGGGGTTGGTGACGTCGTTGGCGCCGATGACGATGGTGACGTCGGTGCGGCCGAATTCGTCGTTGATGTCGTCCATGTCCTTCATGGCGTCGTAGTCGGACCTCGGCCTCGGCCAGCAGCACGTTCATGTGCCCGGGCATCCGGCCCGCGACCGGGTGGATCGCGTACTTGACCGCGAACGCCCTTGTCCTCGAGCAGGTCGGCCAGGTCCTTGACGGCGTGCTGGGCCTGGGCGACGGCCAGGCCGTAGCCGGGCACGACGATGACCTGGTTGGCGTAGGCCATCTGGATCGCGGCGTCGGCGGCCGAGGTCGCCTTGACCGCCTTGTCGCCGTCGTCGCCGCCGCCGACCGCGACCCCGCCGCCACCGAAGCCGCCGGCCACGATGGCGGGGATGGAGCGGTTCATCGCCTTGGCCATCAGGTTGGTCAGGATCGAACCCGACGCGCCGACGATCATGCCCGCGACGATCATCGCGGTGTTGTTCAGCGCCAAACCCGCTGCGGCCGCGGACAACCCGGTCATCGCGTTGAGCAGCGAGATGACGACGGGCATGTCGGCGCCGCCGATCGGCAGCACCACCATCAGGCCCGAGCACGCGCCGCGGCGGCCAGCAGGCCGATCATCCACCACAGCGACGCTCCGCCGCTGCCGGGATGGGCGTTGACGCCCGATGCACGACCGCGGCGGCGATCGCGGCGATCAGCAGCAGCGATGTTCAGCGGCTGCTGCAGCTTGCCGACGCCGATCGGGCGGCCGGGCAGGATCTCCTGCAGCTTGCCGAACGCGATGATCGAGCCCCAGAACGAGATCGACCCGATGATCGCGGCGAACAGCGACGCCACCACGATGATGCGCGGTCGGCGACTCGCCATGCTGGAACGCCGAGAAACCGCTGGTGTCGATGAACTCCGACCAGCGCGATCAACGCGACGGTGCCACCGCCGACGCCGTTGTAGAACGCCACCAGCTGCGGCATCGCCGTCATCTTGACCAGCCGCGCCGGCGGCACCCCAGCGCCACACCGACCAGACAGGCCGGCGATGATCAGTCCCCAGTTCTCGGTGTGGCGGATCGAGATCAGCGTGGCGATCACCGCGATCGGCCATGCCGGCCGCGGCGATCCAGTTGCCGCGCACCGCGGTCTTGGGCCCGGTCAAACCCATCAGGCCGTAGATGAACAGCGCGACCGACGCGAGGTAGAGGCAGGACAACCAAATAGTTCATCGCGCTCTGCCCGGCTTCGTCTCGACCGCAGCCTTCGCCGGGCGGGCTTCTTGCCCTTGAACATGCCCAGCATCCGGTCGGTCACCACGAAGCCGCCGACCACGTTGAGCGTGCCGAACACCACCGCGACGAACAGGATGATCTGCTCGGCCAGCGACGGATGCTCAACCCGGCCCAACACCACCAGCGCACCGACGAGCACGATGCCGTGAATGGCGTTGGTGCCCGACATCAACGGCGTGTGCAAGGTGTTGGGCACCTTGGAAATCACCGAGAACCCGACGAACCCGGACGAGCACCAGGATCGCCAGGTTGGCCAACAACTGGTCGTACATATCGGAATCCCCGCTCTAGCTTTCTGCGCCGCTCGCGGCGCGTCGCGTGACGCAGGACTGCCGCGATCACTTCGTCGTCGAAATCCGGTGCCAGCGTCGCCGTCTTTGATCAGCAGGTCCAGCAGTGCGGTGATGTTCTTGGCAGTACAGCTCGCTGGCGTGCTCGGGCATGGTCGCCGGCAGGTTCAGCGGCGAGGCGATCGTCACGCCGTGCTTGACGACGGTCTGGCCCGGCTCGGTCAGCTCACAGTTGCCGCCGGTCTCACCGGCCAGATCGACCACCACGCTGCCGGGCTTCATGCCCTCCACCGCCGCGGCGGTCACCAACCGCGGCGCCGGACGGCCAGGCACCAACGCGGTCGTGATCACCACATCGAAACCGGTGATCGCCTCCTCCAGCTTCTTCTGCTGCTGCGGCGCGTTCCTCATCGGACAGCTCACGGGCATATCCACCCTCACCGGCGGCCTCGATGCCGAGGTCCAGCCACTGCGCGCCCACCGACCGCACCTGGTCGGCCACCTCGGGACGCACGTCGTAGCCCGGTGGTCTTGCCGCCGAGGCGCTTCGGCGGTCGCCAGCGCCTGCAGGCCGGCGACCCCGACGCCGAGCACCAGCACGGTGGCCGGTTTCACCGTGCCCGCCGCGGTGGTCAACATCGGGAAGAACCGGGTGGACTCCGACGCCGCCACCAGCACCGCCTTGTACCCGGCGACATTGGCCTGCGACGACAGCGCATCCATCACCTGCGCCCGCGAGATCCGCGGAATCGCCTCCAACGCGAACGCCTGCACACCGGCCGTTCATCAGCGCCTCGATCTGGTTGTCGGCGTTGCGCGGCGCCAGGAACCCGATCAGCGTCTGCCCGCTCTTGAGCTTGTCGACCTCCTCGGCCGTCGGCGGCGCGACCTTGACCACCACATCGGCCGCCCACGCGTCGCCGATCGTCGCGCCCGCCTCGGTATAGAGGTCATCGGGCAGCAGCGCCGCCTCGCCGGCGCCGGACTCCACGACCACCGCCACAACCGCTGCTGACCACGTGGACCGCGACCGCCTTCGGCACCAACGCCGACCCGCCGCTCGTCAGCGCCCGGACTCCGCGACCACCCCGACCGTCGTCATGACCGTCAGCTCCCCGCCATGGAGTGATTGCCTCGACACCTTAACCGCTACTGCCGGTCACAGCTAAATCGAGCGACGTTACCAGTGCTGCGCATGGCGGTCGACCGGCTATTGCCGTCGCAGGATGCGGAAGATCTCATCGCGCTGACCCGCGATATCGCGGACAAGGTGCTCGACCCGATCGTGGATGCGCACGAGAAGGCCGAGACCTATCCCGAGGGCGTGTTCGCCCAGCTGGGTGCCGCGGGGCTGCTCAGCCTGCCGCAGCCCGAGGAGTGGGGTGGCGGCGGCCAGCCCTACGAGGTCTATCTGCAGGTGCTCGAGGAGATCGCGGCGCGGTGGGCGGCGGTGGCGGTCGGCGGTCAGCGTGCACAGCCTGTCGTCGCATCCGCTGTTGGCGTTCGGCACCGACGGAGCAGAAGCGGCCGCTGGCTGCCGGGCGATGCTGTCGGGTGAGCAGATCGGCGCGTACAGCCTGTCCGAGCCGCAGGCCGGTTCGGATGCCGCGGCGCTGCGCTGCGCGGCGACGAAGGCCGGACGGCGGCTACGTGATCAACGGCTCGAAGTCGTGGATCACCCACGGCGGGCGTGCGGACTTCTACACGTTGTTCGCGCGCACCGGTGAAGGCTCAGCGCGGGGTGTCCGTGCTTCCTGGTGCCCGGTGACCTGCCGGGACTGAGTTTCGGCAAGCCCGAAGAGAAGATGGGCCTGCACGCCGTCCCGACGACATCGGCGTTCTACGACCACGCTCACATCGAGGCCGACCGATTGATCGGCGCGGAGGGCCAGGGCCTGCAGATCGCCTTCTCCGCGCTGGATTCGGGCCGGCTGGGCATCGCCGCGGTCGCCGTCGGGCTGGCGCAGGCGGCGCTGGACGAGGCGACGCGTTATGCGAACGAGCGAACGACGTTCGGCCGCAAGATCATTGACCATCAGGGGCTGGGCTTCGTGCTGGCCGACATGGCCGCAGCGGTCGCCAGCGCACGGGCCACGCTACCTGGACGCCGCGCGCAGGCGCGATCTCGGCAGGCCGTATTCGGCAGCAGGCCAGCGTGGCCAAGCTGGTCGCCACCGACGCCGCGATGAAGGTCACCACCGACGCGGTGCAGGTGTTCGGCGGCGTCGGCTACACGCGCGACTATCCGCGTCGAGCGCTACATGCGCGAGGCCAAGATCACCCAGATCTTCGAGGGCACCAACCAGATTCAGCGGCTGGTCATCGCCCGCGGCTGACCGTCAACTGCACGAGCGACGCAGAATCGCGCACGCAAGCCGCGAAGCGTGCAGAGTTTACGTTCCCTACTTGCTGTGGGCCCAGCTCGCGGGAGCGGCGACGGCTCCGGCGGCGACGTCGCATCACCTGGGTGCCGTAGCCGATCTGCGAGTTGATGTCCATCGCGCCGCCCATCGCGTCGAACCGCGCCAGCAGCGAGCCCAGCCCGATGTGGCCGTCGGCGACGTACTGCGCCACGATCGCGGAATCGAAGCCGGTTCCATCGTCGGCGATCGTCAAGCACGATGCGGTCGCCCTTGCGCATCAGGCCGACCCTGACCGTGGTGGCCTTCGCGTGCTTGCCGATGTTGGTCAGCAACTCGCGCGCCGCCCGGTACAGCAGCGCCTGCGACTCGGGCTTTACCGACATCCTCGAGCTCGGCTTCGCACGGCCAGATCGGTGCGGGACTCGAACTGCCGCAACAGTTCTCGCACCGCCGGGGTGAGGCCGAGCTGGGCCAGCACCTGGGAGTGCAGCTCGGTGACGGTCGAGCGCAGTCCGGTCGCGGTTTCCTGCAACGCCGCGTAGACCGATGTCGAGCGCGGGGTCGGGATTTCGTTCGCGTGCCTCATCGAGTTCGAGCCGCGCGGCCAGCAGCGTCTGCAGCGGGCCGTCATGCGAGGTGCTCGGCGACTTCGCGGTTGTGCCGCTCGTCGGATTGCATTGCCTCTCGCGAGACCAGTTGACGGCGCATCTCCTGCAGCGCCTTCACCCGCGCGGACCGACGTGCAAGCACGTAACACAGCGCGGTCACCGCGACGGCCAACCAGAGCAGGAAGCCGAAGTGCGTGTACACCATGTTCGGCAATCCGACCTTGTCGTCGCGTTCGGAATAGAAGATCCACACCGCGAGATAGCCCAGCGCCGTAATCGGTTCCGATGATCGCGGTCAACGCCGGCCGGTCCTGAAACGCCACGGAGATCGGCAGCAGGAAGAAGACCGGCAGCAGCGCGCGGTCGCGCCGCCCGACACCAGGCACAGCGTGATGATCACCATCAGGTCGACGGCCGTCGACGCCCAATCCCCCACCGGGGCACCGGCCCCCTTCAGCACGGCCACCAGCCACAGCACCGCCGCCACCGCGTACACACCGAGGATCACCGCGTACAGCCCCGGCAGCCAGTGGTCGACCTCCCATATCCACACCAGCACGGCGATCAGGCCGATCAGCGGCAGCCGCAGGATCGCCAGAGACGCGTATCGGTTCCGCGGCGAAGTAGTCGACGAATTCGCTGGACGGGGCGCGCCACGCTACTCCAGGAGCTTGCGGCGCATCGCCTCGGCGACAGCGGCGGCCCGGTCGCCCGACGCCGAGTTTCTCGTAGAGCCGCTGCACGTGGGTCTTGACGGTCGACGGCGCCAGGTACAGCTCCTTGGCCATCGCGGGAATGCTGCTGCCCGCGGCGATCAGCTTCAGCACCTCCCGCTCGCGCGGGCTGAGCACCGGGCCTTCGGGTTCGGCTCGCTTGCGGATCTCGCCGACCAGGCCCGCGGCGCAGGCTGGGCGCCACGACGTCGCGGCCCTTCGCGCAGTCCAGCACCGCGTTTATCAGTTCGCTTCTGGTCGACTCCTTCGGCAGGAAGCCGGCCGCGCCCTCCTGCAGCGCGCGGAAGCACGATCGCCGACTCGTCGTGCGCCGACACCAGTAGCACCCGGGTCGGCAGCTCGTCTCGTTGCACAGCGGCCGCCACCTCGGCGCCGTCCATGCCCGGCATGCGGTAGTCCAGCAGAGCCACCTGCGGCGAATGCGTCCTGATCGCTTCGAGCGCCGACACCCCGTCGTCGGCTTCGGCCACCACCTCGATGGACCCACTCGAGGTGAGCGCCCGGACGACCCCGTCGCGAAACAGCGGGTGGTCGTCACCCACCACCACACGCACCTTTTCGCTGGTCATGAAGCCAGCGTCGCACAGCACCGGCCGGTTCTTCCCCGATTGGGGACACGTGATTCATCCGTGTCGCCGTCTGATCGCCGGACATACAAACCGTCCTCGCGGCGGCAGTCTTGAGTCATCACCGGAACACACCGGCGAAAAACACCAAAAGTCAACGGACACAGGAGAACTCAAATGAACACAGCACCCGCTTCGCCCGCTACTTCGCCCTGCCGATCGTCTCGGCCGGAATCATCGGCGGCGCCGCCCTCGGCCTGGCAGGCGCGGCCAACGCGGCCACCAACGCCGACGTGCGCTCGCCGGACATCGTCGCGACGCCCGACGTCAAGGCGCACCCGGCGCCCGACGCCATGCCGGGCTGGCGCTGGCACCACGGGGTCTACCAAGTCGAGGTCCTGCAGCCGGGCTACATCCGCTGATAAACACCACCGAGGCCCTCCCCGAGGAATGGGGAGGGCCTCGGCGCGTTGGGCACAGTATGCGAATCGGCGTGGTGTTCCCCAGACAGAACTCGGCGGTGACGCGTCGGCCGTGCGTGCCTACGGCCAACGCGGTCGAGGAACTGGGTTTCACCCACCTGCTGGCGTACGACCACGTCGTCGGCGCCGACCCTGCGGTTCACGCCGGCTGGGCCGGTCCGTACGACGTGCACACCACGTTCCACGAACCGTTGGTGATGTTCGGCTACCTGGCTGCCGTCACCACCACGCTGGAGCTGGTGACCGGCGTCATCATCCTGCCGCAGCGGCAGACGGTGCTGGTCGCCAAGCAGGCCGCCGAGGTCGACCTGCTCAGCGAGGGGTCGGCTGCGCCTCGGAGTCGGGCTCGGCTGGAACGCCGTCGAGTACGAGGCGCTCGGCGAGGACTTCACCAACCGCGGTAAGCGGTTGGGCGAGCAGGTCGAGGTGATGCGGCGGTTGTGGACCGAGCAGACCGTGACGTTCGACGGCGCGCACCATCGGGTGACCGGCGCGGGCCTGGCGCCGCTGCCCGTGCAGCGGCCGATCCCGGTGTGGATCGGTGCCGGCATCGCGGCCGGCGTTGGAGCGCGCGGGCCGGCTGGCCGACGGATGGTTCCCGATGATGTCGCCGGGGCCGCAACTCGACGAAGCGCGCGACGATCGTGGCGCGGTCGGCGATCGCGGCGGGCAGGGATCCGTCGGCGATCGGGATGGAAGGCCGCGTCACCTGGCGCGGTGACCGACAGCAGGCCGCCGACGAACTCGCCCAGTGGACCGCGGCCGGCGCCACCCACGTGTCGGTGAACACGATGGGCGCGGGCCTGCGCACCGGTCGATGAGCACCTTGCCGCGTTGGCCGGCCGTCGCCGACGACATCCGCGTCGACGCCTGACCGTCGGCTACCGCGCGCCATTCCCCCGATCGGGGACAGGCGGTTCATCCTGTTCAACCTCCGATCGCCGGACATACAAAGCGTCTCTCGCTGCGGCAGTCTTGAGTCATCGCCGGAACACACCGGCGCAAGACACCAAAAGTCAACGGAGACAGGAAAACTCACGAATCGACCACCCGCTTCGCCCGCTATCTCGCTCCTTCAAATACGTGTGTAACCGAACGAAGTAC
>ERZ1370068.5144-contig-418_pt1 | contig 15975 bp, 25 predicted proteins | sample MGYA00561227_ERZ1370068 | MGnify/ENA primary metagenome ERZ1370068 (study PRJEB38410, sample SAMEA6850437) | metagenome | study: Metagenomic assessment of the ecological functions of the soil: analysis of the soil microbiota associated with the...
CGGCGCAGCCGCCCAGCCGCGGCCGGCCCTGCTCCGGCCCAGCCGCGCGCGGCTCAGGCGCAGCCGGCGCCGCGCCCCGCAGCCGCAGGGCCTGGCACCGGGCCTGCCGCAGGGAGGACGGTAATCTGGAGCGCGTACTCAGGTCCGCTCAAATCTCTGTCGTCTGAGCGCAGCGAAGGTTATCATCACTGTTTGCAATCACGGCATGAGATCCACCTTCGCTACGCTCAGGATGACAAGAGCGGACCTGGAGGTCCGCGCTCTCCGGCTTCACCGTCACGCTCTTGGCGAGATTGCGCGGCTGGTCGACGTCGGTGCCCTTGGCGACCGCCGTGTAGTAGGCGAGCAGCTGCACCGGCACGGTGTAGAGGATCGGCGCCACCACCGGATCGACCGTCGGCAGCGTGATCGCCGCCGCGGCATGGCGCGCCCAGGCGCGCGACGCCGGCCGCGTCGCTCAGCAGCACCAGCTTGCCGCCGCGCGCCTTCACCTGCTCGAAGTTGGACGCGATCTTGTCGAAGATCGGCGTCGCGTCGGCGCCACCACGACGACCGGCACCAGCTTCGTCGATCAGCGCGATCGGGCCGTGCTTCATCTCGCCGCCGGCATAGCCCTCGGCGTGGATGTAGGAGATCTCCTTGAGCTTCAGCGCGCCTTCGAGCGCGATCGGGAAGGACGAGCCGCGGCCGATGATAGAGCACGTCGCGCGCCTCGGCGAGGATATCCTCGGCGATGCGCCGGTAGTGCTCCTCCATGTTCAGCGCCTCGTTGACGTGCGCCGGCAGCTCGATCAGGGCATGCGCCAGCCGCGCCTCCTCTTCCTCGCGACAGCGTGCCGCGCGCGCGGCCGGCGGCGATCGCCGCGGCGAGCAGCACCGGTGAGCTGCGTGGTGAAGGCCTTGGTCGAGGCGACGCCGATCTCGGGGCCGGCCAGCGTCGGCAGCACGACATGCGATTCGCGGGCGATGGCGCTCTCGGGCACGTTGACCACCGACAGGATCGTCTGCTTGTGCGCCTTGGCGTAGCGCAGCGCCGCCAGGGTGTCGATCGGTTTCGCCCGACTGCGAGACAGCGATGCAGACGCCGCCTTCCGGCAGCGGCGGCTCGCGGTAGCGCAGCTCCGAGGCGACCTCGACCTCGACCGGCCAGGCGCGCCAGCTTCTCGAACCAGTACTTCGCCGACCATGCAGGCATAGCACGCCGTGCCGCAGGCCGTCATGGTGAGCACGGCTCACCTTGGTTCCAGTCGAACGGCAGCGCCGGCAGGCTGACCGAGCGCGTCGTGGGATCGAGGTAGGCTCTGCAGCGTGTCGCCGATCACCGCGGGCTGCTCGTGGATCTCCTTCAGCATGAAGTGGCGGTGATTGCCCTTGCCGATCATGGCGCCGGAGATGCCGCTCTGGCGGATCTCGCGCTTCACCTCGTCGCGGCCCTGGAAGATCGTGTGCAGCCCTCGGCGTTCAGCACCGACCCAGTCGTCTTCCTCGAGATAGCTCACGCGCTTGGTGAAGGGCGCGAGCGCCAGCGCGTCGGTGCCGATATACATCTCGCCGTCGCCGTAGCCGACCGCGAGCGAGCTGCCGCGGCGCGCGCCCATCAGGATGTCGTGGCGGCCGCTGAACAGCGCGACCAGCGCGAAGGCGCCGCGCAGGCGCTCCATGGCCTTGCCCATCGCCTCCTCGGGCGACATCTGGCGCTCGAGCATGCGAGGTCAGGAGCTGCGCCACCACCTCGGTGTCGGTGTCGCTGTCGAAGCGGCGGCCTTCGGCCAAAAGCTCGTCCTTCAGCTCCTGGAAGTTCTCGATGATGCCGTTGTGCACGATCGCCACCCGGTCGGTGGCGATGGGATGGGCGTTGCGCTCGCGACGGCTTGCCGTGGGTCGCCCAGCGCGTGTGGCCGATGCCGATCGTGCCGGCCAGCGGTTCGGCACCGAGCCGCGCCTCGAGATTGACCAGCTTGCCCTCGGCGCGGCGGCGGTCGATGTGGCCGTTGACCAGCGTGGCGACGCCCGCCGAGTCGTAGCCGCGATATTCCAGCCGCTTCAGCGCCTCGACCAGCAGGGGCGTGACGGGAGCCTTGCCGATGATTCCGATGATGCCGCACATGGAGGATGGTCGTCGAGGGAGGCTATTTCTTCTTTGCCCGCTTGGCGGCCGCCGCGCTGGCGCCTTCAGTTTCGCACGAAGCGGGGCGGCGCGCCGCTGCTTTGTGACCTGGCGGGCGCGCCCGAAGGCCACGGCGCCGGCCGGCACGTCCTCGGTGATCACGCTGCCGGCGGTGACGTTGGCGCCGCGGCCGATGCTGCACCGGCGCCACCAGCGACGCTGTTGGAGCCGATGAAGGCCTCGGCACCGATCGGTCGGTGCGCCACTTGCCGTAGCCGTCGTAGTTCACGGCGATCGTAGCCAGCGCCGATGTTGGTCGCCGCGCCGATGTCAGGATCGCCGAGATAGGCCGAGATGATTGGCCTTGGCGCCACGGCCATCCGGGTCGGCCTTGAGCTCGACGAAGTTGCCGATATGGACGTCCTCGCCCACGTCCGAGCCCGGCCGGATGCGGGCGAACGGGCCGATGATGGCGCCTCGGCCGATGCGCGCGCCCTCGATGTCGCAGAACGCCTTGATCGTCCGTCCTCGACGCCACGCTGTACGCCGGGCCGAAGCGCACGTTGGGGCCGATCGTGACGTCGGCCGCAAGCTGCGTGTCGGCCGACAGCCAGACCGTGTCGGGATCGGCCATGCTGACTCCTGCCGCCAACGCCGCCGCGCGCAGACGCTGCTGCAGGGCTGCGCTCGGCCGACCGCCAGCTCGGCGCGCGAGTTGATGCCCTGGAACTCCGTCTCCGTCGCCTTCGACGGCGATGGCGCGGTGGCCCGTGGCGCGGGCGATGCGCGACGCGCGTCGGTGAGGTAGAACTCGCGCTTGACGTTGTCGTTGCCGATCGCCAGCCAGCAGCTCGGCAATCAGCGCGCCGTCGAGGCACATCACGCCGGAATTGACGAAGTCGATCGCCCTCTCCGCCGCATCGGCGTCGCTGCTCTCGACGATCTTCTCCGGTTCGCCATCGCGTCACGATCAGCCGGCCGTAGGGCGACGGATCGCGCGCGCGTGAAGCCCAGCACGCCGACCGGCGGCCTTGCGCCTCGCGGCAGGCCTCGACCAGCCGCTGCAGGCGTCTCCGTCGTCACCAGCGGCGACGTCGGCATAGACCACCAGCACCGGCCCGCGCATGGCCCTTCGAGTGCGCGGCAGCGCGGCCTTGGCGGCATCGCCGGTACCGAGCGGCATGTGCTGGACCGCGGTCGGATGCGGCGCGAAGGCCGCGGCGACCGTCTGGCGCCCGGTGCGCACCACGCCGACGATCCGTGCCGGCTTCAGGCGCGCTGACGCTGTCCAGCACATGGCGCACCATCGGCCAGCCGGCCAGCTGGTGCAGGACCTTCGGGAGCGGCGACTTCATGCGCGTGCCGGCGCCGGCTGCCAGCACGACCGCGGCGATGGGCGATTTCATGACCGATCCGGATGCCACGGGGCCGGCTGTCCCGCAAGCCGGATGTGCTAAGGAATATCGCCATGCATCCAATGCCGACAATCTCATCGCCAGCCCGCTTCGACACCGTGATCTACGACCTCGACGGCACCCTGGATCGACAGTGCCAAGGACATGCAAATGGCGGTGAGCAACGTGCTGGCCGATCACGGCCTGCCGCCGGTCAGCGAGGACATGACGTGTGCGGATCTTCACTGGGCCAGGGCAGCAAGGTCACGCATGGCCAAGGCCTTCGCCAGGTACGGCAAGGCGCTCTGACGACGACAGCGCTGAGCGCGGTGACGCGCGAGTTCGTGCGCTATTACGAGGCCGATCCGAGTCAGCCACACCAGCGGCCTTCGCCGGGCGTGCGCCAGAGTGGTCTCGCCGCTTCGCCCGCCTCGGCCTCAAGCAGGGCGTCGCCACCAACAAAGTTCGAGCGGCCGTCGCGCATGATCCTCGAGCACCTCGAAGCTGATGCCGCCGATCGCCGACGCTTGCCGGCGCCGACACCTTCCCGGTCCGCAAGCCCGATCCGCGCCAGCATCCTGATGCTGGTCGCGCGCATGGGCGGCGACCCGGCGCGCGGCGGTGCATGATCGGCGATTCTGATCCACGACGTCGAAGCGGCGCCATGGCGCGGGGCTGCCCGCGGTGCTGTGTGAGCTGGGGCTACTACCGCGCGGCCGGCCAGCGAGCTGGGGGCCGAGGCGCGGTGATCGAGCGATTCGGACGCCCTGCCGCGAGGCGCTCGAGCAACTTGGCCGCCCGTTGACGCCGCGCCGACCGGCCGTGTCCTATACGCGCGCTTCCGGGCGCTTAGCTCAGCGGGAGAGCACACCCTTCACACGGGTGGGGTCGTAGGTTCAATCCCTACAGCGCCCACCATTGTCCTTGCCCGTGTGGATCGCCGATGACCAACGCGCTGCCGCTTCGCCCCGGTGATCGCGCTGCCGGACTTCAGCGCTGGCCGGGCCTCGACGGCAAGCTGCGCAAGTTCATCTGGTCGTTCACCGGCCAGCCAGTCGTGCGCTGGTCGCGGTCGACGATCTCGGGAACCTCGACGTGCGAGCAGTTCGCCGCCTTCGCCGCCCGCGCCAAGGGACGCCGTCGACGCTGGTCGTGGTCGCCGGCGGCGCGCGCGGCACCGCCGCGCGCGGCATCGGCGGCCAAGCTCGGCGGCGACGCCGACGGCCGCCTGCTGCTCGTGCGATCGGCGAGCGCGAAGTTCGTGCCGCCCTGCTCGCCCAAGGCGGCATCGTCGCTTCGGCCAGGCGGGCTGGGCCTGCGCCTGCGCGTGATCGTGCTCGACCCCAACCAGCGCGTCGCCGCGACCTTCGACAGCCGCGCGCTGCTCGCCGCCGCCGAGGCAGATCGGCGGCGCTCGGCCGATCGCGTGCGCAGCAACGGCGGCGCCGGCCAGGTGATCGCAGCGCCGATGGCGCCGGTGCTGGTGCTGCCGCGCGTCTTCGAGCGCGAGTTCTGCGCCCAGGTGATCCGCCTGTGGGAAAGGGCGACCACCAAGGACAGCGGCGTCTCGAGCCGCTACGGCAATGTCGGCATGACTCGAGCTCAAGCGCACCGAGGACTACATGGTGCGTCGAGCCGATGATGCAGAAGAGCGATCTCCGATCGCCTCGCCTATCGCATCGGGCCGGAGCTGATCAAGGTCTTCGCCTTCGAGCCGCGAATTCTCCTTCGATGCCCACGTCGTGCTCGTCCTACAGCGCCGACGGGCGCGCACTTCTTCGGCGCCCATCGCGACAACGGCGCGCCGACCACGGCCGACCGCGCGCTTCGCCGTCTCGCTCAACCTCAACGACGACTTCGAGGGCGGCGAGCTGGTCTTCCCAGAATATGCCGGCGTCAAGGTGAGCCCGCCCGCCGGCGCCGCCGCCGTCTTCTCCTGCTCGGTGCTGCACCGAGGCGCTGCCGGTGACGCGCGGCCGGCGCTTCGTGCTGACGACGTTCTTCCGGGCCAAAAAATGACGCGTCTGCTGCCGGTCGCGGTGCTGCTCGCCGCGCGCGAGCGTCGCGTCGGCGCAGGATAGCCTACAGCGGCCCACATGGAGGGCTGCTTGGTCTGGGGCGTCGCCAGCGGCCGCATCGGCGCGCGCAACGAGTGCAGCCGGCCGATCACCATGATGTTCATGGCCGTTCGACGACCGGCGCGTGGTCGAGGCCGACGTCGCGCCCGGCGGATGGTTCGACACCGGCGAGCCGGTCGGCGGCGGCAGCGGGTTCATGTTCACCGTCGTGCCCGGTGGGCTGGTCGCCCGAGCCTGCGCTTCGCGATCGAGAACAAGGCGGCGATCTCGGTCAGCGCTCTACAACTGCCGGCCGGGACGGCCCAGGCACTCCTAGAGCACGCATTCCGTCCGGCTGGATCCACGGCTCCGGACGGAATGTGCCTAATAAGCAGGGTGTCGTGCGCGCGTTTCCGATCCGATGGAACCGCCAGCGGTTCCATCCGGATCAAGCCGCCCTAGCCTGGCGCGGCGCTGGCGTACGGATCGTTGACGCCGTCGAGCGGCCAGATCGGCCGGCGCAGCTTGGTGAATTTCAGCCGCGTGATGTCGGGCGAGCAGATGCCGCCCGAATCGACCAGCACGATCTCGCGCGCGATCGGCGCGTAGGCGGCGCGGAAATGCTGCACGCTCTTGACCACCAGCACGCTCTTGGCCGTGGGATCGATGCCCTGGCTCAGGAACACCTGCAGGTCGATGGTCTGGATGCGGTTGGAGATGGTCACGACGTCGATGCCGCCGATGCGCAGCACCGCCGTCGGTCCCATGCTGGTCTCGACGCCGGCATTCATCGGCCCGTCGTTCTTGAACGCTGCCGTCCGACAGCATCTTGACGATGGCCTTGGCCTTGACCGGCGCGCCCATCGACGACGTCGGTATGGCCGCCCAGCGCCACCTCGATCTCGCGCCGACGCCCGCCTTGCATCGCCTGCTGCACCGTCGCCGGATCGTAGATCGTGCCGAACGCCACGTTCTCGATCCTGGCGTCGAGCAGCGCCTGCAGCACCGGCGTGGTGTCGTTGTAGCCGCCGCCGCCCGGATTGTCGGTGCCGTCGGCGATCACCAGCGGCCCCTTGCTTGCCGGCGCCCGCGCGCTGCTGCGGCGATGCCGTCGGCGATCGGCGCGATAGTCGAGGACTGCTCTCGTCGCGCCGCCGCCAGATCTCGTCGATCAGCTCGCGCGCGATCGCCTGGCGCGCGCCTCGGCCGCCAGGCTCGTGGCTCACCGCGACCGAGGGGCCGGTGTAGGGAATGTCGGCCCAGGTGAAGCCCGCCTGGATGCTGACCACGTTGATGCCGCGGCTCCTTCTCGTAGCGTGTCGGCCTTGGCCAGCAGGTCGCGCATCAGGCCGGGCTGGGTGGTGCGGCCGTGGTCGGCGCCTTCCAGCATGGCGGGCTGCACCAGCAGGCAGCGCGGCTTCTTCTTGCCCTCCATCGCCGCCTGCAGCCAGCGCCGCGGCCTGCACCGCGCGCTCGTAGCCGTCGATGTGCGGATAGGTGCGGTAGCTCACCAGCGCGTTGGCGTTGCTGCGCCATGCGCATCGGTGGCGTTGGCGTGCAGGTCGAGCGTGGCGACGATCGGCACGTCGGGCCCGACCACGCCGCGCAGCAGGCTTCGAGCAGCGCGCCCTCGGCGTCGTCCTCGGTCTCCGCTCACCATGGCGCCGTGCAGCGAGAGGCAGAATGCCGTCGAGCTTGCCGGCCTTCCTGGCCGCGTCCGACGATCATGTCGCGGATCGTCTCCCAGGTCTCCTTGGTGAGCTTGCCCGAGGGCGTGGCGTTGGCCGCCGCCGCCCTACACCGGCTGCCAGCCGTACTTCGCCGACCGAGTCGATGTAGCCGCCGATCTCGTTCCTCGTGCCCTTGAAGCGCGGCACCATCGCCTCGCCCTCGATCAGCCAGCGCTTGCGGTAGTCCTCGAGCGTGGTCGGCAGCTTCGAGAAGGTGTTGGTCTCGTGCATGAACTGCGCGATCAGGACGCGGTACGCCATCGCGTCGCTCCGCCTACAGCTTGGCCGTCTTCAGCCACTCCGCCTGGCCTTCCTCGCCGTCGACGCCGGTGGTCTCGAGGAAGCGGCAGACCATCATGTAGTAGCCGATGGTGAGCGTGAGCTCGACCACGCGCCCGGCGTCAGGAAGCGCCTGCACGGCCTTCAGGGTCTTGTCCGACGCCTTGCACGTTGCGCACCACGTCGTCGGTGAAGCGCAGCACGGCCTTCTCGTTGTCGCTGAAGGCCGGCGCCTCGATGGTGGCGTCGCGCAGGGCGGCGATCTTGTCGTCGGCGACGCCCGGCCTCGCGGGCGATGCGCTCGTGCTGGAAGACCTCGTAGGCGGCGCGGCTCAGCCGGCCGACACGCAGGATCGCGCAGCTCGCGCAGCTGCGGATCGAGCTCGCAGCGATGGAGCAGCGCATTGCCCATGCGCGCGAAGCCTTTCAGCGCCGTATTCCGAGTTGGCCAGCATGCGGTAGATGTTCAGGTGCGGTGCCGAGCTTGGCCAGAAACTCGGCGTGCTTGCCGGTGGCGTTCTCGACCTCGTAGTACGGAATGCGCGGCATCGGCTCCCCTCCGGCACGGCGAGCCTGCCTCAGATCAGACCAGCGACGTCAGCCCAGCGCGATTAAGGGTTGAGCCAGCGGCCGACAGGGCCGGTCAGCACGATCGGCTTCTCGACGCACGATCAGGGCGATGCAGGGCTCGCCCGGATCGGCGATCGGCTCGTGCTGCTGCGGGCCGGGGCCGACGGCGAAGTCGCCGACGCCGTAGTTGCCGGTCGCGTCGGTGTAGCCGCCCTGCAGGACCACGGTGTACTCGGCGCCGACATGGCGATGCACCGGCAGGCCGCGTGCCCGGCTGCGAGCCGCAGCAGCGACACGCGATGGCTGTCGCCGTGCAGGCCGATCCGGATCTCCTCGAAGCCGCCGAAGCACGCGCTTCCAGCGCGCCTCGCGCCGAGATAGCGGCGCCAGCGGCGGCGGCGCCCAGTCGAAGCCCGGCCGCGGCACGACGGCGCTGGGCCTGCGGCTCGACCGGCGTGCCATCGAGCCGCGCCAGCGCGCCGCTCCAGCGCCGCCTCGTCCGAGCGGCCGCTCGCCGCCGCCCTCTTCGCCTCGAGCAGCGCGCCGCCCACCGCCGCCAGCCGCTCGACCGCTGCGCGCGCCGCCGGATCGAGCGCGACGTGCAGCGACACGGCCAGCGCCGGCCCTTCGGGCAGGACGCCGGCGGCGTAGTCGAGCAGCAGCTCTTCGGGCGCCGGATGGCGGCTCATGTCTCCGTCTTCCTTCTCCAATCGCCTCGCGCAGGCGTCCCAGGGCGAGGCGGATGCGCGACTTCACCGTGCCCAACGGCAGCCGCAGTTCCTCGGCGATGGCCGTGTGGGTCTTGTCCTCGAAGAATGCCTTGCCGGATGACGACCAGCTGGTCGGCCGACAGGCCTCCCAGTGAGTTCCTTCACCTTCATGTACGTTTGTCCGGCGGGGACGGATTTGTCGGCATCCGGCCTCCTCGGGCGCGAAAATCGTCAGCCAATCCTCGGTCTCGATGGCCGGCCGGCCGGCGCGGCGCAGCAGGTCGATCCGCTTGTTGCGGGCGATGCGTATAGATCCAGGTCGCGGCCGACGCGCGCGCGCGATCGAAGCTCGCGGCCTTGCGCCACACCATGATCAGCGCTTCCTGGGCGATTTCCTGCGCGGACTCTGCATCGGCGCCGCCACGCATGATGAAGGCCTTCACGCGCGGCGCGTAGTGCCGGAACAGGCGCGCGAAGGCCGCGCGGTCCTGGCGGACCGCGATGGCTTCGATCAGGTCGGCGGCCTCGTCGGCGGTCAGCATCGCGGCCGGGTTACCGGGGACGGCCCTGGCGCCGAGATCCCAGAAGAGGCCGGTCATCAGCCGCAGCCCGTCGCGCACCACCGGCGCCAGCAGGTGCTCGTTGGGCGCATGCTGGGAGCAGGCGGCGTAGGAATGCGGCACCCACACGGTCGGCATGCCGAGGATGTCGGTGAAGACCTCGTTGGGCAGCGAGCCGCCGAGATTGGGCAGCATGTTGGGCTTCTGGCCGCCGGTCGTCTCGATCGAGCGGGCGGCGAACTTGGCCCACGGGATTGTCGGGATCGAGCCGCGTGGCGTTCATGATCACGTCGCGCGCCGGCTCGACCTCGATCTCGCCGAAGCCGTGCTTGTCGAGATGGCGGCTGCAGCGCCGGCAGGATCTCGTGCGGATCGGTGCCGACCACGAAGCGCAGCTGGCAGTAGGCGATGGCGCTGCGGCGGGATGGCGTTGACCGGCCGGTCGGGATTGCCGGTCTTGAAGGCCAGCACCTCGAAGGAGTTCCAGCCGAACACGCGCTCGACCGGCGTCAGCGCCCTTCTCGCCCCAGTCCTCGTCGATCCTGGGCGCGTTCTCGCCGGCGTCGATATGGGCGTCGGCAAGCGCGGCGCGCACCGAGTTGGTCAAGCGTCTTGGGCCGCCATTCCGGCACCTTGATCTGGCCGCGCTCGTCGGTGATGGTGGCGAGCGCATGCGCCATGACGATGCCGGGATTGGCCAGCAGGCCGCCCCAGTTGCCGGAATGATGGCCGCCCTCGCGGTAGGTGAGCTTCAGGTTGAAGTTCATGGTGCCGCGCGTGCCGCCGAAGATGCGTCGGCCGGCGATGGTCGAGCCTGGGCCCGTCCGAGCCGATCAGCGCGTCGGCCTTGAGCGCCGCCTTGTTGGCCTTGCAGAACTCGGCCAGGCCCGGCGAGCCGGTCTCCTCGCCGGTCTCGATCAGGATGGTCGAGTTGAAGCCGAGCGACCGCGCGCTCCTCGAGCACGCAGGCCAGGGCGGCGATGTTGATGGTGTGCTGGCCCTTGTTGTCGGCCGTGCCGCGGCCGTACATGCTGATCGCCCTCGACCACGATCTTCCACGGCGACAGGCCCTGCGCGCCACTGGTCCTCCTGGCCGCGGATCACGTCGCCGTGGCCGTAGGTCAGCACGGTCGGGCTTGGCGGGATCCTCGACCCGGCGGGCGATCAGGAACGGGCCGTACTCGGCGCGCGGATTGGGCGAGCACGGTGCAGTCGTAGCCGAGCTTGCCGAGCGACTGGCTCATCTCGCCCGAGACGTACTCGCTGCAGCGCGGGCATCGAGCCCTGCTCCTGGCTGGTGGTCGGGATCGCCACCCGCCGCTGCAGGTCGGCCAGGAAGCCGCCCGTCGTCAGAAATACTTCTCCGCGCGTTCGATGGCGCCATCGCGTGTGCCGGTCATGAGCTCCTTGCGTCAGTGCTCATGCGCCCCGCATGGCAGCAGGCCCAGGAAGAGAGCTCAACGCGAGCGAGGAGGCCATGACTGCTGACGCCGGACAGCGTCGTTTTCAGCCGACATGGAAGAAGTCCAGTTACGGCAAGCCGGCCGCCCAGTCGGTGGCCGAGCTGGTCAAGCGCCACGGCGCCGAGCGCGTCTTCCTGATGGTGAGCGGCACGCTCAACCGCGCAGACCGACGAGGTCGACAAGCTGCGCCGCGCGCTGCGGCAACCACTGCGTCGGCACCTTCGACAGGATGCCCGCCGCACTACGCCGCGCATCGGCCGTGATCGCCGCCGCCGCAGGCGCGCGCAGGCCGAGGCCGACCTGATCGTCACCCTGGGCGGCGGCTCGATCACCGACGGCGCCAAGGCCGTCCAGCTCTGCCTCGCCAACGACATCACGCGACGCGTCGAGGCGATGGACACAGATGCGCGCGCCGTCGCCCGAGTGCAAGCCGCCGACGGTGCGGCAGATCTCGATCCTGACCACGCTGTCGGCCGGCGAGTTCTCGCGGCATCGCCGGCGTCACCAACGAGGCGCACCAAGGTCAAGGAGCTGTTCCGCCATCCGCTCATCATCCCGCAGGCCGTGATCCTCGATCCCGACGGTGACGCGGCCACACGCCGATGTGGCTGTTCCTGTCGACCGGCATCCGCGCCGTCGACCATTGCGTCGAGGGCATCTGCTCCAACGAGATCGACGCGCGTATCGCCGACGCCTCGGCGCTGCATGGCCTGGCGCTGCTGGCGCGCGGCCTGCCGCGGGTGAAGGCCGATCCCGACGGACATGCGAGGCGCGGCTCGACTGCCAGATCGGCTCGTGGCTCTCGATGGCGCCGCCTGGCCGCCGGCGTGCCGATGGGCGCGAGCCACGGCATCGGCTATGTGCTGGGCGCGGTGTTCGACGTCCCGCACGGCCACACCTCGTGCATCATGCTGCCGTCGGTGATGCGCTGGAACAAACCGGCCAACGCCGAGCGCCAGGCGCTGGTCGCCGCCGCCATGGGCCATCCCGGCGAGGATGCCGGCGACGTGCTCGACGACTTCATCCGCGGCCTCGGCATGCCGCGCAGCCTCGGCGAGGTGAAGATCGGCGCGCGAGCATTTCGACCGCATCGCCAAGCAGGCGATGGGCACGCCCTGGGTGCCGCGCAACCCGCGGCCGATCGACGGGCCGGCGCAGGTGAAGGAGATCCTGGAGCTGGCGGCTTGGGCCGACTCAATTCCCGCAGTTTCCGCAGTTTGCGCTACCCCCTTCCGGCTCGTGGTGTGGTCGCCCGGATGCTGAGCTGCACCAGCAGAAATCCGACTTTCCGGTATTCCCGGTATTTCCGACAGAGAGCGTGGTGTTGGGCGGAAGTCTCCGCCCCTATGGCCTGAGGCCCCTTGGCGAGCGCGCGAACTTGCCGGCGGGCCCCTGGGGAAACGCGTGCCAGCGCATTGGCACGCTGATCCCCAAAGGATCCCGACTAAAAACGATTCAGATCAACGATGCAGAGCGACGGCGAACGACCAGTATATCAGCTGCCGTAATTATTTTTCAATAACTACAGTATTCTTACCGTTCGTCCTGCCCTCTCTCAATTCTCTCCGCCTCAGCCTCGATTGCGGTAGCCTGCGCCATGAGAGCTTCCCGGTCGGCCTTCAAGGACATCGTCGCAGCGACCCGCCGGACGAACGCCGAGCGCACGCTTGTCACTTGCCTCCCGTCGTGCCTGTTCCTTGTCCGCCGCTGGCCGCACGCCTACTGAAGACTGAGCCATCCAATGCCCGTGAAAGTCGCCTGCTGTTACTTGTGTGGCAGGTTATCGATGAACCGGCGCCAAGGTTCCGGAGCGACCTGCCGGAAAACGGCAATCAGCAACCTCAAATGGCCACACGCACAATAAAGCGGCCGCGCTATCGTCGGCCTTGGGTGTTGGGAAGGGGGCCAGATCTTCCGTTTGAGACGTACAGAAGCGGACGGCTCGCCGTTGCGGCGGGCCGTCAAATCTACCTGTGGCTGGTAAGCACCAGCGCGCGCCGACGCTCTTGCCTGGCCTGAGCGTCAAAGGGCGAGTGATCGGCCGCTACGCGCTGGCCGGCGGCATTGGCTTTGTTGCCGGCCTGTGGCTTGGCAGCACCTTCTTCTCTCTCGCACTGCAGTCCTCGACCGCCATGTACAAACGCTCCGGCGCGTTTGTCCAAGTGTGTGAAGCGGCGGCCGCCAGAGATCGCGAAGCTGCGGCGCGCAGCGTTCTTCATCGACGATTGTTCCGCGCCCATCGTAACGCCTATCTTCGGCGAGGAAGGCCACGTGATCGTCAGACCTTAGAACGGTCGAGAAGGCCATGCCGACGACGATGACGGCAGGCGCTTAATATATTCTGTGAAGATGGATGGCCGCGGCGTCGACAGATGGCGCGCGCTCAGCGGGCGCCCAGCCAGCTGACGCTTGACATCTCTGTTGCCAACCACGCGCGCCACCGTGCCCGCGTCGGCGCAGCGCTGAGCTGCGGCTGTGGCTGATCGTGTCACAGACGATTTCAAAATTCGCGAGCAACAGTATCCCCGCGCAAGACGTTCGCCGATCGGGCGGATGCATCCCTGACAGGCGCAACGACACGCTGTAGCGGGACCAGTGCAACCGAAGTCGTGTGCTTGCCGAGGTGGTGGAACATGTCCCGATGGTACTGGACGCAGCACTGCTGCAGTGCCCTGCTCGTTCACATGGGCAGATCGAGAGTTGAAGCGCAGACCTCCGACTGCGGTGGCGCCGTCGGTGCAGTCGGCGGCGCTGTCGGCGCTGGCACGACGGGCGCCCCGTCGGCGCTGCCGTCAGACGCGGTCGGGAGCGCAGCCGGGAGCCGCAGGTGCGGCGGTTGGCGCCGTCGGCGGTGCCGTGGGCGCCGGCCGTAGGCGGCGGCAGCAGGCGGCGCCGCAGCCGGTAACGGCAGCGCTGGCAGCGCCGGTGGCGGTGCCGGCAGCGGCGGCGCCAGCAGCAGCGGAACAGGCAGCGCTGCGAGCAGCAGTTCCGCCGGAAGCTCAGTGGCAGCTCGGGCGGCAGTGCGGGTGGAGGTTCGGGCGGCAGTTCGGCGAGCGGCGGCTCAGGCGGGCGGCGCGACGGCGCCGGCAGCACCAGATCAGCAAGCGCGGCCGCAGGCGGCAGGAAGCGGCACAGCCGGGTCGCAGAGATCTCTCCGGGGCGATTTCCCGTCGGTCGCGACCGGCGCTGCCGCACCGCGCAGCAGGCCCAACGGCGGAGCGCCGTCGCGGGAACCCTGGCCGGTTTTTCTCTGGCTCGACATCAAGCTCGGGCGAACCGTCAGAAGCGGCCATTCTCCATGCAGGCCGGTTTTTCCGTCCCTGAACAGTTCAAGAGCAGGGCAGATTGCTGACCGCCGCGTCCGGCAACGTCTTCCGCTCGAAAGGTCTGCCGGTGACGCCTGCGAGGCCGAAAAGCCGGGCTGCAGCAGCGCAATGGATGCCGGCCATGTGGGGTTCGCTTTTTGCCTTCACATGATCCTCGTGGCGCCTACAGCCGGCGCCCGCGCCAACGGAGAACAAACTACTCGGAACGTGCCATCGGGTGACCGTAGAGAGGGCGGCGGCGCCCCCTGCACCGCCCGTCGCCGCCATGACGATGGCCGTGGACAGCGCATTGGCACCAGGCGCGTCGGATGACGAAAAGCCGACGCGCAGCCCACGGCGGCGGAGAACAGATGCCAAGCTCGAGCGAAGCGGTGATGCTTTCCCAACACGCCTGCTGTCGATTCTGCGCGTAGGCTGGCGCTTGCCGCGCCTGCGACCGCACCGAGAGCACCGGAACAGGTCCCGCATCAGCCGCCGCAGCAGAGGCGATCAAGCCGCCCGCGTCCGCACCCTCCGCCGCGGCCAACCAGCAGCAGGCGTTGCAGGACTACGTGTTGCAGGTCGTCCGCAAGCTGTCGCAGGCGCGGTTCTACGCCGCTTCGTCGTCTGCCCAGAACGGGCACGGCGTCGTCATCGCCCGTCTCACGGTCGCGCGTGACGGCGGACTGATCGATCTGTCGCTACCCAAGCAAAGCGGCTCGGCCGGCGTCGATGTAGCCTCTCGACGCGATCCGCAGGGCGGCGCCGCGTTCAACGCCCTTGCCCAGAGGTTTCACCGAAGCCGGTTCACCTTCATCGTGCCGATCAGCTACACGCCGGAACAGTAAGATGCTGGTTCCCCAGGAAGCCGTCATGCGCCTTGTCATCTTGCTCGCCTGCGTCGTTGCCTCGTTTGTCGCTGCCGGAACAGCAGATGCCGAGCCTCAGCGCCCGTCTGGAAGGACATGGACTGCCGACAATCACGCATCGTCGCCTGGTCGGGATTGAAATGCCGGGCCACCGATGTCGTGACGAGCAGAGGCAACATCGGCGCCTTCCGCCAGTGGGCAACCTTTAGCGCAAATCGCGACGGCTACTACGTGCATCTTCCTGTGGGACGCCGAGAACACTTTTTCTCCTATATCCCCGCCGAGACAACCACGGCCGAATTCCTGAAGTGGATGTTCGAGCATGGGACGGCCGTCTCGCAGATTCTCTGCCGTAAACCCGCTACATGGATGCCGATTACGTCACCTTCAGCGGCCTGCAGGAGGGCCGCCAGCTGCGCAGGGCTTCCGCCTTTCGGCCAGTTCAGCGCGGCGGGTACGCTTCGGTCACCGGCGGCATATTGTGCACACCGCTGGGCAAGGCCCGTCGTCGCCGCGGACATCACGAAGCTGATCGACAATGTCCGGCTGCAGGCCGGCGACTGAGGACAAGGCGCTTCGTTGAGCGCGACATCGTTACGCCGGAAGTGATGATGCAGCCGGTGCGGGGTCCTGTATCATCCCTGTCACTGAAACAGGGAGTGACAGGCTGCCGCCATGGACCTCCAGTCCTGCTCTTGCCGGGCGAATCGATGCCGTCTTCGCCGATATGGATCCAGCCACAGCATCCGGGCGCCCGCGCTTCTCGTCATCGATCGTGGCAAGCGCCTCTATGGCAAGTGCTTATGAGCCTCGCCGACCTGGAAACAGAGGTCGATCACGACGGACACGTCGTTCTATCGCCTCGGTCTCAAACAGTTCACGGCCATGGCGATCATGATGCTGGCCGAACAAGGCACGAGCAATACGTAAC
>ERZ1370068.6380-contig-5365_pt1 | contig 15970 bp, 24 predicted proteins | sample MGYA00561227_ERZ1370068 | MGnify/ENA primary metagenome ERZ1370068 (study PRJEB38410, sample SAMEA6850437) | metagenome | study: Metagenomic assessment of the ecological functions of the soil: analysis of the soil microbiota associated with the...
AGTATGCTTCGTTCAGTTACGTATTGCAGTATCGCGTGAAGACGGCTCCGATGAATTTGTAAATCAACAGAACTTCGATCGAGCCTTGGCGGAACTCGTTCGTCTCGTCCCGATCCCTCCCGAATCGGCTGAATGGTTTTCGGAGAACGAAGCGATTCGCGCTCCGAGGTGGACATGGAGAAAGATCGTTCTCAATCCTGCTGTGCTTGCGATCAGCATTGCGCTCCTGGTGACTCGCCGGCGTATTTGCGTTCCACCTGCTTGGCCAGCTAAATGATTTTCCGGGTTCGGCGACAGCGCGAAAATTACTAACAGTAGCGGGCTCCACTCGATCGGTCATGCTTGATCCAGTGAGCGCCGAAGCGGGGACATTAAGCGATCTGTTCTTTATGAAACACGGGCTGGAGCACTACGACGTTCCAGAACGAGTTCGCCGATTTTCCAGACAATCGGCTGCCGTGTTTTTGACGACGACGAGTCGCAGCGCATCGCCCAAATCTGGGTGGGCGAGAAGCGCATGCAGTTTTTTCTTTTCCCGGCAGAGAGAGACAGCAAGACCGGGGCCGTGTTGGCGTTTCCGGGTTGGCGTTATGTCCATCAAGAAGGCTGGGTCGGTGCAGTCACGAGAACACAACGGTGTCTGCTTTATGGCTGCGCTCCGGGGCCGCGAGAAGGATTTAGAGCCGTATCTTTCGAAGGCGAAAGAGTAGGGACTCCTATCCAAAGAGAAACACCGAATGCCCAACGCCGAACATCCCAGGCTCAATTCATGAAGCAAGCCGCGAATATGCCAGGGGGAGAGTCGAACTCCCGACCAAGGGCTTATGAGTCCCCTGCTCTACCACTGAGCTACCCTGGCGCGAAGGGAAGAAACTGAAGCTCCTCACACGAAGTGTCAACGCGGCACGAGATGTAGATTGGTTCTCGCTGTCATCCGAGCGAAGCGTGGGACTTCCAACAAACTTGAAAGATCGTGCTAGGTATCTCGTGTGACGGACCACCCAGCGCGAGATCGCTCTGGCATCGTCGCGCCTCGGGATGACATACGCGCATTCATCGTTCCGTCGTTGAACTTTTGGCAGCACGAATACGTAACCTGTCGGTAATGAACGATGAGAGCTTTCTCCAAAAACTTTCTGCGCGCGGAAATTCTTATTGGCTGACACGCTTCGTCATTCTGCGGCTGCTCGGTTTTGTTTATGCAGTTGCTTTTTTGGTAGCGGCGCAACAACTGGTGCCGCTTATTGGCGAGCATGGATTAACGCCGGCTAATCATTTTCTCGCGAGCGTCCAAACACAGCTCGGTTCGCGTCACTGCCGGTTTACTACGAGTGCCGACGCTCTTTTGGTCTCGGAATTTCTGATCAATGCATTGTCGATCTTCGCCTGGATCGGTTTCGGTTTGTCACTTGTTGTTCTTGGTGGCTACGCCAACGCAATCCTGCTCGCGGTGCTTTGGGCGATATACATGTCGATCGTGCACGTTGGGCAGATCTGGTATGGTTACGGTTGGGAGATTCAACTGCTCGAGACCGGCTTCTTGTCGATCTTTCTTTGCCCGTTGCTCGATGGACGGCCGTTTCCCGAAATGCAGGCCGCCGATTCTCGTTATCTGGCTTTTTCGATGGCTTGGGTTTCGCATCATGATCGGTGCCGGCCTGATCAAACTCCGCGGCGACCCATGCTGGCGCGATCTTACCTGCCTTTACTTATCACTACGAAACACAGCCGATTCCGAGTCCCGTCAGTCGCTATCTTCACTTTGCGCCGCTCTGGTTCCAGAAATTCGGGACGGGATGGAACCATTTCGTCGAACTGGTCGTGCCGTGGTTTTCATTTGGTCCACGACACGCGCGGCATGTCGCAGGCGTCTTGCTCGTCACGTTTCAAATTTTTCTCATCATCAGCGGCAACCTTTCGTTCCTCAATTATCTGACAATCATTCCGTTTCTGGCGTGCTTTGACGATACCTTCCTGCGCCATTTTCTACCGAGGCCAGTTGTTAAACGTGCCGAGCGCGCAGCACAGGAATCGGAGCCGTCGCGGATCAACAACACGATCGCGATCGCGTTGTCGATCCTGGTTGTCTCATCTGAGCGTCGCGCCGGTGCTCAATCTCGTTTCCGGACGACAGCTGATGAATTATTCCTACGACCCGCTCGATCTTGTAAATACATATGGCGCGTTCGGTACGGTCGGGCGCGAACGCGACGAAATCATTTTTGAAGGCACTGAAGATTCAGTCATCACCGGCGACACGAAGTGGAAGGAATACGAGTTTAAAGCCAAGCCGGGTGATCCAAATCGGCGGCCGCCCTTCGTCGCGCCATACCAACCGCGGATCGACTGGCAAATCTGGTTCGCTGCCATGGCTTCACCCGCCGAGTATCCGTGGACACTGCATTTTGTTTGGAAACTTCTGCATAACGATCCCGGCACGTTGTCACTCCTCGCAAACAATCCGTTCCCGGATGCGCCACCTCATTACATTCGGGCGCGACTCTTATCGTTATCAATTCGCTCCAATCGGCGAGAAAGCGTGGTGGAAACGCGAACCAATTGGCGAATGGTTACCCGCGCTCTCGACGGACAGTCCCGAGTTTCGTCGTCTGCTCGAAGCGATGGATTGGTTGGACTGAAAGATGGATAGTGCCAAATTCCATCAACCCCGAGAGCTTTCGGGACCAACTGACGGAACTCATGAGGAGGCCTGTTCGGGTGATTGGCGGGGAGGTTCTGAGACGGATCTCTAAACCGTCGTCACCACTTCATTCTGATTACCTGGCTTACCGGAATCAGGAGATTAGCTGGAATGAGTTGACCGCGCGGCTGCCGCATGTCGCCTTGATCGGTGACAGCGTTTGCACGGGAGTCTATATCTCATCGATCTGGGGCACGTTTTGGCGCGCCCGCACTTGCCGCGGCAATAACTGGTTTCTCGACACTAACCCGGCGCCAGCCGGGATTCAGAAGCGTTTCGAAAAGACTCGGGAAGTTCACTCCATTTGTTGCGATTGAATGCGCTGGCATCGGCGCGCTCGTCGATCATGAAGGTCAACGGCAGAATTTTCTCCGAAGAATTCTTTCGGACGCGCAATTTCTCCGGGCAAATTGGCGACTTGCTGACGATGAAACGCTTTCCCGATTTGACGCTGATCTCGATCGGACACAACAACGTTGATTGGGCGTGGCGGTGCGTTCCCGCGGAGCTTGAGCAGCCGGACAACCGTTTGCAACAACTCAGCCGGCGTTTCCGAGAAGATTTCGCGCGAGAGATGCGTCGGCTGATTGGTCGCGCCTGCACGCAGCGTCACCGGATCGCAATCGTCGTGTATGGTCTTGTCAATTTCGAGTCATACTTCCGAGGGCGTGAAATCGCAGAGCGCCTGCGAGCGAAGGACGCATCTCGCTATCCGCATCTGCAAACCACTTACAAATATTTGAGATCCTTCCGGCCAGCATACCGCGCCAATCTGATTCGCCTTGCAGGGATGGTGAATGAGGAGTTGCGCGCGATGGTGAGTGATTTGAACGGCGAACTCGCTGAGAACTCCAATATGCATTTGCAATATTCGGATGCCTTGGCGACAGCTGACCTGAGTCGCGTTGAACTGCTTCACCCGATCGATGGCTGGCATGCTTCGGTCGAAGGCCACAATGTTCTTGCAGAAGCCGCGTTTCGCGATCTCGGACCAAGTCTGGAATTTCTTGGAATCCAGTCGGCTCAGTCCAATTCGCGAAATTAGACGCACGAGCGAGACTTATAATCCGCGTTCCCTCAATCGCGCGATTGTTTCGCGCAACATGCGATAGCCGAAGTGTCCCTGCGGCACGCGCATCAGCTCCGAGCCGCGCCATTTTCCATGCACTTCCTCAACATCCTCGGGTCGCGCGATTAAGTCGAATTCCCTGGAGACAAACAGCACACGGCCTGCGTCGCATAGGGGCTGGTTGTGAATCGGTGAGCTTAAGTGAAAATGCCGCGCAACGAGAAATGGATCGATATTTGCCCGACGAAGTTCGCGCCGCATGAATCGCGCCGCCGGGCTCCCCCAGATCGCGTGTTCAACATTTACGATCGGGGCCATCAACGCAACGAAACGAAAATCCCGCTCAACCATCGCCACAAGGGCGCCAATCCATCCGCCATAGCTTGTTCCGAGCAGACCGAATTCTTCGCACCCGCGCTCGCGCAATGTCGCCATCAATTGTCGCGCCTCGATTACCCCTTGACGGAGCCCTCCGCGTTGCGAATGAGATCGGCAGTGATCGCGAGTTCACCGTTCCAATGCGCCCGCGCGGGACCCGTGAATAATGATACGGGAGGTGCACGAAGCAAGCGTTCCAACCGAGTTCGTTGAAGCGCGCAGCATAACGACGATATCCGATGTGGCTCGCCGACATAAGCGCGTGGAACATTAAAACCGTTGGCGCTCTCCAGCCTCGGGCGCACGGGAAAAGATCTGCTCGGGCGGTGTTGTTTGCGGGAAAACTTGTATTGATCGGGCTAGGCCATGTGATTGTGGCACCAGGCTTGGCGTCGATTGGAGCGGCAATTTCAGCATCGTTCGGGACGGCGTAAAAATTCTCGACGGTGAGCTTCTCGCATGCCGCCACATAGTGCTCCATTTCCTCACGACTGCGCTCGTGCAGATGATGACGCGACTGGAGCAGATTGAAAGAGGCACACATAAGCGTATCCATTCCGCTTGCGGCGAAACGCCGAAATCCGTCCCGGTGAATCGCAGCGCAACCTCCAAAGCTTTTGAGGTTACCGGTTCCTGGGACGGCAAGCGATGAGGTCATCCTACAACGCTTCATGCGCTCTCGCGGCGGGTGCGGCAAGTCGTCCGTTGTCAGGCGAAATATTTGTTGCAGGTCCGTATAGAGATTTTTGAATGCAGACGTCAATTCGGATTCGATCCGCTCGCGCGCCTGTGATCTTTCGAGATCAGGGAGAATGCGAGATTGGATTGCCGAACGCGATCCAAATGGGCGTGCGCCGAAGCGGCAGCCAGCGTTTAGTCGAATAGAGGCGATCGCTGCCAAGGATAACGCAGGGCAAAATCGGAACGCCGGCAATGTGCGCCAGCGTTGATGCGCCGGGCCGCAGCGGTGCGCCTTCGAGCAGCGATCGCGCGCCATCGCGAATCCCGCCCTCGGGAAAAGACCGACTACGCGTCCGTCTTTCAGTCGCTCGATTGCGGTCCGGATGGTTTTGCGATCGGCACGATCTCGATCCGCCGGGAACGCATCGACCGCGCGCAACAGAAATCTCACGACCGTGAACCGAAAAAATTCAGCCATCGCCATCCAGTCGATTTTTCGTCTGACTACTGAGGAAATGACGAATGGATCGAAGTGACTGATGTGATTTGCTGCCAGCAGAAATCCGCCGGTGCGATTCACATTTTCGCTCCCGAGCACGCGAACATGCGCGACGCAGCCAAACAGCAGCTTCATCAGCAGCGCTGCGGCGCGATTGGCGAATTGGCAAAGGTGCGGGCGCATCCGGTGACAATAGCTAGATTTGGTTTCAATTTGCAGTATTTGAGTGTTTCGCTGCTTGGCGCGATCGGAAGGTTATTTTTGAGGCTGATTCCTTTTTTGAACGTGGTATCATAGTTAGCGGTTCCCATTCCAGTTGTGGTTCACACGCTATGAAACCGAGGAGTCCTTCCACGGGCGGTAAGGGGCAATTTCCGCAGACCGACTACTTTTTCCATTCTGGTTTTGGCCAATGGCACGGCGGCTATTCTTCGCCTTACGACGGAGAGGACAGATACGGATTCAGGAATTTTTACAATTTAGGACGCGAATTCCGTATCGAGGCTGCACGGGAACGTGCCAGGGAAATGGCGGTGTTTGCACTGATTGTTCTGACCTCGGCCTGGCCGGTGCTCTACATGGTGATCACAGTGGTGAAACTGTTGAGCAAGGGCCGTCCGATAGATCAGTAGCAGTTTTCTTCAATCTTTTCCCAACGCCGCACGACGTTCGTGCGCTACTGTCTTTGGCCAGAGAAATTCGTCCCGGTATTCGGGCGTTTTTTCGGAGCCAGCCCGTGGCGTGCAACGTTTTCGGTCACAACGCGCGGGATGAGGAAGTTCAGCAGATAATCTTCGCCACCGGCTTTGGTGCCACTGCCGCTCATCTTGAATCCGCCGAAGGGATGACGGCCGACGATTGCACCCGGTGCACGGGACGGTTGATGTAAACATTGCCGGCTTCCAATTGCGCTTTGATGCGCTCGATGTTAGCCGGGCTGCGCGAGAAAAAGCCGCCGGTCAACGCGTAATCGGTGCCGTTAGCGACGTTCGATCGCCTCATCGAGATTCCGCACCTTAATCACGCTTAGCACTGGGCCGAAAATCTCCTCGCGCGCGATCCGCATGTCTGGTGTCACTCCGGTGAAAATCGTAGGTGGAATGAAATAACCGTGCGACGGAACGTCCTTTGGCCTGATAGGCGAGTGTCGCCTCGCTTTTGCCGACCTCGAGGTAATCCAGAATTCGCCGGTAAGCGGCTTCATCAATTACCGGTCCGACCACGACGCTCGGCTTCTTCCGGATTGCCGACGCGCACACTGGCGGCGGCCCGAGCAAACGTTCAACGACGCGGTCGTAGTTTTCTTCGAGAACGATCAGCCGCGAGAGCGCCGGAACATTTCTGGCCTTGAAAACCGAACGCGGAATAAATCGAATCGACAATCGCTTCATCCAGGTCGGCGTCGGAATCGACGATCATGGCGTTTTTCCCGCCCATCTCGCAGATGACGCGCTTGAGCTCGCGCTGACCTTCGCGTGTTTTGCCGGCAGCTCTCCCAAATCCATAGCCCCACCTCGCGCGACCCTGTGAAGGCGATCAAATCAACGTCTTTGTGATCAACCATGTGCGCGCCGATGACCGAGCCTTTGCCGTTGAGAAAATTCAATACCCCGGGCGGCACGCCGGCTTCCTCGTAAATTTCCATCAGCATGGCGCCGATAATGACCGATTGCTCGGACGGTTTCATGATCACGGTGTTGCCTGTCACCAGCGCGGCGCTGACCATGCCGCACAAGATCGCCATCGGAAAATTCCACGGCGCGATTACGAGCGCGACTCCGCGCGGCCAGTAATGCTGATAGCTTTCTTCGCCGGGCACATTTTGCGTGAGCCGAGGCCGGCCTATCCGGCGCATCTGGCGGGCGTAGAAGGTGCAAAAATCGATGGCTTCGGCAATGTCGCCGTCCGCCTGAGTCCACGGCTTGCCAACTTCAAAGACCTCGAGCGCGGAAAGCTCGAATCGGCGGCGTTCGAGAATTTCGGCGACGCGTTCCAGCAATTGACACCGCTCGTTCAAACGAAGTGCGACGCCACTTCTCGAACGCCGCGCGCGCTGCGGCGACGGCGCGTTCGGCTTCGGGAATGTCGGCTTCGGCGGCATAGCCGACGATTTGGTCTGGCTGGCTCGGATTGACCGAGGAAAACATCTTATCGGTCCAAATCTTCTCGCCGTTGATCGTGAGTGGAACTTTCCGTCCAAATTGTTTGCGCTGTTCGCGCAGCGCAGCCCGCATTTTTTCCTGGTTCTCGGGCAGGCGCGAAGTTCGTTAGGGGCGCATTTTCATAGGGAGCGCCCTGATGTGTCTTTGGTGTGGTTATTGTCATATTTATGGTAGCACTTGATGGCGGTAGAACGCCGTTTTGGCTCTGGCGCAAAATTTCGCATGGATCGCGCAGCAAATCTTCTGTGGGGACGTTCTCGGAAAATTTTGCCCGCAAAAATCCTTCATTGGACGTGTTCTCGAGCAGGCGTCGCACCAGATAGGACATCCCGGGAAGCAGTTCACCGACGGGGCAATATTCGCGGACGCGATAACCCATATCCACCAACGCGCGCTTGATTGGCCCGGCCATCCCATAGAGCAACTGAAACTCGAAGCGGCTCCGATCGATCCCAAGTTCCTCTGCGAACGCCTGGGCGTGAGCGATGCTCCGAACATTGTGTGCGAGCCAAATGCCGCGGTAACAATGGATTCGTTCTCCAACAGCAACCGCGTGAGCGTTTCGAAATTCGCATCACTCGCCGGTTTCTGAAGATAAACCGGGCAATCCCAGCCGTTCTGGCGCGACTTCGATGTTTCATAATCCCAGTACGCGCCTTTCACCAGCCGTACCGCGAACCGGGTGCCCCGTGCCCGTCCCCATTCAATCAAGTTACGCAGATCCGCTTCTGAATCCCGCAAATAAGCCTGAATGACGATTCCAGCATGCGGCCAATCCCTAAACTCTTCTTCGGTAAAAATGGTTTTGAACAATTCGAGCGTAGTGTTTTTGTGCGCATAGCTTTCCATGTCGAAATTGATGAAAGCGCCCAGCTCTCGCGCACGACGCAAAAGCGGCCGCAGCTTGGGCGCGAGATGGGCGATTGCGTCCGCCGAATCGGCCGGATTTATCTGCGAATAGAGTGCGGAAATTTTAACGGAAAGATTCACAACTGGGAAACGCTCTGAATTTTTGCCGAGCGGATCGGTCCAGTCTTTTGTTTCGTGTGCGAGACTCTCCAGCAAATCCAGATAACGCGCCGCATACTCGTCGGTCTCCGTTTCACTAACGACGGCCTCTCCCAAAGGTCGACAGTAAATCCAATTTTTTGGGCGCGGCGCTTCCGCAATGTCCGCATGACATCATTCGGATTTCGTCCGGCGATGAACTGGCGCGCCATTTCGGAAACATTCCATCGCAGGACGGGCCCGCTGATCCATGGAACAATGCGTGCCAAACGAATGCCGGCCCTCAGAAGCTTCGAGAGTCTTTTGCGAACCATTGGAATCGGCGAAGTATTCCTGGAGATGCTCGACAATTTCGCCTGAGCTGCCTAGTGAAGGAAGGACATCGACAAACCGAAACAGTTGCAACTTGAGCTGCTCATCGCGCATCGAGAGTGTCATCAACCGCTGATAGAATCCTGCCTTGCTGAAACGGCGACTCAGGATGGTTGTCGACCAGTTCGAAAAATGTGCCTGCCGCGCTGCTCGATTTCGCTTTGGAGCGATCTCATCCGCGAAATTAGTGCGGCGCAATGCGTTAAGCAAAGACGGAAGGAACGCGTCCAGGGCATTTTAAAAAAATTTACATCCGGACACGCGTCAGTTTGCGGCCGGTTTCCGAAATGAGAGTGAAATTGCTTCAAGCAATTTTGAGGAGCAAGTGGAGGAGATTTGCCTGGCAGAGTCCGGAGGCCCAGGGCTCGGATCTGTCAGGCAATCTCTTTTGTGCTGATTGATCCAGCGTAGAAACTCGCGTAGCGAAAGGGATAATGATCGTAGAGCGCCACCAATTTGCGAGCGATAACACCGCGTCGATTTGCCCCGAGGCCTCGGCTGCCCTGCACGCAGCCAATACGGACTACGCCGCAGCATACGGCGAGGACCGCTGGACGGCGCGCGCGTGCGATCGGATTCGTGAAATCTTTGAAACCGATTGCGACGTTTATTTTGTATTCACTGGCACTGCGGCGAACGCGCTGGCGCTCGCGCAAATATGTCAATCATTCCGCAGCATTATCTGCCATCAGAATGCCCACATTCAGACCGACGAATGCGGCGGGCCGGAATTTTTCACCGGCGGATCGAAACTGCTCTTGGTTGGAGGCGGAAACGGCAAGATCGATCTTGGCGAAGCCAAAGCGCTGCTTATGCGTCAGAACGAGCTCCACTCGCACAAGCCGGGCGTGATCAGCATCGCACAAGCAACAGAGTTCGGAACGGTTTATACGCGCGACGAAATTGCGGCGCTCACAGAACTAGCTCGTGCCAATGAACTGTTTGTGCACATGGACGGTGCGCGTTTCGCCAACGCAATTACGTCGCTCAACTGCGCGCCAAGAACGATTACATGGGAGATTGGAGTCGATGTTCTCTGCTTCGGAGGGACAAAGAACGGCACGGCTGCTGGTGAGTTAGTGATATTTTTCAATAGACAGGTTTCGCGTGAGTTCGACTATCGAGTGAAACAAGCCGGACAGATCGGCTCGAAGATGCGCTTCCTGGCTGCACCGTGGCTGGGACTTTTGGCAGGTGACGTATGGCTGCAAAACGCCCGGCATGCCAATCGCGCTGCACGCCAGTTTGCGCAAAACCTGCAAAGCGAGGCAAATGTTGAAATTGTATTCCCAGTGCAGGCAAATGCGGTCTTTGCGCGGATGGACGATCAACTTGTGCGCGGACCTCCACGCGCGCGGGTGGCGTTTTTACAAATTTATCGAGCCTGATGTTTATCGTCTGATGTGTTCCTGGGCGACCACTGAGAGTGATATCGGCGATTTCATTCGTGACGTTACCCTAAATCATTGAACGAATAGCGATCAGTGACATCTGTATGAAGGTTAAAATGAATGCGATTGTGCGAATTCTGATGCTTGCTCCCATCCTGCTTGGCGGGTGCCGGGCGACCCAGGACGTAGCGACTACTTCCTACAACGTGACCCGCGGCGCAGCGGTAGGCTCGTAGCAAAGTGGCTCGGGCCGTCGCGGTCGGTTCGTATCGTGTTGCCACTGCTCCGGTGCATTATGCGACGCGGAAGAGAGGCGACGAGTCATCAACCATGGTCGGAACGGAGACTCCGTCCGATGTTACGAATCCGGGCCAATCAATTCCGCCAGAGACGGCGTCAGCCTCGCAACAGCAACCGCGAGTTGAGGCCGAGCGCGGCCAGAGCCGAAGATCGAGCGGAACTTCGGTCATGTCTCGCAAGGAGGCAGCGCAGTCATCAACGAGCGTCTCATCCTCGCGCGCTTCTGCTCCATCGACGGCGTTTCCGACAGGAAAAATTGGTCCCTGGCAAACCGGGATATGTCTTCAGCCCATTCGACAAGGAAGGAAGATACGTGGATGTAAGTGGCTTCGCGCCTGGCACCAAAGTGAAAGATCCTTGGACCGATAAGATCTTTCTTGTTCCATAAGTTGTTGCGCGTCTGGCGTCGTCGGGCCACACCATCGTCGATTGCCGCGAACTGCGGCGAGTGCTAGGTAATAACATGAGACCGGCATCGCGAGTTGCGACGCTACTTCGTTGCTTGGTCTATCCTCGCTTTGGCGTCGCAGAGCCAGGCACAGGTCTATCAAGGAAAAGAACTCGTTAAAGCCGAGCTCCTGGCCGATACGAACGCCGTTGTTCCCGGAAAACCGTTCACCATCGGTTTGCTGCTTCGAATGGCTCCGGGCTGGCACACCTACTGGGCGTTCTCTGGCGACGCCGGTCTTCCCACAGAATTGAAATGGAAACTGCCATCGGGATGGAACGTTGGCGAGATTCAATGGCCAATTCCCTGAAAACAATCGATCCGGGCGATATTGAGACTTACGGCTATGAAGATGAAGTCCTGCTGATGCAGGAAATCACGCCGCCTCAGAAGCTCGACGATTCAACAGTAAAGCTTTCAGCTGAGGCAAACTGGCTTGTCTGCGAGAAAATCTGCATCCCTGGCAGCGCAACACCGCAGCTCGAGTTACCAGTATCGACAACGAATCAGCCGGCGAACTCGGAAGTCTTCGCGCGCTACCGGCGTTTATTGCCTCAAAACTGGCCAGAGTCGAACGCGGGGACGGCAAACTGGAGCCGGGTTGGACGTGATCTTCGTCTAAAGATTGCGAGCGAAACTCTGGCCAATTATGCGGCGCTGGACTTTTTCCATTGCCAGAACAAGGCGTTGTTGTTGGCCATCCAACGATCGAATCACGCAATAGGAATGAAGTTGTCTTCCGAATTCCGATTGAGTCTTCGGAAAAAAGCCTGTCGTCCATCGCGGGCCTGGTCGTTTATTCGCAGCACCCGAATGGAGAGGACCGCGCGGCGTGGCGAATTTCAGCGGCTCCGACTGTTGCGGCGACTAGCGCCCCGCCCGCCCGCGGAATCTTCACTTTTCTGCTCTTCGGATTCCTCGGCGGCCTCATTTTGAATTTGATGCCGTGCGTTTTGCCGGTGATCTCGCTGAAAATCTTTGGATTTATTCAACAGGCGGGCCAAAGCCGGCGGAAAGTTTTGCGGAGCGGTATTGCGTTTACGGTGGGAATTTTCGCCTGGTTTGTCGGACTTGCGCTGCTTCTGATTGTGCTCAAAGGCACCGGACGCGACGTGACCTGGGGCGGCTTTCAATTCACGAACGCCTATTTTGTTCTTGCGCTGAGTGTGATTGTCCTCGTGTTCGCGCTGAACCTCTTTGGCGTGTTCGAAATTTCCGCTGCCACAAGGCATGACACGCGGGTTGCTTTCAACCACCGAGCGCAAAGACGATCTGGGCTCATTTTTCCAGGGCATATTCGCGACTGTTCTGGCGACGCCCGTGCACTGCGCCGTTTCTTGGAACCGCACTTGGCTTTGCGTTTTCGCAATCGGCTGCAGTTATCCTGGCGATGTTCGTTGCGATTGCCGCTGGAATGAGTTCGCCGTACCTGCTTTTAAGCGCTCAACCCGCCTGGCTACGATTTCTGCCAAAGCCGGGTCCGTGGATGGTGCATGTGAAACAATTCATGGGCTTTCTGCTATTGGCCACGTTGCTGTTTCTTCTTTATGTGCTCGGTGCTCAGCGCGGCTTGGAAGGAGCGATTTGGGCAAGCTGCTTTCTTCTGGTGATTAGTGTCGCCTGCTGGATGAAGGGCGCGTTCGTTCTCCCAACTGCATCAGTGATCAAGCGAGCTCTTGTGCTTGCACTCATGCTCGTGCTCGTGCTCGGAAGCGGCATTTATTTCATCGGCGGCAAATTTCGATCTAGCAACGTCGCGCTTAGCCGGTTCGCGACTTCGCGGCGACTGGCAGGCGTTCACACCCGAGAGGTTGCAGGCGGAACTGGACCAGGGCCATTCCGTGTTTGTCGATTTTACGGCTGCGTGGTGCATTACTTGCAAATTTAACGAGGCCAATGTTCTCGAGAGTAGCGAGGTGCGAGAGGCGTTTGAGCGTCACGCGATTGTGAAATTGAAAGCCGACTGGACTAACGGCGACCCAACGATCACGAAATTGTTGCAACAGTTCGGGCGCCCCGGCGTTCCGCTCTACGTGCTCTACCCCGGAAAACGAAAAACCGATTGTTTTCCCGGAAGTGCTCACCAAAGGCATGGTCCTGGAAAACTCCAGACCGCGGCGCGCAGGGTTGCCGCACAATAGGATTTTGGGGATGTCCGCTCAAGTCATCGCGCCTGTTCCACAGGCTACAGTTGTGTTTCCGTTGTCCTTTGCCAATATATTGATTGCAAGAAAATTGAACTACTTTAACAACTTCGTTTTCTAATCCGTTTATGAACAAAAAATAACTTTAACCGTTTTCACATCATTGATCGCTACTGCAATCTTCGCCTTGGAGCCGCCGCCGGTCGGCAGCGCCGCTCCGGATTTTTCGCTGCCCGACGCGAAAGGTGAGACGCATTCACTTTCCCAATACAAGGGCAAGCTACGTCGTTCTCGAATGGTTCAATCCGGAATGCCCGTTTGTGAAGAAACATTACGGCACCGACAACATGCAAAAAGTTGCAGAAAGAATACACAGACAAGGGCGTGGTTTGGCTGACCATCGATTCCAATGCGCCCGGGCATTGAAGGCAATTTGACGCCGGAACAGGCTCAGAAAGTCGCAACGTCCTGGAAGACGCAGCAAACTGCGTTGCTTCTCGATCCGGACGGCAAAGTGGGTCGCGCTTTTGGCGCCAAGAACACGCCAAACATGGTGATAATCAATCCTGACGGAAAAATCGCCTACGAAGGTGCGATCGATAGCAAAGCGACCCCAACCCGGCAGATATCCCCAGCTCGACGAACTATGTCAAAGCAGCGTTGGATCAATCATTGGCGGGCAAATCTGTCTCCACGCCACAAACCAAACCATACGGCTGCTCGGTCAAATATAAATCCTCGTAATTTTGTAGCTGCGGTCGCCGATCGCGGCCGACCGGCGTCACCGACGCCGGCTAGCAGATTTCGAAGCGGCGGTCGGACACGACCGCCGCTTCGCTTATATCATCGGTCCTAAAAGTTCGGTGCAAAGAGACCCGAATTGGATCTTAAAGATGAGAGACAGGGCCTTGTTCCAGGCATGACTTGTTCAGCCAGATGTATGAGAGCTGCTCTCGCTCTGCGGCTCCCAGCGCTTTGATGAACAGCTCTGGTGACCCAAAAACATTCGCGAATAAGGGCGAAAGTATCCTGATCCTACTCCTTTGTGTCGCGGCGGCTACTCGGGTCTTTATTTTCTCGGCCGCGTTCCCGTTCTTTAGCAATGTCGATGAAGACCTGCATTTTGATCTCATCACGCAATATTCACACGGCCATTTCCCGCGCACTTTCGATCGGCTAAAAGAGGAAACCCTTAGCTGGATTGTGCCTTATGCGTCGCCTGAGTTTCTGTTTACACCGGATCAATTCCCGGGCGCGAAATTTCCGCCTCCTTTATGGAAACAATCTGGTGCCAGCGCAGAGGCAGAGATTGCCGCCACAAAGAGCCGCCTGGAGCAGCGAAACCAATTTCGAATCCTCTCAGCCGCCACTGTATTACGTCGTGGCGAGTCTCTGGTGGCGCGTTGGACATTACCTCGGACTAGCTGGCCTTCGATCACTTTACTGGATCCGTTTCCTGAATGGCCTTCTGATGGCACTCACTGTGTGGCTCGGTTATCTGGTCGGACGAACGGTCGCGCCTGATCGGCTGGAATTGCGCGTCGGCTTGCCGTTGCTGCTCGCGTTTATTCCTCAGAACGTTTTTTACGCTCTTAATAATGATGTTCTGTCGCCTGTGTGTTTCGGTGGATTGTTTCTCTGCGTTCTCCAATGGTTGCGCATAAGCAGGCCGACTCTGTTCCTTGGCACACTCACAGGCCTGGCAATTGCGGCCACTTACCTGACTAAACTCTCCAACTTGCCTTTGGTCGTTGTGGCCTTGGTTGCAATTATCGCTAAGCTGGCGTCGGCGATCTGGCAAAAACCACAGACGGCCCTTCTCGCATTTGCGGCGCTTATCCTTTGCGCTGCAATCCCGATTGGGGGTTGGATCGTCTGGACGAAATGTCAGTTTGGCGATCTCACCGGATCAGCAGCAAAAATCACTTTGCTTGGCTGGACACACAAACGATTTGCAGAGTGGTGGGAGCATCCAATTTTACGCCGCGAGGTCTCTTGGGTCTTTGGTGGGACCTCATCACTAGTTTCTGGCGCGGCGAGGTTAAATGGCACGGTCAGCTACTAAATTGCCCAGTTGCCGATGGCTTTTATGCAACCTCCTCACTAGTATTGCTCGGCGCGGCCCTCGTTGGATTGCGAAAGAAAACCGACCTCTCGATGTTTCAACGGCAAGCGATTGCCGTGGCGGCTTTAGGTTTCATCACATCGGTTGGATTCTTGGCGTTACTCGATTCAATTTGATTTTGGCAATTGCATCAATCCCTCGCGCTTACATCCGTATTTCACGTCTGGCAGATTGCTCAGCGGCGCGCTGATTCCGTTCGCGTTGGTTTATGTTTATGGCATCAGCTGGCTGTTGCGCCGGTTTAATCCTGCTCTACCTCTTCTGGTGCTTGGCGTCCTCTTTGGCGTTTGTGACAATGTCAGAAATCAAAATCAACCGTGCAGTGTTCACGAGCGAGCATAACTGGTTTCATCGCTAGCACCGTTTCGCGGTCTGGCCTCACACTGAAAGCCGAAGGACATTTCAGCCCCGCGTCGGAACGAGCCTGAACAGCAGGCGCAAGAGTGGCATCGGCGTGAGCCGACCTAGAAACATGACAATCTTCATTGCCAACCCGGGAACCACGAGCGGTCGATCTGCTTCGAGTGATGCCAGCGCTTCGCGCACAACTTCTTCGACTGAAACTTCAAGAAAGCCATGGCCATGGCCGAGCTTCGCGTTTCGGCCAGGACGGCTGGCGACTTCCGTGAAATTCCGTGCTCACGGGGCCAGGGCAGAGAGTGCATACACTTATGCCTGTTCCGCGCAGTTCG
>ERZ1370068.1324-contig-11214_pt1 | contig 15966 bp, 23 predicted proteins | sample MGYA00561227_ERZ1370068 | MGnify/ENA primary metagenome ERZ1370068 (study PRJEB38410, sample SAMEA6850437) | metagenome | study: Metagenomic assessment of the ecological functions of the soil: analysis of the soil microbiota associated with the...
TGCCGTGATTGGCCTCGGGAAAAACACGAGAGACGTATTCCAGCTCGACGGGATGTACGGGCAGGGCATCGGCCGGTACATTAACGACTTGGTGGGGTTTGGCCTCGATGCCGCCCAGGATGGCGCGGGCGATATCACGGCCTTGCCGGCCTTTGGTGGGTATGTGGGATTTCAGCACTTCTGGAATGACAAGTGGAGCTCGCAGGTAGTGGCGAGCATCCTTCAGGTGGATAACTCTGCCGGGCAAGGTCCCACCGCGTTCCACCAGACCAAGTATCTCTCCGTCAACGCGGTTTACTCGCCGACCTCGGTCTTCAGCCTGGGTCTCGAGGTCCTGTATGGCGACAACGAACAGAATGATGGACAGTCGGATCATGCGACCCGGCTCCAGGCCGGGTTCCAGTTCTACTTCTATGATGGGAGCTGAGAAGGACTGAATGGCTGAGGGAATCAGATTGCGCCGTGCGCTCGCGGCAGCGCTTCTCTGCGTCTGTGCTCCGGAGCAATACCGGCCGGCGTCCGGGGCCAGCAGCAGGACAGCGTGATCGCCCCATCGGTCCGAGACACGACCTGCGCCGACACCACGGACACGACAGGCGCCACGGACACCACGCGAGGGCCCGAGCGGGCAGCCGGTCCGCCGGAGGAACAGCATGGATCACAACGAGGTTGCCGCTCCGCGGCTGGACAACATCCCGCTCGAAGGAACCGGAAAGGATTCATTCCGATTCCGGACACTGCCTCTGATTCACTGAAGGCTGGCGTGTGCAAGCCGAAGCGGAAGAACCTCGCAATGAGGCTGGCGACATGCAACAAACGAGACCTGTCGCGGTATCCGGCACCAGGCGCCGGCCCTCTGGCCCTAAGTCCAGCGAACGGTATGTTCTCCTTTTCCGGTACTTCCGAGCCGCACCGCCACCTGTTGAGGCGTCCGTGAAGCACTCGCTGCCCAGGATGACGATTCTTCTTTTGGCGCTCGTCCTCTCGGCCTGCAAGAAAGAAGCGCCTACCGCGGGTCCGCTGCCCGAGGTGACGCTTTGCCGACGTCCTCCAGCAGGATGTGCCCATCTATATCGAGGCCGTCGGAGAAACCCGCGGCTCGCAGACCGTGGAGATCCGGCCCGGGTCACGGATTCCTCGAATCCATGAACTTCACGGAAGGCGGAACAGTCCGGCGGGGGCAACTGCTGTATCAGATCGATCCCAGGCCTTTCGAGGCGACGGTGGCGCGGGCCAAGGCCCAGGTCGCGGCCGCCAAGGCCCAGTTCGACAATGCCGAGCTGGAGGAAGCCCGCCTCCGTCCACTGGCGGAATCCGACGCGGTGAGCAAGCAGGAATACGACGACGCCTTCGCCAACAAACAGACCGCCGAAGCCGGCCTCGAGGCAGCCCGCGCCGCGGAACAAACCGCCTCTCTCGACCTCGGGTACGCCCACATCACCTCGCCGCTCAACGGCATCGTGGGATTCACCGAGGCCCAGATCGGAGACCTGGTTGGCCCCGGACAGCGGAGCCTGCTCACCACGGTTTCCGAGGCCGACCCGATCTGGGTTCGCTTCGCGATTCCGGAGCGGGAGTACCTGAGGCTGTACCGGCAAACTCTGACCACCGGCAAGGGGCTCAAGAATCAGGAACAGGACATCCGAATGTACCTGGCCGATGGGTCAGAGTATCCTGAGAAAGGAAAACCTCGCGTGGCCAACCGTGCGGTGGATCCCGCTACCGGCACCCTCCAGATCGAAGTCAGCTTCCCCAACCGCAACGGCATCATACGGCCTGGGCAGTTTGCCCGGATCAAGCTCCGGACCGACGTGAAGAAAGGTGCTCTGCTGGTGCCCCAGCGCGCCGTGCGAGAGCTCCAGGGCAACTATTCGGTGGCCGTAGTGAGCGCCGACGCCAAGGTAAACATGAGGGCCGTAACGCCGGCCGAGCGGGTGGGCTCGCTGTGGGTAATCGACCAGGGCCTGAAGCCTGGCGAAAAGGTCGCGGTAGAGGGACTGCAGCGGCTCCGGGACAGCATGACCGTGAAGATCAAGGAGGCTGTCCCTGATTCCGGCGCCCAGGAGAAAGCGGCGGAAGGCCTCACCCCAAGCCGGCGGAGAAGCAGTAAGCCGTGGCGAAGTTCTTCGTCAATCGCCCGATCGTGGCGATGGTGATTTCCATCATCATGATCCTGGTGGGTGTGGTGGCGCTCAGGAAGCTGCCGATCGCCCAGTATCCCGAAATCACCCCACCCGAAATCATGCTGCTGGCGACCTACACCGGCGCCAGCGCGGTCAACGTCGAGCAGACGACTGCCACCCCGATCGAGCAGCAGCTCAACGGGGTGGAGCGCTCGATCTACCTCCGGAGCATCAACGCCAACGACGGCACCATGCAGCTCCGGGCGACCTTCGAGGTCGGCACCGATCTCGACATCGCCAACGTCCTGGTACAGAACCGGTTCTCCCAGGCCGAGCCGCTGCTGCCCGAGGATGTGAAACGGTTCGGCGTCACGGTCCGGAAGTCGCTCACCTTCCCCTGCTGCTCATCTCGCTCACTTCGCCCAACGGTGGCTATAACGGCGATTTCCTGAACAACTACGCCGCCATCAACGTGATCGACGCCCTGGCCCGGGTGCCGGGAGTCGGCCAGGTGCGGCTCATGTCGGGCGGCGAGTACGCCATGCGAATCTGGGTCCGCCCCGATCGGCTGGCGACACTCGGCATCACGGTCAGCGATATCGTCAACGCGGTGAAGCAGCAGAACGTGCTGACCCCGCGGGTCAGGTAGGAGGCCCGCCGGCCCCTCCGGGCCAGCAATTCACCTACACCGTGCGCGCCGCCGACCGGCTGGCCACGCCCGAGCAGTTCGGCGAGATCGTCATCCGTACCAACCCCGATGGCTCGCAGGTACGCCTGCGTGACGTGGCCCGGCTGGAGCTCGGCGCCCAGATCTACAGCAGCCTGGGACGGCTCAACGGCAAGCCGGCCGCGCTGATCGGGCTCTACCAGATTCCCGGCTCCAACGCACTCAGCGTCTCCGAACAGGTGGGCGCCACCCTCGAGACGCTCAAGGCACGTTTTCCCGAGGACGTGGACTACCGCATCTCGCTCGATACCACTCTGCCGATCACCGAGGGCATTACCGAGATCACCCACACGCTGCTCGAGGCGGTGGTGCTGGTCATCCTGGTGGTGTTCCTGTTCCTGCAGAACTGGCGGGCCACGCTGATTCCGCTGCTTACGGTGCCGGTTTCGCTGATCGCGACGTTCGCCGTCTTCCCCTGCTCGGCTTCTCGGTCAACACGCTGTCGATGCTCGGCCTGGTGCTGGCCATCGGTATCGTGGTGGACGACGCGATCGTGGTGGTCGAAGCGGTGATCCACAACATCGAGCACGGGCTCGCGCCAAAGGAGGCGACCCTCAAGGCCATGCAGGAGGTCTCAGGGCCCGTGATTGCCATCGCCCTGATCCTGACCGCGGTGTTCGTGCCGGTCGCCTTCGTGCCGGGCATCACCGGCTTGCTCTACCAGCAGTTCGCCATCACCATCGCGATCTCGGTGCTGTTCTCGGCCTTCAACGCGCTCACCTTGAGCCCGGCGCTGTCGGCCATGCTGCTGAAGCCGAAACAACAGGTCGGTGGACCGCTGGGAAAGTTCTTTGCGGCGTTCAACCGGGTCTTCGACCGCATCACCGGGGGATACGTCGGGATGGCCGGGTACCTGGCCCGTAAAGTGGTTCGGAGCGCCATCCTGGTAGGTGTGGTCAGCGCGCTTGCCGCCCTTATCGCCTCTCGCGTGCCTTCGTCCTTCGTTCCCGAGGAGGACCAGGGTTATCTGATGGTCAACGCCCAGCTGCCCGACGCGGCCTCGCTGGAGCGGTCCGACAACGTTGCCAAGAAGATCGAAGGGATTCTCGGCAAGACGCCGGGAGTCGAGAGCTACTCGGCCATCTCCGGCTTTTCACTCCTCACCAACGCCAACTCCAGCAACATGGCGTTCGTGTTCGTCCAGCTCAAACCGTGGCACGAGCGGCACGGCAAGGCAGAAATCGGCGAGCGGCATCATCGCGCGGCTCAACCAGGCCTTCGCCACCGAGATTCCAGAGGGGATCACCATCGCCTTCGGCCCGCCCGCCATTCCGGGACTCGGCAACGGCTCCGGCTTCTCGATGATGCTGCAGGACCTGGGCGGCAATACCCCGGAATACCTCGCCCTGCAAACCCAGCGGTTCATTCAGGCCGCCAACCAGCGACCCGAGATCGCCCGCGCCTTCTCGCCGTATGGGGCCAACGTGCCCCAGCTCTTCGCCGATCTGGATCGCGACCGGGTGCTCAAGCTGGGACTCCAGCTCCAGGATGTGAACAACACTCTGGGCAGCTTCCTGGGCGGAACCTACGTGAACGACTTCAACCGTTTCGGCCGGGTCTACAAGGTGTACGTGCAGGCCGAAGGAGCCTACCGCACCAAGCCGGACGACATCCGGTTCTTTTATGTCCGGACGCCCTCGCGGTGACATGGTGCCGTTGTCGACCCTGGTGGACATGCGGCAGACCAGCGGGCCCGAGTTCACCAACCGGTTCAATCTTTTCCGGGCCGCCGAGGTGACCGGTACCCCGGCGCCCGGATACAGCTCGGCCCAGGCGCTGAAGGCACTCGAGCGAAGTCGCGAAAGCAGGTGCTGCCGGCCGACATGGGCTACTCGTGGAATGCGCTCAGCTATCAGGAGAAGGCTGGCCGAGGGCAAGGCCGGCGTCATTTTCCTCCTGGCCATCGTGCTGGTGTTCCTCATCCTCGCGGCGCAATACGAGAGCTGGTCCCTGCCGTTCAGCGTGCTGCTGGGTACGCCATTCGCCGCGTTCGGCGCGTTTCTCGGCTTGTTCATCGCGCGGCAGATCAGCCCGGTCTTTGAAAACAACGTCTTCGCCCAGATCGGACTGGTCACCCTCATCGGTCTGGCGGCCAAGAATGCGATCCTCATCGTGGAATTCGCCCGAGCCGAGCTGCACAAAGGCCGGCCGCTATTTGACTCGGCGCTCGATGCCGCCAAGCTCCGGTTCCGCCCGATCCTGATGACCGCCTTTGCGTTCATTCTGGGCGTGGTGCCGCTCATGCGGGCGGCGGGCGCCGGTGCGGCCTCGCGCAAGGTGATGGGGACGACCGTCTTCAGCGGCATGCTCGTCGCCACGATCCTCGGCGTCCTCCTGGTGCCCGCCCTCTTCGTGATGGTGGAGCGGTTGACCGGTGGAGAGAAGAAAGCCGAGGCACGAGCCGCGGCATGTAGCAGCGGAGGCCGAGTCCGGTGCGGCTGGCGAACACGGCGGACACGGCGGCGGGCACTAGTGACCAGGCGCTCCGTAGGAATCGTCCTGGCGGTTGTGGCCGCGCTCTCCTGCAAAGTGGGCCCGGGCTACGAGCGCCCCGAAGTGGCAGTGCCGGAGACCTACCGGTTCACCGACACGACGGTCTACTCGCCCGACTCCTCGCCAAGCTCGACTCGGCCGCGGCCATCATCGCTGACGTCCCCTGGTGGGAGGTCTTCGGAGACGACACGCTGCAGGCCCTGATCCATGAAGGAATCCAGCACAACTACAACCTCGGCATCGCCATCGCCCGGGTAGAGGAAGCGCGCGCGATCACCAAGGTGGCGGGGTCGGCGCTCTGGCCCCAGGTCGCCGCCGAGGGCGGCGCCGATCGATCTCAGATCACTCGCCCCGACGCCAATGCCCTCAATCAGTCCCGGATAACCAACCGGTTCTTCCTCGATGGCATTCTTTCCTGGGAGCTCGATCTCTTCGGCCGGGTGCGGCGCCAGAAGGAATCCGCCGAGGCCCAGTTCTTCGCCACCGAGTTCGCCCAGCGCGGCACCATCATCAGCGTGGTCACCGGCATCGCCGACGCGTACTTCACGTTGCGAGGCCTGGATGAGCAGCTGGAAATCGCCCGCAAGACCGTCGCCTCCCGGCAAGAAACGGTCGATCTGTTCAAGCGCCGCGAGCTGGGCGGGGTTTCCAACCGGGTCGAGGTGTCGCAGGCCGAGGCCGAGTTGGCCGATGCGGTCGCGGTCGAGCTGGACACTGAGCGGCTGATCGCGAACCAGGAAACCGTGGTAAGCCTGCTCCTCGGGCGTGGTCCCAGTCCGATTCCACGGGGGACCACGCTTTCCGAACAGTCGCTGCCTCCCGAAGTGCCACCCGGCATCCCTCAAGCTTGCTGGAGCGGCGCCCGGACGTGCGGGAAGCGGAGGAGTTGCTGCGATCGGCGAACGCCGAGATTGGCGTCGCGAAGGCGGACTACTTCCCCGCATCTCCCTTACTGGATTGTTCGGCTGGGTGAGCCCCCAACTGGACAAATTGCTCTCCGAACCGCAGACCGTCTGGTCGGTGGGAGGAAGTATCGTGCAGCCGATTTTCACCGGGGGACGCATCAAGGGCAACGTGCAGGCAGCGAAGGCCCGCTGGGTGCAGTCGGCGAACTTCTACCTGGGCACCGTACAGACCGCCTTCGGCGAGGTTTCCGACGCCCTGGCCGGGATCCGCTTTTTCGAGCAGATCAGCGAGCAGCGGGACCTTCAGGTCAAGGCGCTCACCGAAGGTTCGAGCTTACCCGCTCGCGCTATGTCGCGGGCCGATCGAACTATCTGGAAGTGCTGGATGTCGATCGCCGGCTGTTCACGGCCGAAACCCAGGCTGTCGGGGCGCGGCTCGATCACGCCCGGACCTACATCGCGCTCTATCGCTCATTGGGCGGGGGCTGGCAGGTCCCGGATTCAACTGCAGCAACCGATTCGACCTCGTCGAAGTAGAGACTTTCGGACCCGGAGCTACCGCGAGACTCGAAGGAAAGGCATCCTGTGGCGAAGCTACCAGAGAAGATGAAGGATGTGGTTCGGGAGGCCCGGAAGTTCGCCAGGAATTTCCGCGTCTCGGATGGGAAGAAATTCCGCCTCGACGACTTTGATCCGGGCGAAACGCTCGGGCTGGGCTCCGAAGACAGGCCGCGAGCCAGGAAGCCTTGGCCGCCGGTGTCGCTGCCCTCGCCGAACTGCAAGGAATGCTCTACGCCCAGGACCGGTGGTCCGTCCTGCTGATCTTCCAGGCCATGGACGCGGCCGGGAAGGACGGCGCCATCAAGCACGTGATGTCCGGGATCAACCCTCAGGGCTGCCAGGTCTATTCCTTCAAGGCACCGACCAGCGAAGACCTCGACCACGACTTCATGTGGCGCTGCCTCAAGTGCCTGCCGGAGCGGGGCCGCATCGGCATCTTCAACCGGAGCTATTACGAGGAGGCTCTGGTGGTGCGGGTCCATTCCGAGCTGCTCAAGAAATCGAAGGTGCCGCCCGAACTGATCACCAAGGACATCTGGAAGGAACGCTTTCAGGACATCCGCGCGATTGAGCGCTACCTGAGCCGGAACGGGGTCCTGATCCGGAAGTTCTATCTCAACCTGTCGAAAAAGGAACAGAAGCGGCGGTTTCTCGAGCGCTTCGACATTCCGGAGAAGAACTGGAAAGTCTCTCCCAGCGATGTGAAGGAGCGGGGCTACTGGAACGATTACATGAAAGCCTACGAGGACCTGATCCGGGAAACCTCGACGAAGGAAGCGCCCTGGTACGTCATTCCGGCGGACAACAAGTGGTTCACCAGAGTCATGGTAGCCGCCGCCGTGATTGACGGGCTATCCACCCTCGATCTGGAGTACCCCAAGCTCGATGCCGCGCCAGCTCAAGGAGCTGGCAGCCACCCGGGCGGAACTGGTAGGAAAGGCGTGAAGCAGCAGTAGAGTCCGGTGTTTCGATGCTGACCTACCTTGCCAGACAACTGCGCTAGTAGAAAAACACAGAGACACAGAGAGCACAGAGGACTCGTCGCGACAATCCGACTCGAATCAGCTCGGCGAGATCCGCTAATTGATTGTTAATCAAATCAATTCCGGATCTATCCTGATTGAACCGGAGTTCAGGTTGTCAGCGGAACCTCTGTGCCCTTCGTGTCTCTGTGTTTTCATTCGCTTCGTGACCGTCAGTGTACGCTTTCACGATCTGGATCTCGACCCTCACTGGTCGTCAACGCCTTCTTGGCAAGAGCCCCGGCGAGCTTAGCCGAGGCAAATCCGAACAGCGCCCCTGCCACCATCGAAAGCACGATCAGCAGCAGCGGGTTGGTGTGATAGTCGATGTCGGTCAGCATGGCGATCGCCTTGGCCTGTGCCGTGAGCAGGAAGAAGGCGACGGTCGAGGCATAGCCGTACACGCTCGCCGGAATCGAGGACAGCGCCGGGAGGTGAGCCGCCAGGCACAGCACCAACACGGTGATGGCCACAATCACGGCGATCCCCGCCTCGCTCCCGCCCAGAGGAGACGCGACCACCAGCCACAGGCCAACGTAGGCAATGCAGGCAGCCGAACACGTTGCCGATGATCGTTGTCTTGAGCGCCTTCCCGTCACCACCTGAGTGGAAGAAGCAGGCCCAGGCGATGAACGCCGCCCATACCGCAAGCCCAATGGCCCGCAGCAGGAACGTGGCAACCTCCGCCCAGCAGGGCGATACTCAAGGACAACGCAACCAGCTGTGACATGGCGATGCTCCTTCCGGGTGAGGCGGCCAGGCAAGGGCTCCCGGCCAGCCAGGGTGAAGGGGTCCATCACGTCCGGTGAGCCCTTTTACCACCTAAAGTGGAGTCTGTCAAATTCGTGGCCGGGAGACGGCGGGCAAGTTATTGCAGATTGAAGATTTCAGATGTCAGATGGACTGCCAGATAATTGCAAATTGAAAATTGAAAATTTGAAATTGGCGGTCCGCCCCGTCCGTCCTGTCCGCCTCGTGCGCCTTCCCGCCTTCTCGCCCTCCCGCCCCAATTGACCTAACCCCCACTCCCCGGCTATTTTGCGCGGCTGCCGCCATGAACGATCTTTCGATGTCGCGGAGCCAAATGCTCCTCCTCAGCGGGTCGGCCAACCGCCCCTCGCGGAGGAGGTTGCGGCACAGCTGGGACAGCCGCTCTGCCAGGTCACCATCAAGCGATTCGCTGACGGTGAGTTGTTCGTCAAGATCGATGAGAACGTCCGCGGTCGAGACGTTTACATCATTCAGCCGACCAACCCGCCGGCTGAGAACCTGCTCGAGCTGCTGCTCCTCATGGACGCGGCGCGACGGGCCAGCGCCGCCCGGATCACCGCGGTCGTACCCTACTTCGGGTATGCCCGGCAGGACCGGAAGGACCAGCCGCGGGTCGCGATCAGCGCCAAGCTGATGGCGAACATGGTGTCGGTGGCGGGGGCGGACCGGGTGCTGGCGATGGATTTCCACCAGCATCAGATGCAGGGGTTCTTCGACCTGCCGGTGGACCATCTGTACGCGGCGCCGGTGTTCGTGAACCACTACCGGCAGAAGTCGCTGCGGGACCTGGCGGTGGTCGCGTCGGACGTGGGCGAGCCAAGATGGCGCGCGGCTTCGCCAAGCGGCTCAACGCGTCACTCGCGATCATCGACAAGCGGCGCCCGTCGGCCAACGTGGCGGAAGTCGTGAATGTGGTGGGAGATGTCGAGGGGAAGGACTGCCTGATCCCCGACGACATGATTGATACCGGTGGCACGATGTCCGAGGCGATCCATGCGCTCAAGCGGTTGGGCGCCCAGGACATCTACTGCTGTGCGACACATGCGCTGCTGTCGGGACCGGCGATAGAGCGGCTGAAGGACAGCCCGGTGACGGAAATCGCCGTTACCAACACGATCAACCTGCCGCCGGAGCGGCGGTTTTCGAAGCTCAAGATTCTTTCGATCGCCCCGCTCCTGGCCAAGGCGATCGGCTACACTCACAGCGACCAGTCGGTGAGCTCGCTCTTCGACTGACCAGTAACGAAGGATCGGACCATGGCACAGCAGGCGACACTACAGGCGGACACGCGGAAGGATGCCGGCAAGGGCGCGGCTCGCACCCATCGGAAGGGCGGCCGGGTTCCGGCGGTCATCTACGGCCACGACCGCGCCGCGGAGACGCTCACGATCGACAGCGCGGCGTTGAGCCGCCTCCTGTCCACTACCAGCGTCGCCACGACGATCCTGGATGTGACGATTGACGGCCGCGCGCCGGTCAAGGCGCTGATCCGCGAGATCCAGCGCCATCCGCTCCGGGCCACCGACATCCTGCACCTCGACCTCTACGAGGTGAAGGCGGACGAGAAGATCACGGTCGAAGTGCCGATCCACCTCGTCGGCACCGCCGATGGCGTGCGGAACCACGGCGGCGTCATGGACCAGGTGATGCACAAGATCGAGATCCGGGTCTTCCCGGCCGACATCCCCGAGCACGTCGAAGTGGATGTGACCAACGTCGCGATCGGCCACTCGATCTTCGTGCGCGACATCACGGTGCCCAAGGCCGACATCCTGAGCCCTGGCCGATCTGCCGATCTGCTCCGTCGTAGCACCGCGCGCCGAGATCGTGGCCACGCCTGAAGTCGTAGCCGAAGCCCCGGCCGAGCCCGAGCTGATCCGGAAGCCGAAGGCCGAGGACGAGGAAGGCGAAGAGGCCGGCGCAAAGGGCGAAAAGAAGGAGAAGGAGTAAACCCTGCGGGTCATCATGGGCCTGGGGAATCCGGGCCCCGAGTACGAGAATACCCGGCACAACGCCGGGTTTCTTCTGGCGGACCGGTTGGCGGCGCGCTGGCGCTTCCCGCCTTTCGCCGGGTTCCCGCGGCACGCGAAGCCCAGGGCAACGTCGAAGGAACCGACGTCAGGCTGATCAAGCCGCAGACCTACATGAACCGGAGCGGGGCCGCCCTGGCCTCGCTCCGTTCGCTATCCGGCTTCGCTCCCGCCAAGGAGCTGCTGATCGTGGTGGACGACGTGGCCCTCCCGATCGGCCGCTTCCGCCTGCGCCCCGGCGGTTCCGCCGGCGGCCACAACGGCCTCAAGAGCATCGAAGGCGCCCTCCGCTCCCAGGAATACCCTCGGCTCCGGATTGGGGTAGGGCCGGTTCCCCCGGAGCAGGAAGGTCTGGCGGACTACGTGCTCGACCAGTTCAGTAAGGAAGAGCGCTCCGCCCTGAACGAGTTGCTCGATCCGATGTGCGAGGCAGTGGAGTGTTGGGTGCTGGAGGGGATCGAGGCGGCGATGAATCGGTTTAATAGCCTTAAGCCGTAAGCCGTCAGCCGTAAGTACGCAGCCGTCAGGCTATCAGCTGTCAGCCATCAGCATGTTAGCTGTTAGCTGCAGTTCAATCTGAAATCTTGAAATCTTCAATCTGAAATCGACGCGAAGCCGTTAACCGCCAGCTCAATAGCATGCTCAGACTCAGGAATTGTTGGGCTACCCAACGTCGGCAAATCGACCCTCTTCAATGCCCTGACCAGTGCGGGTGCCCTGGTGGCGAACTATCCGTTCGCGACCATCGAACCGAACACCGGGGTCGTCACCGTCCCCGATCCTCGCCTCGATACCCTCGCCGACATCGTGAAGCCGCAGAAGTCGATCCCTGCGGTGGTCGAGTTCCTGGATATCGCCGGACTGGTGAAGGGAGCGAGTGAGGGAGAAGGACTGGGGAACCAGTTCCTCGCGAACATTCGCGAGGTAGACGCGATCGTCCACGTGATTCGCTGCTTCGACGATCCCGACGTGCAGCACGTGACCGGCAGCGTGGACCCCGTCCGCGACCGGGAAATCATCGGCATCGAGCTTGGCCTTGCCGACCTGGCCGGCGTCGAGAAGCGTCTCGACAAGGCGAGCCGGGCCGCCAAGTCGGGCGACCCCAGGCGAAGATCGAGTCGCGCCTCCTCCAGCAGCTGCAGGCCGCACTCGCCGAGGGCCGCTCCGCACGCACCGTGGTACCCACCGAGGAGGAGGCCCCGACCTATCGGTCGTTCAATCTCCTCACCGCGAAGCCGGTGCTCTACGCCGCCAACGTGCTCGAGAATGAGATCGCGGCCGGCAACCGCCACGTGGAAGCACTCCAGGCCGCCATCAACAAAGAGGGCGAAGAGGCCGATCTGGTCGTCTTTTCCGGCAAGGTGGAAGCGGAGCTCAGCGAGCTTCCCAGGCCGATCGCGCCGAATTCCTTTCCTCACTCGGCGTCACCGAGTCGGGCCTGGATCGTCTCGCCAAGGCGGCTTATCACCTGCTCGGCTTGCAGAGCTATTTCACCGCCGGAGAGAAGGAAGTGCGGGCCTGGACCATCCACCGCGGCGACAAGGCGCCCCAGGCCGCGGGCGTAATCCACTCCGATTTCGAGAAGGGCTTTATCCGGGCCGAAACCGTCGCCTACGACGTTTTCGTCCGCGTCGGAGGGTGGAAGCCCGCCCGGGAGCAGGGTCTCGCCCGCGCCGAAGGCCGTGAGTACGTGGTCCAGGACGGCGACGTGATGCTGTTCCGTTTCTCCAGCTGAGCGTCGCCCCTCAGGCCGCCTTGTCGTCCGCCTGCAGGATCCCGAAGGTGTTGCCCTCCGGATCGGTACAGTAGGCCAGCCAACCGATCCCCGGGATCGCCATCTTGGGAACGACGATCTTCCCCCGCCTTCTCACCCGCTTCGCGAACTCGTCACACGAAGGCACATCCACTGTGTTGACCGGTCCCTGCCCCGGGTGCGCTCGCGGATGGATGCCGCCGTCGATCCCGGGTGTGTTCTCGCCCGTCAGCACCATCCAGTAGGGCATCGGCCCATCCCATTTCTGGAAGTTCCATCCGAATACGCCTTTGTAGAAACCGATGGCCCGCTCCGGATTATCGGCGGGAATCTCGAAGTGAATGGGACGCGGCATGAGTTGCTCCTCTCGACAGGTTGGAAGCTGTGACGATCAGGCTCTCTGCGCGGCCGGCCGGCCAAATTTCTGGGTGGCGTATCCCACGATGAGTCCCACAATCGAGCCGGGAATCATGATCTCCCAGAAGTAACGCTTGCCGGTGGTGGGATCGGTCCCCAAGGCGAACGGCAGTGCGAGGAGCGCACCGATCCCCAAGCCGATGAGAAGAGCAAGCGGGAGCGAATGAAGCTTCCGGGCGATCCATCCGATCAGTAGGCCCGCCACCAGTCCTTTCCCCATCGACCCGATCACGATCCCCACGATCTGAGGAGCCACCTCGGGCGCCGAGACCAAGGCCGTTAGCCCGTCGAGTGCACCCAAAACGCCTCCCAGGACCAGACCCAGCACCGGCTTGTTCATGGTGATTCTCCTTGTGGTTGGCCAAGCTTTACCAGCCGCACTCTTCTATTACCCGTCCGAGCCCAAACCTTTAAACCTCCGCCCTGTCCGCCTTGTCCGCCACTCCCGCCATTCCGCCATTCCGCCATTCCGCCCCTCACATCCCCGCGTGACCAGGAACAAGATCCTCATGGCCAAATAGGCCAGCACCAGCAGGATCGGCGTCTGATACTTGGCGATGATGCGCCGCCCTTTCTCCAACAGCGGCTCCTCGTAGGCATCCGACTGGCTGGGCGTCGAGATAACGGGCGACGTCGGCGGCCAGGGCCTGAGCCGAGGGGTACCGATCGCCGGGGATCGGGGCCATCGCCTTCCGCCAGATCGCTCGCAGAGGCCGAAGCGGCGCCTCCAGTCTCGCGAGCTGCCCCTCCGATCCAGTGACGAGAAGCCGGAGCACCGCCCCGAGGCTGTACACATCGCTCCGGGCATCGATCTGCTCGACGTCTCCCCTCTCCTGCTCAGGGGACATGAATCCCGGCGTGCCGAGTACGGTGCCCGGAGCGGTGTCCGCATTGTCCGCCCCCTCGCTTCCGCTCGGGCAGCCTGTCCGCCTCGTCCGCCGTATCTCCGTCCGCCTCGTCCGCCCTCCCGCCTCGCCGCTCTCTCCCGCCTTCGCTATCCCCCAATCCATTACCAACACTTCCCCGAACGCCCCCACCATGATGTTCCCTGGCTTCAAATCCCGGTGGACCACGCCCTGCGCATGGGCGAAGCCTATCGTCTCGCAGATTCGGAGAAACAGCCGGAGCAGATCGGTGAGCACCGCGGCACGGGCATACTGATCGAGCCGGACGCCGCGGACCAGCTTCATCACATAGTAGACCCGCTCCATCGGGCAGCCGGCCCACATCGTGAACCGGCACGATGCCCGGATGCTCTAACTGCGCGAGAATGCGAGCCTCACGCCGGAGTCGCAGGGCCGTGTCCGGAGTAGAGGCCGCTGCACGCAGAACTTTGAGCGCCACCTCTCTCTCCAGCTCGCGATCGCGGGCCAGGAACACTGTCCCCATGCCGCCCTGCCCCAGCGCGCCAACAATCTCGTAGCGGTTGCCGGTCAGCTCCGGCCACTCCGCCACATCGCGCAGGTGTTCCAGCGCCGCGTCAGAGATCCGGGTCATGGCGACGCGATCCCGAAGAGATCGCGGGCCTCCGACTGGTACTCCTCCTCACTGCCGCACAACGAGGCCAGGCGCTCCAGCGCCAACCTTCGGAACTCTCTGCGGGCAAAGGCGAGGTAGTTGGTCACTTGGGTCACGGGAAGCTTGAATTCTTCGGCGAGGTCACGATAACTCGGCCGCTCGACGCCCTCGACCGGCAGCAGGTCGGCCCGCTCGAATATCGAGAACTGCACTTCCTTTCCTGCCGCGACGCACTCGGCGCGCAACGCGTCCACCGCGAGAATGAACAGACTGCGAATCCACTCCCGGTGAAAGGTCTGGTCCGGATCGGAGTCCGGATTGCCGTTCGCGAGGAGATCCGCTTCGATCTCTCCGACATCAATCGGGAGGAAAATGATGCCGCCGCCTCGCTTCTCACGGCCGGCGTTTCGCTGCTCATTGCTTAGGAACCGATCCAGACAGGCTCGAAGGAAGGTCCGGAACCGTGCTCGCCCCGGATCGTATCCTTCGAAAAGTTTCCACCCAAGGCACGCAGAAAGAAGTCCTGGGTCAGGTCCTGCGCATCCTCCCGTGAGGCATTCCACCGCAAGCGGATATGGCAATACACCGGGCGCCAGTATGCTGCGGCCAGCGATTCCCACGCCCGCTCCCGTTTCTCCCGGTCTTCGCTCCTGAGCTCGACGAGTACCGAATCGCGAGTCAGCGGGAAGCCGTGAGGCTGGTCGGTGGAGGCCGGATCGTGACTCATGGGTTCGGGGCAAAACATACCGCGTATATTCCCACTTCACACTCTCGCGGCCTTGGAGCGATGATGAATCCGGAGTCGAGTACCCTGGAACGTTTCCGCACCGGCTCCGCCTTGGAACGCGGACCGGAAATCGAAGCGCTGAGCCAACCCTTCCGCGCCGCATTGGACGAGATCGGCCGGGTCATCGTTGGACAGCAGGTGCTGCTCGAGCGGCTCATGATCGGGATCCTGGCCGACGGCCATCTCCTCCTCGAGGGTCTTCCGGGGCTGGCCAAGACTCTGGCAGCCCGTTCCCTCGCGGCCACGATCCGCAGCGAATCCCGCCGGGTCCAGTTCACACCGGACCTCTTGCCGGCCGACCTCATCGGCACACTGGTCTACAATCAGAAGTCCGGCGACTTCACGGTCCAGAAGGGCCCGGTATTTACCAACGTCCTCCTCGCCGATGAGGTGAATCGTGCACCCGCCAAGGTGCAGAGTGCCCTCCTCGAGGCGATGCAGGAACGGCAGGTGACAATCGGTGGAGTGTCCTACCCCTCCCCGAGCTCTTCGTGGTCCTCGCGACCCAGAACCTGCTCGAGCACGAGGGCACGTATCCCCTGCCCGAGGCGCAGGTGGACCGTTTCCTCTTCAAGCTGTTGGTGGGATATCCCAGTCGGGCCGAGGAGCGCGGGATTCTCGATCGCATGACTGATGGCCCCGAGCCGACGGCGAACGCGGTACTCGACCCCGCCCGCGTCCTCTCAGCCCGCGCGGAAGTAAGGGCCATGCACGTGGACGAGCGAATCAAGGAGTACGTGCTCGATCTGATGGCCGCGACCCGGGCACCCGCCTCGATCGGGCTCAAGGATCTGGAGACGCTGGTGCAGTTCGGCGCCTCGCCCCGGGCAGGGATTCACCTGCTCAAGGCGGCCAAGGC
>ERZ1370068.58-contig-10049_pt1 | contig 15966 bp, 22 predicted proteins | sample MGYA00561227_ERZ1370068 | MGnify/ENA primary metagenome ERZ1370068 (study PRJEB38410, sample SAMEA6850437) | metagenome | study: Metagenomic assessment of the ecological functions of the soil: analysis of the soil microbiota associated with the...
GTTGTACTTCGTTCAGTTACGTATTGCTCGGCTGGCGGCACTCGGCGCCGAACCGATGGTGATGACGCCGGCGGAGTTCCGGCAAATCCATGCGCGAGGAAATGGAGCGACCTGGCGAAGGTGGTGAAGGCGGCGGGGATCAAGGCGCAGTAGGCGTTGACGTCGATAGAAATTGTCCGGTCCGGAGGGTATAGTCGACCAACGGGCGGGATTTTGCACTCACGCCAATTCGGCGGGTGTCCGCGAAGTCGTTTCGACGGCAGTGGGGGATCATGTCGATCCCTGGCGCAGTCGCGTTGCGCTGGCATTGGCGTTGATGCCCATCGGCGCCAACGGCGCCATCACCCGTGCCTGGTCGAAATTCCGACCCGGACCGGGGTCACCAGCAACCCGTGTTCGTGACGCCCGACGCGCCGGCCGCCAACCTCGTTGCGGTCTCGCGGCTTCGGCACCTACACCCCGATGCAATCCAGAATCGTGGCCCCGACCCTCCATTCGTGAGACTCCTGGCGCCGAACGCGGACTCGCGGTCGCGCTCGTCCGATGCGCCGTCGGACCACCTCGGCGATTTCATCATTCCAGGCACTTTCCGCCAGCGCAACGAACACGCCACCGACATCCTCGCCGTCATCCGCTACATGCAACAGCGGGCGGACGCGCCGATCTCGGCTCAGTTCAGCAAGCAACGGGACGGTTTCCCGGTGGTCAGCCTGGCAATCAAGCTGCCCTCGGAGCTTCGAATCGGGCGCGATCTGCTGGCCTCGAGCACGACGAGCCGGAACGAACTGGGCTGTTCCTGATGCCCGCTCGGGTCGCTGCGACTTCCAACGCTGCTGATTGCGCACGCGATGGACGCATGCATTCTGTCCCCACCCGCCGATCAATCGCTGCTGCTCGCGGCGCTGACCTCGGTCCCAGCCAAGGAATTGATATTTCTCTCGGGAGGCCCCGTGAGGGAACCGGATCCCTGCGACAAGGGAGCACCACGAGTCCCGAGGGACTGGACGCGGACTTTGCCGCGGCGATCGTGGGTTTCGCCGACAGGCACAGCGAACTGCTCGGCGGCCGGCCCCTGCTGCCGAGGCTCGCGATCGAGTTCTACCCATTCAGGGCTCGATCACTATTTCATTACGGATCGCGCGCCGGAGATCGACGATCTCGACACCGGGGTGCACACAGGATGGGCACGCACCACGCTGTCGTTCAACGTCTATACCGCCCTGGTCCCGGCACTTCCGCCGGTGTGCCGCTTCCGCATTCCGCCGGAGGATGGCGACTCGCATTTTTACGGGCGCGGCACCGAGGAATGCGATGCTACCGCCGCGAAGTATCCTACATTCTAAAACGAGGATCCGCAGTTCTTCCACGTGATCCTGCCGGTCCTGGGCGTGTGCCCGGCAGGCACGATTAACGTCTATCGCGTCTTCAGCAACCGGGCCGGCGATGCGAATCATCGCTACACGATCAGCCCGCGGTCCGCGATCTCATGGACTCGATGCAGCCACACCCTGGACCGTCGGGCGACGGCCGGATTTTGTCGTGATGTGCGCACCCCAATGATGCCAAGCCCGGCACGAACTCCCCCGACTATGGACATTACCCATCTGCATCTGCATGGCTGCGCGACCGTCGCGCTCGTGCGCGTTCTACCGCCGCTGGTTTGCATTGGGCGAGGTTGCCAACGGCGACGGCATCACGTTCATGAGCGGGGGCCGCGATTTCCTGTTCGCGCTGATGGACGACCCGGCGCCGGCCCCGATGCCCGCGTGGTTCCATTTCGGCATTCGCCTCGACACGGCGGCGGAAATTCGCGCGACGCTGGCCGCCATGGCGTACAGGTGTGCCGATCGTCAAGCCGCTGCTCGGCGGTGTGAGACGCTGGTCTCGTTCCGCTGCGCGGATCCGGATGGCTACCCGATCGAAGTTTACTGGCCTCCTGAACGTCATCACTGGGCACTAAGGGCCGCTCCGAGGTCAGTTCCGCGCTTCATCTGGGGATCATGATCTGCTCCAGTACGACACGATAGGGCTCGGCGGACACGCTGACGCCGCCCTGGAACGGAGGCGGTCGGTGACGGCGATGAAATAGAATCAACGCGATCGGCGCGGCGACGAGCGTCGTGATGGTCGCGTGCAACGCGAAGCTGTCGAGCCGCAGCAGAAAGCACGACGAAATCGCGATCCACGCCGAGCAGGATCACCACGATCCACAAGGCGCCCGGCAGCGCCGTATCGCCGACCGCCTGCAGGCGCAGCCGGCGCATCTCGATCACCTTGTTGTACGCTGGCAGGACCAGCGCGTGCACGGACCTTCTGGGCTTCGGTCGCAGGCTCGAACGCGAAAGAGCGCGCGTTGCATGTCGTCCGATCATCTTGAGCATGCCGGTCGGCGCCTCCCCGTGCTGATGCAACGGCCACCTCATCGTCGATCACGTAGCGCGTGTAGTCGGCCAGCGCCTTCTGCGATTGGGTGCGCAATGGTTGCGGGTAGCCGCCCAGGTCATGGAAGAGGACTGTGATCGCGGTGGCCTCCTTCGCGACGTTGGCGCCGGCATCCTGCATGTTGCCCCACACGGCGACGGCGGTGAGCCCGGCGGCGATCGCGTAGATGCCGATCAGCGCCGCCAGGCCGGCGATCGCGCCGTTGTCAGAGTTGCTCGTGCAGCTTGGTCTCCCGGACGCGCCCGCGGTCAGTGCGAGCCCGCTGATCGAAACGGTGAGCGTCGCGATGACGAAGATGATGGCGAGCGTCGACGGGAACAGTTCGTGGAACCAGTTCATGCGTTGCGGCGCGAGTCGAATGGCCGGCCTGCATCTTAGCGTCATTCGGCCGCGTGGAACCAAACGCGCGACCGGCACCGTACCTTCGGGCGCGCCACCGCCAGCGTGCCCTACTCGCGTTCGTTGCCGCGCCGTGATCCGGTGTCCGTCACCCCGAAGGTCTCGAGAACGGCGCGATCGCCGTCGAGCGCGGCGCTGTCGCCCTCGTGCACGATGCCGCCGCTCGATGATGACGGCGCGGTCGGTGACGCCGCAGGATCTTCTGGGCGTTCTGCTCGACCAGAATTGCGGAGAGCCCTTCCTCGCGGATGATCCGCTGCAGCGCCGCCAGCAGCTCTTCGACGATGATCGGCGCGAGTCCTTCGAGCGGCTCGTCGAGCAGCATGATGCGCGGATTGAGCACCAGCGCGCGGCCGATCGCGAGCATCTGCTGCTCGCCGCCGGAGAGCTGCGTTGCCGAGATTGCCGCCGACGCTCGCCGCAGACGCGGGAACATGCTCGAACACGCGTCGCGGCGGTCCACGGCCCCGGCCGCGCCACCGCGGTGAGGTTCTCCTCGACGGTGAGCGACTTGAAGATGTTGCGCTCCTGCGGCACCCAGCCGACGCCGAGCGTGCGCGCGCTGGTCCGGCGCAGTGGCGTCGATGTCGCGCCCGTCGAGCGCGGATCGCTGCCGCCGACGATAGCGCGTGACGCCGACGATCGAGTTGCACCAGCGTGGTCTTGCCCATGCCGTTGCGGCCGAGCAGCGCGAGCGACTGGCCTTCGTCGAGCGGAAGCGAGATGTCCGCGACAGAACGACGGCCTCGCCGTAGCCGGCGCGCAGCCGCTCGATCGCGAGGAGCTCAGGCATGAGCGCCCTCGCCGAGATAGACCGCCTTCACGCGCGGGTCGCGCGCGACCTCCTCCGGCGGGCCCTCCACGAGACAGCGTCGCCGTTGACCAGCACCGAGATGCGGTCCGCGAACGGAACACGATGTCCATGTCGTGCTCGATCAGCAGCACGGTCACGTCGGCCGGCAGTGCCGCGATCGTGCTCGAGGATGCTCGTGGCTCGCTCGGCCTCGGGCACGCCGGCGGCGGGCTCGTCGAGCAACAGCACGCGCGGCTTGCAGGCGAACGCCAGCGCGATCTCGAGCAGGCGCTGCTCGCCGTAGGGCAAGGTCGCGGTGCGCTCGTGCATGACGTCGCGCGAGCTGGAAGCGATCGAGCATCTCGACGATCTCGTCGATGACACCGGGCTTGCTGCCGGCGATGCCGCCACCAGTCGCGTCCCGAGCCCGAGGCGCTCCGATACCGCGAGACCGATGCGTCTCGAGCGGCGTGAGGTCGCCGAACAGCTGGTTGATCTGGAACGTGCGCGCGATGCCGCGGCGCACGCGCTGGTGCGGCTCGAGCGTCGGTGATGTCCTCGCCGTCGAGGAGGATGCGGCCCGCTGGTCGGCCTGCAGCATGCCGGTGAGCAGATTGATCGAACGTCGTCTTGCCGGCGCCGTTCGGCCCGATCAGCGCGTGGCGCGCGCCCTTCTCGATCTTCAGCGAAACGTTGTTCGCCGCGACGATGCCGCCGAAATTCTTGCCGAGGCCGATCGTCTCGAGCGCGAGGTCGCCATCGGCCTCAGCGCGCCGGCGGTCCGCTCGCGGCGCGCGAAATCCGCGCCGATGCGCTCGCCAGCGCTCGCCGAGCGCCGCGCAGCGGCCCGATCCAGCCGCCATGCGCTCGCGGCCGACCAGCACGATCACGACGAGCACCAGGCCGAGCCAGAACTGCCAGTACTGCGGCGTGAGTTGGCGAGCCAGTCCTGCATCAGCTTGAACAGCGACCGCGCCGATGAGACCGCCGTACAGATAGCCGGTGCCGCCGATGATCAGCACCAGCAGCAAGTCGGCCGAGCGGTCGAACGAGAACACGTCGAGCGACGCGAAGGCCGTGGTCTGCGTCAGCAGCGCGCCGGCGACGCCGGCATAGACGCGGCCGCGATCGTGTAGATCGCGATCAGCCGGCGGTTGACCGGGATGCCGATCGCGGCGGCGCGCAGCGGGTTGCCCTTGATCGAGCGCAGCGACAGCCCGAACGGCGAATTGACGATGCGCCGCGCGATGACGAACAGCACGAACAGCACGACGAGGCTGTAGACGTACGCGGTGTGGCCGAAGAGATCGAACCTGAACAGGCCGAGCACCGGCGCCATGCGCGATGCCCTGCAGGCCGTCGGCACCGCCGGTGAGCTCAGAGTAGCGGTTGGCGATCTCGCGCAGCACCAGCGCGACGCCGAGCGTCACCATCAACCGCGTCAGGTCCGAGCCGCGCAGCACCAGGAAGCTCGTCAGCGAAGCCGAGCACCGCCGCGGCAAGGCCCGCCGACGACGAGCGCAAGCACGGGCTCGGTGATGATCGCCGTGCTTGGCAAGCAGACCCGCCGCATAGCCGCCGAAGCCGAAAGAACGCCGCGTGCCCGAGCGAGATGATGCCGGCGTAGCCGAGGATGAGGTCGAGCGAAAGCGCGAACAGCGCGAGGATCGCGATCTCGGTGCAGGATCAGATGGCGGCTCGGCAGGAGATAGATCGTCGCCAGCCGCGATGAGCCAGAACGCGATCTCGAGCGGCGTCCAGCGCGCGCGGTGCGCAGTCGCCGGCAACGTCGGTCGACAAGCGGGCTCGACATCCTGGCCGATCGCGCTCGACCTCGCGCCGTCGGGCGCGCGAACAGCCCTGCGGGCCGCCAGATCAGCACCACGATCATGATCGTGTAGATCGACGAAGGCGCCGAGCTTCGGCGCGTAGTACTTGCCCGCGACGTCGCCGATGCCGAGCAGGATCGAGGCGAGGAACGGCCCGGTGATGCTCGAGGTCCCGCCGACCGTCACGACGATCAGGAAGTAGATCATGTATTTCAGCGGAAAGATCGGATCGAGGCCGAGAATCTCCGCGCCGAGCGCGCCGCCAAGGCCGGCGAGCCCCGAGCCCGACCGCGAAGGTCAGCGCGAACACCGCGTTGACGTTGATGCCGAGGCCGCGCGCCACCGCTGATCGTCGACCGCGGCGCGCAGCCGGCTGCCGAAGCGCGTCTTCGTCAGCGCGAGCTGCAGCGCGATCGTGAGCAGGCCGCAGACGACGATGATCAGCAGCCGATACCTGCCGACGCCGATGCCGAACACGTCGATCTGGCCCTGCAGCGTCTGCGGGATCTCGCACGAACTGCTGCGAGGAGCCCATGACGTAGTCGACCGCCGCCACCGACATGAACACGAGGCCGATCGTGAACAGCACCTGGTCGAGATGGCTCTTGGCGTAGACGTGCACATAGAGCGTGCGCTCGAGCAGCGCGCCGAGCGCGGCGGTCGACAGGAACGCCAGGGGCAGCGCCGACGCAGAACGGGACGCCCATGCGGTTGACGAGCGACGACCGTGATGTAGCCGCCCGCCATGGCGAACGCGCCGTGGGCGAGATTGACGAGAGTTCATGAGCCCGAGCGTGACGGACAGCCCGCACGCGAGCACGAACAGCAGCATGCCGTAGGCGATGCCATCGAACAGGATGGTCAGCATGCCTCATTGGCTGCGCGGTCGATTGCTTTGTCGTTCCTCGCTACGCGCCTACGCTGTCACCGTATGAGTACTATCTCGGGGCATCACTGCGGGCCTTCGCGCACCTCGGCCGCTCGCCCATTTGCGTAGGTTCCAACCTGACCCGCGTAAGTCGCGGATCGCTTAGCGCGATCGACCGTCTACTTCTTGGCGGCCTTCACCGGATCCTTCACGGCCTCGAAGGTCGCGAACTCGACGTTGTAGCAGCTCGCCGCCGACCTTCTCGACCTTGCGGATGTAGATGTTCTGGATGATGTCGCGCGTTTCCGGGATCGATCGAGATCGGCCCGCGCGGGCTTTCCCGCTTCATGCCCTTCATCGCCGCGATCAGCGCGATCGCCGTCGGTCTTGCCGCCGGTCTTCTTCAGCGCTTCGTAGATCAGGTGCATGCCGTCGTAGCCGCTGACCGCCATGAAGTTCGGCCGCAAGCCGTTGTTGGCCTTCTTGAACGCTTCGACCCAGGCCTTGTTCATTCGGCGACGGGTGCGCGGCGGAGTAGAAGTGCGCGGTCACGGTGCCGATCACCTGATCGCCCATGCCGTTGCACGAGGTCGTCGTCGGTCACGTCGCCCGGGCCGATGATCTTGATGCCGGCCTTGTCGAGCCCACGCTCGACGAACTGCTTGACGAAAGTGCGCGCCCTGGCCGGAGGGCACGAACACGAAGATCGCGTCGGGCTTGGCGTCGCCGGCGCGCTGCAGGAACGGCGCGAAGTCGGGATTGGCGCAGCGGGAAGCGGATCGCCTCGATGACCTGCGCCGCCGGCCTTGGTGAACTGCTCCTTGAACGACGTCTCGGCGTCGACGCCGGGCGCATAGTCCGACACCATGCGTCACGACCTTCTTGATGCCGTTCTTCACCGCCCAGTCGGCGATGATCGTCGAGGACTGCGCCAGCGTGAAGCTGGTGCGCACGATGTAGGGCGAGCGCTCGGTGATGATCGACGTGCCGGCCGCGGTGACGACCAGCGGGATCTTGGCTTCGGTCGCGAGCGGCGCGACCGCAAGCGCGCGCCGGCGTCACGCCGAAGCCGGCCAGGAACGTGCACCTTGTCGTTGACGATCAGCTCCTGCGCCAGGCGCTTGGAGTTGTCGGGCACGCGCGCCGTCGTCCTGATGATGACCTCGACCTTCTTGCCGGCGACCGTGTCGCCGTTCTGCTGCTGGAACAGCCTGCACCGCCGCGGAGATCTGCTTGCCCGTCGGACTGCTGCTGGCCGGTCATCGGCAGGATGAAACCGATCTTGACAGTATCCTGGGCGAGCGCACCGCCCGCACTGAAGGCGCCGATGGCCAGTGCCGCCAGTGCGGTCTGATCAAAGTGCTGGACATTCTGGTTTCCTCCCGATTGGCAAGACATTTTGTCGCATGTCGCGACGATGGATCCTCGACTCGCGACAGGGACGAATTTTGATCCTACCAGAGGTCCGGCCCAGGCTGGTGCTCAAACCGGCGCTGGCGGCGCGGGCAAAAGCTAGGGCGGTATCCTGCCACGATGATCGCCGGCGATGCGGTCGGGCGCCGTGCACCGTCCCATCAAGGATGGCCGCGGAACAGCGTCTGCGCGAGGTCGCGCCACCCCTCCGCCGAGCGCAATCCGCGATGGTGGAAATAGACCGACCGCGCGAGTGCCGTGAATGCGCGCGTGGCCAGCGCGGCGTCGAACACGGCGATCGGGAATGCCGCGGTCGAAGACGATGCGCAGCGCCCGCTTGAACACGTAGTGCGGGTGCTGGCGCGCGATAACGCGCCCCGGGTCCTCAAAGCCTTCCAGTAGCTGATCGGCAAGCGCTTGCGCGGCGAGGAAGCCTGACTCGAGCGCCGTATGGATGCCGCCGGCGGACAGCGGCGACACGAGCCCCGCCGCGTCGCCGATCAGCGCGACGCCGCGCCCCGCTGGAGGTGACACCGCGCCCGCCCACCGGAATTAGGCCGCCGCGGCGGCCGTACGCGGCGCGCCCTGCTGAAATCGAAGAGGCGCGCCAGCTTGCGTTCGAAGGCGCCGAGTTGCGGCCGGTCCGCTGCCGGCACGCGAGTCCGACTTGCATGAGACCGCGATAGCCCGGCACCACCCAGCCGATATAGCCGCGCGCCAGGCGCCGGTCGAGAAAGCAATGCAGGCGTTCGGGATCGATCGCCCGTGATCCCCTCGTACTCCGCTTCCACGCCAAGCAGGAACTGCGTGTTGCGACCGAGGCCGAACTCGGCCGCGACCCGGGAGGTTGGGACCGTCCGCGCCGAGGAGATGGCGGACGCGCTCGCCGCCGCCGTGCAACTCGAATCCGCCGGCGACGCGGCGCGCGCCTCGATACGGTCGCGCGAAGCGTAGGTGCGCACCCGCCCGCCGGGCTTCGCGCGCGAACCAGCGCATGAGCGCCGGCGTGTCCGTGGCGAGAAAGTAGCAGCCGCCGCCGCGAGATCGAGCGCGGCAAGCGCAGGGAAATCACAACCGGATGCCGCGCACGCGCCGCGTCAGCGTGGCGGGAATCTCCCAGCGCTCGGCGGCCTCCTTGACCAGCAATCCGGTCGTGTGCATCCGGTGGCCGGGCTCGAATTTACGGGTCGATGACCAGCACCTTGAGGCCGCGCGTCGCGCTGCGGCGCGTGCGCACGCGAGGCCGGCGAAACCTGCGCCGATGATGCCGACATCGTAGACGCACCTCTCCACGCCCTGCTTTTACACCGGCTGGCTTCAGCGCGGAGCGTCTGCGGCAGATCCGGCGCGCAAAATCATCACTTCGCCATGATCAGCGCGCGCCCGCCCGTTCCAGGATCACGACCATTTCGCGATAGCCGCGGGCCTTGGCCAGCGCCAGCGGTGCGTCCATGGGCGTCGCGCCCGTTGACGTCGCTGCCGGTGGCCGCGAGCTTCGCAATCGTGGCGCTGTCTCCGCGGTTGGCGGCCGCGAACAGGTCGCGATAGGCCGCGGTGTCCGCCGGTGTGGGCGCCTGCTGGGCGAAAGCGGCGGCGCCGGCGAGGCAGGCAAGCGCCGCGAGTGCTCCCCGCTCAACACGGGTCGTAGTGCAGGTAGCCGGCCACCGTGCCGCCTTTCGGGATGACCCGTTCGAGCTTGCCGCAATTCACGATCGGCGGCGGGTCGCGCGGCGGATAGAACAGCGGATTGCCGGGCGGCGTCGCGTCCGCGGCGCTGACGGGATCGATCTTCGGGGTGCCCTGTCCCGCGAGGTCCGCCACGCAATCGACCGAGCCGCCGGTGGTTTCGACCATCCGGACCACACCCGTCCCCTGCGTTATCGGCATGGCCTTGGCGATCCATTTCACGCGGTTGCCTTCGCGCGCGACGCACTGATTGATCGCCGGCAGCAGGTCCGGCAACAGAGCGCGCCCAGTCGTCGGGATTCTTGGTCGTGAAATTCGCGGGCGGCGCCATCCGCGCGTCGTAGCCGGTGCGCACCGTGCAGCAGCCGAGCATCGCTTCACCGGCCCTCACCGACAGCACGGCGCGATGCGTCGCCGCGCCGCCGCACGCCTCCTCGCGCAACGGTGACGACCAGCGTTTCGCGCGGCAGGTGGGTCGTGTCTCCGCGCCAGACGACGAGCGGCGCGGCGCGTACACGAGCGGTTGCAGCGCACCGCGGAACACGACCTCGCGCTTGCCCTTGGCGGAGACGAGGGCGAACTGCGCGGACGCACGGTTGGCGTCGAGTTTCCAGTTCGGATCGTCGCCGAGGCATTCGAAACCCTGGACGACGGCGACCTGCTGTGCGGCCGCCAGCGTGGCCAGCACCGCCGCGCCAACGGCGAATCCGCCATCGCGCACGCATCGCATCACCCATGACATGTCAGGCTCGCTGGTCGGCTCGTCGATCCCGCAATCTTCGCACAGTCGTGCGCGCAGCAGTAGCTCGCACCGAGTCGCGGGCGCGGCGCATTTCGTTGTACCCTTTGCATCCAGGAGGAATCACGATGAGCAACGCCACCGCGCAGCAGTCGGCGAGCCGGAAGCAGCCGCCGCTTTCGCGCCGATCACGTCGGCAGTTTCCTGCGGCCGCAGCGACTGCTGGACGCGCGCGACCAGCACAAGGCCGGCGCCATCGACCGCGTCGGCGCTGCGCGCGGTCGAGGACGACGCGATCCGCGAGGTGGTCCGCTTCCAGGAGGACCTCGGTCTGCGCGGCATCACCGACGGCGAATTCCGCCGCACCTATTTCCATATCGACTTCCTGACCAAGCTCGTCGGGCGTCAAGACCGAGGGCGGCATCAACGTCAGCTTTCACAGCGCCACCGGCAACGTCGACTTCGCGCCGCCGGTGATGCAGGTGACGCGCGAAGGTGCGGCACGACCAGCCGATCCAGCGCGCCGACTTCGCAGTTCCTGCGGTCGGTGACGACGCGCACGCCGAAGGTGACGATTCCGTCGCCGACGATGCTGCACTTCCGCGGCGGACGCGGCGCGATCAGCCGCGACGCGTATCCCGACCTCGAGGCAGTTCTACGCCGATGTCGCGCAGGCGTATCGCCGACGAGATCGCCGAGCCTCGCGGCGCGCCGGCTGCACGTACCTGCAGCTCGACGACACCAACCTCGCGTATCTGTGCGACGAAAAGATGCGCGAAGGCGCGCGCCAGCGCGGCGACGATCCGAACGAGCTGCCGCGGCGCTACGCGCAAGCTCATCAACGCGGCGATCGCGGAGCGCCCGGCGGACATGACCGCGTGCGTGCACCTGTGCCGCGGCAATTTCAAGAGCGCATGGGCGGCGGAGGGCGGCTACGAGCCGGTAGCGCGAGGTGCTGTTCAACGAGCTGGCCGTCGACGGCTACTTTCTCGAGTACGACGACGCGCGCTCGGGCGATTTCGCGCCGCTGCGGCACGTGCCCAAGGGCAAGACCGTCGTGCTCGGCCTCGTCAGCACCAAGGTCGGTCAGCTCGAGGCCGAAGGACGATCTCAAAGCGGCGCATCGACGCGGCGGCGAAGCTCGTGCCGCTCGACCAGCTCTGCCTGTCGCCGCAATGCGGGTTTTCGAGCACCGTGCACGGCAACGACATCGCGCTGGAATCGCAGGCGGCGAAGTTGCGGCTGGTGGTCGAGACGGCGCGCGAAGTGTGGGGCGCGGTCTGACATTGCGGCGACCATCGTTGGCGCGATCGCGACATCGCACACACCGACCATCGGCTTTGCCTTCGACAAGAAGAAGCAGGACGACCCGGTGTGGGCGCCGATCTTCGAAGCGTTCCGGCCGATCGAGCAGTGGCTCGCGGCAGAAGCGGCCGGACGTGCTGTTCTTCATCTACAACGACCACGTCACGTCGTTCTTCTTCGATCACTACTCGGCGTTCGCGCTGGGAATCGGCGATGCGTACGCCGTCGCCGACGAAGGCGGCGGCGCCGCGCGCTGCCACCCGTGCCCGGGTCATCCTGCGCTGGCGCAGCACATCGGCGCCTGCGCTGATGGCCGACGAATTCGACATGGCGTTCTTCCAGGACCGCGCGCTCGATCATGGCTGCTTTTCGCCGCTGTCGATGATGCTGCCGCACGAGCCTCGTGGCCGACCGCGATCGTGCCGCTGCAAGTCGGCGTGCTGCAGTTTCCGATTCCGATCGGCGCGCCGCTGCTGCGAAGCTCGGGCAGGCGCTGCGCCGCGCGATCGAAAGCTATCCCGAGGACCTGTCGCGTCGCGATCGTCGCCACCGGCGGCCTGTCGCACCAGGTCCACGGCGAGCGCGCCGGCTTCAACAATCCCGACTGGGACGAGCAGTTTCTCGACCTCTTCGAACGCGATCCGGAGCAGCTGACGCGGATGACGCACGCGCAATACGCGACGCTGCGGCGGCTTCGAGGGCGCCGAAGTCATCATGTGGCTGATCGATGCGCGGCGCGATGGCGGCGAAGCTCAACTGCCTGCACCGGACCTACTACCTGCCGTCGATGACCGGCATCGCCACCGCGATCTACGAAAACGACGCGCGGCGCCGCACCGTTCGAGCAAGCGCGCGCAGCAGCGCGAACGGATCGCCGACCAGCTTGGCCGGCGCCGAACGGCTGGCCGGCACGTATCCGTTCACGCTCGCGACGCAGCGTGCAGGCGCTACCGCCTCAACAAGTTCCTGCACCGGATGGTCGAGCCGGCGCATCGCGCAGCGTTCCTGGCCGATCCGGAGACGCGCGTTCGCCGACGCGGGCCTCACCGACGTCGAACGCGATCTCGTGCGCCGGCGCGACTGGCGCGGCCTGATCCACTACGGCGTCATCTTCTTCATGCTGGAAAAGCTGGGCGCGGTGATCGGCGTGTCGAACCTGCACATCTACGCGGCGATGCGCGGCGAAACGCTCGAAGCGTTCCAGAAGACGCGCAATGCGCCGGGCGCGCTCTATTCGGTCGCCGGGCAGCGACGCGGCGCCACAGGCGTGGGACCGGGACGGCGCAAGCCGTCGTGACGCTCGACGTCACGCCGTGAAGCGGAACAGCGTGTCCGGCGTCTGCCACAGGACCTTGTGTCGTTGCGGCGGCATCGGGGATTAGCTGCGGCAGGAGCGCGAGCAGCACGCCGTAGTCGACGCGCGCCGGGGCCTGCAGGAACGGCTAATCCGATGCCCACATGCAGGCGTCGGGCGTGAACGCGTCGAGCAGCGCGTCGATGTAGGGCCGCGCGTCGTGGTGCGGAAACAGCTCGCGCGAAAACTTCGACCACGCCGGAGAGCTTGACGAAGGCGCGCCGCGTCGCGGCGAGCCCGAGCAGCTGCGCGGAAGCCGGGCTGGTCGGAGTCCGGCGGCCGGCGTCGGCCGGCCGCAGTGGTCGATCAGGATGCGCACGCCGGAGCGTTCCAGCATCGGGAGCAACGGCACGAGCTGGTCGTGCTCCACCTGGACCTCGCACGAAGAAATCGAGCGGCGCGGCGTCCGTCGAGCAACGCCGCCGCGCCCGCATAGTAGTCGACGCCGTAATGGGTGACGTTCCACGCCACGCCCACGATTCCCGCGTCCTTGAGCGCTGCGAGATCGGCGAGCGTCTCGCATCGTTGGTGACGACGGCGATCCCTTGCAGCGGCCGCCGCTGCGGGCGATCGCATCGATGAGACAGCGGTTGTCGAGGCCGTAGCCGGAATTCGGTCCGACGATGAGCGCGTACCGCGTGCCGTAGACGTCCATGACCTGCAGCAGTTGCGCTGCGGTGCCCATCTCCTGGCCCGCAGGCCGGTAGTGCGTGTCCGCCGCGTACGGGAACCGTGCCGGGATCGAGCACGTGAACGTGGCAGTCGATCTTCGCCTCGGAAAAGACATCTTCCACAACTTCCTCTTAACTTCAAAGACGGGTCGACGACGTGCGACAGCCGTACCCTTGTCGACCCGTTATCCATAAGAAGTTTTCAGCAAACGTTGCAGCGATCGCGCTGCGCAGCGCCGGCGTGATTTCCGGCATCACGCCGAACCACGCATTGAATGCGGGTCGCGCCTGGTTGAGCAGCAGCCCGAGTCCGTTCACCGTGACGTTGCCGCGCGCGCGCGCGGCGGCGAGCAGCGGCGTCTCCGGCGGAATGTAGATGAGGTCGCCGACCAGCGCGTGCTTCGGCAAGCCGATCGAGCGAAATGTCGAGCGCGCGGCTTGCCGGCCATGCCGGCGCTCGTCGCGTTGGCGAGCAGCGCAACGCCGTCGAGCGCATCGTCGCGTTGTTCCCAGGCACGACCTTGACCACCGGACCGACGGCAGTCGGCGATTTCCTGCGCCTTGCTCGAGCGTGCGATTGGTGACGCGGATCTCCGTTGCGCCTTGCGCGGCGAGGCTCGCCACCACCGCGCGCGACGCGCCGCCCGCGCCCAGCACGACGATCGGCCCGCTGTCGGGGCGCCACTCGGCGTCGGCATCGCGCAGGCTCTGGATGAAGCCGTTGCCGTCGTTGTTGAATCCGGTGAGCGTACCGTCCTTCTCGACGACGACGGTGTTGACGGCGCCGATCTTGCGCGCGAGGTCGTCGACGCGATCGAGCAGCGGAAAGATCGCCTGCTTGTGCGGCGTCGTCACGTTGCAGCCGCGCAGGCCGAGCGCCGCAAGTCCGCGCACCGCCGCTTCGAGCTTCTCCGGCGGCACGGGGAACAGCACGTAGCGTCCCGCGATGCCGTAGTGCGCGAGCCAGTGGTTGTGGATGACCGGCGAGCGCGAATGCGCGACCGGCCAGCCCAGAAGTCCCGCGATGCCGAACGCGTTCGGATCGGCCATGGTCATCGCCCTTCGCTGGATCACTGCACGCATGTACGCGCGCTATTTCGCAGGAGTCGCCGGCATGGTCGCGACCACCTGCTGCTTGCCGTTGACGACCTTGGTGAGGAAGCTCTCGCGGTCGAGGTCGCCGTTCTGGTCGAACGTGCACGTCGAGCAGCACGCCGGGATAGTCCTTCACCGTGAACTTCGCGCCGTGCATCGCCGCGGCGAACGCCTTCGGATCGAACTTGCCGAGTCTTCTCGGTGATCGCCTTCACGATGTACATCGCGCTGTAGCCCTTCATGCCGTTGTGGTCGCTCTTGGTACTTGTATTCCTTCTGGAACTTCTCGTCGAACGCCTTGATCGCCGGCTGCGGCGCGTCGGCGGTGAGCCCGACGTGCGCGACCGCGCCGTTGGCGCGCGTCGCCGGCGCAGCTCGATCACCTTCTGGCCGGTCAGCGTCGTCTCGCCGACGATCGGCTTGTCGTAGCCCTGCTTGCGCAGCTCGCGCAGCGCGCGCGCCGATTCTTCTTCGTTGGTGTAGACGAACAGCGCGTCGGCGTTCGACTGCTTGGCCTTCAGCACCGCGCCGGAGAAATCGACCTGGCCCGGGTCGGTCGAGATGTCGGCGACGACCTTGATGCCCTGCGCCTCGAGCGCCTTGGCCATCGTGTCGCGGCCGCCCTTGCCGAAGTCGTTGTTGACCCAGCATCATCGCCACCGTCTTGCGCCTTGACGGTGTCCTTGATGTAGCGCGCGACCTTGGGCATCGCGGTCGCCTGCGTGAACGACGTGCGGAAGATGTACGGGTTGCCCTGCTGCGTGATGCTCGCCGCCTCGCCGCCGGTGAAGTTGGGGATCTCGGCGCTTCTTGCGTCTCGGCCATGCTGACGATGATCGATCCCGAGAACACCGGGCCCATCACCACGTAGGCGCCGTCGATCGACGGCCTTCTGCGCGAGCGCCTTGGCGATCTGCCGGATTCGATTGCGTGTCGCTCGCTCGTGTACTCGACCTTGCGGCCGAGGATGCCGCCGCACGCGTTGATCTCCTTCACCGCGAGCTTGACGCCGTTGTCGAAAGTGGTGCCCGACGTCGTGCCGGTTCCCGAAAGCTCGACCAGCCCTGCGATCCCGCACCGGTTCCTGCGCCCACGCGGACAGGCGGGGCGATGGCCAGCAGGCACTGCGCCGCGGCGATACCGCTGATTCTCTTCATTGGACGTCGCCTCCGCGGAATCCAGCGGATGGTAATCGAGATTGTCCCGGGAAAGCCGGGCGGGCTGTGATCCTTCCCCTAACTAAGGGCAGGTCGACGACGTGCAGAAACGCCGCCCTTGTCGACTTGGCCATCCTCAGGATTTCTAGGCAGGGTGAGGGCGGCCTCGCCTAGCGGGATAGCGGCGAACTGCTCCGGGCTCCAGCCGCCGCCCA
>ERZ1370068.8086-contig-6967_pt1 | contig 15963 bp, 22 predicted proteins | sample MGYA00561227_ERZ1370068 | MGnify/ENA primary metagenome ERZ1370068 (study PRJEB38410, sample SAMEA6850437) | metagenome | study: Metagenomic assessment of the ecological functions of the soil: analysis of the soil microbiota associated with the...
CTCAAAGCGGCCGTTAGACGCTCCAGAGCCGAGCCGCTCAAGAGAGCCGCAAGCGTTGCGGCCGCGGAGACCGTGTTCGAACAAATCCGCCACGACCGCCTCTTCGATCGCCTGCTTTGAAGCGAAGAAGCGGTAGACGTTGGCGGGCGACATCGACGCTCCGCGAGCGATATCGGCGACGGTAGTCTTCTTGAACCCGATTTGGCGGTGCAATCGGATCGCTGCTTGTACGATCCGCTGACGAATGCACGGCGATCCGGCCTGAGTATGCGTTCCTGCATCGCTTGGGACCTCAGTGAGATGGGATCGAATGCAATTCGCGTCGGCAGGCTTCCCCGAAGCCACGCAAGGGATCCATTTCCTCCAGGAACTCAGGCAGATCGCCAAATTCGCGGTTTGGTGACAGGTAGGTTTCGATGATCAGGCGACCTGCCCGCTCCGCGGCCTGAACCACTTGATCGCTGGACAGAATCCTCATCCGCCCTATGAGCGCATACAGATTGACCAGTTGCGGAATCTCGGATTTGTCGCTGACGAGCGCGTCGGCGTAGACTCGGGAGGCTTCCTCGATGAAGCTTCGATAGAGCCGCTCGCGCTTGAAATCGACCGGGCAATAGTGGCGCTCGCGAAAGCCTGCGGCGCCGAGTCACCCATCCAGTCACGATCGTGGAGATCGCTCCGAAGGCCGAGCCTCCGAACGCGGCGAAAGCGGGAGCATATATCGTGTTCATGCGATCATTCCTCATCTCTCGCGCCGCGGTAGCGGGACGATCCTATTGTCCTGACCGAAGCAGCTTCCGCAGCGTGATCGAAGACGGCTCTGCAAGCATCGCTCAGGTCTGATTTTCTTTGCCTGAGACAGGCCTCCACATTCGTGGCGTCAGGGATGTAGCTAAGGCACAGCCGGAAGGCGTCAGGCGCGCATGCGGCCCTCTGCTCGGGAGTGCCGCGGTTCTCCTGCGCAAAGGCAGTCCCATTGCCGAACAACGCCGCCAGCATGACGACTAATGTGTATTTGAACATACAGAATCCTTTCTTCTGCTGAGGCATCGCGCGTTCGAACGGGAAACGCAGCGTCACGCTCCGATTCCCCGCCCTTCAAACAGTCTGAACACGAGCTTGTGAGTCTTCGCTCTTGACACATCCCGCGGTTCGGGATGTATATGAACTATACGGTTTAGTGTATTTAGGAGACTGAGAATGTCAACACTTTTGTGGTCGCTCGCAAAGGAAAATCCGTGGCCGGGGCTTGCGCTCGCATCCCTGAACCTGGTCGTGGCTCTGTCTCTCGTGGGCCTGAGCTTGCTGCTGGGCGTTGCGATATCCTTGCTTGCCGGGCTGCACGCGTTCGTCGATCGAGAGGCGGTGCCGATCAAGCGGCAAGCCCAGCGGCGGAGGGCCACTTCCATGACGTCAGCCCTTCTCCTCGCTCGCGATTGCATATCTATTCGGTCAACGTCTGGCTCGTGCCCGTTGAATGCGCATTCAACATGATCAGATCAGAGCTCGTGCGCGGAGGCGTCCAGCTTTACCGCGACGCGAATGGCCTCGATGGGCGCATTCGCGATTGACCCAGGATCCAGGAACGACAGGCACGACATGCGCGGCCATCTCGACAAACTGCCATTCCGAGGTCGAGACGGAAGCAATACATGCCATCCACATCAGGCCGAACAGCCGACGAGCGGTCCCGGATCGCGCTAAGGGACTTCAGCGCGGGAGCCGGACGCTGTGAAGCAGAACATCTGTTTTGTCAATGCGTGCGCGCGGCTCAGTCGATGTCTCAAACTCCGCTGCGGGGTTACTTTCTGTGGGTCGGCGGGGCGTTGCTCGTGCTGCTGTTTGCAGCCGATTCGCTGCTACCCGCGCCCCTGCCAAGCAAGCTCATCGAGATCGCATTCTACGCTTCCGCCGATCCGGATCACCTCCGAGTCGGAAGGGACCGGAAGCAGTTGTCATCGATACCAGCCAGCTCAGCTTCCTGCCTATGCTCCCAGGACAAGGAGATTGCCGCGGCCCCCTCGCCGCCGCTCAGCTCTGATAGTGGGCCGATGCTGCACGACAGCCGCCCGCGTCATTGTCCGAGCAAGCCGATGCGAGTGACGAGGAACCCCGCGATCTCGACCCATGTCCGTGAAACGTTGGCGCAGTTAGGTCCGGGAGTTTCCGATCAAGCCGGCTCAAGCAGGAGGCAGTTCGGCCTCGCGTCGGAATCACCAGCGCAATCTCGCTCAGACCCGGTCCGAGAAGCGACGGCGGTCTGCTCGGCAGCCCAGTTTCGATACCACTCTCGAATGCGCGATCCACTGAGCCACGGCCAACATTTCGTCGATACGCCATCACTCACCTCGCACACACCACCGGTCAGTTTTGACCGAGAGCTACTGGATGTACCTCATGTCGAAGAAGCAATTGTTAGCAGATTATCGTTTGGTCCGCCACGCTTGCTGCTACGGGCGCGATGGCCGATGTCACCCATACACCTTTGGATGCCGCAAATCGAGGCGTAGCCGCGCAGCGCGATGCCGAGGAGACAGTCGATTCATCGCCGCTGCTCGAGCAATTTCGCACCATAAAAATACCGCTCAGTCAGGCGGTAGCGATCGCCGAGCATGTACATGACGGTTCAAGGACCGCGGACGTTAGCTTTGAGCTATCCGGTCCGCTCCGTTTATCGAGTGCGGACGGTAAGAAGATGAGCAAATCTGGGAGAACGTCATAGATGCGAACACCGGAAGCGTCACAGAAAAGGAAGTTTCGTCATCGCTGAGGGAGCTCGACCGAGAGGATCTGGGCAACATCAGTTGCCCTGAAGTCAGTTGAGCAGGAACTATCGGATGCCGTACGCATCGCCGAGAAAGCTGCCGAGGGAAGCGCTCTTGCCGGAGGCTCTGATGAAGCAGGACGGCAAACTCAACTTCGTGGTCGTCATCGCCAGTGGTGATCGCTTGAAGGAGGTCATGCTCGAACCGCCCGGAGTCGGTAGAGCAAGGCAAATCTCCACTAACCGTGCAGCCAAGTCACACCACAAAATCTCACCAGGAATTTGACTCAGTCAACGTGAGCAAGACCAAGCCCGGAAATGATGAATAATTCGACCAATCAACGGAGATGGTCATGGCAGAGCAGAGCAGCATGCATTTATATCTGAATTGGACCAAGGAGCGGATCGACGAGATGGACGCTGCGTTGGCTTCTGCTCGAGGTCAAAGCCAGTCAAGCCAAGGGCGGGAGTCCAAGGATAAGGCGGATGAGATCATCGCAGATCTGAAGAAGCGCCGCGACGAGTTTCAGGCGCTGCTTCAAGACACAGGACGCCGGATCGGGCGAAGCTGCCTGGGCGCGTGCCAAGACGGAACTGGACAAGCAGTGGAACGGCTTGAAGCCCAGGTCGAGACCTATTTTCCGAAAGCGCCGGCAAGCAGATCGAGCAGCAGCAGGCCACGTTCAAAGGACACGCGCTGCCGCGCAAGCAAAGCCTGGAGCGAGGCGGCGGATAAGTCTCAAGTTAGCGGCGGGCAAAGTGGCTGCGGCCCGACGCGCCGATCTCGAGACCGCGCTTCAGCAGATGAAGTCCGATGCTTCCGAAGCCGAAGCACGCCTGCAAAAGCTCAACCAGGCGGGAAGCGAGTCATGGTCGGTCCTGAGCACTGGACCTACAAGTCGCGCAAGGCTTTCAGATCAGGCCAACCAGGCCGTGTGGGACGCACTGAGGGCTCTGGCTCGAAGAGCTGAGCTGTCGTTCTGTTCGGAGCAGCCACTTTAGAAGAGATGCGTGGCAACGGTTTCGCGCGAACTGAAATCGTTGCAGGACCACAAAGATCGAGGTCATCCGCCTCTCAGCGTCGCCCGCTATGACACCGGCGAGCGCGCTGGGGCCCCGGGCGCCAGGCGGAAATAGATTTGCCTGTTCCGTTGCGTACGAAACAGGCCCCGCGTCAAGCCTCACAATCAAGATGGTCTCAGTGTTCTGCGCATCCAGATCGGAGAACCTAAGGTCGATGGGCGATATCGGCGCCCGCAACGTTCCCGGTTGTCTTCAGTCTGCGTCATGCGAAGTGGATCGAGAGAGGCACGACGACCAGTTCGAGACACCCAGGCGTACCCCTATCGCGAGCGTGGATTACTTCGCGATAGCTACGAATAGCCAGGTGCACCGGCTGACAGCACTTAGCTGACGATGTCGTCGGCGAGGATGGTGCAACCGCCGATGTCTCCGGTCGGCGAATTACGTCATGGCGCATCGGTCCGAGCCTCGCGTGACCGTCACGCGAGGATCCCGGTCCTCCACCAACCGAGCCTACGATGTACTCAGCCAGTGCTTACCAATGCGGTGAGGTTATGGGCAGCTGAGATTGGAGACCCGCTTCATCCCATCGAGTACCAGATGACTGCGTCGCCTGCACCGAGAACAGCTTGGGCAGCGGAGATCGCGCCATTCAGATGAAACAGCCAAAGGGGCGATTAGACAGGAAGCGAATATCAATTGGCTGGGGCGGGAGGGATCGAACCTCCGAATGGCAGGATCAAAATCCGCTGCCTTACCGCTTGGCTACGCCCCAACAGGCTGAACCGGAACGCACGGGCGATGCCCCCTGCGCCGGTTTTGACAACAGCGCCGGTCTATAGGGGGTGTCAGGCCATTTCAACAGGCTGGAATCCCGAATTTCGTCCGAAATCAGCCCCGGAAGGCGTGAACTCTTTATATTAGGACCGCTTACGCAAGAAGCCCCGGCCGGTTTCACGCCCTGGCGCGGCCCAATACCGCCCATCGGAGTTGAGACAACCCCGGTTTCGTGGGAAGACGGCAGCGCCAATTCCGCCAAAAGCGAGATTATCGGTCATGACCTACCGCGCGCCGATCTCCGACATCCTGCTCGCGCTCAACCACGGCGCCGGCCTGCAGGCGGCCGTGAAGGCCGGCCATTACGGCGACTTCGACGGCGACATCACCGCGGCCGTGCTGGAGGAAGCCGGCAAATTCGCCGGCGACGTGCTGGCGCCGCTGAACAGAGTGGGCGACGAACACGGCATCAAGCTCGCGCGACGACAAGGTGACGACCGCGCCCGGCTGGCCCGATGCCTATCAGCGCTGGATCGCGCGGCCGGATGGAACGCGGTGTCGGGCCCGGAAGCGCTTCGGCGGCCAGGGCCTGCCGATGGCGATCAACGCCGCCTGCACCGAAATCTGGAGCGCGTCGAACATCGCCTTCGGCCTCTGCCCGCTGCTGACGCTCTCCGCCATCGAGGCGCTCGACGCCCATGGCAGCGATGAGCTGAAGAAGATCTATCTGGAAAAGCTCGTCTCCGGCGAATGGACCGGCACCATGCAGCTCACCGAGCCGCAGGCCGGCTCCGATGTCGGCGCGCTGCGCACCCGCGCCGAGCGCGCGCCTGACGGCAGCTATCGCATCAAGGGCACGAAGATCTTCATCACCTATGGCGACCACGACATGACCGATAACATCGTGCATTTCGTGCTGGCGCGCCTGCCCGATGCGCCCGCGGGCACCAAGGGCATTTCGCTGTTTCTGATTCCGAAATTCATGGTCAATGCCGACGGCTCGCTCGGCGCGCGCAACGACATCTATCCGTCCGGCGTCGAGCACAAGCTCGGCATGCACGCCTCCCCCACCTGCACCATGACCATGGGCGATCGACGGCGGCGCCATCGGTTACCTGATCGGCGAGGAAAATCGCGGCATGCTCTGCATGTTCACGATGATGAACCAGGCCCGCCTCGGCGTCGGCCTCGAAGGCGTCGGCATTGCCGACCGCGCCTATCAGCAGGCGCTGGCCTTTGCGCAGGAACGCAAGCAGGGCCGCGCCGTCGGCAAGAAGGGCGACGGGCTCGATCCGATCATCGTGCATCCCGACGTCAAGCGCATGCTGTTGCAGATGCGCAGCGATGACCGCCGGCCGCGCGCGATCGATCTGCTACGCCACCGCTGTCGCGCTCGACGTCTCCGTGCGCGCCAAGGACGCCAAGGTGCGGGCCGATGCCGCCGCGCGCGGCGCGCTGCTGACGCCGATTGCAAAGGCCTTCTCCACCGATATCGGCAACGAAGTGAGCTATCTCGGCGTGCAGGTTCACGGCGGCATGGGCTTCATCGAGGAGACCGGCGCCGCGCAGCATTACCGCGACGCGCGCATCACCACGATCTATGAGGGCACCAACGGCATCCAGTCGATCGACCTCGTGACGCGCAAACTCGCGGCGAACGGCGGCGCCTCGGTGTGGGCGCTGCTCGATGAACTCGGCGGCATCGTCAAGCAGGGTCGAGGCCTCGAACGATCCCGCCTTCGGCACCACAGGCGCAAAACTGCGCGACGCGCTCGGCTGCGCTGGAGCGCGCCAGCAAGTGACTGCTGGAGCGCGTGGCCTCCGCGCCGAACGACGCGCTGGCGGGCGCCACGCCTTATCTCCGTTTGTTTGGTTCAACGCTCTGGCGGCTGCACGTGGCCGGCGAAGCGCTGGCCGCCAAGAGCAATGGCGACGCCGGTGATCCGCAGCGCTACGTGACGGTGGCGCGATTCTTTGCCGAGAACATCACCGTGCAGGGCGGGATCGCTGGAGAAGACGGTCACCGACATGGCGCGGAAGCCGTGAACGGCGCGGACGCGGTGTTGCTGGGGTGACAGTCCGTAGGGTGGGTTAGCGACTTGTCCGCCGTAGCTCGCAGAGCGAAGGCGGAAGCGTAACCAACTACCGCGAGCCGACTCGACGAACCGTATGGCGGATTACGCGCACGCTAATCCGCAACACGAGCTTGCTCTGAATATGCGGCTCACGCATCCGTCGCAGAATGGCACTCAGCCAAGTTCCAGCTGCTGCGGCGCGTGGTATTGCAGCAACACCTGCAAAAAAATGGATGATCCCGTAGTCTTCGGCCGTTGCGCATTCATTTCGCAATCCGAAGAATAACCACTGTCGCGTGCTTGGCTATGTAATCAGGCTCATGCGGGAGCCTTAAGAAGTCGGATCATGGACCCATGGCGATTGGCGACGAAGGCGCAGCGCCAGATCAACGCTGTCGCGAGGCCATGGCTCTCGCGAGCTGTGTTCCTCGATCTGGCTCACAGGTTTTGGTTCAACTTCCACCCAGCACATTGGCGCTTCCGTCGAGAACGCCAGCACGAAGGTCAATCGTGGAACGCCACGAGCCAACCCTCATCGCAAGCACCGAGATCACGGCCATACCGCAGGCCACCGTCGTAGCAAACGCCGCTATCGGTGAGAGATTGCGATGCAGCAACGGCCGCGCCAGAAGCCACGCCACAGAAAGCCACCGACACGACGGCACGCCTGGAGGAGCCGAAACCTTTTGTCGTGGCCTCGCTGGCGGATTCGTCGCAGGTGTTTCCGCCCGAGTACCTGTCCGCCGAGCGCGCGACGGTGAGCACGTCTGGTCCGCGCCAGAAGGCCGCCGATACGACGGCAAGCCTGGATGAGCCTAAGCCTTATGTCGTGGCCGCGCTGACCGATCCGTCGCAGGTGTTTCCGCCCGAGGGCGTGACGGCAACGCGCACCTGATGCCGTGCCCGACAATGTCCAGCGAGCGGTGACCACCATCGAAATTAACGAGGAGTGCCTGGTCGCGGAGATCTGCATCGATCGGTACCTGTGGGCCCTCTATGAGCGGGCGCCCAAGGTCGATGCCATCAAGGTGCATGAACAGCGCAAAGTGACGATCAAGCGCAAGGGCAAAACGAAAACTGTCACCAGGACCTTCACCAGGCGTGTCGACGAGGACTTTACCTGGAAGGACCGAAGGGCCGCTGAAGAGCCGCCATGTCGGATGATGGACTATGTGATCGGCCATGGACGGAGTTCAAACATAGCTGTTCACACCCCTTCACGTTGCGCTGAGCAGGCCGGACTGCAGCCCGGCATCACGCAGCGCGTTCACGCGACACCGACCTATCGTCAGGGGATCGCAAGCGGCCTGGAAGGCGGCAACTCGACCGGTCCTACCATGGCGGCGGTACCGTGGCAGCTATGGCCACGGGCTTGCGTCAAGGACAACGCCGGGCACAGCCGCGCGTGGGATATCCACCGAGACTCGTGAGTGGATCGACGCAAACGGCAGGACTATGGGATCGGTCAGCCCTATCTCGACGAGGGGATCCGCCCACGTCGCGCACGACCGACGGCCAGGAATATGTCTCCACACGCAGGCGGGCTGGACGCAAGAGGCAGAGGCGACGATCAAGAAGACGTGGAGCGAAAAAGCGAAGAGTCGGCGCAGGATCGAAGGTCAAGAAGCGATGCCGGCAGGCGGACTGCGCGCGGAGACGATCGCAGCAAAGATCGTACAGCAGTACCGCCAAGGCCGCGAAAATCGCCAAGGAACGTGAAGCTCGGAGCGAGGACCATGTAGCCGGTTCAGGCATGCTCTTCCCGCGCATGGCGGAAGGCTGGTTTGACCACACCGCTGTACGCTCCTGTCAGGAGCGGATCGGATCGCACCAATTCTCTCGACCAGACCGACAGCAAGAGTCAGCCCGTGATTCTGACCGCATTAGCCGGCATGGCGTAAAGCTCACGCTTGGTGAGTTCCTGGTGGCAGTCCTTGGCGGCTAGAGGCTTGCGTGCGACAACTCGGCTTCGCAGCGACCACGCCTGGGCCACCGGCTGCGCAGCGCCGGCTGCCTGGCTTCCGCGTCGGCACCGCCACGATCCTGGGGTTGGCCGTCGGTGGCCTATGACCGCGCTTGCGGCTCATGCGCGCTCAGCCTTGGCGCTCACCGACGTGCGGCTGTAGCCAAGCCGACTTGCGGTCTGACCGGCACTGTGGCCACGCGGCCCGAGTTCTGAGCAGCGCTGCGTCTTTCGCATCCCAACTCATGGGAAATACTTATACGCCGAATGTTGGCTTTAGGCGAGTCGTTTGCTGATGGTGCGTTGGCCGATGATTGATCTGCGTCGTTAACGCAGCCATCACCGCGCGCTCATCTCGAGTCGCGGGCTCGCGAACCAGCCGCACCGCGACCGTCAGAGGCGATCGCTGCGGGATCGCAGCACAGCACCATCAACAATATCAGCCATCGCACCGCGACTTCGGGCGCAGCGCCGACCATCATCACCAGAAGATACTGGATCGGGCCTGCGGATGCCTCGATCGCGGGAACGTTCACCGGCCAGCGCGGGCGTTGCGCCTGCAGCTAGACCAGCGTTGCTGTCGCCGCCTGCCGCTGCGTATCCAGCCCATCCCGCGTCACACGCTGCTGGCGTTGCTATGTTGATGGCCCGCGTCACCCGGCCGACAGCCGTGTCGATTCGTCCAGCGCCGGTCGATTTGCGCAACGCGGCTGTTGAGATCGGCAACGGCAGCCGATTTGCGCCGTGACGCGGGCGTCGAGCGCCTCGAGGCGCTCGGTGACGCCAGAACGCGACGTGAGCCGCCACGCTGACATGCGCCTCGACCAGCTTGCCGAACGCACGCCGGCGGCGTTGATGGAGCGCAAGGCCGGCAACGAGGCCACCATGACCGCGCGCATTTTTCCAGTTGGTCCGGCGCCAATGCGCCGCCAGCCATCCGGCGATCACCAGCTTGCCGGCTTCCATCGTGGCGGCCAGCACCATGACCGCAACCGGCGCGCCGGGAATATCTCGGCCATGCCTGCGACTGAAAAATAGGCGAGCAACCGTCGCCAGCGCGGAGTGCTGCAACAAGGGCAGCAAGGCGCGGCTGGTGCGTGCGCGTTCCGGCGTGGCGGCAACGGACTCCGGCACGGTGGGTGCTGCGAATACCGTCAGCGCCTCAGGCGGCGCGTCAGGGCCTCCGGCTCGCCATCGGCCTCGGCGTCTTGGCCTCCGGCTGCCTTGGCCTCCTGTCGGCAAGCTTGGCCTGCTCCTGTCTTGGCCCCTGGTTGTCTTGGCTGCTTTGGCCTTGGTCCCCTTGGCGGCCCTGGATGCCGGAGAGGAGCGGCCGCGCTTCGTTGCCGGCAAGGGCGCCTCGCCAGATGATTCAACGCCGGTATCTTCCGCGGGTGTCGCTACCAATCTAGGGGGTGACGATTTGAGGCAGTTTGCCCAGGCGTCAAGCTGATGCCTGATGCGCACGGCATCGCTGTCGCCCTCGTTAAGTTCGGTCGCGGAGATCGCTTGCGTGGTTGCACGGCCTGTCATGTAGCACCCCAACGCAAGGCGGAAGCGCGGCGAAGAGATCGACGGCATATCTAGCTGCCGTCAACGGTCAAACACTGCAACAACCGTGCCCGACTCGTGATCGTTGACGTTTTCGACGCTCTCCGTCCCAAACTTCGACATCGAAACACCTTTTCGGATTACGTCGATCCGATTATATTCTCAAAAACTAATTTATATCAGGAAACGCGGCGTGGACGATAGGGTGGGTGGGAAGCCACGTCAGTCTCGGAGGACCACTTTATGGAACATGAGAGCAGACATCTGCCGGCGTTTGGTTGTGTGAGTCATCAAGCGTTTTGGGACAAATCAGTCCCAAGACAATCCAGGTGGCCTGAAGTGACCTCAACTTCAGTAATGGTTTGTGATGGTTGCCTCCTCCACCAACTCAGCACTGGCAGGAGATGAAACTCTTGAAACAGCAAACCTGCACCTCAGGACGATCAAATCGGGGTTTGTTATCTTTGCACCTCTCTATGAAGCGAAAAGTATGCGAACGCTGTATCAGCGTTCGCGGCGGGCGGCGATCCTGAACTGCGCGGCAACCGAACGGGCATGGCTCCGACTCGCTGGTCATGGTTTTACAACGCTACCAGATCGACCATGCTGCCCTACTCTCCAGCGCGGTTGACAGCAAAAATTCCTGCGCGTTCGCCCAGTGCATCGGCGTTCCGCGCGAAGAAACACGGTACGGTTCTGTTGTTGGCAGCCTTCGATGGGTGTGAGATCTCAAACTGTATCCTGGGCAGTATGGCAGAGCTCCTGGTGGCAGTGTGCAGAGCCTGATCGGCTGCCTATAGCTCACGTGGCTCCACATGCCTCATCCTCATCCAGGGTGCATGAGTGGCGGGAACATCTCATATGGGAGAAGGCGTATCCAAAATGCTGGAGTGAGGCAGTGGCGCCTCCTCCATGGCGGGCATACAAATGGAATCTGCCGCAGATTGGAATCGCGCCAGGAAGGGCGGGGGCAGGGGCCCGTATCGCGAATGGCGATTGCGAGCGGCTACAATTGCGATCTCGGAAGGCAGTTCCCGGGTTTGGAAGCCTGAGCGGTTAAGGCAGGCTTGAGCGCTGCTGATCGCAGCGCAACGGCCTACACAACGCTGTCACACCACACCCCGCACCATGCCTGCGGATATGCTCTCCGCCATGGGGTGTGGGGATTGGATCTGGCGGGCGCGACAGGGGTGGGAGCTCTGGTTCAGGAATTTCACCACCTTCACGGAGTTGGGCCAGCTCCTCATGAGGAGCAGGATCACCGGCGGTGCTTGCTGGCTCTCCACCTTGATCTGCAGCTGCCTCGCGTGCCATCATGCACAGGAGGCTGTAAACATACAGAGTACAGAACACTGGGGAGGGGAGATGGACCCGGCAACCCTGCGCACTCTCCTGGAAGGCGGTGTCTCCCCTGCCTCCATCACCTGGGAGGATGAAAGGAGGACGATCAGTCGGACCTATTCGGCAGGAGAAGACATCAGGTTTGGTTTGCCGGCCACCTCCAGGCGGGAGCGTAAAAGAAACGTGTTCAGCGTCGCGGAGCTAACGCGCGCTTAGCGGGACTCCGGATCATCAGGCGTTATGCGATTATTGCACCTTCAGCAACCGCGAGCGTCGGATTGGGGTATCATTACTCAATAAGGCGGCAAAGGATGGAAGGTAGGAACAAGAGCGGGCGGCAGCGGATACGATGCGTAGCTCGCATAGTTTCGGCAACCGGTATTAAAAACGCTGCACAATCATCAGCGCCATACCAATAACAGATGATTTTTGGACGCTACCCTTTATCGCCACGGTTAGCGTCAACTTCTGCGTACAACCGGCAATGGCAGCCGCGAAGGGTGGGTTCCCTTCAGTGCTGTGCCCAGGCTCTTCAGGGCATCATCATTTGCGCTGGGCATCGCCTCCCAGCTGGACATGGCGATGCCCGCGGAGTGGAGTTGCTCCTGGCTTGCGATCAAGGCGCGTGGGTGCGTCTGGCTCTGCGCCATCTGGATCTGATCGCCTTGATCTGGTCAGATGGGAAGCGAAGAAAGGGAAGACGATATCATGGTGAAATCTAGATGAAGATTTTCATTGTCGCGGACAATTGTTCTTGCCTCACCTTAGGCTGTTCGACCGTTTGCCTCAGGCAGCGAGATCCGCGCGCCATCGGTTTGGGATTGCTGCGGCGGCTCGACTGGAAGACCGGTTTAACGGCAGCCGACGACGTCGCTGGGGCGGACGCAGCGCCTGTCAGAAGTGTCGGATCGGAGGAGCCATCATCGCCGTATCAGCGGGGCGGGAAAAGCTGCGCACAACCAGGCGGCGTTGTTACCGGGATGAAGACCGACGAAAGCCACGGCGATCGCCAGTCGATGGAACTCGTTGCCGGCGGGGGCGAGACGTCTTCATGCTGGTCAGCGCGGGACCGAAGGACCGATTCCCGCCTCGCGCGCCCAGGTTCGAGCTGCTGGCATCATGGCTCGCGAGCCATGCCCCTTCTTCCAACAGACTGGGGGTGGACTCATATCAAATGTGGAAAAGCCTCCGGGCGGATGCAGGCGGAGCAAATAACGCAGGGTTTAGCGCAACCGAGGCGGCGGAACTATGTTCACGGCCCACGGGAGAACATACGGAAGGAGTTGCTGACCCCTTATGGGGCGAAGGATGTGGTATCGCCAAGTTCCTTACCCCCACCTAACATCGCTCTATAAACCGAAGAGACCCGCGCCCGCGCCACCGAAGAACTCCCAAGGAGCGTCAGAAGTTGGAGAGTGTGTCGCCAACAATCTTCATTTTTAGAAGAGCGACAGGACTCGTTTCCGATGAGCAACGAATGTGCTGAGCCCCTTCAAGGCCTAAACATCATAGGCCCCAGTGGCGGGGACGTCATCAGTCGGCGGGCGTTTCAGGTTCAAACAAATCGCCACTGCGCCGGACAAAGGCCGTCAGACAAAGCTCCCAGTCTAGCCAGTGCATGACGATTAATCGGGGTAGAAGGAAGGATGCTGCGGCATCGCGCAGGACGTTGGTTTCAGCGATCCGTCGAACGTGGACCAAATAAAGCCGATGCTGATTGATATCAACAGCTGGCGGAGAAGGATATCGGACGGCGCGGGGCGCACAGTTTCAGCTGGCGATACGGAGGTGATCGCTCGCATATCATGTTCGCTCGCGCTGAGACATCGATGTTGGCGATTTCGGAAGAACTGGCGAATCGCGAACAATTTCACGTTCAGAAATGAGACCAAGAACTTCGTCACCGCGCGGTGGCGCTCGGCGGCGTAACCAATCACGCGCCGCTCTTGACGCCATCCAGGGCGGTGACGCCGCGTCGGTTCCAGCACTTTCGGTATCGGACGCTTTCCACAGCGGACACGCTAACCTTTACCTCAATCACGAAAACCGTCGTTGTAGCGGTGAAAAACTGGCATTCGGATAGGAGCGTAGAAGTGGTTAATGCCTCCAGTGTCGTCCCAGACGAATATCGCTGCCATCGCGGTCGCGTGCGCGGGCGGACCTGGTGAGTTGAGCGATTCAGGGAGTTACAATGTCAGCTTTGGAAGCGGGCACAAAAAACTCGTTTCAGACGAAAGGTATATAGGCGGGCTGCCAGGCTTGGAAGGCAGTTTCAGCGTTCTGGCCAGCCATACGCCGATCTCATCCTGAAGCATAAGATCAGCGGATTCCTTTGGAGTGGGCTCTTTGGGTTGGAAAAGGAGACCTGTTCTGTTTCAGAGAACTTCCACCGTTCATGCCAGGACCTATAGCAGTTGTCTTTTAAACAGCAGGAAGAAGACTCGATCAAATACGAATAAACGAAAACGCCGAATTTCGATCGGGAAGATCGGAGGAGAAGGCTAAAAGCGGGCCGAAAGACTCGATCATTACAAAAAACCGATCCACACAAGAGCTTGACCCCGACACTACGGCCCCTGGCGTCCGCAGCGGAATCGGTTCGACAGACGGACCTCGTTACGGTCAGCCACGGGTAGCCCGCATCAGCGCAGCGACATGCGGGAATCGAAGAGAGCGGTTAAAGCCCCGGATGTCGCTCGCGCTCATCCGGAGCCACGGTTCTACAGCTTCGACAAATCCATTTCGGGATCGTAGAGTGTCTTGCCTTCGACGTCGCTTGGTGATGGCTTGCCCGCAGATCACTTCCAGCCGCGCTTCTGGTCGAGATGTCGAGTCGGCTGTCCGTAAAGCTGCCACCCGCGGTTCCAGAGCGTCGGTCACCGATGGCAGAATGCGGCGTCATCCTTGCCGGTGAGGATATCGGTAAACCTTCATGATGCCCTCGACTGGTTCACTCGGCTTCATTCCGTAGCCCGTAGGGTGGGCAAGCGCAGCGTGCCACCATGTCCAGCGATGACGTTGATCGATAATGGGCACGGCGCAAGTGCGCCCCGCCCGGCGGAAGGACCTCAGTGATATCGGATGCTGTTGATGAAGCAGCTGGTTGCCTTCTGTACAGGTCAGCACGGAGCTCCGCCTGATGGGGTTCCCAGGGATGGTTAGGAGCAGGACAGATGTGAAGGCTGTACTCCACAAAGAGGCGAGGCAATTGACAGAAACCTGGCCACAATCCATCGTCCCGGCAGGGACTATGGGAGAGGGCAGCGGCGGGGCATGTTTGCTCTCTCCTGTCCAGGCTGCTGCTGCTGGTAGAGTGGGCGGCTAGGAAGAGCGCTCCTGTGGAGGAGGCGCCTTTCACCTCCAGCCGCTGCTCAGCCACCAGCACGGAGGGGCAGTTGAGCAACCTTTGACCGGCTTGGTCAGCGCGACATTGGCGACATCGTAAAGAAGCGCCGTGCGCACTGGCGTCACCGATCTTGCTGATCCGAAGCCGGTGTAATCGGTCTCGCCAGTTGATGCTGAGCTGGGGTCGAATTGTTGAGAGGACGTCTACCTGCTGAGCGATTTGCCCGAACCGGACCGGATCGTCGATCCGCCAGCAGTTAGTGCCTGGATCTCCCGGGCCGACATACCGGGATTGACGTCAGCAAGCGGAACGTGCCTGCATGTCCGGATCCCTTTCCTCCCTGCGAGTCTGCCTTCTCGGAAGGCTGCGAACTCGGTCCCGCGGCTGGTGACGGCTCAGCTGGAAGGCGCCGCGTCGGGGCGGCGGTCACAGGTGAGGCCCGATCACAGTTCCTGGATGACTCCAGCGGGAGCGCTCTCCGATCATCAAGCCGGGGATGGGAAGGAGGAGGAAGGACTGTTCTCCACGTCATTGGGCTTCAGTTAACGCCCAACGCGCCGTCAGCAGTGATCAGGTCACTACGCACTCATTGATTTACAATGTACCAGCCGGAATGCCCGGGGCGTGGACGCGGTGCCGCGTGGGCATCGTTTGATCCGACTTGACCGGCATTGCCGCACGAACGCCTTCCGCGTGCCGCGTCTCCAACACCAGTTCCACGGCGGACGCTTCCCGCATCATTCGCAAACAGCCATTCGGCGACAGGCCAACCTCCAGCGATCCGCTCAGGCCGAAACCCAGCGAACCGAACCAGGTGATCAGGGCTTGCAGCTCAGCTATCTTACCTTGGCCTCGCGCGTAATCTTGCCATTGGCGTCAGAAGCCAACACCACCGTATCACGGCAGACTCCAATGTGCAGATCGAATTCACACCACAGGTGGCTGTGGGGCTGCTCATGGATGTGGGCGAGGCTCATCCCTCGACTCCAGGCGCGAGCCTCAGAAGAGCCCGCCACTGGGGCAAATTGCGGCATGGCTGCCACCTAACTAACCAGCCAGGGTGGCTGCCTGGGAGGCGGACCGGGCCAATTACCCCAATCCAGATCTATGTTTTATGTGCAATGAG
>ERZ1370068.7592-contig-6500_pt1 | contig 15962 bp, 15 predicted proteins | sample MGYA00561227_ERZ1370068 | MGnify/ENA primary metagenome ERZ1370068 (study PRJEB38410, sample SAMEA6850437) | metagenome | study: Metagenomic assessment of the ecological functions of the soil: analysis of the soil microbiota associated with the...
AAGTTACGTATTGCTACGACATCGAGCGCAGTTCCGCGAGACGCGCCTCTACCAGATCGCGCCGATATCCACGAATCTCGTGCTCTGCTACATCGCCGAGCACGTGCTACACCTGCCGAGGTCCTACTAGAGACGCACCGGCGGCATTTTCGAGGAGAGAGATGATGAGCAAAACTGTTGTCCGCGGCCTGCGGACTCGCCGCGATCCTTGCCTGGGCCACCGCGCCGGCGCAGGATTTCCCCACCCGCGCAGTGAAGATGCTGGTGCCGAACGCGCCCGGCAGCTCGATCGACACCATGAGCCGCATCGTCGCGCGCGAAGCTCGGCGACGCGCTCGGCCAGCCGGTGTTCGTCGAGAACCGCGACGGCGCCGGCGGCCTGATCGGCGTCGAGGCCGGCAAGAGCGCGAAGCCCGACGGCTACACGCTGATCTGCGCCTCGAACGGCTCGATGCTGATCGCGCCGCTCCTGAAGAAGAACGTCCGCCCTACGACGCGGTCGCAGGATTTCGAGCACGGTCGGCAGCTTCGCGGTGACGCCCAACGTGCTCGTCGTCAACCCGGAGCTTCCGGTGAAGAGCGTGAAGGAGCTGATCGAGTACGCCAGGGCGAACGCGCGACCATCAACATGGCCTCCGCAGGCGTGGGCTCGCAGAGCCATCTCTCCGGGGTGCTGCTCATGACGCATGGCGGACTTCGAGTCGCTGGTCGTGCCGCACAAGGGCGGCGGGCCCTCGGTGAACTCCGTGGTCGCGGGCCAGACGCACTGGACCTTCACGCCCGCGCCCGCGGTGATGTCCTTCGTGAAGAACGGGCAGGCTGCGCGCGCTCGGGCAGAGCCTGCCGCGGCGCTCGGCGACGCTCGGCGACATTCCGCCGGTGGCCGACACCGTCTCCGGCTACGACTTCAGCGGCTGGGCGGGCCTGGTCGCGCCCAAGGGCACGCCGCAGGCGGTCGTCGGCAAGCTGCACGCGGCGCTGGCGAAGACGCTCGCGATGGCCGAAGTGAAGGACGGGCTGGAGAAGCAGGGCGCGGAGATCTTCGAGGGCTCGCCCGAGGATTTCCGCAAGTTCCTCGTCGCAGGACCAGGCGAACACCGATCAAGGTCATCAAGGCGGCCAAGCTGCAGGCGGACTAGCGTTTCAGCGCCGCTGAATCAACGTCTGAGCACCGGGCCCATCAGGTAGTCCGGCAGCCAGGTCGCGATCTCGGGGAAGACGCACAGGAGCACGATCGCGAGGAACATGCACAGCACGTAGGGGATCGTCCCCCACATGACCGTGGTCACCGGGACGTCGGGCGCGATGGCGTTGACGATGTAGATGTTCAGGCCCACCGGCGGGTGGATCAGGCCCACTTCCATGTTGATCGTCATGATCACGCCGAACCACACCGGGTCGAAGCCCGCGGCGGTGATGATCGGCAGCAGGATCGGGCTGGTCATCAGGATGATCGCGGCGGGCGGGATGAAGAAGCCGCACACCAGCAGGAACAGGTTGATGAGCAGCATCAGCACCCATTTGTTGACGTGCATCGTCGGCGATCGCGGTGCGCGAGCGTCTGGGTGAGGTAGAGCGAAGTGAGCATGTAGCCGAACAGCACCGCCGCGGCGATGATCATCAGGATCATCACCGACTCGCGCGTGGTGTCGCGCAGGATCTCCCACCAGCTCTTCGCGTCCCACATCCGGTAGATGATCACGGCCATCACGACGCAAAGGGCGGCCCCCACGCCGGCGGCTTCCGACGGCGTGGCGACGCCCCCGTACAGCACGTACATCACGCCGATGATGATGAAGATGAAGGGCGCGATTTTCGGGATCGACTGGAACTTCTCCTTCCAGCTGTAGCGGAAATCGACGGCGTGCGAGCGGAATCCGCGCTTCCAGATGATGAACAGCGTCCACACCATGAACAGGCCCGTCAGCATCAGGCCCGGGCATGACGCCCGCGAGGAACAGCCGCCCGATCGAGGTCTCGGTCGCGATGCCGTAGAGGATGAAGGTGATCGAGGGCGGAATCAGGATGCCGAGCGTGCCGCCCGCGCAGATCGAGCCGGTGGCGACGTCGTCGGGATAGCCGCGCCGGCGCATCTCCGGAATGCCCATCTTGCCGATCGCCGCGCAGCACGCGGGCGAGGACCCGGTGAGCGCGGCGAAGATGGCGCAGGCGCCGAGGTTGGAGATCACGAGGCCGCCGGGCAGCCGGTAGAGCCAGCGGTCGAGCGCCTCGTACAGATCCTGCCCGCGGGCGAGGAGCCGATCGCCGCGCCCATCATCACGAACATCGGGATCGACACCAGCGTGAAGTCGTTCAGCCCCGCGTAGAAAGTCTCCGCGACCACGCGCAGCGCGTCGAAGCCCTGGAAGAAGACGAGGAAGGCGATCGACATCGCGCCCAGCCCGAACGCCACCGGAACGCCCGAGAGCAGCATCGCGAGCGTGGCGATGAGCACCAGCAGGCCCTGCGTGGTCGGGCTCATGCCTTGCGCTCCACGGTGATGCCGAAGGGCGCGCTCGCGCCCGGAGATCAGGCCGATCAGGTCGGCGACGGATTGCAGCGCGAGGAACCGTGAGGCCGATCGGCATCGACGCGTACGGGAATCCACAGACGCGCGCGCCACATCGTGTCGGAGACCCACTTGTTGTCCCAGGCCTGCTGCCAGAAGTGAAAGGTGAGCGCGGCGAACACGACGGAGAACGCGAGCGTCAGGACCGCCCGAGAAGACGCGCGAGCCACCAGCGCCCGCGCCGCGCCCGAGGTAGTGCGGCAGCACGTCGACGTTGACGTGGCCGCGCGTCATGCAGCACGTAGGGGCTGCCGATGAAGGTCGCGCCGATCAGGCAATACGTGGTGAAGTCGAGTCTGCCAGATGGTGTTCTGGTTGAGCACGTAGCGCACGAACACCATGTGGCAGACGACGAGGACGCCGGCCGCGATCAGGCCGGCGGCGACGAAGCCGCACAACTGCGAAATCGATCGTGATGACGCGGACGTAAGCTTGCATGGCCCTCCCGGCTTGAAGCGTCGTCGAAATCAGGGGCGGCCCGCGCCGCCCCTGTCTGCCTGCGCTGACTCTACTTGACGCTCAGCGCCTCGTCGATCAGCTTCTTGCCGTCGGGCACTTCCTTGGCGAACTCGTCGTAGGAGCTGCTGCGCGCGACCTTGAGCCACTGCTCGTATTCCGCCGGCGTCAGCGTGACCACCTCGACCTTGTGCTCGCGGAACGCCTTGACCATCTCGTCGTCCAGGCCCTTGGCTTCCTTGGCGAAATACTCCTGCGACTTCTTCCCGGCCTTGATCAGCGCGTCCTGCTGCGGCTTGGTGAGCCGCGCGAAGGTCTTCTTCGACATCAGCACCGGCTCGTACATGAACCACAGCGCGTTCTCGCCCGGCGCGGTGAGGCATTTCACCTGCTCGTAGATGCGGAACGAGACGAAGCTGCCCGAGCTGGTGTCGGTCGCGTCGGCGACGCCGGTCTGCAGCGCGTTGTAGACCTCGTTCGAGGGCACCGAGACGATCGAGCGCGCCGGCCGACTGCCACATCGCGGCGAAGGTCGGCCCGGCCGAGCGCACTTTCTGGCCCTTGATGTCGGCGGGCGTGCGGATGCAGGCCTTCTTCGAGGCGATCGCGCCGGCGAGCCAGGCGTCGGCGAGCACGACCACGCCCGCCTGGTCGATCTTCGCCTTGATGTCCTTCATGAACTGGGAATCGTTCATGCGCGACGCGCGGTCGTGGCTGCGCACCAGGCCCGGCATCAGCGTGGCGCCGAAGGCGCGCACCTTGCCGCTCGCGTAGTCGAGCGGGAACGAGGAGATGTCGAGCTGGCCGTTCACCAGCGCGTTCCACTGCTCGTTCGGCTTGAACAGCGACGCGCCCGGATAGACCTGCACCTCGAGGTCGACGCCCGCCGCCTTGGCGTCCCGCGCGATGATCTGCACCATCTCGTCGCGCACGTCGCCCCGCCCGCCGGGAAACTGGTGCGACGCGCGCAACACCGTCGGTGCCGCGAGCGCCTGGCCGGCGAACAGCGCGAGCGCCAGACTCACCGCGACTGCGCCGCTGCGATTCCACTGCGTTTGAAACTCCTCATGTCATCTCCTCCAGAATTATCGATATCCCTGCGGTCCCGGTATTCCGGGTACCGTCTATGTCTTGCTTCACTCGCCCTCATTCACCCCTGGACGAGCGGATCTCCGCCGTAACCCTCAGCTCGTTCTTGACCGCCATCGACGCCCGGCACGGACATCGCGACGCGCGCCGCGCTGCTCGACTCGTCGCGGGTCGCGACGATGCCGCGCATGCGCACCCTGGCGCCGTCGGAGTCGACCGCGAAGGTGAGACCCCGGGTCGGCCGGATCGGCGCGCAGCGCCGCCCTGACGCTCGCCTGCAGCGCGAGGTCGGCGAGCGCCTGGTGCGACTCGTCGGTCTCGACGGAACTCCGGCTGCTTCGCGAGCTGGATGATCTCCTCGGCGCACTGCTCGACGCTCATGCGCTCGGTGTTGAGCGACAGGTCGTAGCCTTCCGGGTCCTGCCAGTCGATGCCGAAGTGGCGCTTGGCGATCGCGCCCTGCGCCTCGTCGCTGTTGCGTATCTCGGCGGACGACGGCGTCGCGGTCGCTCGATGTCGAGCCTCGACATCATGCGCTTCACGCGCACGTCGAACGGCGCGCAAATGCGCACGCAGATCGCGTGCTTCACCGGCCGCAGCAGGTGCGCGGCGCCCCAGCCGCGCATCACCGCGCCCTTGCTCGCGACCTGGAGCATCTCGTCCGCCGTATAGATCGACAGGCTGGTCTTGTCGGCGGTGAGCCTCTCGAACAGGTTCGCCTTCCCGCCCAGCAGCCGGATGACGTGGCTCTTTCTCAGGCGCATCTTGTCGGCGAGATTGTTGATCATCTCGTGGTAGACCAGCGGCACCTTGAGCTCGGATTCGAGAATGCGGGCGACGTCCATTCCGAGCGACCCCATTTCGCGCGTCATCGCAATCAAAGGCATTTGACCCCCTTGAGTCCCAGGCAGAAGGAACAGTGTAGACGCTCCCCCGGGGCGCCGCAATTGACCTAGATCAGGTCCGGAAAGCGCAGATCCGCGCTGCTGATGGATAGGCTGTCATCCCGAGCGCAGCGAGGGATCTCCTCAGGCACCACGCGTACAGAGATTCCTCGGCCTGCGGCTCGGAATGACAGCCCGCTCGCGCGGGGCTGTCACTTCTTCTCGCCCTCCAGCAGCAGGCGGATGAGGGAGACGAGCTCTTCTTCCTTCTTCGCGAAATAGTGGTCGGTCCCGAACACCATGGTCTGGCTCGAGCCGCGCAGGCTCTTGATCGTTGCCGCGCGCTTGGGCGCCCTTGATCACGGCCTCGAAGTCGTTCTCGGCGTAGACGTCGTAGACACGGGAAACTTGATGCGCTTGAACGGGCCCGAGGTCTCCGCTCGAGATCGAGAGCGAGATCCAGCCCGCGAGCGGAACCTGCGGATGCGCGCTGATGTAGTGGTTCGCCATGCGCGAGCCCATGCTGTGCGAGAGCAGCCAGATCCTGTCGTAGCGCTTGCGGCGCAGATAGGTCATCGCGCCGGCGAAGCGCGCGTCGGCCTCCCAGAAGAGCACCGGATAGCGCGTCGGCGGCGCCTCGGCGGCGAGAATCGGCATCTGCACCGACAGCGTGGTGTAGCCGGCGTCGGCGAGCCGCGCGCGCAGCTCGCCGATCACGCCGTAGTCCGGATGCACGCCCAGGCCGTGCGCGAGGATGATCGCGCCCTTCGCGTTCTTTCGCCTCGGTGTAGATGCCGAGGAATTTCTCGGTGCGCGGCGCCTCGAGCCACACCGCTTCGCCGGTGACCAGCGTGGGAACGACTTGCTCGGCCCAGCGCTTCTCGCGCGCGTAGTCGGAGGGCTGCTGCTGCGCGATGGCCAATAGCGGCGCGCACAGCAACGCGCGCGCAGATCGTTTTCCATCGCAGTGATCGCATCGCCGCTATTGTAGCGTTCGCGTCGGCTAGAATAGCCCGTCGCCGCGCGGCGACACTTCTTCGAAAGGTGGGAATCCATGCCCGGTCCGCTGTCGCACGTCCGCGTCCTCGATCTCTCGCGCGTGCTCGCCGGCCCCTGGGCGGGCAGAACCTCGCCGATCTCGGCGCCGAGGTGATCAAGGTCGAGCGTCCGGGCGCGGGCGACGACTCGCGCGCCTTCGGCCCGCCCTGGGTGAAGGACAAGGACGGGCGCGACACGCACGGACTCGGCGTACTACACCTCGGCCAACCGCGGCAAGAAATCGATCACCGTCAACATCTCGAAGCCCGAGGGGCAGAAACTCGTGCGCGAGCTCGCGAAGATCTCCGACGTGCTCATCGAGAACTACAAGTTCGGCGATCTCGCGCGCTACGGCCTGGCTTACGAAGACCTGAAGAAGATCAACCCGCGCCTCATCTACTGCTCGGTCACGGGCTTCGGCCAGACCGGCCCGTACCGCGAGCGCCCCGGCTACGACTTCATGATCCAGGGCATGGGCGGCATGATGAGCGTCACCGGCGAGCCCGACGACGCGCCGGGCGGCGGGCCGCAGCGCGCCGGCGTTCCCGTCGCCGACATCATCACCGGCATGTACGCCTCGATCGCGATCTGCGCCGCGCTCGCGCACCGCGCAGAGACCGGATGGGCCAGCACCTCGATCTCGCGCTGCTCGACTCGCAGATCGCGCTGCTCGCCTACCAGAACACCAACTACTTCTCCACCGGCAAGCCGCCCAAGCGCATCGGCAACCTGCACCCGAACATCGTGCCCTACCAGCCGTTCAAGACGCGGGACGGCAGCGTGATCCTCGCCTGCGGCAACGACAACCTGTACCGCAAGTTCTGCGAGGTCGCGCGGCTGCACCGAGCTCGCGCGACGATCCGCGCTTCGCATCGAACGGCAAGCGGGTGGAGAACCGCGCCGAGCTCACGCGCCTGCCTGCAGGCGATCTTCGTGAAGACGCAGCACGCACGAGTGGGTCGACCTGCTCGAGGCCGCGGGCGTCGCCGAACGGCCCGATCAACGACGTCGCCCAGGTGTTCGAGGAGCCGCAGGTCAAGGCGCGCGGCGTGAAAATCGAGCTCGAGCACCCGGTCGCGGGCAAGCTGCCGCTGGTGGCGAGCCCGATGCGCTTCTCGGGCACGCCGCTCGAGCACCGACTCGCGCCGCCGGTGCTCGGCCAGCACACCGACGAGGTCCTGCGCGAGCGTGCTCGCGCTGAGCGACGGACGAGATCGCCAGGCTGCGCTCCGATGGCGTAATCTAGCGCATCGGAGAGCAACCATGGCGCACCGGCAACAAGCGCTCGGCGATCGTCACCGCCGCCGTCATGGTGGGCGGCTCGCTCGCCTGGATCGCCGGCATCTGGATCTCGGGCCTCGAAGGCTCGCGCGGCTTCTTCGGCCTGGGACCGCTGATCGCCGACGCCAACCTGATCCTCGAGATCTTCCTCGTCGCGGGAGTCAGCTACGGATTTCTGCTCGCGCGGCGCGGCAACATCGACGCGCACCAGGTCAACCAGACGACCTGGGTCGTCCTCAACCTGGGCCTTGATCGCGCTGGTCATGGCGGGCTCGATGCAGGACGTAAAGATCGCGAAGACCGCCGACCTCGCCGACTGGCGCATCGGCGTCACCTGGCTCCACGCCGCTGCCGGAACGCTCACCGCGCTCGCCGGCCTGTGGATCGTGCTGCAGATGAACGACGTGCTGCCGCGAGGCCTGCACGTCGCCGCCTGGAAGAACCTGATGCGCGCGACGCTCGCCGGCTACTGGCTGACCGGGCTGCTCGGCTTTCCACCTACTACTTCTGGTACATCGCATAGGACTCCGATGCGCATCGCTCGCACTCGCCCTGCGTTCTGCTCGCCGCGCCGCTCGCCGCGCAGGAGGGCGCCAAGCCGGAGATCAACCGGCCCTACGTGGTCAACACCGACGTCGCGCGCTGGAACAAGTGCGTTCGAGAACGAGCGGCAGCGAGGTCTACGTCAAGCGCGACCGAGATCGTCGCGGCGACCGGCGTCAAGCCGGGCATGGCGGTCGCCGACATCGGCGCGGGAACGGGCCTGTTCACCATGCTGTTCGCCGACGCCGTGAAGCCGGGCGGCAGCGTCGTCGCCGTCGACATCTCGCCCGCCTTCGTCGAGTACATCCGGCGAGACCGCGAAGAAGCGGCGCATGCGCAACGTCAGCGCCGTCGTCGGCAACGGCACCGACGTCGGGCTGCCCGACGCGTCGGTGGACCTCGCCTACCTGAGCGACGTCTACCACCACTTCGAGCACCCGGCGGAGACGCTCGCCTCGATCCGCAAGGCGCTCAAGCCCGGCGGCCGCATGGTGGTGATCGACTACGAGCGCATTCCCGGGTCAGACGCCGCAAGGCGCGCATCGACCACGCTGCGCGTCGGACAAGCAGACCGCGATCCGCGAGATCGAGGCCGCGGGCTTCAGGCTGCGTCGAGGAGAAGAAGCTGATGCGCGAGAACTACTTCCTCGTGTTCCAGCGGCCGTAGAGCGGCCTCACACGAAGGTGAGCAGCATCCGCGTCGCCATCACGTAGAACAGCAGCGCGAAGATCCGCTTCAGCCACACCGTCGGCAGCCGGTGCGCGGCGGCCGCGCCCACCGGCGCCATCAGCATGCTCGCCACCACGATCCCGGCCAGCGCCGGCAGGTAGACGAACCCGACGCTGTAGGGCGGCAGGCCGGTCTCGCGCAGGCCGGTGGCGACGAAGCCTGATCGTCCCCGAGAGCGCGATCGGAAAGCCGATCACCGCCGCGGTGCCGATCGCCTGCAGCATGGGCACGTTGCACCAGAGCATGAACGGCACGGTCATGAACGCTGCCGCCGATCGCCGCGAACGCCGAGACCGCGCTCACCACGAAGCCGAACGCGGACATCCCGGCGAAGCCCGGCGCCTCGCGCGAAGGCTTGGGCTTGCGGTCGAGGAGCATGATTGGTCGCGGCGATGTAGATCACCGCGGTGAACAGCGCCGCGAAGACGAGCGGCGGAATGAAGCTCGCGATCCACGAGCCGACCAGGCCGCCCGCGCAGGATGCCCGGGGTGATGTTCCTCGCGATGTCCCAGCGGATCGCGCCGCGCGCCGCGTGGCGCGCACGCTCGCCACCGAGGTGAAGAGGATGGTCGCCATCCCGGTGCCGACCGCGAGATGCAGGATATGCGACTTCGTGGCAGGCCCTGCGCCTCGAACAGCATCACCAGCAGCGGCACCATGATCGCGCCGCCGCCGATGCCGCAGCATCCCGGCGAAGAAGCCGACTGCCGCGCCGATTGCGGCGTAGCCCAGCCACCATTCCACGATCTAGTGCCTTCGCCAGGTAGTCGTGCACCGCGCGTCTTCTCGGCCGCGCTCATGTGCAGCCCGCACTTGGTGCGCCGCCACAGCACGTCCTCGGCCTCGCGCGCCCACTCGTTCTTCGACGAGGTAGTCGAGCTCGCGCTCGTACAGGCCGCCGCCGAAGTTGCGGCCGAGGTCGCGCTCGACCGCGCGTCGCCGATGATCTCCTCGGCGAGCGAGCCGTGCCGGCGCAGCACGCGCGCAGCCAGATCTTCGGCAGCCGCGGATGGCGCCTGCGGTAGTCGAGCAGCAGGCCCGCGGAAGGTGAGGCCGTCGCAGATTCGCCGCCCGGCAGGCGCCTCGGTGTGCGTCCACGCGGCCTTGCCGGGAAAGCGCCACGGCGAGCTTCGCCATCGCCTGCTCGGCGAGCTTGCGGTAAGTCGTGATCTTGCCGCCGAACACCGAGAGCAGCGGCGGATCGTCGGGCCAGGCGCCCTTGTCGAGCAGCAGGTGGTAGTCGCGCGTCACCGCCGACGGGTCGTCGCTGCCGTCGTCGTAGAGCGGGCGCACGCCCGAATAGCGTCCACACCACCGTCCCGGGCGTGATCGGCTTGTCCGCGTAGCGGCTCGCCGCCTCGCACAGGTACTCGATCTCCTTGCGCGAGATGCGTCGCGCGGAAATCGTCGCGCGTGACCGGGACGTCGGTGGTGCCGACGAGCGTGAACTGGCGCTCGTAGGAATCATGAAGATGACCCGCCGGTCGGGGTTCTGCAGGATGAAGGCATGGCGCTCCGCGTGGATGCGCGGCACGACGATGTGGCTGCCCTTCACCAGGCGCACGCTCGCCGGCGAGCTTGATGCTTGAGCACCTCGTCGAGCACCTGCCTCACCCAGGGCCCGGCGGCGTTGACGACCGCGGCCGCGCGCACGGTGCGGCTCTCTCCGGACTCCGGCGCGAGCTTCGCGACCCAGTGCCCGTTCTCGCGCTTCGCCGACGCGAGGCGCGTGCGCGGTGAGGATGGTCGCGCCGCAGCGCCGCGGCCGAGCGCGCGTTGAGCACGACCAGGCGCGCGTCGTCGACCCAGCAGTCGTAGTAGACGAAGCCGCGCTCGAACTCGGGCTTCAGGCCCGCGCCGTAGCCGTCGGGGTCGAGCCGGATGCCCTTCGACGCTCGGCAGCGAGCTCTTCGGTCCGAAGCCGGGCATGCCGTGGCCGAGGTGGTCGTAGAGGAACAGGCCGGCGCGGATCATCCACGCGGGCCGCAGGTGCGACTCGTGCGGCAGCACGAACTCGCAGCGGCCAGACGATGTGCGGGGCGATGCTGCAGCAGCGTCTCGCGCTCGGCGAGCGCCTCGCGCGACCAGGCGGAACTCGAAGTACTCGAGGTAGCGCAGGCCCGCCGTGGATCAGCTTGGTCGAGGCCGACGAGGTCGCCGAGGCGAGATCGCCCTGCTCGACCAGCAGCACCTTCAGGCCGCGCCCGGCGGCATCGCGCGCGATGCCCGCGCCGTTGATGCCGCCGCCGATGATCAGGAGATCGTAGTGCTCGGTGTCCACGTCGGCGGATTCTCCCTCACGCCGCTGCCCGATTCTACGCGAGTCGGAAGGTCGCGGTGACGGCAACGCCGCCGCCGGATGCGAGATTTTCCGCGCCCGGATCGCGCCGCCGTGGAATTCGGCGATGAGCCGCGCCACGTACAGCCCCAGGCCGAGGTGCGGCTCGCTCGACTTTCCGGCCGTGGCCCGCTCGGCGCGCGCGAGACCACATCGATTCGAAGAGCTTGCCGCGCATCGCGTCTGGGAGCGGCGCGCCCTGGTTCGCCACGCTCCAGCTCGCGCGATCCCGCCGGCGGCCGACGAGCGACACCCGCACCGGCTCGCCCCTCGCGCGAGAAATCCACCGCGTTGGCCACGAGCTTGTCAGAGAAGCTGCGCCGCGAGGTCGGGTGAGCCGCTCGCGACCGCGGTGCTCCAGCGGCAGGCGCGAGCTCGAAGGCGCTGGCCCGGGTACGCGAGCCGGTAGCTCCTCGACGCAGCCCGCGACGACGGCGGCGAGGTCGAAGGGCTCGCGCTCGACCGAGGCGAGCCCCTGCTCCAGGCGCGTCGCCTCGCTCATGCGCGTGAGTATGGTGCCGAGGCGCCGCAGGCCCTCCTCGGCGCGCTCGATGTAGACGCGGCCGTCCGCGGGCGCGATCCTCACGCGCATGAGCGGGCGACGCGGCTGGAGCAGGGGGCTGGCTTCGATCATTCATATGGGCTGGTGTATTCTTTCGCCGGCATCTTCATCGGCCTGCTGCCAGGAGTGCTCGCGGCTCTGCTCGACAGCTCGTTATTTTAACGCCCGTGTTTGCGGTGTCTTCATCGCCGGCGAACCGTATTGGTGACGGCCTTCCCGGGGAGCGGAGAGGCTCTTCATCGTGATCTGTGCGCACCAGCGGTGAACCAGGCGAGAATAGCGCAAACTTCTGGCTATTCTACGGCGGGCATCATATCGAGGAACAGCGATCTGCCGACTCGCTAGAGGGCGTGGAGTCCACCGGTAACCAGTGTGTCATCGGCGGCGCGGGAAACATCGCGTTGCAGCGTCACCAGCTTGTCGGCTGAGACGACTCTTCGCTCGTGCCTCGTCGACCAGCTCGTACGAGAATTTGCGCTCGGCTGACTCTGGTTCACCTGTGCCAGCTGCCAGCGGGCCGTGCGCCTCTGACTGGGCTGCCGCACCGTGGGTGATCACTGGAGTCTCTCCCGTCACCTGAATAGTCGACCGAGAGCCAAGCAGAACCAGGCACCTGGCGGCCTGAAGCAGTTCACTCGTCTCACCGGCTGCTGGGCACGCCTGGTAGCTGGCCGCTCGTGCGCTCGAGACCTCACTGCGCTTCGCTGGCAGGTCATACCTCGGAAGGAAAAGCTACACCGTACGACTCCTTCTCGGGCTCGGTGAACCAACCAGCTCAGACCAGCTGGCACGCAGGCAGCACGATGCCACGCATCAGGCTCTCTCCTGCCCAGTTGGACAGTGTGATCGTGATTCCAGGATCACACTGGCCCGTGTCACACGACATTTATCTGCAGCGGCTAGCATCAGTGACTCATTCGACTGCGCGCGGCCTGATCTCGACCTGGCCACACCCGCCTTCAGTGATTCGGCTTGTGAGTCACACCGCGAGAAACAACGGCTGTGCGGCTTCCGTGGTTACCACCAGGCTGACCTCGGGGCCTCTTATCGTTGCTCAGCACCCAGTCGCGATCATTCGTCGGCGATCGATCGACGACAGGCGGACCTCGGCAGCTCGGCGAGTAACGATAATCAGATTGAATGTGACCAGTGCGCGGGCTGCGAACCGCGGTCTGTAAACCTGGAATTGACGTTTACATCGACTCGCCGGGATGCTCAATCGGCGGCGGCATGTCCTGTGATGCTAGTATCGTCGCGTCGTATCTACTTCCTCGATGTGCGCAAATCCCTGAGACATCGCGAAGTACCCCAGGCATCGCCGGCGATGGCTCGTTCACCGCTCGTCTTCGTATTCACCGTGGTCATCTACGCCGCGGCATTCATGATCTGAAGCCGCGACTCTGTCCGCGTTCGTGGTGGCGCGGTGTCGCTCATCGGCGTGCCGTTCTACTGCCCGATATCGCTCTCGAGACGATAGTCATCGTCACCGACGCAGCGGGCATTTACGATGGCCGGATCGTGGTGCTGATGGCACCGGTGAACGACACCGCGCAAATTTGATGTGGCGCAGCTGGTCTTCGCCTTATCATTCAAATGTGCGGATGTCGGACCTGGCGGCGTCAACATCTTCAGAGGAAGTATTACTCCCGCATCGAGCAGCTACGGCTGAATCTCGCGGATCACCGATCGCCTGGCGAGCATGTTGCCGAGAATGCGCTCGTAGTCGACGACCACCGAAACCTTGCTAGCCGGAGATGAGTATTGGTAGTACGGAAGTAGACGTCAGCCGCCGCCGACGGCTGGCTGCGCATGCGCAGCAGTGTCACTGTCATGACAGCGGATGTGACCGCATTATTACCAATGCGACCATCGGTCCACGCCGATGGCGTGCGCCATGCACCAACCCGCCGCTACGCTGATCCCTGCGCTCGTTTCAAAGACTGTTCCAGCGCGCGACATCGATTATCTGACTTCTTTTTCCCTGCGCGGCCAGGGCGGGTGAGGCGAGTGCGAGCGGCGTGGCATTTGTACCAATGGCCTTGTCCAATGGCGTCGCGCATCAGGTTCTTCCAGGCGGCGACGATACCTCAGTAATCTGCAGGACGATCGCAGGCAACTGGGTCCTGACGTCTTCGATCTGCATCAGCCATGACGAAGATCAGCGACCCAGGTTGTGAGATAGTCTCCATTTGGTACGTCATTGCACCGCCGTGGCGATCAGGTTGGCGTCAGCTCCCAGCCAGCCGCAACTAGGCGTGATCCAATACCGCAGTGATAACCTTCCAGGAGCATGGCTGTCTCAGCCTCAGAGGTCAGCTCATGTTGGCCGAACACCAGCAGCCTTCAATCTCACGTCCCAGCAGCTTGCCAGCCTTCGGCTCATTCACTGCAGCCTGGGTGCCTCGGGCTGCCCACTCGTGCGTGTCTTCACGAGTCACCTGGGTGTGATGATCTCACTGCCGTCATCGGCAGCTCAGCGGCGTCCTCACAAGGCTGCGATAGTGTCGTGCCTAGGCAGTCCTTTATCTCCAGTGTGAGCAATGAGCCTGTTAATTACTGTTGTGCGCTGAACGCCAGTGGAAGTAGTTAGTGATTCTGAGCGAGCAGCGCGATCTGCAGTCGAGCTGGCAGCTAACTGCCCCTCCATCTTCGTCGCTGATCACGTCAGACCTTTACCTTCCATTGTCGGCATTTGCTCGCACCGAGGGCGAGAACGCCGACTCTGAGTCTGGAGTGCACGTCCAGTCTGGCCAACAAGCGTAGTGGCTATGGCGTCGCCAGCTCAGTTCTCCGTGGCACATCAGTCTTCAGCAATTCCTGGAGACTCGACAATGGCTGGTGCTCTTGGCCGACTCACACCTGGGTCTCACCGTCTACTCATGAGAACACTGGTGCCCGGGCGACATACAGTCGGCAGAGTGGCGAGTTGGCATGGCATTGGCTGCTGAATTTACTGCTTGGATGTGTGCCGGCATTGACCACAGCCGACGCGACACCCGGCCGATCTCGCGATGAAGCGATACGCGCGCGAGAAGCGCTCTGGGCCGGGTGGTCACCGGCGAAGCGGTGGCTCGAGGCGCCGCGCACCGAAAAATTCCTGGGCATCTACACCGAGGCGAAAGACGCGAAGGGCGCGATCATTCTCGCGCACGGCCTGTTTCGAAACCGTGCGCGCTCGCCAATACCACACCCGCTGTCATTGAATGCCATGCCGAGGCGCGGCTCAGCCTGCATATCGGTAGCGCTGGGCACCGACGCTTCCGGCGCGATAGTATCTGCGCCTGCAGCATGGAAGCTCGCGGCTCAGCTGCACTCAGTGCCCGGGCCTTCTCGATCTCGAGCCGTTCAAGCGCGTCAGGTTTCCCGTGATTCCGCCGAGAACACTCGAGGAGGCATGGCGCCACGTGTTCTGTCGCCATTCCTCTTCTGAAAGTCTCTATCCGCCTGCTGCTGGAGGGCGAGAGCCCATACTTGTATCATCCTGAGCGCAGCGAAGGATCTCCGGACACCGGCACGAATCCTAAGGATGTTAATTCTGCGAATTTGTCCCAGGCCGCAGGCCAATCCTAGCATGATTTGAATCGCTGCGCTCGGAGGCGCAGCTAATCGGGCGGTCACCACTCGATCTAGGTCAGTCTTGCCGCAGTCTGCGAAACCGAGGGTCGCTGCCGATGGCGATGGTCGAATGGATGATCGCCATTGATCCGAGATTGATGATCAACAATCTCGCCGACCGTCTGCAACGCGATCATACGGCGCGTGTCGCCTCGGACTGGCCTGATCGTCTACGGCGGACGGATATCCAGGTCGGAAACACTGGTTACCGCCGCGACATCTGCATATTTGCGCAAATTCGTAGCTAGCTGGCATTCGACCGTGACCTCACTGGCTGACTGGCTTTCTTTCTCGTGGAAAGACGACCTGGCACGACCCATCGGCTGGTCTCAACTTCGCAATATCAGGTGCACGCCAGGCTACTCACGCTTACTGTAACCTCGGCGCATACCCAGCTCCATCGTGTTCCACGACGAAGTATCAGCTATCATATTCAGACTCAGGCAGAATTAGACGGGCAATATGAAATGTTGAAGCGAATCTTCAGTCGTCGCCAGTCTGGCTCTCGCTAAGCCAATTTCACGCTGTCCCGCAATTCGGCGAGGCGTGCGCCGGGCTGGTAGCTCGATCTGTTCCCGCTCTACGCGGCGGCTCAGCTGCGAAGCGCAGTGCGTCGCGCCTGTTGTCCCAGTGGGCGAACGGGCGATGTGCCTGGCTTTCTATCGCAGGCATCAGGAGGCAGAAAATACCTCGCGATATCGATCCATCTCGGTGCTTTGCAACCGGCGTCGCCATTGCGACAATGGCTCGAACAAAGTCCCAACGATAATGCTATCGAGCAACTGCTATTTTAATGTGCGAAAGGCTCTGTTGCTGCGCGACCGGAACAAGCCTGGACGACGAGTATGTGTACGGC
>ERZ1370068.6321-contig-5310_pt1 | contig 15961 bp, 21 predicted proteins | sample MGYA00561227_ERZ1370068 | MGnify/ENA primary metagenome ERZ1370068 (study PRJEB38410, sample SAMEA6850437) | metagenome | study: Metagenomic assessment of the ecological functions of the soil: analysis of the soil microbiota associated with the...
GGGCGAGTTCGCCACGGCGCGCGACACGGGCCGGCTGCCCCAAATGAATGCGTCGTCCCCGCGAAAGCGGGGACCATAACCACCAAAGGTCATGGTCGCGCTCGACAGTCCGACAGACTGATGCCATCCATCGACGGTACGGGTATGGGTCCCGCTTTCGCGGGGACGACATTAGAGACTACGCGTCCACAAACTCATCCCGTCTGATACCCCTGCGCATACAGCAGCGCGGTGAGGTCGCCGTGATCGATCCGCGCGCGCCGCGGCGGCGCGACCGCGGGCTTGGCGTGGTAGGCGACGCCGAGGCCGGCGGCCTGGATCATGCCGAGATCGTTGGCGCCGTCGCCGACCACCAGCGTGTCGATGCTCGTCGAGATCGAAGGATCTCGCGCAGCTCGATCAGCGTCGCGAGCTTGGCGGCGCGGCCCAGGATCGGCTCCGTGACCTCGCCGGTCAGTTTGCCGTCCGCGGACCAGCAACTCATTGGCGCGGTTCTCCTGGAACCCGATCATCGCCGCGACCGCGTTGGTGAACAAGGTAAAGCCGCCCGAGATCAGGCAGGTATAGGCGCCGTGGGCGCGCATGGTCGCGACCAGCTCGCGGCCGCCCGGCGTCGGCGTGATGCGCGTTTGCAGCACTTCGTCGACCACGCCGACCGGCAGGCCCTTCAACAGCGCGACGCGCTCGCGCAGCGCCGGCTCGAATTCGATCTCGCCGCGCATCGCGCGTTCGGTGATCCGGCGACATGCGCCTTGAGGCCGGCGATAGTCGGCCAGTTCGTCGATGCATTCCTGGCCGATCATGGTGGAATCCATGTCGGCCAGAAAAGCTTCTTGCGCCGGAACGCCTGAGGCTGCACCACAATGTCGATCGGCAGATCGCCGCGCGCCTCGCGCAGGCGGTGTCTCGATCGCGCGGATGTCGTCGCTGCCGGTGAAGGGAATATCGACCGCCACTTCGTCGAACAGCCATTGCGCATGACCGGGCGAGGAAGAATCGGCGCGCGCGCCGTCGACCACGGTGCTAGTCGAGCGCGGGGTCGGCGGGATTGCAGATGAGCGTGGCGACGAGAGACATGCGAGGTGAATTCGCATCAGTGAGAGCAGCAAGGCCGTGCTTATCGCAGGGCCGACCGCCAGCGGCAAGTCGGCGCTGGCGCTCGAGCTTGCGCAAAGCAACCGGCGGCGTCATCATCAATGCCGATTCCATGCAGGTGTATCGCGATCTGCGCGTGCATCACGGCGCGGCCGACGCCGGCAGAAGAGGCACAGCGTTCCGCACCGGCTCTATGGCCATGTCGACGCCGCGGTGAATTTCTCCGCGCGGCAGCTGGGTGGCCGATGCTGCCAGCGTGCTTGGCGGAAGTGCGCGCGCAAAACCGCCTGCCGATTTTCGTCGGCGGCTCCGGCCTGTATTTCAAGGCGCTGACGCGCGGATTGTCGGCGGTGCCGCCGATTCCGCCGAGCGATACGCGAAGGCGTGCGGGCGCGGCTCGAGCGCGACGGCGTCGAGGCGCTGCATGCCGAGCTGGCGCAACGCGATCCGAGCACCGCCGAACGCCTGAAACCGCGCGACCGCACCCGCATCGCGCGCGCGCTCGAGGTGGTCGAGGCCACCGGGCGTTCGCTGACCGACTGGCATCGCGAGGGCTTGCCGCCGCTGTTGCCACCGCGAGCAGTTCAGCGCGCTGTTTCTCGCGCCCGATCGCGATCAGCTCTACGCGCGCATCGATGCGCGCTTCGATGCGATGCTGAAAGCCGGCGCGCTGGAGGAAGTCGCCGGCGCTGTCGGCGCGGCATCTCGATCCGCTGCTGCCGGCCATGAAGGCCCATGGCGTGCCGGCGCTGATCCGGCATCTCGGGGCGAGATTACGCTCGAGGAGGCGGCCGAGATCGGCCGCGCCGACACCCGCCACTATGCCAAGCGGCAATTCACCTGGTTCCGGCACCAACTGCCGGAATTTCGAGTGGGTGAAGCCGGAAGCGGCGGGGAACGGTGATGCATTCCGGGGCGCGAGTGACACGAGCGAGACCCCGATGCATCGGATTCTGGGTCTGGTCCTTCGAACGGCTGAAACTTCACGCTCGCCGAAATGCCCGGAACCCGGCTAAACTGCCATAACTGCGCCGAGCGGCGCCTTCCCTTGACTTCCGGGGTTTCGCCGCTATGGTTCGCGCAACCTTTGGGAAGTCCGAGCCGGCCATATGCGTAATATAATTACCAAACTGCTTATCGTCGTCGTACCCAGGCGCACCGCCGGGGATGGCTAAGGCCATCCAAATTCAGGCGGTGTGCATGGGGCCTCTTGGGCCCTTTTTATTTTCTCGAGATCCAACTGAAGAAAGCCGCGCAAACAGCAGCGCATCCGGAGCAAGCCATGAGCGACAAGAGCCACGATCCGAACCAGATGACCGGCGCAGCGATGGTCGTGCGCGCGCTGATCGATCATGGCGTCAAGCACATCTTCGGCTATCCCGGCGGCGCGGTGCTTCCGATCTATGACGAGATTTTCCAGCAGAGCGATGTCGAGCACATCCTGGTGCGGCACGAGCAGGGCGCCGGCCACGCCGCGGAGGGCTATGCACGCTCGACCGGCAAGCCGGGCGTGGTGCTGGTGACCTCCGGGCCGGGCGCCACCAACATGGTGACGCCGCTGACCGATGCGCTGATGGATCTCGATCCCGCTGGTGTGCATCACCGGGCAGGTGCCGACGCATCTGATCGGCAACGACGCATTCCAGGAATGCGACACCGTCGGCATCACCCGGCCCTGCACCAAGCACAACTGGCTGGTGCGCGACGTCAACGATCTCGCCAAAGTGCTGCACGAGGCGTTCTATGTCGCGAGCACCGGGCCGTCCCGGCCCCGTGGTGGTCGACGTCCGAAGGACGTGCAGTTCGCGGTCGGCACCTACCACCCGCCGCGCAAGTCCGACGTGCACGTGTCGTATACGCCGCGGGTCAAGGGCGATGCGGCGCAGATCCGCAAGGCCGTGGCGCTGCTCGGCCTCCGCCAAGCGCCCGGTGATCTACACCGGCGGCGGCGTCATCAATTCCGGACCGCGAAGCTTCAAAGCTGCTGCGCGAGCTGGTCGAAGCGACCGGCTTTCCGATCACCTCCACCCTGATGGGCCTCGGCGCCTATCCGGCGTCGGGCAAGAACTGGCTCGGCATGCTCGGCATGCACGGCACCTACGAGGCCAACATGGCGATGCATGATTGCGACGTCATGCTGTGCGTCGGCGCGCGCTTCGACGACCGCATCACCGGACGCATCGATGCGTTCTCGCCGGGCTCGAAGAAAATCCACATCGATATCGATCCGTCCTCGATCAACAAAGAACATCCGCGTCGATATTCCGATCATCGGCGACGCCGCCAATGTGCTCGGCGATCTCCTGCAGGTGTTCAGGGCGGAGGCGAAGAAGCCGGATATCCGCGCCGTGGTGGCAGGAGATCGCGAAATGGCGCGCGCGCAATTCGCTGTCCTACCAGAAGAACAGCGATGTCATCCTGCCGCAATTCGCGATCCAGCGGCTGTTCGAGGCCACCCGCGGGCGCGACGTCTACATCACCACCGAAGTCGGCCAGCACCAGATGTGGGCGGCGCAGTTCTTCGGCTTCGAGGAGCCGCACCGCTGGATGACGTCGGGCGGCTTGGGCACCATGGGCTATGGTCCTGCCGGCGGCGGTCGGCGGTCCAGGTCGCCCATCCCGACAGCCTGGTGATCGACATCGCCGGCGACGCCTCGGTGCAGATGACGATGCAGGAGATGTCGACGGCTGTTCAACATGAATTGCCGATCAAGATCTTCATCCTCAACAACCAGTATATGGGCATGGTGCGGCAGTGGCAGCAGCTCCTGCACGGCAACCGGCTGTCGCATTCCTATTCGGAGGCGCTGCCGGATTTCGTCAAGCTCGCGGAGGCCTATGGCTGCGTCGGCATCCAGGCCATAAAACCCGGCGATCTCGACGGCGCGATCAAGGAGATGATCAACGTCAAGCGGCCGGTGCTGTTCGATTGCCGGGTGGCGGCGCTGGAGAATTGCTTCCCGATGATCCCGTCCGGCAAGGCGCACAACGAAATGCTGCTGCCGGTGGAAGCCACCGACGAGGCCACCGCCACGGCCTTCGCCGGCGGCAAGGCGCTGGTGTGAAGGTGGAGCACATGTCTCGGCGCTGCTCATTTAACCTCGCCCCGCTTGCGTGGGAGAGGTCGACGGCGTAGCGTCGGGTGAGGGGGCGTCTCCCGCACTCAGATCTATCTGTACCCCCTCACCCCAACCCTCTCCCCGCAAGCGGGGAGAGGGAGCAAATTCTGTTGTCATCGTCCGGCTTGACCGGACGATCCAGTACGCGGCGGCGGATGTATTCCACCTCAGCCGCCTGCGATTACTGGATACCCGCTTTCGCGGGCATGACAGGCGTGCGGGCATGACAAAAAGAACCACGAGGGACGACAATGAACCAGCCCGCATCCGCCTACTTCATGGAAGAGCGCCACTGAGCCGGCCGAGTCGCACACGCTCTCGGTGCTCGTGCAGAACGAGCCGGGCGTGCTGGCGCGGGTGATCGGGCTGTTCTCCGGCCGCGGCTACAACATCGAAAGTCTCACCGTCTCCGAGACCGAGAACCAGAAGCACGTCTCCCGCATCACCATCGTCACCACGGGCACGCCGATGGTGATCGAGCAAATCAAACACCAGCTCGACCGCATGGTGCCGGTGTACCGCGTCGTCGACATGACGCTGACCGGCCGCTCGATCGAGCGCGAACTGGCGATGGTGAAACTGCGCGGCACCGGCGACCACCGCGTCGAGGCGTTGCGGCTGGCGGAAGCATTTCGCGCGCGGGTGATCGACGCCACCACCGAAAGCTTCGTGTTCGAGATCACCGGCAATTCCGCCAAGATCAACCAGTTCATCGATCTGATGCGCCCGCTCGGCCTGGTCGAGGTCTCGCGCACCGGCGTTGCCGCCATCGGCGCGCGGGCCCGAGGGGATGTAGGCCATGCTGGCGCGCGACTGGTATTACAACGAGCGGCGGCAGATCGGGCTGGATTCCGCCGTCGCCTCGATCTACGACCGCCATGACGACAGCGACATCCGCGCCCGCGCGGCGCTGACCATGCTGGGCGTGCAGCGCGGATGGCGGGTGGCCGATATCGGCTGCGGCAGCGGCGTGCTCGCCTGCGAGGCCGCGCTGATGGGCGCCGAGGTCGACGCCATCGACATTTCCCGGCCATGCTGGCGCTGGTGGAAATCCAGGCGCGCGACCGCAAGGTCGCGATCCGTACCCAGTCGGCGGGGCTGCTCAGCTTCACCTATCAGCCGGATACCTATGACCTGATCGTCAGCGAGTTCGCGCTGCATCATCTGCCGGATTTCTGGAAGGCGGTGGCGCTGTCGCGGATCTTTTGCGCGCTCAAGCCGGGCAGCAGCTTCTATTTGCGCGATATCGTGTTCGTCAGCACGCCTGACGGTCCGGAGCGCGATGTCGCGCAATGGGCGGATTTCAACATCAAGAACCACGGCTTTTCGCGCGACAGCGTCGTCACCCATATGCGCGACGAATATTCGACCTTCGGCTGGGTGATCGAGCGCCATGCTGACCGACGTCGGCTTCACCCTGGTATCGGCCGATTATCACGCGCCGCTGCACGGCACCTATCTGTTGCGCAAACCGAAACACGGCGAGCAGAGCTAGGCGCGATGAAGCCTTACGACGTCTGCCTCGCCGTCACTGGTGGCGGTGATCTGGGGCCTTGCCTTCGTGGCAAGCCGGATCGCGCTCGACGAATTTTCGCCGGCGCTGATGACGGCGCTGCGGTTTGCGATAGCAGCCGTGCCGTGCCTGTTCGTGCGCAAGCCGGCTGTCTCCTGGCCGCTCCTGATCGCGATCAGCGGCACGCTGTTTCTCGGACAGTTTCTGGCCCAGGCCTATGGCATCGCGCTTGGCGTGCCGGTCGGCCTGACCAGCGTCATCGTGCAGAGCCAGGCGCTGTTCACCATCGCGTTTGCGGCACTCGCGTTTCGCGAAATGCCGACGCCTCATGCAAACCTGCTCGGCATCGGCATCGCCACCACGGGCCTGCTGATGATCTGCGGCACCGTCGGTTTCGATTTCAGCGCCGGCGCGTTCGCCGTGCTGATGATCTCGCCGGTCAGCTTCGCGGTCGGCAATCTGCTTGCTGCGGCAGGCGAAAGAGGTGCCGATGTTCGATCTGTTCGCCTGGCTCTGCCTGGTGCCGCCGCTGCCGCTGCTGGCGCTGGCGCTTATCACCGACGGGCCGCAGGCGACGTGGAATTCGCTGATCCATATGTCGCTGACCGGTCTGGTCTGCATGCTGGCGCTCGGCGCGATCTCGACCAGCATCGCCTACTGGCTGTGGGGCCGGCTGCTGCGGGATTACCCCGCGGCGCAGGTGGTGCCGTTCGCGCTGTTGGTGCCGTTCGTCGGCGCCGCCGCGTCGACACTGGTTTTTGGCGAACGGTTCGGGCCGCTGCGGCTAAGCGGGATGGTCATCGTCGTCTGCGGCATCGCGGTCATGCTGCTGTCGAAGCGGCCGCAAGCCCTGCCGAAGATCGCCTGAGTGCAACATGTCGCAGCCGCTTTTCATCGCCTTTGTCGTGTTCGCCGTCGTGATGTTCTTCACGCCGGGTCCGAACAACGTCATGCTGCTGTCCTCGGGTCTCACCTTCGGTTTCCGCCGGACGCTGCCGCATGTCGCGGGCGTCACGTTCGGCTTTCGCCTTCATGATCGGGGCGGTGGGCCTCGGCTTCGGAACCATCTTCATCGCCTATCCGGTGCTGCAGACGATCCTCAAATATGCCGGCGTTGCGTATCTGATCTATCTCGCCGTGGCGATCGCGATGTCCGGGCCGGTCAAGTCAGACCAGGACAGCGCGCGTCGGCCCGATGACCTTCTGGGGCGCAGCTGTCTTCCAGTGGATCAACGTCAAGGGCTGGGTGATGGTGATCGGCACTATCACCGCCTATGCCGGCATTGCCAGCTTTCCCTGGAATATCACCATACAGGTCATGCTCAGCCTGTTGCTGGGAGCGGTGTCCTGCTCGACCTGGGCGCTGTTCGGCAGCGCGCTGCGGCCGGTCCTGACCTCGCGCCTCGGCCGTGCGGGCCTTCAACATCGTCATGGCGATGCTGCTGCTGGCCTCGCTCTATCCGGTCTTCATGGACGCATGATGCGGCACTGCGCCATGCAGAAACGGGTTTCCCTGAGGTCAAAAATGCTTTTAGACAACCCCGGAAATCGCCATCCAAACCAGCCGAGACTTCAGAGAACACATGACGATGCGGGCACTCCGCCCCGCCAGCCGAGAGGAACGACCATGCGTGTTTATTACGATCGCGACGCCGACCTGAACCTGATCAAGGGCAAGAAGGTCTGCATCGTCGGCTATGGCAGCCAGGGCCATGCCCATGCGCTGAACCTGAAGGATTCCGGCGTCAAGGACGTCGCCATCGCGCTGCGCAAGGGCTCGGCCGTCCGCCAAGAAGGCGGAGACCGCCGGCTTCAAGGTGATGGAAGTCGCCGAGGCCGCGAAGTGGGCCGACGTGATGATGATGCTGACCCCCGACGAATTGCAGGGCGACATCTACCGCGATCATCTGCACGCCAACATGAAGAACGGCGCGGCGCTGCTGTTCGCGCACGGCCTCAACGTGCATTTCAACCTGCTCGAGCCGCGCGCCGATCTCGACGTGCTGATGATCGCGCCGAAGGGCCCCGGCCATACCGTGCGCTCGGAATATCAGCGCGGCGGCGGCGTGCCCTGCCTGATCGCGATCGCACAAGGATGCCTCAGGCAACGCCCATGACCTCGGCCTGAGCTATGCCTCCGCGATCGGCGGCGGCCGCGCCGGCATCATCGAGACCATCGTTCAGGGAAGAATGCGAGACCGACCTGTTCGGCGAGCAGGTGGTGCTGTGCGGCGGCCTGGTCGAACTGATCAAGGGCGGCTTCGAGACGCTGGTGGAAGCCGGCTACGCGCCGGAGATGGCGTATTTCGAATGCCTGCACGAGGTGAAGCTGATCGTCGACCTGATCTATGAAGGCGGCATCGCCAACATGAACTACTCGATCTCCAACACCGCCGAATACGGCGAATACGTCACCGGCCCGCGCATCGTCACCGCCGAGACCAAGGCCGAGATGAAGCGCGTGCTCGACGACATCCAGTCCGGCAAGTTCGCGCGCGACTGGATGCTGGAGAACAAGGTCAACCAGACCTCGTTCAAGGCGACCCGCGCCAAGCTCGCCGCAGCACCCGATCGAGGAGGTCGGCGTCAAGCTCCGCGACATGATGCCGTGGATCAAGAAGGGCGCGCTGGTGGACAAGACCAGGAATTGATTTTGCTTAACCTCTCCTCACCGTCGAACACCGTCCCGGCGCCGTACAGCTCGTAGCGCGGATGCGCGAAGGTGGCGATGACGCCGTCCCAGTCGCCCTCGCATTCGAGCCGCATATGGTCGCGCACGGTCTGGATGCGGGCGGCGGTTAACGGGTCCATGGATATTCTCTTCTGCTGCCGCTGCGGGGCCATCCCGCCTTTGCCGGGGGTCCAAGTCGGGAACCGATGGCTTGTTTGCCAGTTCCATATGGGCTGGTCGACCCGGGCGTTCAGGCATTCGGAGCCAAGATTGTCTTCCGCCGATGATCCTCTATTCTGCCAAGGCCGATCCTGTTGCGGGCGCGGCTAGCAAGGATGCGCGGGTTACGGCTGACCAGATGCGCGCGATTTTTACGCAATCTCGCACGACAGGCGCTGATTTTTGCGCGGAGCGCCGGAGGGCAGGCGCAAATCTGGTGGCGAGCTCTGCGAGCGGCGATCGAGAAAGCCGGGGCTTCCCTCGCAGAGCAATGGCCCGGCCTAAGAGCGCGCGTGCGGTCATCGATCAAGAATGCTCGCTGGCCAAATCTCGGCCCAAAACCGTTGGACGGCCAGCAACCTCGCGTCATGCCGAAGCCGTGGCGCAATCCGCGCGTCATGAAGTTCCGGGCGAAAACTCTGGCGGTTTTCATCTGCGCTGGTGTTGATGCTGCTTTTTGGATTTGCGCTCTACAGCATCGCAACCTTGCCGATTGGCGGCGGCCTTCAGGCTGAAGCCACCCAAAGTGCGCTGACGTTCGAAGGTGCCCAAGGCGACGTCTTTCGCCACCCGCGGCGTGTTCAATGGAGACAAGCTTGACGGCTGCGGATCTGGCGCCGCATCTGGCCCAGGCGATTATCGCCATCGAGGATCGAAGGTTCTATCAGCACAGCGGTGTCGATCCTGGGAATATTGCGGGCCGGCTGGCGCAATACACAGGCCGGCAGCACCCGCGAGGGCGGAAGCACCATCACCCAGCAGCTGCGCGCGGCTGATGTTTCTCACCTCCGGAGCGCGACCTGTCGCGCCGAAAGGTCCAGGAAGCGATTCTGGCGGTGTGGCTGGAAAGCCAGCTCAAGAAGGAAGACATCCTGCTGCGCTATCTCAACACGGCTTATTTCGGAGCCGGCGCCTACGGCGCTAGACGCCGCCGCCAGAAGATATTTCGGCAAGAAGGCCCGCGAGCTCGGTCTCGGCGAGGCCGCGATGCTGCGCCGGTCTGGTGCGCGCGCCGTCGCAGCCTCGCGCCAACCCGCAATTTCGGCGGCGCTAGGGAGCGGCAGGAACTCGTGCTGCAGGCCATGGTGGAAACCAAGGCCATCACCGCCGCAGAGTTTGAAGCGTGCACGCAAGCAATCCGTGCAGTTGCGAACGCCGCCAGAAACGCCGCCCGGCACCAACTACTTTGTCGATATGGTTGCCGGCGATGTCCGGCGGCTGCTCGGCTCGTCATCGGGCGATCTGACGCTGCGCACCACGTTGAACCTGAGCTGCAGCGGCTCGCCGAGGGGGTCATTGCGCGCCGGTTGGAGGCGGAGGGTGCAAAGAAGAATGTCTCCGCAAGCTTCTCTCGTCGCGCTCGGCAAGGACGGCGCCATCCTGGCGATGGTTGGCGGTCGGGATTACGAAGCCAGTCAATTCAATCGCGCCACGCAAGCCAAGCGGCAGGCGGGATCGCTGTTCAAGCTCTTCGTTTACCTGACCGCGCTGCAGCGGGGCTACACGCCGCAGTCCGTCGTGGTCGATCGGCCAACCCAGATCGGAGAATGGGAGCCGCAAAACTACAGCGGAGGCTTTCGCGGCATGATGACGCTGCGGAACGCGTTCGTGCATTCCATCAATACAATCGCCGCCGCAATTGGGCGACGAAGTCGGCATCCCCGCCGTCATCGAGACCGCCAAGCGCATGGGCGTGCAGTCGACGCTGCCGGCGGTGCCAAGCCTGGCGCTGGGCTCGGCCGAGGTTACGTTGCTGGAGATGACACGGGCTTTCGGCGCTGTCGCCGCGGGTTCTCAGATCGAACCCTTATTCGGTTCGCTCCATTGCCGGCAGTTCTCAACAGGCGCTTTACACCAAAACCGGCGGGGAGGCGAGTTCACGAGTCAGCTTGGCCGCCAGCCGCACGATGATGCTCGATTTGCTGCAGGGGTGGTGAATGAGGGGACCGGGAAGGCGGCGCGTCTTCCAAACATCCCGGTTGCTGGAAAGACCGGCAACCACCCAGGAATATCGCGATGCCTGGTTCATCGGGTTTACGCCGGACATTGTTGTCGGGGTATGGGTGGGAAATGACGACAACACCCTGACCAACCGGGTAGTCGGCGGTGATCTCCCTGCCAGACATCTGGCGCGATTTTGTCGGCCGCGCTCTGCCCATTATTTCCAAGGCGTCGCCACAGCTTGCACAGGCGAAACCCTGACAGTCCCTAACACGGTAATGCGCCAGCGCTCGCCGTTCCCGGCACCGGCGTTCCGGTTGCGGGTCGGCCCGGACCCAGGCGCAAGAGGCGCGGCGGAGGTGCTTGATACCGCGACACTGGCGATCCGCGGCAGGAGAATCCAGCTGGAGGGAATTGTCGGCGACGTCGATCGTCGCGTGGTCCGGCCACTCTGCGCGGTTTCTCTGGCGACGAGAGGTGGTTTGCGCGCCAAGCGGGGGCCGGAGCGCCTATCGCTGCAGTGTCGATGGACAGGATTTGTCTGAGGTGATCTTGAGCAACGGCGGCGCGCGTGCAACGCCGGATGCGCCGGCGGAATTGCTTGCGGCCGAGGAAGAAGCCAGATCGGCCCGGCTCGAATCTGGCGGCACATGTAAGGTTCGGCCCGGCCCGCCGCAAATTTTTGGGCTTAACCGGTTTTGAGCGCATCCGCCACGCGCGCCGCGCGGCGCTCGACCGCGAACACCTCGACCGCCGCGGCGCGCCCGCGCAACGGCGTCGGCCCCAGCGCTTCAACGACAAGATCGCTGCCGGGGACTCACCCGCGGTGAGCAGATCGCCAGAAATCAGCAGCGCGCGACCGGCCTGCTTGCAACACTCCTGCAGCCGTGCAGTGACATTCATCGTGTCACCGAAATAGGCGATCTGTGGCCGCGAGTCCCGCACTCGCTGATCACCACCGGGCCCGCATGCGCTCCGGCGCGAAAATTCGGCACCAGCGCCGAACTCCCGCCGGTATGAATCCGCCTTCTCCGCAATCCTGTCCTGGATGGCAAACGCAATCGAGGCAGCGTCGTTCCGACCCCCTGGCGGCGAGCCGCCGCGTGACGATGACCTCGTCCCCGACACAGGCGTGCACCTCGCCGCCATGGGCGAGGATCGCTCCGTCGATGTCGTAGAAGAACCGCGTCAGAAGCTGATGCATGCGCAACTCGCCCATCGATCCTGCCAGCGACGTCGAGCCGACGAGATCGAGGAACAAGAGCACACGTTGCTTCCTTGCGCGTTGGCCTTCGATACCGTCCGAGAGTGAAAGGTTGGTGAAGGATGCGGCCGCCGACGAGACGTGTCAGTTCCAGAGATCAGCGCCGATCACGACGGACAAGACAAGGGCGACGCCGGCGATCCGGGGAAAGTGACGGACAAGCCATGCGCCCTCGATCCGATGGCCATAGAGCACTGGGCTCCAAAATCACCGCCGCCACCGTCGCAGCGCGACGATCGCCATGACCACAGACTGCACGACGATCTCGACGACCAGGGGACCATCCGTCGTCGCCCATTCGCTGCTGCAGCGGGCTCGAAGTAAGAGTTGAACCGCCCAGCAGGACAGCGTCACCCCCATGCCGTCGAGGCTGCTGCGCAGGTAATTCGCCAGCGTGGCTTCGCTCGGATCGTCGACAAAGTAGCGATAAGCGCCTCCCGCAACTGCGCCGAACACGGCGAGAACGATCCGGGTGTCAAAGCTCGCCGCATCTCTTCCCACATGATCTAGCGAAGCAGGCCAGAGCAGACCATTATACGCGCGTCGTCGCTGCGCCGCACAGCAAACATTTCACGCGACCAATAGTGTTTCGAGCAGCGGCTGCTTCCGGCAAAGGCGCGCACCTCGCTATCGTCCGCGCCGCCAAAAAGAAAATTCGAGGGAACCGTCGGACAAAAAGCCAGGAGGCAACATGAAGCGCTGCGCCAGGGATTTCATCAGGACGCTGGGACTTTCGCTTGGACTTTCCGGGCTCATCATGGCCGCGGCTTCCGCGTCGGCTGTCGCGCAGAAAAATACGATCCCGGCGTAACCGACACCGGAAATCAAGATCGGCAACATCATGCCGTACAGCGGGCCGGCATCGGCCTATGGCATCATCGGCAAGACGATGAGCGCCTATATGCAGGATGATCAACGACAATGGCGGCGTCAACGGCCGCAAGATCAACTTCATCTCCTACGACGATGCCTACAGCCCGCCGAAGACGGTGGAGCAGGCGCGCAAGCTGGTCGAGAGCGACGAGGTGTTCCTGATCTTCGCGCCGCTCGGCACCGCGCAGCAACGCGGCGATCCAGAAATACATGAACACCATGAAGGTGCCGCAGCTGTTCGTCGCCACCGGCGCCTCGCGCTGGGGCGATCCCGAGCACTTCCCGTGGACCATCGGCTGGCAGCCGAACTACCGGGCCGAGGCGCGCATCTATGCGACCTACATCCTGCAGCATCATCCGAACGCCAAGATCGGCGTTGCTCTACCAGAACGACGATTTCGGCAAGGACTACGTGCTCGGCCTGAAGGACGTGCTGCGCGACAAATACGGCAAGATGGTCGTCAGCGAGATTTCCTACGAGACCAGCATGCCGACGGTGGATTCCCAGGTGGTGGCGATCAAGACCTCGAACCCGGACATCTTCGTCAACATCGGCACGCCGAAATTCGCAGCGCAGGCGATCAAGAAGGTCGCCGAACTCGACTGGCATCCGATCCACATCATGACCAACGTGTCGGCCTCGGTCGGCGCGGTGCTGAAGCCCGCCGGTCTCGACAACTCCAAGGGCATCCTCAGCGCCGGCTATCAGATGGACGTCACCGATCCGCAATGGGACAGCCATCCCGGCATGCAGAAATTCCGCGCCTTCATGGCGAAATATTATCCGGAAGCCGACAAGTCCGAGAGCGGGCCGCTGACGGGCTACAACTTCTCGACCGCGCTGGTCGAGGTGCTGAAGCGCTGCGGCGACAATCTCACCCGCGAGAACGTCATGAAGGTGGTCGCCAACATGGATTTCGAGATCAACACCTACATCCCGGGAATCCGCATCAAGACCTCGCCGACGGATTTCTATCCGATCGAGCAGGTGCAGATGATGCGATTCACCGGCGAGAACTGGCAGTTGTTCGGCCCGATCATCGACGGCCACGCGGAGTAGGAAAACTCTTTCCTCTCTCGACTGTAGAGGGTGCGGAGTCACAGTCCCGTCGCCCCAACGACGCGGGAGGGTCCGAGAGGCTGGCGTCCGCCAGCCTCCTTGAAAAATGCTCGGCTTGCGATGTGGAAACACAAGCCGAGCCGAGGTTCAAATACCTCGAATGAAGTGCATGAACATACCTCGACGATAGAAGATTGCATAGGTTGGTAGACTTGGCTTGCTGTCAATGCTCCTGCCGTCAGTGCGTACGATCGGTTCAAGCTTTTTTCGCCGCGCCGCGGCGACTGAGCGCAAGACTGTATCCGTCTTCGAAAGTCTGTCGTGCGCCGCCGTCGCCGAGGCAGCGATCATCGGCGGCGCTTCCCCAGTCACGACGGGATAAATGCAAAATTGGGTTGTCACCCCACGCGTTGCGGGCCGCGTCGAAGAGTCGCATCGCCGCAAACATTCTTGCTGGGGCCTGTCTCAAGTGGCCAAATGACTGCGGCGGCCAAATGGATGGCGGGAGGAAGTTTCTGGCGGTTTTGTCGTAGCGGGTGGCGATGGCGCGGTATTGCTTGAGCTTGCAGAAGAAATTCTCGATGAGGTGGCGTGCCTTGTAGGCGTCTTTGTCGAAATCGCGTTGAACCTTGCGGTTGCTCTTGGGCGGGATCACGAACGTCTTTCCCCGTGCAAGCAACGGCTCGATCACCCGCTCGTCGGCATCGAAGGCCTTGTCTGCCAGCAAGGTCTCGGCCGCCATATCCGGCAGCAGCGCGTCGGCGCCTTCCAGATCATGGGCTTGGCCCGGCGTCAGGATGAAGTCCAGCGGATTGCCCAACGCATCGACAAGCGCATGAATTTTGGTGCTCAGCCCGCCTTTGCTGCGCCCCGATCGCCTGGTCTTCGCCGTCTTTTTTGTGCGCCGGCACTGTGCTGATGCGCCCGCACGATCGTGCTGTCGATCATGGCGTACTCATTGTCCGCATCGCTCGCCAGCATCTCAAACAGCTTCTTCCACACGCCGCTCTTGGCCCAGCGCGAGAAGCGCGTATGGATCTTGATCGGGTCGCCAAAGCGTTCGGGCAAGTCCCGCCAAGGGATGCCGGCCCGATAACGGTAGATCACCGCTTCTACAAACAGCCGATTGTCCTTGGCCGTTACCCCGACATGCCCTTCACGTCCGGGCAAAATATCCTTGATCCTGTCCCATTGATCGTCCCGAAGGGCGTAGCGGCGCATCTGTCAGCTCCAGATCGGCTGACATCCCATGGAGTCCACGCCGCTATTCGCTTGGAGATCGTCTGGTTGAGGGACAGGCCCTAAACCTCCGCGCGAGCCTTTGTCTTTGCCAACAAAACGAAGAGGGCCATCACCAAGGATCGACCTCAAAACGGGGGAAAGCCATGGCAGAGACCAACCAAGGACAAAGCCACCACGCGCCGCCGCTTCCTGAAAGTGGCTGCAGCGAGCGCCGCCGCGACAGTCGCCGCGCCAACGGTCGTCAGTGCGCAGGGCCCGATCAGCATGCGCTGGCAGAGCACCTGGCCATCGAAGGACATCTTCCACGAATACGCGCTCGACTTCGCCAAGAAGGTCAACGACATGACCGGCGGCGACCTCAGATCGAGGTGCTGCCCGCAGGCGCCGTGGTGCCGGCGTTCGGCCTGCTCGACGCGGTATCGAAGGGCGTGCTCGACGGCGGCCATGGCGTGCTCGGTCTACCACTACGGCAAGCAGACGGCGCTCGCGCTGTGGGGCTCGGGACCGGGCTATCGGGATGGACGCGAACATGCTGCTCGTCGCTGGCACAGTGCGGCGGCGGCAAGGAAGCTGCTCACCAAGCTCTACGCATCGATCGGCGCCAACGTCGTGTCGTTTCCCTACGGACCGATGCCGACGCAGCCGCTCGGCTGGTTCAAGAACCGATCACCAAGGTCGAGGACTTCAAGGGCCTCAAGTATCGGACGGTCGAGCATCTCGATCGACGTGTTCACGGCCATGGGGGCCGCGGTGAACGCGCTGCCCGGCGGCAGAAATCGTCCCGGCGATGGACCGCGGCCTGCTCGATGCCGCCGAGTTCAACAACGCCTGCGTCCGATCGGACGCTGGCTTCCCGACGTGTCGAGGTCATGCATGCTGCAGAGCTACCACCAGAACGCCGAGCAGTTCGAGATCACCGCTTCCAGCTCAGGCGAAGTACGACGGCGCTGCCCAGCAATACGTA
>ERZ1370068.1381-contig-11271_pt1 | contig 15949 bp, 15 predicted proteins | sample MGYA00561227_ERZ1370068 | MGnify/ENA primary metagenome ERZ1370068 (study PRJEB38410, sample SAMEA6850437) | metagenome | study: Metagenomic assessment of the ecological functions of the soil: analysis of the soil microbiota associated with the...
GTACTTCGCGTAGAACGCGACGCTCGCGTCCAGGTCGCCGACGAGGAGCGCCACGTGCGTGAAGCCGACGTCGGACACTAGATCTCGCCCTCCAGGCGGCGCGCCACCCACTTCCGGTACGTGTCGTAGGACATCGCGCCCACCATTCGGCACGTCGTTGCCCACCATCATGACCGCGGGCACGCCGCTCACGCCGATCGTGACCGCCTCGTTGTGCTGCTCGACCACGTCGCGCAGCAGCGACTCGTCGCCGGAGACGCGTGAACTCGGCCTCGGGCAGGCCGGCTTCGCGCCAGAGCGCCTGTAGCGTCTTCGCGTTCGTGATGTCGCGGTTCTCGGCGAAGTAGGCGTGCGAGCAACCGCTCGTGCATCGCGCGAAACGCGGCCGGCCCGAGCTGCGCCGGCGGCCTCGCGACCAGATGCGGCGGCACGCTGTGCGACGGCGGCCCTCGTCGGTCGCCCACGACGCGGAACGGCGCGGCGTCCGGCTCGGCGGCCGGGCGGAGCCACGACTCGTAGTACGCGCGGAACTTCTCGAGCGTGCGGCTCGGATCGGGACGCGGGCGCAGCATGGAACGTCCGCCACTCGACGTGCACGCGGCCGTCGAGATCGTCCTCGAGCCGGTGGAGCCGCACCGCGGCGTTGTTAGCACCACGGGCAGAGGTAATCGGACCAGGCGATCAGCTCGACGCGACCCGACACGCCCGTTCCTCCTACGCCGCGGCCGCGCCTCGCTCCAGCAGGCAGTCGCGTCAGGCCTCGACCGTCACGCCATGCCAGAACGCCACCCAGCCAGCGCGATCGACGACGCCGCGCTCTTCGGGTCCGGATAGTACCAGGCGGCGTCGCGGTTGACCTCGTCCCCGACGACGACGTCGTAGTAGCTCGCAGTGCCCTTCCACGAGCACACGGTGTGCGTGTCGCTCGGGCGGAGGCGCGTCGCGACGACGGCGTCGGGCGGAAGTAGTGGTTGCCTTCGACGACCTGCGTGCGGTCGCTCTCGGCGATGACGGCTCCCTTCCACGTGGCTTTGGCCATGGCTCACTCCTTCGCGGTCAGCGTGAACTTCATCCCGTCGCGGCCCGCGACGATCTCGCCCTTGAAGACGTCGCTCATGCCGCGCGTGAACCGCCGCTCGAGGATCCAATTCGGCGGTCCGGGCACCATGTGTGAGAGCACGAGCGTATGCACGCCGGCGTCGCGGGCCACCTCGGCCGCTTCGAGGGGCGTCGTGTGATACTCGGTCGCGTCCTTCGCGAGCTTGGCCAGCCGCGCGAGGCCGAGCTTGCTGGCGACCGCGATGGCCCGGCCGAAGATCTCGCGCGCGAGCGCCTCAGTGCACGAGCATGTCCGCGCCGTGCGCGTGCTCGACGACGCTCGCGCTCTTCCGCGTGTCGCCGGACACGACGACCGAGCGGCCCTTGTAGTCGAACCGATAGCCGACGGCCGGGCGCACCGGATCGTGGTCGACGCGGAACATCGTCACCTTGAGGCCGTCCGTGTCGATGATGACGGTGTCGGCGTCCGGCGCCTCGCCGAGGACGACGTCGTGCCCGTGGAGGGTGGCGGCGGCGCGCGGCATGTAGGCGTCCGTCGTGGTGGAGCGTCCGCGCGTCGCCGTCCTGCGCGTAGGCCATGGAGAACCCGTCGGCGACCTTCGTGGTGCCCGGCGGCCCGTAGACGTCGAGCGGCTCCTTCCGGCCGGCGATCCAGCTCTGAACGCTCGCCTCGCCGAGGTCGCCGATGTGGTCGGGTGGAAGTGCGTCAGGAAGACCGCCGAGAGCGCCTCGGGCGGGACGTCGGCGAGGATCAGCTGCTCGATCGAGCCCGGCCCGGCGATCGACGAGGAGCACGCGCCCGCGGCGACGATCGCCGTGCGAGGCGCCCGCGCGCTGCGGATCGGCGATCGGTCCGCCGGTGCCGCAGAGGATGACGTGCAGGTCCGGCGACGAGAGCAGCGAGCGGTCCGCGCGTTGTACGTTCTCCGCGACGCGCCGGTCGATCAGGCGGTCGACCACCTTGTCGCAGCCGCCGAGCAGCACGAGACAGAGCACGATGGACGCGTTTCGATTCACGAACGGCCTCCCGCATGGCGTTGGATGTAGTCGGTGATGAGCTGCTCCTCGTCCGGTGTGAGCCACGGCCGGCGGAGCTGGGTGAAGAGCAGATGCATGCGCCCGAGCTGGTACTCCCACATCGGCCAGGTCATCGACTGCGGCGCGTAGGCGCGGTGGCATTCGCCGCAGCGACGGACGAACGCCTGCGCGCCGGCGGACTCGGGCTCCGGTAGCTGGCCCCCACATCCGACGGCGAGCAGCAGGCCCAGCCACGCGACATGGTTCAGCATGTCTCCCGGCAGTACGCGACCTGCCCGGGCGCCTCCGCGACGCCGACCTCGAGCGCCGACGAGCCCGCGGCCGCCGGCCTCGGCCGCCAGCCGCTCGCGCACGCGCGCCAGCAGATACGCGGCCAGCTCCTCGGCGGAGCTGTGCGACGATCGGCAGGACGACGCAGTCGCTGCGGGGAACTGGAAGCGATCGCCTTCCGCCGTCGTCACCTCGACGCGCGCATCGTCCACGGCGACCGTCAGGCAGTCGCTCTCCGCCGGCACGAGCACGCGCTCGTCGAGCTCTTCGCAGAGCGCCCGCGCGACGCGCTTCACGAGGCCGAAGTCGAGCACGTAGCCGTCGGCGCCGAGGTCGGCCTCGACGCGAACGGACACCTGGTAGTTGTGGCCGTGCAGCGGCTCGCGGAAGCCCGGATACGCGATGAAGTGCGCGGCCGCGAACTTGAAGGTAGTCCTTCGCGACGACGACGCTGTAGCGTTGGGGCGCGCTCACCGCCTGGCGTTAGACCGAGCCGCCGATGACCTGTCAACGTACGCGCATCCGCCGCGGCGCGCGCGACGGCGACGGCGCGGCATCGCGCCGTCGAGCGTCACCGAAGGGTCAGGTCCGCGCCCTGACCCGCCACGCGAATGGCACGCCCATCGCACGACTCCGGTAGGGGCCGCACGAGGAGGATGCACGATGTCTACTGAAATCGCGGCAAACGGGGCGATGCACGGGCGGGCGCCGTGCCGGAAGCGCGACGCGCGCCGACGCCGGCCATGCGATCCGCGTCCAAACGTGTGCGCGGTTTCACGCTCGTCGAGCTGTGCGTGGCCATGGGGCTCTTCGCGATCCTGGTCGGCACGGCGATGGCCGCGTTTCCGCGCACGCCGTACGCCGTATGGACCGCGCAAGCCGAGCTCGTGTCGGAGTTTCGGCGCGCGCGCAACGACGCGCTGACCGAGGGCGATCACTTCAAGGTCGTGCTCACGGCCCCGACGACGTACGCGACGTACCGCATGTCCGCTCGTCGGCGGCGTGTGGGTGCAGAACCCGTCGCCGGTCCGTCAGGGCACGCTCCCGCTCGGCGCCGAGATGACGACCGGCGTGGGCGGCCAGTTCGAGTACACGACGCGCGGCCTCATGCTGGCGCCGGGCGCGGCCACGACGATCACGATCGAGGACGAGGACAGCGCACATCAGCGCGCCGTCACCGTCTGGCCCGTCGGGACAGGTGGCACCCGCCTGACGTCGATGACGCGGAAAACCCGACGGTCCCAGCGCGGGATCTCGCTGCTCGAGGTTCTGGTCGCGATCACGCTGTTCGCGCTCACCTCGAGCGGGCTCGCGGCGTTCCTCGTGCAGTCGCTCCGGCGCACCGCGGGAACCGGGCGTCGACGGGGGCCGTCATCGCGGCGCAGCACGAGGTCGAGGACCTCCGCTCGCTCGACTTACCCGGCGATCGTGTCGCGATCCTACGCGACGACGATCACGGGCAAATCCTATGGCGTCGGCACCGTCGTCCAGAACGACACGCCGGCCTCGGGCATGAAAGGGAGATCACGGTGACAGTGAGCTACACGGAGCCGCTGGGGCCGAGAGCTATGTCCTTCGCACGATCCTCCACGCAGATCCACTGAGGAGCGAGGGGACCTCCTCGCCCGTCGCGGCAAAGCCGCGACGGCGGACCTCCCCGGCTCGCTCCCGCTCGGCCGCGCGCCACGCGCTGCAGAGTGCCCGGCTTCTCGCTCTTCGAGCTGCTCATGAGCGCGGCGCTCGGCAGCATCGCGGCGGTCGCCGTCGCGCAGTTCTTCGCCCTCCAGGCGCATCAGGCAGCAGGGCACCGGGCTTCGCATCGAGCTCCAGCAGGCGCTCCGGTCGAGCGTCGACACGATCACGCGCGACCTCCGTCTGGCGGGCGCGTGCCTGCCGTCGGACGGCGATTTCGTCGCGCTCGACGGCACGAACGGGCCCGGGGCCGACTCGGTGACCGTCCGCGCCGGCATCGTGCGGGCCGACCTCTCGTGCATCGTGACCGCGGCGAGCGTGCTCACGAACGCGGGGCGACCTCGTTCAACGTCGGCAGCAACGCCGGGTTCGCGCCGGAACATGCGGCGTCTACGTCCGGCATCCCGGCGGCACTGGGCCAGTTCGCGTTCGTCGCGAGCACGCCGGCGAACCGCATCGTGATCGACTCGGCGGCGGCATACGACTACCCCGTCGGCACCGGCATCTACGCGGTCGACGAGCGGAGCTACACGATCGACACCAGCCAGTCGGTGCCCGCCTCATGCTGACGGTCGACCAGGGCACGCCGCAGGCCTTCGCGGCAGGGCATGACCGACCTGCAGCTCCAGTACGTCCTCGAGCGGAACTGCCCGCCGTGCGACGTCGTCGACCTGCCTCCGGACGACGCCACATGGCGGCTCGTGAACCAGGTCTCGTCACGCCGACGGCCGAGACCGTCGGCGCCGTGCGGCGCCGAAGACCAGGTGACGCTCGCGCAGACGAGCCGAGCGAAGCCGAGGAATCTGCTGCCATGACGACCGATCGCCCTCGCGCTCGACGGACACGCCAGCGCGGCTTCGCGCTGGCCGTGGTCCTGCTCATGCTGCTGCTCCTCATGGGCATCAGCGCGTCGATCCATTCGAGCGTCGTGTCCGACACCGTGTCGAGCGGCGCGCACCATCGCGACGACGAGCGGCTTCTACGCGGCCGAGGCCGGCATCAATCACGGCATGGGCGACTACCGGAACATCTTCCTGAACTACGGGACGCCGTCCGGCGCAGACTACAACGCGCACACGTTCACGATCGGCCCGCGCAACGTCACCTACCAGCTCGCCGACGTCCCGGGAACCCGCGGCAGGTGATCGTGCCCGGGGGCCATCCGTTCGCGGGCCTGAACGCGACGGAGTACCGCTACACGGCCACGTCGACGTCGTCGATCCAGACGGGCGACGTCGGAGGCGAGCATCGGCACGCAGTTCAACGTCGACTACGTGCCCGCTGTTCCAGTTCCTCGCGTTCTATCAGAACGACCTCGAGATCCTGCCCGGCGCGGTCATGAACCTGCACGGGCCGGTGCACACTGAACGGCAGCCTGTACCTCAACTCCGACGCGACGCTCACCGTCAACGAGCTGAATCCGAACATCCCCAGCGTGCACCTGTCGGCGGCGGGCAACGTCTACCGCGGCCGCAAGGACACGAGCACGTGCGCGGGCACGGTCCGGATCGCGAAGCTCAAGGACGCGAACAACGACGGCGCGCTCGACATCACGAACGTCGCCTGCGGCGGGAGCGGCACCACTGCGCTCAACAGCTCGACGCTCGTCGACGTGGCTCGGGGCGCTGCTCGCGCACCAGCCGAGCGTCTCGGTGCCGTCGCCGGACGCGCTCGTCCACGGCAGCGGCGAGTTCTGGCTGAAGGCCGACCTCCGGATCGCGCTCGACCTGCAGCATCCCGACGGCGCGGGCGCTTCCCGCTCGGTCGTCCAGAACGCGGCCGGCGCGACGGATACGACGGCCACGGCGAAGCTGCAGGCCTTCATCAACGCGAAGCCGGGCCGCATCTTCTACAACGACGTGCCCACCGGCACGCCGACCGCGACGAGCTGCACGACGTCGGGCTCGTACTGCAATCGGACCAGCTACAGCCCGAACCTCGTCGACAACCCGCACGTCTATCCGTGCGCCGGGAGCGACCTCGGGCTCTACCCGAGCTGCGCGGCGTACATCGCGAACGAGACGCGCTCCGACGGCTCGCTGACGGCGCGCCGCGGCGGCTTCTACAGCAACCGCGAGGCGCGCTGGGTCTACATGCTGAACGTGAATCTGCACGACCTGCTCGCGTGGAACCGCGCGCAGTCGTCGGGGAACCGGCTCTTCGATCCCGACGACACGACCGAGGGCGGCGTCGTCGTCTTCCTGACGGTCGACGGCACCGGGTCGTCCGGGATCCCGACGCCGCGCTACGGCGTGCGCGTCTTCGGCTCGCCGAACCTCGACTTCCCGGCCGCCGTCGATCCGACTGGCGTGACGCGTCGCGTCCGACCAGGCGGTCTACGTCGAGGGCAACTACAACACGGGCGGCGGCGCGTGCAGCTCGTTCGGGTCGTGTCCGAAGGCGCCGACGGCGCTCATGGGCGACGCGCTGAACGTGCTTCGAACGCGCGTGGTCGGGCAGCACGGCGTGCCGGAACGACTGCCAGATCTTCCAGCCGCTCGCGTCGCGTCCGAGCGCCGACACGACGATCTACTCGGCGTTCCTCGCCGGCGTCGATACGACGATGCCCCGGCACCTACAACGGCGGCCTCGAGAACTATCCGCGCTTCCACGAGACTGGGCGGCACCACGCTCGTCTATCGCGGCTCGTTCGTGAGCCTCGGCACGCCGCGGCATTCGAACGGCGCGTGGTGCGGACGGGCGCCGGCTGCAACATCTACAACGCGCCGTCAACGCAACTGGGACTACGACACCGACTTCCAGAACGTCGCGAACCTGCCGCCGCTGACCCCGCGCTTCGTGGCGGTCGACCAGATTCTCTTCACCGAGAACTTCCGCTAGCGCCGCCCCGGCGTCGGGCTTGACGGACCGCAGCGCGGCTTGCTCAGGTGAGCTGCGTGCGGATCGCGTGCGTCCTCCTCATGCTCGCTGCGGCGAGCGTCGCCGGCGCCCGCGACGTCGGCGTCACGAAGCTCAAGAAGCCGGCACGCGGCTTCCAGAGATGCGGACGGCGCGGTTCTCGGTGGCTACCACGGCGAGCGCGAGATCTGCCAGGCGGTGCGGCTCCCGATCACGAAGCCCGTCGACGTCGACCGCATCACGGTCCGCATGCCGCAGGGCGCGACGCTCTCGAGCCATCACTTCGCGATGTTCCTCGCCGACGCGACCGCGCCGAACCTGCCGCTGGACGGCCCGAAGGACAACGTCGGGTGCGCCGGCGTGGGCGGCGCGGTCGTGAGCGCCGATCCTGGCGTTCGTGCAACGGATCGCGCGGCGACGTCATCAAGTCTCCCGAAGGGCGTGGGCGTGACGCTGTCGCCGAACCAAGTGCTGCTCTTCAACTCGCACTACGTGAACGTGAGCGACGCGCCGGTCGAGGTCGACGTGGCGGTCAACTTCCGGAAGGCGCGGCGCGGGTCCGTCACAGAAGCACGCGAAGAGCTTCCAGCTCGGCGCGTTCAACATCGACGTGCCGCCGGGCGAGCGCGGCAGCGTCACGTCGGAATGGGCGGTGCCTTTCCGATGTCGCTCGTCTGGGGCGAGCTCGCACAGCCACAAGCACACCGGAGAGCGCGGACGTCGATGCGATCGTCGGCGGCACGGCGGGGCCGCTCGCCCGCACGACGGCGTACGCGGAGCCCGACTTCCCGTACTTCACGCCGCCGGATCTCCGACTCGTGCCCGGCGACGTCATCCGCTGGACCTGTCGCTACCGGAACGCCACGGAGAAGCCGGCTCACGTTCGGCGTCACGGCCGAGGACGATGTGCTTCGCCGTCGGCTTCTTCGTGACCGACGACGACGGGCCGATCCCGCCGCTCCCGCCGTCGAGCTTCGCCTTCGGGGCCGAGCGCGGCCTCGTCTGTCCGGCTAATTGATCCGCGAGGGGACTCTGTCCTCTCGCCCGTCGCGGCAAAGCCGCGCCGGGGCCCACTCCCCGGCTCGCTCGCGCTCGGCTCGCGTGAGCTACGCGCGCGGAGGCTCGAAGCTCGGGTCGCGCACCCGACGCTTCGTTCGGCGCGCCGCGTCCGGTAGAGCGACCGGATGCGACTCTACGACTCCGGCGATCTCCGGGAACTCGTACAAGGTTGCCTTTGCGCCGCACAGCTCGGGGTAGCACTCGAGATCGTACCGGTCGACATCCTGCGCGGCGAGAGCCGTACGCCCGAGTTCCTGCGCATGAACCCGAACGGCCGCACGCCGCTCCTCGACGACGACGGCTTCGTGCTGGCCGAATCCAACGCGATCCTCGCGTATCTGGCCCGGGGCACGCGGCTCCTGCCGGACGACCGGCGGCGCTGGGCGCTCGTCTTCCAGTGGCTCTTCTTCGAGCAGTACAGCCACGAGCCGTTCATCGCGACGTCGCGCTTCTGGCTCCTCCATAAGCCGGCTGGCCCCGAGCGCGACGCGGCGATCGCCGCGCGCCGCGACGGCGGCTCTGGCCGCGCTCCGGGTGATGGACGGTCACCTCGCGACGCACGCGTTCTGTCGTCGACGAGTACTCGATCGCCGACGTCGCGCTGTTCGCGTACACGCACGTGTCGCACGAGGGCGGGTTTCCGCTCGACGCTACGCGCACGTCCGCGCGTGGATCGAGCGCGTCGCGCGCAGCCCGGCTTCGTCGCGATGTGATCCGTCAGCCGGTGAAGAGCCCGTACGTCAGCATCGCCGTTACACGAAGCCGGTGAAGACGGCGTACTTCAGGTTCCGCTCGACGAAGACGAAGTAGAGCATCGACATCGAGGACGCGCACGTACGGCGTCAGCAGGAGCGCCGGCGATGCCGAGGTTGACGAGCATCCGCGGCCGCGCCGGGTCGCCCGTCGCCTGCTCCACGTCGGCGACGAGGAAGCCGTAAGACGGTCGTGGCGGGCAGCGTGTAGTCGAGCGGCCACTGCCACGTCCCCCACCGGAGCCGATGCCACGCCGAGGCCGGTGGCGATGCAGCGACGAGACTCACGATCACGCCGACCTGCAGCGTGGTGCCGATGATCGTGCTCCATGTCGATGCGGCGCCGCACGCTCGTCCTCGTCAGCCGCCGCGGATGCCGCGCACCAGCATCTCCACGCCGAGAACGCCCAGCACCGCCGAGGAAGAAGAGCCGGATCGTGCGATTCGGCAGCCGGATCAGCACGCGCGTTCCGATGAACGCACCGATCGTGATGCCGAGGATCACGCGGCGCCGCGAGCCCCGGATCGATGAGGCCGGCGTGCAAGTACACGCTCGCGCCGGCGAGCGCCGTCACGCCGATGATCAGGTTGCTCGTCGTCGTGGAGACCTTGGGCGGCAGGCGCATCACGAGGTCGTGGATGACGACCTTGAGCGCGCCCGCGCCGATCCCGAGCAATCCGCGACGAGCCCCGCCCCGAACATCAACGGGCCGCCGAGCCACGCGCGCGTGCCGCGGTACTCGATCTCCCGGCCGATGGCCTGGTCCCAGTAGCGGCCGTCGAGCTCGAGCCAGCGCGAGAAGGGATCCTGCGTGGCGCGGGCTCCCATTCGTGCGCGCGCTGGAACCAGCAGTGACGCCCACGACGTGAGAGTACGACCGCGAACGCGAGGACGAGGGCCTGCTGTCCCGCCGCGACCGGTGATCGACGCGCCGACGAGCGCGCCCAGCATCGTGAACATCTCGAGGAACATGCCGACCTTGAGGTTCGTCAGATGGTCGCGCACGTATGCCGGACGCGGCCCCGCTCGACGTCGCGATCACCGAGACCATGCTGATCGCGATCGCATGCTTCACGTCGAGGCCGACGTACGTGAGCACCGGCACGAGCACGACGCCGCCGCCCATGCCGCTCATGGACCCGACGAATCCGGCGACGATCGCGACGAGGAGGAGGGACGCCGGCCGACACGGAGTGACCCGACTAACGCGCCATCGCTCGGCGGCGGTCAAGCGCGCGTGGTGACGGATCGTTCGCGCAGCCGACCATCGAGGCCAGCCGCTCGAGCGCGGCCTCCAGAGCGGCGCGGCGCGACGGGCGTCGGTCGCACCCCGGGCTCCCACCACGGGCCGCGCACGACGAGCACGCCCGTCTCGCGATCGAGCCTCGGTTCGATGCGGCCGACTGAGGCGATCGCGCTCGAGCATCGGCAGCACGTAGTAGCCGTGCACGGCGCGTGCGCCGGGACGAACGCTTCGAAGCGGTAGTCGAAGCCGCGAAGAGCCGGAGCGCTGCGGCGCGGTCGCGCACGATCGGGATCGAACGGGCTGAGCAGCCGGATGCGATCCGGCGGCTCTGGGTGCGGCGGCGCGCCGGGCCCAGTCGGCCGGCGCGTACGCCGTCGCGTCCTCGCCGTCGACGCGCACGCCGACGACGTCGCCTGCCGCGACGTGCGCGCGCACCACGCGGCGGCCTTCGTCCGCGGACAGCAGGATGCCAGAACGCGGCCGGCCTGCGCGCGGCGTCGCGACGCCGAGGCGGTCGAGCGCGCTCCTGGCCGCCCCAATCGGCGTGCTCGTCACCGGCCGGCGGCGGCAGCGCGTGATGATCCGGGAGCACGCGCGCCGTCAGGTCGTAGACCTTCTGGAAGCGCGTCGCGCCGCACGACAGCGAGCCGGCCCGTGTGCCAGAGGTACTCGAGCGCGGCCTTCTCCGGCCGCCACTCCCACCAGCCCGTCTTCTTCGGCCTGGCCTCCGGATCGAGGAAGTCCTTCGCGGAGCACGGGGCCCCTCGTCGCGCACGCCGCCGCTCGACGCGCTCGAAGCAGCGACGCCGGCTTGCTGCCGAGCCGCTGACGCCACCAGTTGCTCGCCTCGATGCGGCGGCGCTGGAGCGCGAAGCGGATGATGCCAGTGCGGGAACCAGCGCGTCGGGATCGCGGCCGCGTCGTGCGTCCAGTGCTCGAAGAGGATCGCGCGTCTCTTCGAGCAAATGCGCGAGCGCCGGCGGCCGGTAGTGGTCGAAGCGTGACGCGAGCGTCAAGTGATGCGCGCGGGCCACCACGCTGATCGAGTCGATCTCGCACGAAGCCCATGCGCTCGACGGTTCGGTAGAGGCGCGCTGGCGTGCAGCGGCGCGCCGGGTCGTCGAGGAGCCCCTGCGCGTCGAGAAAGAGCCGCCGTGCGCGACCGCGCGCGGCAAGATCGACGGTCGGGTCGGCGGCCGGCTCAGGCTTCTCCACGCGATCACGGCCCCATCGCCCCAGCGCGCGCGGAGTGGCGCGATCTCCTCGTCGGGCCGGCGACCTCGCGACAAATCGTGCGCCAGGCGATCGAGCCCGGCGTGATAGCCCGCCGGATCGGAGGTCGCCAACCGACTTGAAGTAGCCAGTCGGCAGCCCGGCGGGCCGGATCGAGGATGAGCTCGGGACGCCGCAGAAGGCGCGGCGAGCGCGCCGTCGTCGACGTCCTCGAACTCGAACGGCAGCACGCGCGCGTCGGGCAAAGCGTGGCGGTCACGTCGGCGAGTCGCTGGTGCTCGGGCACCACCCACGCGCGCGACGCCGGGAAGTACTCGAAGACCCAGTGCACCCGAGGTGCTCGCGCGCGTAGAGCATCAGCGCGAGCTGTCCGTTGGGCCGCGCAGCAGCGCGGCGCACTTCGGCCAGCGCGCGCGGCCAGTCGGGCACGAGGTGCAGCATCGAGACGAGCAGCACGCCGTCGAGCGTGACCGGCGCCGAACGGGAGCGCGCGCGGCGTCGCCACGGACGACCGCGAGCCCTCTCCCCGCTCGCGCGAGCATGGCCGGCGCTGACGTCGACCACGACCGGATCGAATCCGCGGCCCGCGGCGGCGCGGGCGTAGTTGCCGGTGCCGCCGCCGACATCGACGAGTCGCGGGCCGGGCGCGCCGTCGAGCGCCTCCAGCAGCGGACGCAGGATCGACGGGCCTGCGCTCCGCGTGTGTCGTCGTAGAGCGCGGCCTGGTTCCCGTAGTCGTGCCGCGTGCCGGTCACGCGCACCGCCTAGCGCGTCCCGCGCGAGGCGACGCACGCGGTGGGCTCAGGCCGCGGCCGCCGAGCGCTCGATCGGCGCGGCGAGCGCGAGCGCCGCGGCCTGATGGCCCGAGACGATCGCGCGCCTTCGATCGTCGCCGGCAGGCCGGTCCGCACCCAGTCACCGGCGAGGAACAGGTTCGGCAGCGCGGTCGCCGCGTCGGGCCGGGCGCGGTCGACCTCGGGCGTGAGCGACAGCGTCGCGTGCCGCTCGCGGACGACGTGCGCGCGCGTCGGCTGGAAATCCCGCAGCGCCGGGCAAGGTCCGCCGGAGGTCCGCGCACGACTTCGGCGCGACGATACGGTCGTCGTCGCAGCCGTCCCACACCCGCGCACCCGCTCGTCACGGTCGCGAGGCGCCGGCCGCCCGCGCGGGACGGACCGCAGTCGAAGAGCCATTGCGCGCTGGTCTCGAGCAGGCCGACGAACGGCGCGCTGGCCGACGGGGCGCCGACCGTCGGATCCGCATCCGTCCAGAGGTGGACGCTCACGATCGGCGACGTCGTCGCGCCCGGCAGCGGATCGCGCTGGCACCAGGGCGGCGCGCGGCCGGCAGCGGGACGGCGAGCGATCACGGCATCGGCGGCGATGCGCCAGCCGTCGCGCAGCACGACGCCGGTCACGCCGCCCGCCGGTCACAGCCGAGCGCGGCGACCGTCGCGTCGGTGCGGACCTGGCCGCCCACGCGCTCGATCGCGGCGCACGCCGGCGCAGCGAACGCGTCGCCGAGCGGCCCCGCGCGACGCCGAAGCTGCGCGGCGCGCGCACCCGCGAGAAACCCGCGCCGCAGCACGGCCGCAAGCGGCGCTGCTGCCGCGCGCTCGGGCGCCTCGTTCAGCGTCGCGATGGCGAGCGGATCCCAGAAGCGCCGGCACGCCGCCGCCGACTGCCCGGGACGGCCGCGAGCAGCTCCGGCGACCGTCGCGGCCGACGAACGCGTCGGGCGCCCGCGGTCGCGAGCCGCACCGCACGCGACGCGCGAGATCGCAGACGATCGCGCGCGACAGCAGGCCGTAGCGCATGCAGTGCCGCCGGCGCCTGCAGCGGGCCCGGCACCGCCAGCGCGGCGACCGCGCCGAGCCCGTCGGCGGGATGGGCCATCGGCACGTGCAGGCGCGGCTGGAACGCGATCGCGTCCGCGCGCCGATCTCGGCGCAGAACCCGGCGAGCGCCGTGTAGGCGCCCATGAACGCGTGCGGGCCGTTGTCGATGACGTCGCCGGTCGCGGCGTCGGTGAACGAGTACGACGCGCCCGCCGAGGAACGGCCGGCGCTCGAGCAGCGTGACGCCGCGCCCGCGCGCGACCGAGCCGCACGGCCGCGGCGAGGCCGGCGAAGCCGCCGCCCGACGACGACGACGTGCCGCGGCGCGCTCACGCAGATGCGGTAGAGGAACGAGAGGTGCGGCCGCGCCCAGGCCGCGATCGCGAGCGCCGCCTTCTCAGCGCCGCGTGAGCCGCACCGCGGGCCGAACACGTCGTACCGGCGGAACATGACGCGGCGGAGGAGCTGCTCGTAGATGAGCCGCATCGCCTCGGCGGCGCCAGCGACTGGCGGTCCTCCTCCGCGAGCGAGAAGCGCGCGCGCCGTAGTACTCGCCGGCCGCGCAGCACTCGAGCTGCCATGAGCAGCCGGAACGGCTCGCGTAGCGGCCGGCGAGCACGTCTTCCTCCGGCACCCGAAGCGCTCGAGGTCCTCGCGCGGCAGGTAGATGCGGCCCGCGCGCGCGCGTCCTCGGCGACGTCGCGGAGGATGTTCGTCAGCTGGAACGCGAGGCCCAGGTTCACCGCGTAGTCGCGCGCCGACTGGATTCGAGTAGCCGAAGATCTCGATCGCGATGAGCCCGACGGCCGAGGCGACGCGATAGCAGTAGTCGGACGAGGTCGCCGTCCCAGCGCTCGTAGCGCGTCCGCGCAGATGTCCATCTCGACGCCGTCGACGACGGCGTCGAAGTGCGCGCGGCACGCGCGAAGCGCGTCACGGTGTCGGCGAGCGCGACGCCGATCGGGTGGCGCGGCCGGCCGGCGTACGCGGCGTGCAGCTCCTCGCGCCAGCGCTCGATCAGCCGCGCGGGCGTCCGCATGCCCGGCTCGTCGGCGATGTCGTCGGCCGCGCGGCAGAACGCGTACACGGCCGTGAGGCCGCGCCGCCGCTCGGTCGGGCAGCAGGCGGAAGCCCCAGTAGAAGTTCGACGCGCGCCCGCCGCGTCGACCGACTCGCAGTAGCTCGTATGCGGCGTCTACGCGTCGGACGCACGGTCGCCGGCACCGTCATGCGCCAGAGCTCCTTCCAGACGAGCCGCGCGAGTCGCCGCGCGTCCGAGCGTCGGCCGCGCGCGCCAGCATCGTCGTAGTCGTGGCCTCGATGCGGTCGAGGATCGCGAGGCCCGCCGTGCGCGAACAGGCGCACCTCGCGGCGAAGGCCGGCCGCTCGACCATGTCCGCCAGCGCGAGGCCGCGCGTCGCAAAGCGCTCGCGCGTCCGGTCGACCTGGAAGGCCAGGCAATCCCGAAACGCCGCCGTCGTGCGCCGGCTCGCGAGCGCGTCGCGGCGCCCGGGGAAGCGCGTCGAGGTCCTCGTCGGGGACGTACACGCGGCCACGCCGCTCGAGGTCGCCGCGGACGTCCTGCCAGAAGTTCGTCAGCTGGAGCGCCGTGCAGACGTCGTCCGGACCGCGCCGCGCGCTCGGCGTCGCGAGTGGCCGAAGAGACCGAGCACGATGCGGCCGACCGGATTCGCCGAGCAGCGGCAGTACTCGAGCACGTCGGCGAAGGTGGCGAAACGGTGCGTGTCGCCGTGCGGCGTCGCGCCGGAAGGCGGTCAGCAGATCACGGAACGGCGTCAGCGGCAGGCGCGTGCCGCGCGATCGTGTGGCCGAGCGCCAGGAACACGGGGTCGCGCGCGGCCTCGGATCGGCCGCGCACGCAACGAGCTGCGCGTCGATCTCGCGCGAGCCGCTCGAGGCGCGCGGCCGGCGGCGCGGTCGCCCTCGTCGGCGACGTCGTCGCCGAGCCGCGCGAAGCGCGTAGACCGCGGCCAGGTCCTGGCGGAGCCGGCGCGGCAGCAGCCACGAGCCGATCGGGAAGTTCTCGTAGTGCGCGCGCGCGCAGCGCCGCGCACTCCGCGCAGGCTCGCCGCCGAGCGCGCGTCACGCGGCCATGCACCTCGCGCGCGCGCGCGTAGACGGCGGCGATCGTCGCGGACGCCGCGGAAGACGAAGTCGCCGGTGAAGTCCGCGGGCGGCGTCGCCGCCGCGGCTCGCCGTCGGTCCGAGCGAGTCGCTCGTACGGTCGGCGACGTCGACGAGCGTGCGGCGCGCGCAGCGCCTCGCGGATGCCCGTCGACGCCGAGGCTCGCGGCGCGCCGGCAGGAACGATGCCGGTGAAGAACTCCGGCGCAGCAGCCGCTGCCGTACGAGAAGAGGCCCGAGCCGGCGGCCCGCGAGCCGCCTCGCTTCCGCTCGAGCGAACGTCGGCCAGGCAGAGGTAGAGCGACGCCGTGTAGGTGTTGCCGATCTGCGAAACGCCGGCGAGCCCAGGCGCGAACGAGCGCCGCGATACGACGCCTCGTACTCCGCGTCGGTCGGCGGCGCTGCCGCGGTCGAGCTCGAGCAGCCGGCGGTGCGCCTTCGCCGCCATCTTCGGGAACGGCGTGTGGTAGAGGACGCGCGCGCAAGCCGGTCGAGGAGGCCTTCGCCCTCGGCGAGCGCGGGCGCTCGAGCTCGCGGTAGCTCCGGAACGCGCCGGTGAGCGCGTCGAGGATAGCACTCGATCGAGTACTTGCCGTCGACGAGCGCCTCGCGGCGGTCGAGCGGGCGCCAGAAGTCGTAGACGTTCGCGGCGTGCACGCCGGTGTCCTCGCCGACACGAGAGCGCGCGCGGCTACGGCCCGACCAGCATCGCGACGCGCGCCCGCGCCCTGCGTCGGCTCGCCCGGCGAGCCGAGCGC
>ERZ1370068.5962-contig-4965_pt1 | contig 15945 bp, 17 predicted proteins | sample MGYA00561227_ERZ1370068 | MGnify/ENA primary metagenome ERZ1370068 (study PRJEB38410, sample SAMEA6850437) | metagenome | study: Metagenomic assessment of the ecological functions of the soil: analysis of the soil microbiota associated with the...
TTAAATCATGGTACCGAACGTGTTCCCGCGCAGTTCTGACTGATTGTTCCGCGTATCACCAACGAGACCAAGACCGATCACCGCTATGGCAGGTGTGACAATCCCGCCGGCGACGCCATGGCAGGATCTCGGCCGAGAACACGAGCAGGAAACTCGGCACGAGCGCAAATACCAGGGCGGACGCGCAAATCATGCCAATACCGATCGCGACCAAACCTCGCTTCCACCGGATTGTGCTCGACAAGCGCTCCGCCCGGTGCCTGGCAGAGGACGCCAGCCAGCGTGCCAGCGGTGAGCGCCAAGCCAACCTGATCTTTCGGCCACCCCAGATCCGCTAGGTAAAGGCAACGAAGGCGCCGAATCCGGTCTGGACATCGGCGAGGAAGAAATTCATCCAGTCCAGGCCGCGCTGGCTTTGGCGCGAGATGGACACCCGCATCGATCCGCGGGCGTCGCGGATAGCGCGCGAAAATCCGTCCGAGCCGACCAGACCGAAGCCCCTGGCCGATCCACTTTTGCCCGCGGTTGACGCTGACCTTCATTTTCGTTTTTCAGAGCCCGCTCGACCGGATGAATGGCGCCTCCTGGCGTCCGAGCAGCGGCAAATGAAGCCAGATATGGCAATGGATGACGTCGAACGCTGCGGCCTCTCGGGCGATCGCGTCGAGCAGAAGAATCTGAGCTGCGGCAGGGGTCCGATCGCGCTTCGCGCAAGCCGAAGCGCGCGCGGCCAAACCGGATTGAGTTTCGCGCTGGTCGTCGAAGTCGGCGCTCGCGAACAGCGCGTCACGTCAGGTGCTCATCATGATCTGAGCACTCGCCCGGAAGGGGGTTGCGGCTGGGGCGTCGGTTGTGGAGCTTGCGCGCTTGCCGCGCTGGTGATGAGCGCCAAAAGGATTGAAATAGACGACACGTGCCATGGGATTGTCCTCTGGCATTCATCCGGCAGGGGAACGTGGCATTCGGACCGAGGTTCCGAGATGGAGAACGGCGGACGGACCCTTCCCTGGCTTGAGGCGCGCATATGCAAGCTTGAGCAACGATAAATGCAAACTTTGCCACTCATCGTGAGCGCTCTCCGGCTGGAGTCAAGGCGCCCAGCCAAAGACATGGAACGCAACGCGCCTTCTGGTTCGTTATCCAGGTGACGAATGGAACCGGATCAGTCCGGCAGTTCGCTCCAAGGCCGCTCGGTGTAAAGCCCGGGCGGCCTTTGAGCTATTCGGCATCAGCCGCCGCGGTTTGGCCGCGCCGGCCGGGCGCTCGGATCGCCGCGTGGCCACGCTTGAAGTGGCAAAGGGCGAGCTGGCTAAGCACCCGAATTGCGCTGGCGGAGAAGTTCGTCGCGTCTCGATAAGCGCCGTGTTGCGCTGGCGGAGAAATTCACTGCGGTCGCCAAGCGCAATGTCGCGCTGGCGGACAAACTCGTTGCAGTCGCCAAACGCAATGTCGCGCTGGCGGAGAAATTCGTCGCGTTCGCGAATTACAATGTCGCGCTGCGCGGAGAATCTCGTCGCGTTCGTGAATTGCAATGTCGCGCTGGCGGAGAAGCTCGTCGCGTTCTGCTTGGATTTTCTTCAAATACGGAAGCGACCGAAAACCAGTCATGCTCCCGCCATCGTTGCCGCCTGGAGTTTGCCACTTAGCACGCCGAGTGGTAAGCGCCGTCCGGTAGGGCCGCGAGAGCAAGCAACAAGAGCCACCCTATGTCGCTCACCTCGTTCCTTGATGCGATCGATTGCACGCAGTGTGTGATCCCTTCCAGCCAAGCGACGATCAGTGTACGGCAGCGGAGGACTGCCCGCTAGCTGTGCCGGTGGTACAAAGGGGAGGGGCAGACCGAGTTTGCCGCTTGAGGTGTTTCCCTCGCGGCCCGACACGCTCCGGTCTAGCGCATGCTGCGTCCGCGCTTTCTTGTCGGCGAGGCGCTTGGTCACCGGTTTTGTGTCGACATGGCCGGCGATCTGGAGGGCGATCTCGACCATCTTGGGCACAAACTCGCTCTTGAGCGAAGCGATCCCAGACCGCGGCGATGGTGACCACGTCGATCGTTTCCACCAACGGACGAAACGCAACGGCGCCGCTGCCAAAGCGCATCGAGCGGCTGGGGACCAGACCGACCCCGAACCCGCATCCGACCATGCCGATTTGCGAGACGACCGATCCCGATCTCATGCAAGACGCGCGGCGAAAAATCCGGCGTCTCGGCAGGCCGCAACGATGATGTCAAAGTAATGCGGGCTGATCCGGCGCGGGAACAGCACGAGGCTTTCATCCGCAGTTCGCCCAGTGCGACCTTGGCTTGATGGGTCAGGCGGTGGTCGACTCGGAAGGGCGACGACGAGGTGATCGGTGGTGATAGGCCGGATTGCCAGCGGACTGATCTGGTGATCGAAGCGGGCGAAGGCGAGATCGATCTCCCCGTTCTAACGGCGGCCAGCGCTTGAGCGCTGTCCATTTCGACGAGCGTCAGTCGAGAGCGTCGGATATTGGCGCCGCGCGGTGCCCAGCACGTGCGGCATGACGTCAAACAGCGCCGGATTGATTGCGCCGAATGCGATGCCGGCGCCGCGACCCCTGGCGCACGTCCATGACCGTCGTTTCCAGCCGGTAGGCGTGATCAAGGAAGCTTCGCACCGGCTCCAGGATCTGGGAGCCTTCCCGGTAAGGCGGGCCCCCTCGTGCGAGCGCTCGAACAGCTTCACGCCCAGCGTGCGTTCCAGGACCTGGATCTGCTGGCTCAGCGGTGGCTGCGACACGCCAGAGGCGCTTGGCGCGCGGCCGAAGTGACGCTCTTCGGCGACGGCCATGAAATACCAGAAATGGCGCAACAACCTGAAATTTATCATGACTCTCGACCGATAACCTGAAGTTGAGTAGGGATATATTCTAGGTATAGCCACGAGCGCCTGAAAATTGGGGTCGCTCTGGCGAGTTCTACGCCGTCTATGACGTTTTCGATATCGAGACGAGAGCGAAAATCGGAATGGACAGGAGGGCAGCTAGTTTCTCCAATGATCCGCCGGAAAATCAAAACAAGAAGCTGAATAATCGGGAGGAACACGAATGGCCCGCGATCATCTCGGAGGAGTGTGCGCGCATGTCTGGCGGCGGTTGCCGGTATTTTGCGCGCTGCCCGCCGAGCATCGGCCCGTCCCAAGCCCAGACCAAATATCCTGAAAGGCCGGTCCGCATCATCGTGCCCTACGGCGCGGGCGGCGTCGCCGATGTGACCACGCGATTGGTGGCGCAGAAGGTCAGCGAAGCGATGGGCCAAACCTTCGTTATCGAGAATCGTCCGGGCGCCGGCGGTATCGTCGGCGCGAAAGGCGGTGCTGGCGTCTCCGCCGGACGGCTACACGCTCTTTCTCGCCGGGAACGGCAGCGCGATCAGCGAGTCCCTGTTCAAGTCGCTGCCTTTCAACGTCGTCCGCGACTTCACGCCGGTCTCGCCTCTGGCGGAGTTCGAGATGTTGCTGGCGACCAAGGCGGATCCGCAGCTGGATACGGTCGCGAAGGTCGTCGCTTACGCCAAGGCCAATCCCGGAAAGCTGAACTTCGGCACGATCGCCATCGGCAGCACGCAGCACCTGTCGGCCGAGCTGTTCAAGATGGCCACCAGGCGTGCAGGCCCCGATCGTGATCTACAAGACGACGCCCGAGCTGGTGACGGCGATCCTGCGCGGCGATGTCGACGTCGGGTTCGACTATCACGCGGCGTTCGGCCCGTCGATCGCCAACAAGCAGTTCAAGGTGATTGCAACCTCCGGCGAGCAAAGGGCGCCGCAGTTGCCGGCCGTTCCGACCGTGAAGGAAAGCGGGTATCCCGACTTTGTCGTCACGAGCTGGAACGCGTTCCATGGCCCGGCCGGCCTGCCGAAGGACATCGTGACCAAGCTCAACGAGCAGGTTGTCGCGGCGCTGAAGACACCGGACATCCAGAAGCGCATGGAAGACCTGGGCATTCAGCCCATGATCGGATCGCCGGAATTCCTGAACGAGCGCATGAAGAGCGACATCGCCAAATGGGCGAAAGTCATCGAGGCGGCCGGCGTCGAGAAGCAATAGCGCGTGATCCCGAAAAGTGGGAACCGGTTTTCGGAAAAGATCACGCGCAAACAAGAGCTAGGCGGGATGATGAATCGACTATCCCGCTCAGACAATGAAGAAGAGGTTCTGTCGTGAATGTGCAAGAAAAGAGCAGCGGGCTGCCGACCGGAGCCGACCGGCCGCGGTTGAAGATTGCCATCGGCAGCTATGGCCATACCAAGGCAATCAAGGATGGAAGCATACCGATTGAAGGCGTCGATGCCGACATGATCGAGGTGACGCCGATCATCCAGGCGTTCCGCCGCATGGTGCGTGACCTCGAGTTCGATATCTGCGAGATGGCGCCGACCACCTACATGATCGCGCGCGCGCTCGGCGCCCCTATATCGCCATGCCGATCTTCGTCATGCGCCGCTTCCACCATGGCGGTTTCGTCGTGCGGCCCGACTCCGGCATTCGTGCGCCCAAGGACCTCGAAGGCAAGAAAGTCGGCGTGCGCGCCTATTCGGTGACGACCGGCGTGTGGACCCGCGGCATCTTCACCAACGAGTACGATATGGATTCCGTCCAAGGTCACCTGGGTCGTGGACGACGAGGAGCACGTCACCAGCCTCAAGCTGCCGCCGAATGTGATCCACGCGCCGGAGGGCAAGTCGCTGCAGAGCATGATGGCAGCGGGCGAGATCCAGGCCGGATTTACCGGCCCGGCCGGCGTCGGCCGCGCCGGTCCGCCGGTGGGCAACTGGGACATGAACGCGCCGACCGGTGGAGCGGCCGGCACCTATCCCGAGCTCCTCGCCAATGTGGAGCAGGTCGAGGCCGACTGGTTCCGCCGCACCGGCATCTATCCGATCCACGGCCTCATCGTGGTGAAGGACGAGCACATCAAGCGCTATCCCTGGCTGCCGCGCTCACTGATGAACGCCTTCGAGACGGCAAAGAAGCCCTATCTCGAAGGCATCAAGCTCGGCCGCGGCGACAGCCCCGAGGACAAGCGCTATCGCGGCTTCTTCTCGCTGATGGGCGATCCCCTGCCTTACGGCATGGCGGCGAACCGCCCGAGCATCGAAGCGCTGGTCACCTATGCGCTTCAGCAGAAGCTGATTCCTCGCGCCCGCGACTCGAGCCAGGTCTTCGTCGCCATCGACGCCTGATCTCTTCAATTCGCATCAAACGAAAAGTACCCAGCCATGTCGCCCATCATTGATATCCATCCACACATCGTCTCGCCCGACACCAAGAAATATCCACTCGATCCGCTCGGTGGCACGCAGTCGACCTGGTCGACCGAGCGTCCGACCACGTATGACGATCTGCTCCGTGCGATGGACGAGGCTGGCGTCGCCAAGGCGGCAATCGTTCATTCTTCGACCGCCTACGGGTACGACAACAGCTACGTCGCCGATGCGGTCGCCGCGGTGCCTTCGCGCTTCACCGGCGTTTATTCAATAGACGTGCTGGCGCCCGACGCCGTGAAGACCTTCGATTACTGGCTCGGCCGCGGTTGCACCGGCATGCGCCTGTTCACCACCGGAAGCACGTTGCCCAACCAGGCCACCTTTTTCGCCGATCCCAAGAGCTATCCCTTCTGGGAGCACGCGGCGGCGACGAATATCCCGGTCTGCATGCAGATGAAGCAGGAAGGTATCCCTCTGCTGCGGCAGATCATGGACAAGTTTCCGAAGGTGACGATCCTCCTCGATCATCTGTCCCGCACGCCGTTCGAGGATGGTCCGCCCTATGCCCGCGCGGCCGACTTCCTTGCACTGGCGAAGTACAAGCAGGTCTATCTCAAGATCACGCCGATCAACGTCACGCCCAAGACGTGGGGCAAGGGCACCCCGGAGACGTTCTTCGGCAAGGTGATCGACACCTTCGGCGCCGAGCGCATCGGCTGGGGATCGAATTTCCCCAACTCGATCGGAACCATGAAGGAGATTCTGACCGCGGCGCAGAAGGCATTTTCGTTCGCCAAGTCGAGCGATCAGGATTGGATCTTCGGCAAGACTGCGCTCACACTTTATCCGAGGCTGAAGGACTGATCGCACGACGATGAGTGGCGGCGGCAGAAAGACGCTGAAGACGCTGATCGGGACCTATCCGCACACCGCGCCGCTGAAATCCAGCGCGCTGCGCTCGGACCGCCTGGATTTCGAGTTCACCGAAATCGTCCCGGTCTGGGACGGGTTCAAGGGCATGATCCGGGACGACAAGTACGACGTCTCGGAAATGGCGGTCGTCACCTATCTGCTCGCCAAGGCGCACGGCAAGCCGCTGGCGCTTTTGCCCGCGGCGATGGTCGGGCGCTTCCAGCATCCCTATGCGATCTACAACGCCAGCAAGGGGCCGATGACGCCCGCCGATCTCAAGGGCAAGCGCGTCGGCATCCGCTCGTTCACCACCACCACCGGCGCCTGGATCCGCGGTATCCTGGCCAACGACTACGGCGTCGACCTCGACAGCATCCAATGGGTGACGTTCGAGGAGCCGCACGTTGCGGAGTACAAGGACACCACGCAACGCGCGCGCGAGGGAAAGAAGATCGTGCCGATGCTGCTCGACGGCGAACTCGACGCGGTGCTCGGCGAGTCCTCCGATGACCCGCGGATCAAGTCGTTGTTCGGCGATCCGCAGGCCGAAGCGCAACGCTGGTACGCCAAGCACAAGGTGGTGCCGATCAACCATCTCGTGGTCATGCGTGCGCACGACGTCGCGGCGGATCCGGACGACGCCCGCGAAGTCTATCGGTTGTTGCGGGAGGGCAAGCGGTTGGCAGGCCCGGCAGCAACTCCGGACCCAACTCCGTTCGGTGTCGAAGCCAACCGGCCGAGCCTCGCGATGATTGCGGAGTATGCGTTCCAGCAGCGCCTGTTGCCGCGCCGGGTCTCGGTTGATGATATGTTCGCCGAGACTCTCGGGCTGGTCGGTGACGAACACTGACATGGATGAACAGCCTCAACCGCACCCGGTTCTGGCAAAGTAAGGATTGTTCGCAATGGTCAAGGACAAGGTCGCTCTGGATACGATGCTCGGCAACTATCCGAATACCGCAAGCGCTCAAGAGCGGCAAGCTGCATTCCGATTTGATCGATTTCAATTTCGCCGAGGTCAAGGTCGCGAACAATTTTTTCAAGCAGATCGTGCGTGACGCGAAATTCGATGCCGGCGAGCTTGCAATCGCGACGTATCTGCAGGCCAAGTCCTTTGACAAGCCGTATGTCCTGCTTCCGGCCGTGCTGGTCAGCCGCGGCCAGCATCACACCATCGCCTACAACCCCGAACGGGGCGATCTGAAGCCATCCGACCTCACGGGCAAGCGGGTGGGCCTGCGGGCCTACACGGTGACGACGGCGCACGTGGGTGCGCGGCATTCTCGCCGACGAATACGGTGTCGACTTGAACAAGGTCGAGTGGATCACCTTCGAGGATCCTCACGTCGCCGAGTATCGCGATCCGCCGTTCGTCAAGCGGGCGCCCGCGGGCAAGGATCTCGCGCAGATGCTGTTGGACGGCGAGATCGATGCGGCGGTGGTTGGAGACAAGCTGCCCGATCCCCGCCTGAAACATCTGATTGCCGACCACGAGGCGGCGGCGCAGCGATGGGCGCAGCAGCATGGCGGGATTCCGATCAATCACATGGTCGTGGTGCGCTCGAGCTGTCCAAATCGCGGCCCGACGTCGTCAAGGAGTTCTTTCGCCTGCTGGTGGAAAGCAAGAATGCGGCTGGACCACCCAAGAACCCCGAGCCGCTCCGGTTCGGTGTCGAGGCGTGCCGCCCCGTGCTGGAGAAGATGATCGATTATTGCCACAAGCAGGGGCTTATTCCCGCGCGACTGAGCGTGGATAGCCTGTTCGACGATGTGACCCGGAAATTGACCGCGTAGATACGCCGATAGTGCGGTGTCGCTGCGCGGAAAAATCCGGCGGCGTGAAAGATAAAGAAACGAAGTGAGGGAGGTTTCGCCATGCGCTCGCAAAACGCGGGCTCCCGGAACAGTCGCCTGCGGCTCCGCCGGTTGCCCCTCGCTGCTGTCTTGGCGGCAATCGTCGGCACAGTCGCCAACGATTGCGCTCGGGCGGAGCCAGGCTTTCCGGCCAAGCCGATCCGCATATCCATTCCTTTTGGCGCCGGGGGCGTCGCCGACCTCACCATGCGCCTGCTCGCGCAGACCCTGACCGAGCGAACAAAGCAGCAGGTCGTCATCGAAAATCGTCCGGGAGCCGGTGGTCTGCTGTCGGCAAAGGCGGTGCTCGAGGCGCCGCCGGACGGTTACACGCTCGCGGTGATCGGAAATGGGCAGGCCATTGCCATGTCCCTGTTCAAGGCGCGGCCGTACAATGTGCTGACCGACTTCACATTCGTGTCGATTACGGCTCGCTTCGAAATGCTCCTTGCGGTGAAGGCGGACTCGCCACTCCAGACCTTGCAGGACGTGGTCACGGCGGCGCGCAAGAATCCGGGAAAGCTCAATTTCGGCGCCATCAATCCAGGCAGCACGCAAAATCTGTCGGCGCATCTGTTGAAGCAGGTGAGCGGGCTGGATGTCACCATCATCCCGTACAAGACAACGCCGGAGCTCATAACCGGGATTCTGCGCAGCGACGTGGACGTCGGATTTGACTACTACGCCGCATTGCAACCCGTGATCATCGACAACAAGGTGCGGATCGTGGCGACCTCCGGCGAGGAACGCAATCCGCTGCTGCACAACGTGCCGACCGCCAAGGAGAGCGGGTTTCCCGACTACGTCGTGACCAGCTGGAACGGCCTCGCTTCGGCTGCCGGGCTGCCACCGGACGTCCTTGCCGCTCTCAACGGGCAGCATCAACGCGGCGCTCTCGGATCCGGCCCTGCGGGCGACGGCCACGAAGCTCGGCATGGACGCCCGCGGCAGTACGCCCGAACAGATGCGCGACCGCATGGCCGCGGATATCAAGAAGTGGGCAGCCGTCATCGAGAAGGGCGGCATCGAAAAACAGTAGTGCTCGGAAAGAGGCGAAATCAGAGCATGTCCCGTCGGATGGAATTCGAGCAGCAAACGTCGGTCTGCTCCCCTCCCCTTGTGGGGAGGGGCTGGGAGTGGGGTCGCAGTAAGGATACGATGATATGTCCGCAGGTGGGAGGTTAAGCGCAAGAAAGCGGGAAGTCACCGCGTGCCGCTCTCGGATATCGACTGTATGCTTGAGGACATGCCGGGCAAAATAACCACTACCCCCACCCCTAACCCCTCCACCGCAAGCGGGCTGCACGCGGAACACCCGGCGACGGTTTCGTAGACCACAGCTGGTATGCGTCGAGCCGAACGGGCTGGCGGTCTACGGTCGAGCTAAACGCCGCCGCATTTCAAAGACGCTCAATCGGACAGCGCCTGTGCAAGTCCCGTGATCATCTGTTCGATGTCCCGCAATCCGTTTGTCCGCGGTGATCCCGCCAGGTGCGGCGTCAGGATCACGTTGTCAAACGCGAGCAACTCGTCATCCGGGCGGCCGGGTTCTTCATAGAGTGGGTCGAGGGCAAATCCGCCGAGATGACCCGAGCGGAGCGCCGCGATGAGAGCGTTGCGCTCCACGGCTTCCGCGCGCGACACATTGATCAAACACGCACCCGGCTTCATCAACGCCAATCTCGCGCGGTCAATGAAGTGGCGGGTCGAGGGATCGGCGGGAAGCTGCGGAACGACCCAGTCGCTTTGTGCGAGCAGGTCATGCAGCGGCCGATAGGATACGCCCAGAGTCTCTTCTTCGCCCGGCGGCAGCCGGGTGCGCTGGAAATACAAGATGTTCATTCCGAACGCGGCGGCGCGCAACGCGATTTCGCGGCCGATCTCTCCAAGCCCGATGATGCCGATCGTGCTGCCGTTCAAGCTGCGGGTTCCCGCAATGCGTCCCCAGTTTCCGCCCGGAACGTGTCTGCGGTCGAACGGCGTGTACGGAATGTTCGCAGCCGCCAGCCGCTCGATGCTGGTCAGACCGTTGACGCGGTGGATGCGCCTTGCGAGCGTGAGCATCAGCGCGAATGCGTGCTCCGCGCAGGCGATATTGGCTCGCCGGCGCACTCCGAGAACCTTGACGCCGGCAGCGACGCAGGCCGCGACATCGATATTTCGAAGGAGGGCGCCGTACTTGTGAATGACCTTGAGTTGCGGCGCGCATCGAAGCTCCTCCGTTCCCACGGCGAAGGATCTCGACGATCAGGGCGCAGGCGGGCGGAAGCTTGGCGCGCAGCTCCGCATGCGAGGGCACGAGACGAACCTCGCTGGGATAGAGCCCTCCTGCGCGCGCTCTGAGGTCATCGCACCAGCGCGAAAAATCAGGCTCGTCGGGCGACATGAAGTCGGCAAAAGCGGCGCGTCGTTCCTCCGACGTCGTGGGATCAAGCACCACACCGATCAAGCGAGTCCAGGGATCGTCTTCAACGACCACGACAGGGAGAGTCGATTTCATCGCCGCATTCGTTAAAGCGTCCGGCTGGACAATGTGCTGGACGGCTCGGCCAGGTGCGTTCGCAGCGGCATCCAAACCGCTGCTTTATTGCCTCGCGCCATGGCCCGGTTCCTGACCACGCGCACGGTTCATCGGGCTTATTCCATCTTGAAGCCGGTCGCCTTGATGATCGGCACCCAGCGCGCCAGTTCGTCGGCGACCATGCCCGACGCCTCCTCCGGCCCGGAATCGAGGATCGGCTCGAAGCCCGATGTGATCAGAGATTTCTGCACCTCGTCCTCGGCCATCGCCGCGCGTGTGAGCTGGGTGATCTGGTCGAGGATCGCCCTGGGCGTCCCGGCCCGCGCGAACAGGCCGTTGAAGTTGGCAGCCACCATGCCGGGCAGGCCGGCCTCGATCGCGGTCGGAATATCGGGCGCGGCCTTCATCCGCTGCTGCGCGGCAATCGCCAGGATGCGGACAGTGCCGGCGCGGTGGAACTGGAGCAGCGTCGCGCCGACATTGGGCGTCATCATCGGGATATGTCCGGCGGCGAGATCGGTCACGCCGGGCGCGGCGCCCTTGTAGGGATGTGCGTGATCTCAGGCGTGCCGATCAGATGCTTGAACAACTCGCCGGACAGGTTGGTCATGGTGCCGGCGCCGGCCGTGCCATAGGACAGCTTGGTGGGATTGGCCTTGGCATAGGCGATGAACTCCGTGAGCGTGCGCGCCGGCACCGACTCGTGCACCACGATGCAGGTGGGCGACAGGCACATGATGTAGACGCCGGCGAAATCCTTGACCGCATCGTAGGGCGGCTTCGGCATGATCGCCGGAACCAGGACCTGCGTGCTGGTGTTGCCGAAAACAAACGTGTGCCCGTCGGGTTGCGAGCGAGCGACCTCGGTCGCGCCGATCACGCCGCCTCCGCCGCCTTTGTTCTCGATGACCACTGTGCCCAGCGTCGGCTTCATCTTCTCCGCCCACAGCCGCGCGGCGACGTCGGTCGCGCCGCCTGGAGAGAACGGGACGATCAGCCGGATCGGACGGTCGGGATAGGCGAACGCGGGAGCGGGCAGCGCGGCGGCCGATGCGGCGGCAAGTCCGTATTTGAGGAATCGGCGGCGGCCGAGCAGGTTCATGGGCATGGGTTTCCATCCTGGCAGAAACACGGGCGCAGCGGGTTCACGCTGACGGGGCCCGCCGGATGCACAGCTCTCAACCGAGCTTCCGGCTGGCGCCGCGTTCATCGCACAAATGCCGGGCCGGGTCTGTACCAAAGAGGCTAAAATATCGGACCATTCGCAATCAAGTCGCCGGCGAAACGCCGGGAACCGAGGGCGGGTCGAACGACGCGCAATCCGGGGGACCATGAGCGGGATCGTTCAATCATCGAAAGCAGGGGTTTTGATAGCCGGCCTTGCTGCCTTGCTCGCAGCTCCGACCGTCGGCAGCGCACAAAGCACGGACTATCCCAGCCAGCGCATCTCCTTCATCGTGGGATTTGCCGTCGGCGGCTTCGCCGACACGATTGGGCGCTGGGTTGCGATAAGGCTGGGAGAGCGTACGGGGCAAACCGTTGTGGTGCAGAACATGGAAGGCGGCGGCGGTGTTCGTGCCGCACGACGGGTCGCGATGTCGCCGCCGGACGGCTACACCATCCTCGTGACGACGACATCGCTGACGATCAACGAGTCCCTGGTGCCAAATCGAGGTTATACCGCGGCTGCCTTCGATGCGGTCTCGCTGCCGGTGTCCGCGCCCGAATCGCTCTCCGCCAGCGTCAAGTCTCCAATCAAATCCCTGGCCGACCTTGTCAATGAGGCGAAGGCCGGAACGGTCTTCATGGGATCGGCCGGCATAGGCTCCGGATCGCACATTGCCGGCGAATACTTCTTCAAGGTGCTGGCCAAGGCGCCGGTGAAACATATTCCGTTTCCGGGCGGCAACCCGGCCATGATCGGCCTCCTCACCGGCGACGTGACGGTGCTCGCAGCTACGGCGACGGCTCTGGTGCGCAATGTCAACAACGGAGATGTGACCGGGCTTGGGCATTGCAGCAACAGAGCGATCCCCGATGCTGCCGTCCGTTCCAACATTCGCCGAAGCTGGCTATCCCGGGCTGTCTGCCGCGTCATGGACCGGCTTCTTCGCGCCAGCCGGCACACCCGAAGCGGTGCTCTCGAAGCTCAACAGCGAGATCAACGCGATCCTCCAGGAGCCGGAGATCGCCAAGCGCATCGAGACCGCAGGTCTGCAAACGACTATTCGAAGTCGGGCTGAAACGGCGAAGATGTTCCGTACGGAAATTGTCAACTGGTCGAAAATGGTAGAGGCGGTCGGTTCTGCCAAAGTGACTGAGGCAATCTACGCGATCGACATTCCACAGCGGACCTTCATTCGGCTTCCATCGGCAACGACACATCCGATCGCAACTCACTCAGCGCCAATGGATTGCGGTTTGAGCTCGTTCTCGGCCCGGCCAGATGGCCGTTCTCTTGCCACCTGTTGCTGCGGTCCAAGCATTCGTCACACCGACAAAGCGGCGCGCAGTTTGTGCCCAACCTCACTTACGCGTAACGGCGGCTCAAGCTATTCTGAAGAACCTGGGATGGAGATTTTGTAGCATGGCGAAGCTCGTCTTCGGATTGAACCAGTCCCTGGACGGCTATGTCGACCACCAGGAATTTGCGCCTGGTCCCTCGCTCTTTCGTCACTTCACCGAGCAAGTGCGCGACCTGGCCGGCAGCGTGTACGGTCGCCGCATGTACGAGGTGATGCGTTATTGGGACGAAGACCGTCCTGAGTGGGACGCGGAGGAACGCGACTTCGCGGCGGCGTGGCGGAGCCAACCGAAGTGGGTCGTGTCGCGCTCGTTGAAGTCAGTCGGCCCCAACGCCACACTTGTCGAGGATGACGTCGAGGCGGTGATACGCGGGCTGAAGGCTCAGCTCGTTGGGGAGATTCAAGTTGGCGGACCAGACCTGGCACGAAGCTTAACCGACCTTGGTCTTATTGATGAGTATCGACTCTACTTCCGCCCCGTCGTGCTTGGTCGCGGCAAGCCATTCTTCGCCGGCCCCGGCCGCCGCTCCGCCTTGTGGCCAGCGATTTAATCGGCGAGGACGCGATCAGGTTGACGTACGTTCCTGCCTAATCACGCAACTCGCCCGACGGATTGCGCCGACGCGTCAGGTCCACTTTGGGTAAAAGGTGACATTTTGGAGGTTCAGGGCGATGTCTGCTAATGCCCTAAGCCGATATTGCGCTTTGTCATTGATTACTTCGTCAGCACGCAACAGAAGTGAGGTTGGCAACGTCGTCTTGATTTATGAGGGATTACGATGGGGTTGCCCGCGCGCGTCGATCTTGTCCTGCGTCTTGGTCTCGAAATCGCTGGCGTCATGGCGCTCGTGCAATTGTTCTTCAGGCGGCCCGCTGGCGCGGTTGACCATTCGCCCGCGCTTGACGGCCGGGCGCTCGCCGATTTCTTTCGTCCAGCGCGTCAGGTTTTTATATTCGTGCGTCTGCAGGAACTTGCGCGGGTCGTTGTAGGAGGCGCCGTTCAACATGCCGTTGCCGTACCACGGCCAGATCGCCATATCGGCGATCGTATATTCGTCGCCGGCGATGAATTGATTGTCCGCAAGCTGCCGGTCGAGCACGTCGAGCTGGCGTTTCAGCTCCATTGTAAAACGGTCGATGGCGTATTTGATCTTCACCGGAGCATAGGCATAGAAATGCCCGAAGCCGCCGCCGAGATAGGGCGTTGAACCCATCTGCCAGAACAGCCAGTTCAGCGCCTCGGTGCGCTTGCCGCGATCCTTTGGTAGGAAGGCGCCGAATTTATCCGCCAGGTAGAGCAGGATCGCGCCGGATTCGAACACGCGTCGCGGCGTCTGCTCGCTATAGTCCATGAGCGCCGGGATTTTGGAATTCGGGTTCACCCCGACAAATCCGCTACCAAACTGGTCGCCCTCACCGATCCGGATCAGCCAAGCGTCATATTCCGCTCCGCTATGACCGGCGGCCAGCAATTCCTCCAGCATGATTGTAACCTTGACGCCATTAGGCGTCGCTAGTGAATAGAGCTGAAGCGGATGCTTTCCGCGCGCCAACTCCTTCTCATGCGTCGCGCCCGCGATAGGGCGATTGACATTGCCATAGCGCCACTTGGGACTGTCGTCCTTCTCCCAGACCCAGACTTCCGGCGGCGTGTATTCAGGTGTGTCAGTCATGTTGGGCTCGCGTTTGTCGCTCGATAGGTTGGCCGAATGGATAGAATGGCGAGCGTGGGCTGTCCAATCATCGTTGTGGGCGTTGCCACGTTATGCGGCGGCTGCCTCACGGCCGCGGGCGAGGGATCCGCCATGACCCAACTCGGAACACGTTCCAAGATCCGTATCGCAATCTATTCCGCTGACTCTACTGTCGCGCAGGGCTCTCTCCGCGCGACGTCGCTCGCTTTCTCCACACCCGCAGGTCAGCCATGACCTTTATGGCCGCCGCGAGGACCAGCGCGCAAAGGGCCGCCTTCGACATCGTCTCCATCGTCCCCTCGACCAGCATGCCATGGACCACACTCCCTACGACGATGACCACCGCGAGGGACATATGAGCGATGCGCCACGTTCGCAGTCCCAATCGCCGGCGGAGTGCAGCCAAAAGCGCGACGGCGAAGATTGCCCACATGGCGATCACACCGAAGGGGAGAACGGCGTCGGCGATGTGAAGAGAAGGGCGTCAATCATGTCCGGCGGGCTGGTGATCCAAAGGCCCCCGACGTGGACCACCACCATCACGACCAGCGCGCCTCCGATCCAGTGATGTGCGCGTCGTCCACGATAAGCCGACAGTCCCGGCAAGTATCCGGCAATCAGCAAAGGCTGAACGAGCATGAGCCCCAGTGCGATAATCCCTGCAGATCCGGCCAGTATGTAGACCGGACCGCGCCATTCAAGCAGAGGGCTCGCCGCTGCAGCGGCGATCGGCACGAAAACGGCGGCTGCAAGGAGCGGCCCAGATCAGGGTCACCCGGGCCAATCTCATTCCTTTGTTCCCAACTCGGTCAGACCGGCTGAAGGACGAAGTGCGCCTCCAGGCTGGTCTCTTTTGCGCTCCGCATCACGGGACGTAGAAAGACGGTTTTGAATTCACCGCTGTCATAGGCGAGGTGACCATGCGGTTGGCCAAAGATGGGAATAATCTGCGGCATCTCAAGACGGAACGCCCCGTTCTTGTCGGTGAGCGTGGCTCCATGACTTTGCGGCTCATGCTCCTGCCCTTCGGTCGTGTGCGCCCAAATCTGGATGCGCTGCCCGGCGAGCGGAGCCCCGTCGCCTGCGCGGCGTACGGTGCCACTCATCCAGAAGCCACCCTTGCCGATCCGATCCACGGTCGGCGCGCCCTTGCGGTAGTTGTTGGACCCGCCCGACATCGAAGGGGTCGGTGCGATAGCAATGCGTAACTG
>ERZ1370068.1864-contig-11814_pt1 | contig 15941 bp, 27 predicted proteins | sample MGYA00561227_ERZ1370068 | MGnify/ENA primary metagenome ERZ1370068 (study PRJEB38410, sample SAMEA6850437) | metagenome | study: Metagenomic assessment of the ecological functions of the soil: analysis of the soil microbiota associated with the...
CTCGTACTCGTGCTCTCTCTTCCTCTATCGTTCGAGAAAGGCTTCAAGATCAACTGGCGCTCTTCCCGCGGGAATGAGCGGGAAGAGTGTCCGAGGATGGTGCTGGTGTTCCTGTGCGCTCAGCTGATAGAGCTTGCGCGACTCGCAGCGTTCAGGCTCGCGAATGCGGTGCGGTCGGGCTCGTCTGGCGAGCAGCCGCGCCGAGGGCGGCGATCTCCCGGCAGGCCGCGGGCGCAGCCTCGGGTGTCGGGATCGGCAGCTGCTCCACCGTTCGCCGTGGTCACGTGCATCGTGACCGCGCAGGCGCACGAGGTAGTTGACGACGAGGCTATTGAAGAGACCGCAGAGCAGGTGTTGCCGCGCGGCCGGCAACTGGCTGGCAGAGACAGAAGACGGTGTGCGTGGGACACGCAATGCGGCGGCAACACCGCGCGATGAGGGTCAATCGATTCGTGGCGCTGGCGACATCGCGGTATCCGAGGCGTGGACGCTCGTGCCGATCGGATCGCAGAAGCGCGCCGAGCTTCCGGTGGGACTGCGATTCCGCGCCGGACCGAGGCGACGCGCGACGCGAAACGGTTCGAGGTGCTTGCCATCGACGACCGGAAGAAGGGCCGCTCGCTTCAGATCGCGAAATCTTGACCGGGCGCAGCGCGTCGCGATCGTCGCTCGCGTTGAGCTCGCGCCCGAAGCGCCGCCCACGCCGTGGGACCGAGAGTGGCGGAAGAGCGATGCCGCGCGCTCGACGATGGCCACGTCGAGGGCGCAGCGCAGGTTCGGGACCGCGCCGGGACCCGAGATGCGCTCGAGCAGCGCCGGCGAGACGTGAACGGCAGGCTGTCCGCCGAGAGGCCGTCATCCATCGATTCGAGCGCCGCCGGATCGTCGAGATCCAGCCGGCAGGCGATGCGGTCCGGTTGGAGTGCCCATGGACGCGGTGACCAGAAGAAACCGGACGCCGCGGTGAAGATCGGGAAGACGCCGCCGGCGATTGTCCATGCCGATCAGCGCGTCGACACTGCATCGGGAGAAGAGCAGCCGCCGCAGCGAGCACGCGCTGCCCTGGTCGGTCGCCAAACCGGAGGGAAGCACCAGTCCCATTCCGGCCGCCCTGGACGGGTGAGCGCGATCGCCGCGTTCAACGAACAGCTGATAGCGGTTGGCGTGGCCGTCCGACTGCGCGCGGTAGATGCCGGCGTCGCGCGTGAATCGAACGATCGGCGTCGTCGCGTCGCGCGCTGCGATCGAGCGTCGGCGCGCCCTGGTCCGCGCGGATCATGTCCCACGGCGGATTGCCGATCACCGCGTCGAAGCCGGCGTCGGCAGGCGCGCGCCGTCCGGATCGAAGAACACTTCCGGAAACTCGAGCTCCCAGTGAAAGAAGCCGCCGCGCCTCGGCGACGCCTCGGCCTGCGTCAGATAGCGATCCGTCGGTGCGCGGCGGCAGCGCGGCTCCGGCCGGTCAGCGACGGCGTCGGACAGCGCTCCGAACGCCGACTCGGGCGCCGGTGCCGGCCGCGTCGCGAAACCACGGAGCGCACCACAGGTGCGCGATCCGCTTCCACCGCGAGCAGCGCGCATCGCCGGCCGGTCGAACGCGGCGAGGCGCGCTCCTTCGCCCGGACCTGCTCGACGCGTGTCGTTCGGCGTCGACTCAGCGAGAACCGGATCGGCAGCGCCGCTTCAGCGCGCATCGCGACAGCATCGCTCGTCGAACAGCGGCAGGCGAGTCGTCGAACTTCGGCCGCCGGCGATGGCGACGGCGGCCGAGCGCAGCTGCGCGAGCCACGGTGCCGAGCAGGCTGTCGCCGGCCTGAAGGCGATGATCGAGAAAGCTGAGCGGCCGATCCGCCGCCAGCGTGGCCAGCCAGAGCGAAAGGCGCGCGAGCTGGACCGGCCATCGGGTTGAGATCGACGCCGTAGCAGGCAGCGTTCGGCGATCGTCCGCCGGATGCTGGCGCGCTCGGACTCGCCGATGTCGCTCGAATGGCAGCCGCCGTGACTGCACCAGCGCCGACTTCATGCGCAGCAGCGAGAAACCGGCAGGCGGCGACCAGAAACGCGCCGCTGCCCATCGCCGGATCGACGATGCGCAAGCTGCAGGATGCGATCCGGCGCGGCTTCGTGCACGAGCGGACCGAGCGTGCGCCGGACCAGGTAGTCCGCGATCGGCTGAGGCGTGTAGAACGTGCCGGTCGCCTTGCGGACGCCGGAGCCGGTGTGAAGCGATACCGATCCGCGGTCGACCTGCGGCGCGTAGTCCAGCAGCGTCTCGTAGACGGCGCCGAGCTGCTCGACGCCGAGATCGCGATACGCGATGCGCTCGTCTGCCTGCGCTGATCGGGCGCTGGACGCGTCGAGAGCGCCACGATCGGCTCGCCGCGCGGCGCTGTCGTCCAGATCGCGCCGCTCGGCAAGCGGTGTGTGCGTGGGCGAGAACAACCGCCCGTTGAAAGGCGTCACCCGCAGGTCGCCGGCCCGGCAGCCGGTATGCGCCAGTCGGGCAATGGCTCGCAGCGCATCCCAGAGCCCAGGCGGAGGCGGCAGCTGCTCGGCCGCATCGCGCAATCCTCGAGGCTGTAGCTCTCCCGGTAGATGGGGTGCCACAGAGGGACCAGCGCTCGCGCTTCAGCGAACAGCAGGAAGAGCATGCGGTAGACGATCGTCAGCGCCTGCTCGAAGCTGTCCGCGACGACAGACGGTGTTCGCGCGGCCGTCGCCGCCAGGTCGTCATACGCAGTGCTGGCCGGCCGGCGGACTTTGCCGGCGACGAGCGCGCACAGGATTTCGACCGACGCTCCGAGGACGCCTCGCGCAGCGATCGACGAACACCGGCTGGCGTGCCGATCCGATTCGCCCACGAGCGCGTGAAGCGATCGCGGTATCGCTCGGTCCGGATCCGAGCGCCGTCGCACCGAGACAGGTGCAGCAGAGCAGCGCGAACGCCAGCGGGTTGTCGAGTGCCAGATCGAGGTCGATGTCGAGATGACGACGGGCGTAGAGTCGAGTGGCGTCGACGATCCGGAGCCGAAGGCCGTTGAACACGAGACACCACGAGGCGGACCGGCGAGCCGCCTGCGTCACCGCCGGACGCCACAACGACTCATGCGCCATCGCCCCACGGGGACACGAGCAATGCCACCGTGCGATCGCGCTGATCGGAGCGTGGCCGCGATTCCCGGGTCGGCCGGTTCGATCCGCTCCGCAGGCTCGAAGCCAACGTCGCGAACAGCGGCGCCGCCGACCTGCAGAATCGTCCGTGGGGTGGAAGCGGGACCGAGGGTGGCGCAGCTGACACGCCATCCGGCGAGTCTTCGGCGGGCCTGAACCAGCTCCGGAACCGGTCGAGACTCCGTTCGCCGACAGGTGCTGCCAGATGAAGGCGCTGGCGAGGAGATGGCCGTCGATTCCGGGCAGCATCGCTACGGCAGGAGCACCAGCAGCAGACGCGCCGGTTGCGGCGCGATTTGCGCGGTGTCGAGAATCGCCTGGAGCCGGCGCGCGCGGCGTTTCGCTCCGGCTTCCGCGGCCGCTGACGCACGTCGGCGTCTCGTTCTCGATCGAACCGCCGATCGAACAGGCCGGGTTGTGAGCGATGCCGGGCATCGGTCCGTTCGACCAGCGGATGTCGCGCTCGCGCTGCGCTCGCATGGAAGAACGGGCGTCTGCGCATGGCGGGTCACCTCAATCCGCCAGGCCTCACACTCCTTCTCGACGCGCGCGCGCATGGGATCGCCAGCCTGTTGGAGGAAGCGACTGAACCCACTCCGGAGCGGCGGCTGGCTGGATCCTCCCAGATCGATGAGCATTGGCACTGAGCCTCGAATCGACCAGGCGGCCAGATGGTTCTTCGACGGTGACTCGCCACACGAGGCACATCCGCCCGCGAGAGCGCTTCGTCTCAGCCGCGGCCGCCTCGCGCAGGCGATCCAGGCACGCGTCCGCGTCCGAGGCGCACGAGCGACTCCTCATCCCCTTGCGCAAGCAGGGCTCGCGCGCGCTTCAGCTGACTCGCCTCCCGCAATCGCCTCGGCCCTCACATCCACCGTCGTCATCGTCATTATTGCCTCTATGGCTCCATCACGAGTCGCGCAACGTACCGCTCGTCGTCCTAGCGGATCCGGCGCGCCGAGATCGGCTTTGGCGCGTCGCCACGCGCGACCGCAGCCGCGCCAGCAGCCGCATCTCGCCGGTGCCGTCGGCGACCAGGTGGAAGGCGTGGACCGTGCGGCGCTGACCGATGCGATCGACACGGCCGATGCGCTGCTCGAGGCGCATCGGATTCCACGGCAGCTCGAGGATTGACGACGAGGCGGCAGTGGTGGTGAAGATTGAGTCCCTCCGCCGCTGCGTCGGTCGCCAGCAGCAGCCCGAACGGATCGCGCGCGAACGACGTGAGCACCGCCGCCCGCTCATCCCGCGTCAAGCCGCCATGCAGCACAAGGGCGGGACGCTGGAGCGACTGGCGCACGTGCTGAAGGGTGTCCCTACTCGGTGAACACCACCGTCGCCTGACGAGTGCGGCGGAGCAGCGCGACGATCGTCGAAACCTTTGGTCTCGAAGCGCCGCCGCCGCCGTCGCGCGCCGGAGCAGGGCCGACAACAGCCGTTTTTCCCGATCCGGATCCGACAGGCGACAGCTCTGACGGCCACGCCGGCGCTTCGTCCGCCACGATGCGCTCACCTTGCGGATCTCCGAGCGGCAGCGTCATCTGCGCGCCGCGACCGATCTGTCCTGTCCGGCGGAGCATGACGAGACGCCGATCGTACCGAGAGCGCGCCAGCGACCACGCGCTCGAGAACGCCCGCTTGTAGAGCACCGACAGCGCCAGGTATGCATGCGCTGCGCCTCTGCCTGCACCGCATCGCCGTAGCGCCGCAACAGGGCATGCATGCGTGCCTCTTCCGGGCTTTCGGTTTGACCCGCACGATATGCACGCGGCGGGCAGTGCCGATGCCGACTTCGGCGCGCGTCCTGCGGAACGACGATCAGTGGCTGGTTCTGCGCCTCCCGCACTCGTGGCGCCCGAAGCCCTTCAGCGGCGGCGCCGATCGCGCACAACGCCAGGAACGATTCGCGATCGCCGCTGTGTGGCGTCGCGCCTCAGCAGCAGCACGCAGGAGGCAGTGGAGGCGAGAGCCCGCGCGGCGTCCCCGCGGCCCGAGTCGCCGGCACACGAGTGAGCTTCGTCGAGGATGACGAGGTCCCAGGCGCACGATTGCGCGGCAGGCAGGACCTCGGGCCGCTTGACGTAGTCGATTGACGCCACGGCGACGGTCAGCGTGTGCCACGGGTTGACCCGATCGGAAGCGTCGCTGCGAGCTGCCGCAGGGCGTGTCCGTCGGCGCCGGTGGCCACGATCGCAAAGCGATCGGCGAGCTCCTGGACCCATTGATCGCGCAGTCCTGGCGGCGTGGAGAGACGAGACCCGTTCAATGGCGCCTCGCGCCAGCAGCTCCGGACGCGATGAGGCCGGCCTGGATCGTCTTGCCGAGCCCCACTTCGTCGGCGAGAAGAATCCGCGTGCCGAGCCCGCGCAATATCGCCAACGCGGGCTCGAGCTGATGCGGGAGGAGATCGATGCTCGCGGATCGAGCGGTGCGCAGCGACGCCGGCGGCCCGTCGCCCGCGATCAGCGCGCGAAGGGCGCGGCGCCACGCGACGAGGCGCACGATCCTGCGGCGCGGCGTGTGGGCGATCCGCTCAATACGATCGACGGGAGCAATGACGCGGCGTTCGGACACCCAGACAGGGCGGTGCAAGGCCGCGCAGCGTGACGACCTGGCAGCCGTCGTACCGCGCGGATCTGCATGATGCGCCATCGCGAACGGCGCACCAGCACGAGGTCGCCCGGGCGAAAGACGACGTGGTCCCTCGAGGAGATGGAGAAATCTGCATCGCGCATCGGCCACTCGCGCGCAGATTGTGCGACGCGCGTTCGGCGCGTCGCATGAAATCAAGAACTTACGGCGAGCGAGTGGCCGCAGTGGCGTCTGCTGGGCAAAGACGATGCCCGTCGCTCTACGAGTCGGAGGACAACCGCGCGATAGTCGCGCCGAGATGCGAGTCGTGGTCGTCCCAGAATTCGACGACCCTGGAGTGGCGTTCAAGCGCTGCCTGGACGATGCCGCGCTGGACGCCGGCGCCGCGCCCGTGGATGAGGCGCACCTCGCGCAGGCCCGAGGCCGCGGCGGCGTCGACGTATTCTCTGAACGACCGACGCGATGTCGCGCGGGGAGAACGCGTGCAGGTCGAGCTCACGCTCGATCGGGATCCGCAGCGGTTCATCGGCCATGGGCCAGATGGTATGAACGGTCTACGCGCGGAGCGCCGGTCCGTCGGCTCTGGGTTCCCTGGCCGTGTACTCGGCCTTGACGATCGTCTTGATCCCGCCGCGGACGGAGAAATCGCCGACGACCGTCATGCGGCGCGGCTGGAGCGCGGCGACCAGGTCGTCGAGGATCTGGTTCGTGACCTGCTCGTAGAAGATGCCCTTGTTGCGGAACTCCACCAGGTAGTAGCTTCAGCGACTTGAGCTCGACGCAGCGCGACTCGGGCACGTAGGTGATCCGGATCTCGCCGAAGTCGGGCAGACCGGTCATCGGGGCAGACCGACGTGAATTCCGGACACTGAATCTGGATCTCGTAGTCCCGCTCGGGCTCGGGGGTTCGGGAAGGTCTCGAGTGTCGAGCTTGACATGCCTCAAAATTCTAGCATTCTGTGAGGAAAATCGCGGTTTTGGGGGCCGCGTTCAATTGACACCTGGCGAGACGTGCGGACTAGGATGTGACGTTTTTCGAAGGAAAACCGCGGTTGGTGCTGCGCGCGCGGCGATCGGCGGTTGAACCTAACAGCGCGAGCAAGTGAGGGGGAACACGATGACCACCGACGCCCGTCGCATGGGCAAATCCGAACTGTTTTCGCACTTCGCGCGAACGATTCGACGTGAAGCGCACCCAGGCTCGCGAGTTCTTCGACGAGCTGACGGCGCTGGCGGAGAAGGAACTGAAGCGATCCGGGCGAGTTCGTCCTGCCCGGTATGGTCAAGCTCGTCGTTCAGAAGCGGAAGGCGCGTATGGGGCGGAACCCGGCGACGGGAGAAGCGATCAAGATTCCGGCCAAGACAGTGGTCAAGGCGCGAATCGCGAAGCAGCTGAAGGATACGGTACTGACCGCGGAAGTAGCGTCGGCGGTTCCCCACACCACTGACCGCACGCCAGGTTCCGGGAGCGGCGCGGCGACCCCGGTCGTCGCGCCACCTCTCGTGGTGTCTCAGGCGGCCGCGGTCGTCCTCGCCAGAAGCCGGCTATGAAGGGTCGCGGGCACGAGACACGCGGTCCGCGCTTCCAGGTTCATCACCGAGTCGTCGTCCAGGATGATGCGGTCTCCAGGACCCAGCAGAATTTCCGCGCTGTAGCGCCGGGCGCCGCGCAGCGTCCGCAACTCGAAATAGCGCACCGTCACCATGCGATCCTGCACTGCCAGGGCGTCGGTCTTCACGAGTGTCCGAAACATCGTTCATCCCTCCTCAATAGCAAGAGCTTCACGGCAAGAATGGCGCTAGCTTGCCGCGGCCTGAGCTGATCGATCGTCGCGCGCCGGAAAACGGCAGTGTAAACGCCGTACCGCGCCCGACCTCGCTTTGCACGTCGATCGTTCCGTTCAACTGCTCGACAATGCGCTTGGAGATCGCGAGGCCAAGGCCGAGGCCGCGGCGTTTGGTCGTGACGAAGTCGTCGAAGATGGCGCGAGAGTCGATCCGGCGGGAATGCCCGAGCCGGTGTCGGTGACGCTGAATCTCAACCCGATCGCCGGCGCGCGCCGGTGGCGATGGCGACGCGTCCGCCCGGCTCCGTCGCCTGGATGGCGTTGGTGATGAGGTTCCGGTAGACGCGGCCGAGCGCGAAGACGATCGCCTTCGATGACGAGCGGTCCCGGCCCGTAGTGTGTCTCGACGACGACGCCGTTGCGCTCGCCTTCGCCGCGCATCGACTCGGCGATCTCGGCGACCGAGCCGTTGACGTCCATCGCGAAGCGTTCGATCGGCTTCGGCTTGACGACGTGCCGCAGGTCGTCCATGAACCGCTTCAGCGGCCTGCAGCTCGCGCTCGATGGTGCGGCGGAACTGCTCGCGCGACTCCAGGTCCAGATCGTCGCGCAACAGCAGGCGCGTGCTGTTGCCGATGTTCTGGATCGGATGCGAGAGATCGTGGACGCAGGCCGGCGGCGACGCGGCCGAACATCGCATGGCGCTCCTGCCGCTTGACCTCTTCCTGCAGCGTCACCAGCCGATCGGCCATCGTGTTGAACGCCCTGCCGAGATCGCCGAGCTCATCGTCTCGACCGGATCGACACGCGCGCGTCGAGCTGGCCGGCGGCGATGTCGTGCGTGCCGCGCTGCAGCGTGAGAATCGGGTTGATGAAGCTCCGGCCGAACAGATAGCCGACCGTGATCATGCCGAGCGCGGCGATTGAGATGGCGATCGCCAGCTGACGCTGCAGGACAGCGGCGTTGGCGTAGGCCTCGCGCGTCGGCTGCTCGACGATGACCGTCCAGCCCAGCTGCGCGATGCGCGCGGCGACGCCGAGCTGGCTGTGGCCGTCCTCGTCGGTATATTCCTGTGAAACCGGGATCGCGTCCTGGCGGCTTCGCGCGGCCGCGAACAGCTGGTGACCGCTCATGTTGCAGGGTCTGCGCGACCAGCGTCTTCTTGTCGGGGTCACCGTGCGCGACCAGCTCGCCGCCGGGCGCGATGACCATCGCGAACCCGTGATCGCCGATGCGGATCTGGTCGACCATCCGCCACATTTCTTCCAGGCTGAACTCGCCGGCGAGCCAGCCGGACGGCTGGTTCAGGTGCGTGAGCCGGATCGCGAACACAGAGGTCGGCAGCAGGTCCTCGTCGACGCGAATCGGCGACATCGCGACGCCGTTGATCGTCAGCTGCGCGTCCTTCGGGAATGACCACGCGCGGCTTGCCGATGCGGCTCGAGGCGATCATCTGCGCCCTGTTCATCGAACAGCGTGATCTCGCGGAACTCGCGGAACTGAAGGACGTAGTTCTTGAGAATCTGGTCCTGCTGGCGCTGGGTCAGGCCGGTGTCCTGCAGGTTGGCGGCGAGCGCCTTCAGCAGCTCGGCGTTGGTGACGACGTAGCGGCGGATTTCCTCTGCCGCGCGGCGTCGCCACGTTCTGATTGCCGGCGATGACCGATTCGCGGGTGCCGCGTTGCAGCGAGAGGAGCGAGATGGCGCCGTAGGCGACCAGCGGCAGCAGGGCCGCGCACCGCCACCAGAAGCGCGAAACGGACCGCGATGCGCTTGATGGTGATCGCCATCGACTCAGTTTCTACTGGCGCTGGCGGCGGCTGCCGGCGTCCAGAGTCGCAATTGTGCATGTTGATGTCGCGGCCCGGCTGAGCGTCTGTCACGACGAACCGCTTGCTAACCGCGCGAGCGCGTTCCGACCACGCGAGAAAAATCGCCGGCGGATCTTCAATCGTCGCACGCTGGAACGCGGCGACGCCGGCGCGATACTCGTCATCGGAGCCGGCGTGACGGATTCGATCGAGCGCGCCGTCGACCGCGGCGCTTGCAGAATCCGGCGGGGTTGGACGGCGCCCGAGTGCCACCACGAGGAACGACCGGAACGAGGCTGGGGGCGCTGATCGCATCGAAGAGCACTGCGTCGAACTCCCTGCGACTCATCGCATCCATGAATGCTGATCGGGCGGCAACTCTTTGACATCCATCGTGCCACGCCCACCTGGTCGAGCTGATGCTTCACGATCAGCGCGATCCGCTCGTAATCAGGCGGGACCAGACAGGTGAAGTGCAGAGGATGGCCCGAGAGGACCTTCGCGGCTTTCTCGGGGTTCGAACCGCGAACTTGTCCAGGTCCGGCCCAACCGCCCAGTGGCGCGGCCAGATGGGGCCCGACGAGGGAATGCCATGTCCGCCGAGGCGCTTCGCGAACGAAGGCGTCGCGATCGATCGCCTGGCTGAGAGCCTGTCGGACCGACGGAGGCTTGAGCGCCTGGCTGCCGGGTGTTGAAGATGAGCGCAGCATCGATAGTGCCGGAGGTAGTTGAAGACCTGAATCTGATTGGAACGCCCGAGCGAGTCGAGCGCGTCGGCGCTCACTTCGTACAGCATGTCGAGGTTGTTGCGCAGCATCTCTGCCCAGGCCGCGCGCGCCGACGGGTAGCGTATTGCACCGCGAGCCGGTCGATGATCGGCCGGCCCAGGTAGTGAGTGGTCGTTGGCCTTGAGGTCGGTCGGCGACGTCGGGTCCCGCAGGCTCGAACGGTCCCAGTTCCGGCCTTGGCTGGCCCCGGGCTCCGCAACTGAAGCTCCGAGCGCTTCCAGGACGAAGGGCGAGCGCTGCCGCAGCCGGATGTTGATATCGGCTTGTCCGGACGCCGCGATCGATTCGACGTCGGCAAACGCCGGCCCCATGAAGGGGGCAACGAGCGTCTCGAGGAGATGGGCCACGACCGGCGCGCTGACGGCGGAACCGTCGTGGAACTTCAGGTCCGGTCTCAGGTGCATTTTCAGCGTCCGACCGTCCGGCGTGAACTCCCAGCTTTGCGCGAGCCAGGCCGTCGCACGGCCGTCTTCGCCAATCTTCACGAGACCCTCGACCGACCAGATATTCTGCGTGACCTGGCGCACGCCGTTCTGCGGATCCGCCGGCAGCCATCTGGCCGACGCTGACGCCGACCCGCAGCGTCGCCGGCTCGCCAGTGGTCGCCTCCCGGCCCACGGGATTCTTACATCCGCGACGGCGACACACGATTACAGAGGCGAGTGCCCCGACCGCGGCGATCAATGAGCGGCGGTTCGGGACCTCTGTCATCGTTGGCTGGACTAGCGCTTGTTCAACGGCACATCGTCGACCATCGCCAATGCAGAATCCCTGGGGCTTGACGGTGGTGGCCTTCTTCACGATCTGGATTTTCATTGTAACTCCCAAGCAGGTGAGCTGGACACGCTATGCGCCAGCGAGATGACCGCCGATTCAAAACTCGGCTTGTGACATGTCGGCACGTTCATGTCACCAAGCTGTGAATGTGATGCCGCCACGCAGCCCCCGGCACAGGTCGGGATGTACGCGCAGTCGCCGCATTCTTTCCACGGGTGGAGACGTTCGAACTTGTCGAGAGCGGATTCGCGCCACGAGTCGCGGCGGTCGTCGATGTGGCCGGTCGACATCGCGAGCTGACCGGTGAAACCGGGGCAGGCATACAGAGACCCGTCCGGCCCGATCGTGTGAGCGTGCGTCTTGTGCACGTGGCACATGCCCTTGGGCACGCCGTCGTAGGTCGGGAAGCCGTGACGCTGCGTTTCTTCGCGGATGAACGTGATCTGGTCTTCCATCGTGTGGCAGGAATCGCAGGCCTGGCCGGCGCCCGAGCCGACCGACGTCATGCACGTGCCCTTCAGCGCTTCGCTTGCCACCCACCGGCGTGAGCGGAATGATGCCCTTGGCCGACACCGGTTCGGTGCGGACGATCGGCTTGAAGTTGACCTTGACGAGCTTGTCTGCCGAAGTCCTGCGCCCGGAGAAAATCGAGCAGCGCCGGATAGCTGCCGACCGACGACTCGTCGAAGTTGCCGCCGATGGCGATCCGGCACTTGCCGGCGACTTGACGGATGTTCTCGACGATGCGATCGAACGTGCCCTGTCCGCCGCGGCAGCGGACGCATCCGGTTGTGCGTGTCCCTGATCGCCGTCGAGCGTGATCTTGACGCCGTTCAGCCCGAACGGCAGCATCCGATCGACGACCTCGGGCGTGAGCAGCAGGCCGTTGGTGATGATGTTCGCGAACATCGTGACGCCGCGCGCCTGGCGGCGCGCGACGCGCGCTCGGCCAGCATGTACATCACCGGCAGGTTGAGCAGCGGCTCGCCGCCGAAGAACGTGAGGACGAATCGCTGCGGGCGCGACGCGATCGAGCTCGCGCTCGAACCAGTCGGCGACGCGCAGCCGCCGTCTCCAGCGACATCTTGTCGGCGTGCATGTTGTAGTCGCCGTGATCGCCCTGGAAGCAGTAGTCGCAGGCGAAGTTGCACTGCAGCGTCGTCAGCAGCGTGATATTGAGTTCGGAGGTGTCGCCTTTGACTTCGGCCAGATATTGAGTCCAGCGCCTGGCGATCCGCGTCGCGGCTCTCGACGAGGAAACCGTTCTCCCGGAGCAGGTCGAGCGCTTCGCGCTCCTCGCTCGACGTGAGTCGACTCCGACGATGTCCCGTGCGCCGCGCGATCGAGGAGCGCCGCGACGTCGCTCGACACGACGAGCTGCGCGTCGGTGAGCGTGTTCATCAGGAACACATCGTCGCGAGCCTCGAGCGGCACACGAAGGTTGAACATCGAAGGCTGCATTGTGGGATTGGCTCCGGGACCAGATTTGCTGGTAGACCGCCCGCCGGTCGATGACGCCTATGAATAGCAACGCCGTCTGCCACCAATGCCGTTCGCGCGAGGTGATCGCAGAATTTGCTGGGACTTCCACGAATTCCGCAGACAGATCGGCGGTATGGTCCAGGTGACCAGTCCGCCGGCGCGAGGGCAACGGTTTGCCCGGCTATCTCGAGCACGCAGCTGGGCGAGATGAATTACTGCTGCAAAATCAGAGGATTAGAGGCAGGGACAACCACTTGGCCGACTATGGCCAAATTGCTGACTGTGCTTATGCGCCGCGCAGACGCTTCGCGATCTGTCGCACGTCGAGCTTATCCATCTTGTACTTCAGCGTGCTTAGTGGAATTCAAGCGTACTCTGCAGTACCCGGTGACGTTCCAGCCGCACTTTTCGAGCGCTCGCAAGATGAAGTTCCGCTCGAACGTGTTCGTCGCATCCTCGAACAGGCTGTCGGTCGTGCGTGCCCTGCGGCTCGAGCTGCGCGAAATGGAATTCGAGCGGCAGGTCCTCTTCCGAGATGTAGTCCTTGTCGCTGACCGCCACCAGGCCGCTCGATCGAGGTTCTCGAGCTCGCGGATGTTGCCCGGCCACCAGTACTTCTTCAGCAGCGCCATCGTCGAGCTCGGTGATGCCCTGGATGCGTCTTGCGGAAGCGCGTGTTGTAGCGGCGCAGAAAGAACTCCGCGAGCTGCGGGACGTCGTCGGCGCGCTCGCGCAGCGGCGGCAGCTTGATCGGGATCACGTTGATGCGGTAGAAGAGGTCCTCGCGGAAGCGTCCTTCCTTGACCGCCTTCTCGAGGTCGACGTTGGTCGCGGCGATCAGACGGAACTCGGTCTTGATCGGCTTGGTGCCGCCGACGCGCTCGATCTCGCCTTCCTGAATCGCGCGCAGCAGCTTGGCCTGCAGATCGAGCCGCAGGTCGCCGATCTCGTCGAGGAACAGCGTGCCGTTCGACGCCAGCTCGAACTTGCCGAGCTGCTGGCGATGCGCGCCGGTGAACGCGCCGCGCTCGTGGCCGAACAGCGCGCTCTCGGCGAGCTCGCGTGGAATGGCGGCGAGGTTGACGGCGATGAACGGCGCATCGGCGATCGCCGGCCTCGCGGTGAATCAGCCGCGCCAGCAGCTCCTTGCCGGTGCCGCTCTCGCCGAGGATCAGCACCGTGGCCGACAGCTTCGCGACCTTGTGCACCAGATCGACGATGTCGCGGGTCATCTTGCTCGGTCCGACGATGAACTCGCGCTCGGTCTGGTCGGCGACCTGCGCGGACAGCGTCAGCACCTGCCGGTTCAGATCCTGCCGCTCGCTCGCGTTGCGCACGAGCGACCGCAGCTGGTCGTAGTCGAAGTCCTTGGTGACGTAGTGATACGCGCCGTGCTTCATCGCCTGCACGGCGGTTTCGATCTCGTTGATCGCCGAGATCATCAGCACCTCGATCAGGCTGTAGTTCTCCTTGACGATGCGCAGGACTTCGAAGCCGCTGATGCCCGGCAGGCGGACGTCGAGCAGCATGAGGTCGACGTCCTCGCGGTTGAGGATCGGGAGCGCCGCCTCGCCGCTCGCCACCCGCAGCACGCGGTACTCGCGCTTGAGGATGGCGGTCAGCGTATCGCGCATCCCCTCGTCGTCGTCTACGATGAGAACGGTCTTGGGCTTATGGCTCATGGCCTCGGGGCCACTAGGAAACGCGGGTATTGTGTCAGGCGGTTGACACTGTTGCAAGCCGTTCGATAACGTACCAAGGTTGTTGACCCTTCATTGGCTGCTGACCGGCGCGGCCCTCGTCCTGGCTGGCGCGGCGCTCTTCGTGGCGCGGCGTCAGAGCAAGCGTCTCGAACGGCTGACCGAATCCTACTGGGAACTGCGGTACGAGCACGGGCAATTACGTGCACGTGTGAACCGGCTCGATCCCGAAGCAGCAGGTCGCCGGCCGCACGCGGCCGAGCCGCCGGCGGCCAACTTCATTCCCCTCTCATCGTTGAAGCGATAAGCGAGCACTACGTGCCTCAGGACTATGACGTCATCGTGATCGGCGCCGGGACCGGCGGATACGTCGCCGCGATCCGCGCCGCTCAGCTCGGTCTGAAGACCGCCGTCGTCGAGAAAGCAGAAGGCGCTGGGCGGCACCTGCCTGCTGTGGGGCTGCATCCCGACCAAGGCGCTGCTCGAGCACGCGCACGCGTTCGAAAATCGCACAGCACGCGAAGGACTGGGGCATCTCGCTCGGCGAAGCGCGCCGCGGTCGACGATCGACATGAGCGCAGGTGCAGACGCGGAAGGACCGCGTCGTCACCGGCTTGACCAAGGGCGTCGAGTTCCTGTTCAAGAAGAACAAGATCGACTGGATCAAGGGGACGGCGCGGCTGACCGGCAACGGCGGCGTCGACGTCTTCGAAGGCGAGCAGCAGACGCTTCGCGCGCGCACGGAGATCATCGTCGCGACCGGATCGACGCCGCGTGGCGTGCCCGGCATCGAGATCGACCGCAAGCGCATCATCACGAGCGACGAGGCGATCGGCCTGCGCGAGGTGCCGAAGAGCGATGGTGATCATGGGCAGCGGCGCGGTCGGCGTCGAGTTCGCGTCGATCTTCAACCGCTTCGGCAGCGACGTGACGATCGTCGAGCTGCTGCCGCGCCTGGTGCCGGTCGAGGACGAAGCGGTGTCGGCGGAGCTCGAAAAGTCGTTCCGCAAGCAGGGGATCACGAGCCACACCGGCGCGAAGGTCACCGGCGCGAAGGCGGGCGCCGACGGCGTCGACGTCGACGTCGCAGCTTCGCCGACGGCACGACGAAGAAGATCCGACGCCGACTACCTGCTCGTCGCGACCGGCCGCGGCCCGGTGACGACCGGTCTGAACGCGGAAGGCGTCGGCCTGCAGATGGAGAAGGGCTACATCAAGGTCGACCCGCTGTTCAGAACGAACGTGCCGGGCATCTCGGCGGTCGGCGACGTGCATCACGTTCGGCGGCCCGGGACATCCGCAGCTCGCGCACGTGTCGTCGGCGGAAGGGATCATCACCGCCGAGCGGATCGCCGGACAGGACGTCGCGGCCGATCAACTACGACCACGTGCCCGGCTGCACCTACTGCGATCCGGAGATCGGCAGCGTCGGGCTGACCGAGGCGGAAGCCGAAGGCGCGCGGCTACGACGTGCGCGTCGGCACGTTCCCGTTCGGCGTGCTCGGACGGGCGAAGATGGCGCAGGAGACCGACGGCTTCGTGAAGATCGTCGCCGACAAGAGCTTACGACGAGCTGCTCGGCGTCCACATGATCGGGCCCGCGCTCCACCGAGCTGGTCGCCGAGGCGACCGTCGCGCTGCGGCTGGAGTCGACCGTCGAAGAGCTGATTCGCACGATTCACGCGCATCCGACGTTCGCCGAAGCGATCGGCGAAGCGGCGCATGCGACGCACGGCGCGGCGATACATTCGTAGAGAGACACTAGTGGCCACAGACGTTGTGATGCCCCAGATGGGCGAATCGATTGCGGAAGGCACGATCGTCCGCTGGATC
>ERZ1370068.9645-contig-8407_pt1 | contig 15941 bp, 29 predicted proteins | sample MGYA00561227_ERZ1370068 | MGnify/ENA primary metagenome ERZ1370068 (study PRJEB38410, sample SAMEA6850437) | metagenome | study: Metagenomic assessment of the ecological functions of the soil: analysis of the soil microbiota associated with the...
TCGGCTAGAGACAGAGAGTTAGATCGACTTGGCCTTGACGTTGCAGCCAACCTCAGGCGCTCAGCGTTTTCCCGTTTCCTCTGCCGGAGGTGCTTCACGAATGCGCGCAGCGTTTCCGCGCTGACGTGATGCTCGATACCTTCGGCGTCGGATTGCGCCATCGTCTCGGAAACGCCAAGTGATCTGAGGAACGCGACCACGATTTCATGGCGTCGACGTGACTCTTGCGCCAAGCGGCGCCCGCCGCGGTGAGAAAAATCGAGCGGTATGGCTGGGTTGGCGGCGAAGTCCTTCGCGCTGCAGACGCTGAATGGTCGCGGCCCACGGTCACGTGCGTCACCCCGGGCGGCGGGCCAGATCGATCGCCCGAGGCCTCGCCAGCCTCGGCGATCCAGCTCGGCAATCAATTCGACGTAGTCCTGCGCGGTTTCCTGCGCGTGCTCGCCACGCGTGCGCCGGACAGCGGCCGCGCGCGCTGGGTGAATTTTGCGGAGTCGGCCGGCATTCGCTTTCCAGGAAACAAAACCGAAAAGAATTGTTTTGACAACATCCAATAAACTTGTAGCTAGTGCTACATTTATAAGCTTGTGTTAATAAACAAATCTCATGCTTGATTGGGGCCTGCTTTTGGGCCGCATTCTCCCGGCCGTCGCGACGACCGTCGTCCTGCCCGTAGGTCAGGCGCGGGCGCAGTCCTCTGCGGTGGAGGGGCGAGCATCGCCGTCCCCAACGGCGGGCGATGCGAAGGACAAGAACGTCTACAACCTTTTCATCCCACTCCACCGGACCTGATGCGGGAACTCTCCACGGATAGGCCCGACAAGACGGAAAGCCCATACACTGTGGATGCGGGCCATTTCCAGTGGGAGATGGACTTCGCGGTCTTCACCCTGGAGCGCGTGGATGGGGCGCAGAGTCAGACCTGGAATATCGCGCCGGTGAATATCAAAGTCGGCCTGACGAACAACACGGATCTGCAACTGTTCTTCGACAGTTACATCCATGAGCAGGATCGAAGGTCACCGTGCGCGGAGTCGGCCGAGACCACCGATGGCGTGGGCGACCTAACGACGCGGCTGAAGATCAACCTCTGGGGCGACGATGGGGGGCACGACCGCGTTCGCTATTATGCCCTTCATCAAGGCCCCGACGAATTCGCACGGGCTGGGCAATGATGCCGTCGAGGGCGGAGTGATCTTTCCGCTCGCGGTCGCGTTACCCGGTGCATGGGACATGGGATTGCAAACCGAAGTTGATTTCCGGCGCAATGAATCCAATCGTGGCTCTCACGCGGAGTTCATCAACTCGGTTACATTCAGCCATGACATTGCCGGGAAACTCGGCGGCTATGTGGAATTCTTCAGCAACGTGAGCACGGAGCGCGGCGTGCGTTGGGTCGGAACGGTGGACCTGGGGCTCACCTACGCCATGGCGAAAAACATCCAGCTCGATGCCGGTTGTAGCTTCGGAGTCACCCGCCCCGCCGCTGACCTGCAACCCTTCACCGGCATCTCGCTTCGTTTCTAACCGGCCCGCCCACTCCGCCTATGCCTAACTCTCCGATTCCGCCCAACGTCACTCTCGAACGCGCCGCCGAAACAGGCTGGCGCCGAAAAGCCGGCATGGTCTCGCTTCCGGAAGTGCACCGCAGTATCATTGTCGTGCCGGGGCAGGGCTCTTTTGGCGCAAAATGGCCGCCTTCGCCGGCCCAGGCTTCCTCGTCGCGGTTGGCTACATGGACCCCGGCAACTGGGCCACCGACCTGTCGGGTGGCGCGCAGTTTGGCTACACGCTGCTCGCGGTGGTCCTGATCTCGAACTTCATGGCCATTCTCCTCCAGCATCTGTGCGTAAAACTCGGCATCGCGACCGGGCGCGATCTCGCGCAGGCCTGCCGCGATCACTACGCTACGCCGACCATCTGGTTCCTCTGGGTCATCTGCGAACTGGCCATTGCGGCGTGCGATCTCGCTGAAGTCGTCGGCTCCGCCATCGGTCTGCAACTGCTCTTTGGCATCCCGATCGTCTGGGGTTGTGTCATTACCTGCCTCGATGTCCTGGCCGTCCTTTTCCTGCAGAACAAAGGCTTCCGCTATATCGAAGCCGTGGTCGTAACGCTCATCGTGACCATCGGCGGATGCTTCTCCTGTCGAGCTCTTTTTCGCCCAGCCCAGCCTCACGGGCGTGATGCTCGGCTTTCGTCCGAAGCACCGAAATTCTAAAAATCAGAATATGCTCTACGTGAGCATCGGCATCCTGGGCGCAACCGTCATGCCGCATAACCTCTACCTGCACTCCTCCATCGTGCAGACGCGCAATTTCGAGCGGTCGCCGGAAGGAAAACGCGAGGCGATCAAATTCGCCACCATCGATTCCAGCTTCGCCCTCATGTTCGCCCTTTTCATCAACGCCGCCATTCTCATACTCGCGGCCTCCGTCTTTCATTGGTCCGGACACAGGACGTGGCGGAAATACAGGACGCATACCAACTGCTCAGCCCAACCCTCGGCGTCGGCATCGCCAGCACGCTCTTCGCCGTGGCGTTGCTCGCCTCCGGCCAAAACTCGACTCTCACCGGCACGCTCGCCGGCCAGATCGTGATGGAAGGTTTTCTCAATTTCCGCATCACGCCCTGGCTGCGGCGGCTGATCACGCGCGGCATCGCCATCATCCCGGCGGTGCTCATCATTCGGTTTCTACGGCGAGAGCAAGACGACCGAATTTGCTCGTCGCCAGCCAGGTGGTGCTGAGCATGCAACTCGGTTTTGCGGTCTGGCCACTGATGCGGTTTACCGGCGGAGAAGGCGAAGATGGGAAGTTCGCCAATCCGCTCTGGATTAAGGTCTTGGGCTGGACCGTGGCGACGATCATTATCGTGCTCAACGTGAAACTGCTCTTCGACACCTTTATGCCCGAAGCGGCGCGCCGGGCCTTCTACGGCTTCCTTGGCCTGCCTGCCGAATAATTCGCGATGTATCAACGTATTCTCATTCCGCTTGAAAACAGCGCGGCCGATCAGGCTGATTCTAGACCACATCAAACCGCTCGCGAAGATGACTGGCGCGAGTCTCTTGCTCACTGCATGTCGCGGACGGCTGGGTGGCGCGCAATTATGACCTGCTCAATCTGGCCGAGAGCGAGGAAATGCGGGAAGACCGCGCGTATCTGGAAACCGCGCGCCGCCGAATTGCGCGGCGAGGGATTCACCGTCGATCATCATCCTTGCACTGGGCGAGCCAGCGGATGAAATGATCAAGGCCGCCGAGGCCCATAGGGTCGATCTCATCGCCATGTCCACGCACGGCCACCGCTTCATTAGCGATCTGCTCTACGGCAGCACCGCGGACAAAGTGAGGCACTTGGTGGATGTGCCCGTGCTTTTGCTTAAGGCTAAGCGCTGAACGTTTTCTAAGGCTTACTGATGGGACCTTGCGCGCGAGCGAGCAGTTTGTTAAAGCGGGCTGGCGCTCGGGGAGGCGGACGGTGTCACAGGGAGCATTGCGGGATTTGTCGGGTCGGTCGGCAACAGATCGCGGTTCTTTAGTCCGTCCTGCAGATAAATAAACAAGCCGCCAACCGCGACCGCCAATCCAATCGTCGCTTCCCGGAAAGTCACCGGACCGACCGATTCCGTCCACATAGCCATCGTCATCGTATCTTTGCGACATGACGATCGGTGAAAGATGTTTCGCGATCGCCTCCGGGGCCGGCCACTTGGAGAAATCAATCGTCTGCGCGAGCGCGGGAAAAAGCGCCGCGCCCATCAGGAGAAGCGGACGGGCGGCAGCATCCGCCCGTTCGTAGAAGAGACGAGTATCGACATAATGTGAAGGCGGAATCCGCGGGCGGCACTTGCCCGGTTGCATCGCGAAAAATGGCGCTCTTCTCCAACTCGCCTGCCGGCTGCGCGACTCGGCTCAGCGCGGTCTCGACTGCGCCAGTGTCTGACCCGGCTATCATCATCCTTTCGGAAACGGCAATGGTGGGGCACACGGGAACGAAACCGCCGAACGGCCGCAGGCTGTAGAAGGTCGCGCCGTTTTTATCGCTGCGCGTCCAGGCCGCACCGGCGATCTCGACGGAAGTCACAGCCTCCGCGATCTTCCGTCCGCGCGCCACGTCATTCACCGGTAACGCCGCCACGAGCGTCGGCCACTGCGCGTCCGCCGGCCAATCGCCCACGATTTCGAACTCCTCACCAAACGCCGTGCGCAACTCATCCAGCGAAATCCCGCGGGCGCTCATCGCGGCGATGGATTGTCGGACCAATGCCGGCAAACCGACCGCAGCCGGAGCCGACGGGGCGAGGAGGTTGTCGGACCAATGAACGTCGCGACGCTGAGTAAAGAAACGTGGCCGCTCCCGCAGTGCCGAGGAGGGTCCGCTTCAACTTTTCCTTCGCACCCACCTGTGGCATCGCAACAAAATCTGTTTCGCGCATTTTTCCATGGTCGAAGCCAACCACCGCCGCCACGCTGCGCACCTGCTTTAATCGCTGCAATTGGTCCATCGGCAGCGACCGCCCGAGTCATGGCAACGAGCGGCATCAGTTTTTCCACAAAGGGCCGCGGATCGAGGAAGATCATCCCAGCATATTCAGCAGGCAGATGTTTCGCGGCCGCGGCGAAGCGGCCTCGCTTTCCTGCAGCGAACCGTCCCTTTTCTCCCGACGATGATCGACGCGATCAAGCAGCGCCTTGAGCGTCGCAGCATCGTTCGAAGCAAACAACCACTGGTTATCGTAGACACGTGCGAAGACGAAATGCGATACGTTGACCGTCTCGATCTCGATGCTGCTCGTAGAGGATTGTCTCGCGTTTTCGTGCCCGCCGTTTTCGCCAGGATATCCGTCTCAAGTTGCTCGACGAATTTTCGCGCCTCTGCCGGGGACCGATCGAAATGAAAGCCGCCGATCAACTTTGGTTCGTTACGCTCGATCGACGTCAGGGCGAGGAAACCGCGCGTCGGCCCGAGCTGGAGAAAATCCTCCATTGTCTTGTGACCGCTTCCTTCTTCGGCAGATTGTGCCAACGGTTTTTGCAGCCAGGCCTGTACCGACGGTTCGCGCCAGATCTGATAAAGATCGCTCTCGTGCCAGCGCGTCCGCGTCTGTTGGAAATCTCGGCAACTCGACCAGTAGAAGCGTCGCCTGCGGCAGGAGTTCCGGCACCACCGCGACGCGCTTCGCCATCTGGATCCGCATCGCCACCCACACGGCCGCCGCGACCACCAGGGCGATGACGAGCACCGCAACAAGCTTCTTCATCGGCGAAGTGTCGCATCAATTGGCTCCGCCGCGAGCCGCGCCCGCGCTCGACTTTTGGCCGCGCATCGACGATCTCCTTGCATGGAAACATGCGCCGGTTCCCGCCTCATCCTGGGCGAGTTTCGGGAGGACGCCGTTATTGCCGCCGCCAAAGAATCCCTGGCTGAATGCGGCGGACAGCCGACCTGCGGCTTTCTTTTCTCCGCCGCCAGCTGGCTGCCCCAGATCCATGAGATCCTCGACCTCGTCCGCCTGCACGGGCGCATTCCGCTCCTCATCGGTTCCATCGGCGCAGGTCTCATCGGTCGCAGCCAGGAGGCCGAAGGAGTCGCCGGGATGTCTTTGCTTCTCGTTAGTCTGCCGGAAACAAAACTGACGCCCGTCCTGATCTCCAACGAACAAATTGAGGAATCGACCGGGCCTGCCTATTGGCAAATGGAGACCGGCATCGGACCGAGGACGTCGATTCATGGATTGTTCTCGCCAACCCCTTCACGCCGCACCTCGAGCGTTGGCTGGCGGAATGGAACGTTGCTTTCCCTGACGCGCCGAGCATCGTGCGGAATCTCCAGCGGCACGCCACCCAAAGCGGTGAAAACACCCTATTGCTTGATTGCAAGGCGATCGACGCCGCCGTCCTCGCTCTCGCCGTCAAAGGCGGGAAAAGTTCGCACGATCGTTAGCCAGGGGCTGCAAGCCGGTGGGCGAGCCTTTTACCATCACGCAGGCGGACGAGAGATCTCATCTACGCCCTGGGCTCGCGCCCGCTTATCAGGTTTTGAGCGAGACTTTCAATGGCCTCTCGGATGATGAAAAAGAACGGGCGCGCGGAAATCTCTTCGCCGGGCTGGCCGCTTCCGAATACGTCGCGGAATTGAAGCGCGGCGACTTTCTCGTCCGTAATTTGTTGAGGCGCCGATCCGCAAACCGGGGCCGTCGCGATCGGCGCGCGGGCTCGGACTGGACAAACTTTGCAATATCAACTCCGGGACAAAATCACGGCTCATGCGGACCTGGTCGAGGCTGGCCAGGATCAACGACCTGCGCGGCTGCAAGCCGTTTGCCTCTCTTGTCTTTTCCTGCAACGGCCGCGGTCATCGCTTCTTCGGCGTGCCCGATCACGATGCCGCGACGCTCGCCGAGATTTTCGGACCTGTTCCGAGCGCGGGATTTTTCTGCGGCGGCGAAATCGGCCCGATTGGGAATGCCAGCTACCTGCACGGCTACACCGCCTCGGTCGCACTCTTCTGCAAGTAACTCAGGCGTCTTGCCTGGCAAGTCGAGCGGACTTCTAAGCCCGGAGATTCTGCGAGACAAGATGCCCGCTCGACGCAACGGGCAGGATGCCTGTGTTACGCCCGGGGATGAAACTTGTGGTGCACCGCTTTCAAACGCTGCTGATCGACGTGCGTATAAACCTGGGTTGTTGAAATATCGGCGTGCCCAAGCATTTCCTGAATGATGCGCAAATCGGCGCCGTTGCCTAACAAATGCGTGGCAAAACTATGCCGGAGCAAATGCGGATAAACATTCGCCTCCAGCCCGGACCGTCGCGCCACGGCTTTGACGATCTGCCAGATGCGCACCGTCGTTAGTCTGCCGCCGCGCGTGGATAGAAAAACTTCACCCCGCTCCGCCGCTTAACGAGTCGCAGGCCGCTCCTCTTCCAGGTAGCTGGCGATCGCCGCACAGGCCTTGCGTCCTACCGGGACGAGCGCGCGTCTTGTTCCCTTTCCCCGTCACCCGCACGACACCTTCCTCGAGATTAAGATTTTCCAGCTTCGCGCCGGCCAGTTCGGAAATGCGCAGTCCACTGGCATAAAGCAGTTCCAGCATCGCGCGATCCCGCAAGCCGAGTGGCGCCTTGCAATCCACGCTTTCGAGCAGCTGTTCGACCTGCAGTTCATTCAGCGTCTCCGGCAGATAACGATCGATCCGCGGGAGCGATAAGGAATCCGTCGGATCGCGCTGAACGCAAGCCCTGCGCGGCCGCGAAACGAAAAAAATCTTGAGCGCGACCACGATCAACTTGATCGATGAGGCCGAGAGCCCGCCGCGCTTCCGTTCCGCCAGAGTATTCGCTGATCAAGGGTAATCCGACTTCCCGCGGGCGAGTGATCTGTTTCCGTTGCAGGCACCAGGCAGCAAACTCGCCTAACGACCGCTGAGTCGAGAGCTGGTAATTTTCGGATAAGCCGCGCTCCACCGCGAGGAAGCGAATGAACGCCTCGATCTCATTTTCCATGTCGCGCAAGCTTCCAGCCTCTTCCCTCCTCTGCGCAAGCTGAAGCTCGCGCTCCCTTCCGCACGCGTTGACAAAGCAGACACGGACTGGATTGTTTCCTGCGATGAGCCTCGACTTAAACAGCTTGTTGAAAGACTGGCCGCATGAATCCGGCGCGATTAAGGTCCGGAAAGTCTCCGGTCTCGATGGCCGGGAAAAACTGCAGCTCCGGATCGACCTCGGCCTTCTCCAAATGGAGATGGATGGCCGGCCCGATGGCCAGCGGCCCCACAACTGCGAGTCGTATCTCGTTTATCATCAGCGCCGCGCTCTCCGTGCGGCCGAGCGCGGTGAAGATTATGAGCTTACCCCCGAGCAATGCGGCGAATTGCAACAGGAAGGCATCCAATACTACCACCGTTATTTGAGCCTCTTTCAAATCGACGAATTCGAAGGCGTGATTCGCGATACACAACGCAATCCTCGACCTCTTCACTTTCGTCGACGAACACGGTGAGCGGGAGGATCTGGTCTGGAGTTTCCAACAATTCCGTCCCTACGTCCTGATATGATGAATACCCGGGCGCGCGTCTCGATCCTCCTCGCCGACGGCCAGTTTGGCGACGCCATCAGCGAGATCGAAAAGGGTCGCGAGCGAGATCAGCGAGTTTTTCCAGCAATCGGCTTTTCCGGAGCTGGAAGCAAAGAGTTCGGAGATCGCTTTTCTTGACGAATGGCTCGAGGAAGTGCGCGCGAAGCGGCCGCTTTCGAAACTTGAGGTGATGGAGCGCGAAATGGAGCGCGCCATCCAAGGCGAGCGCTACGAGCGCGCCGCGGAATTGCGCGATGCGATCCGCCTGATCAAGACGCGCCCGAGGTCGAGAGTTGACCTCCCGGAGAGGCGTGCTTCGCGCGACGTCCAGACTCTTTCGTCGTCAAGCTTGATGTCCCGGACGTGCGAAGCACGTCCCTCGCGATGGCGGCGTCTGATTCCAGCTTAACCGCCCGCAAGGAACGCTGGGCCCGCAAGATGAGCGGAAAGCGAAGCCGGCCGTCCGCTCGGAAAGCCGGCTGCCGCCCGGGCAGCATCTTACGCCCGGCTTTCCCGTGCTCGATCTCGGGATTCGTCCTGAAATTTCGTTAGGCGAATGGCGCCTCGAGATTGGCGGCCTGGTCGAGAATCCGCAAACCTTCACCTGGGCGCAATTCAATGCGCTCCCGCAGTTCGAAGACGTGAGCGATTTTCACTGCGTCACCACTTGGAGCAAGTTCGATTGCCGTTGGCAGGGGCGTAGCCTTCTTCACCCTCGTCGATCTCGTTCGGCCGAAAGCGGAAGTGCAACATGTTCTTTTTACCAGCTACGACGGCTATTCAACAAACGTCCGCCTCTCCGACTGTCTCGACGACGATGTCCTGATCGCGACTCAGTTCGACGGCAAACCGATCACGCGCGAGCACGGCGGGCCGGCCCGCGTCATCATTCCCAAGCTCTATGCCTGGAAGGGCGCCAAATTCGTCAAGACAATCAGAGTTTGCTGCCGAAGACAAGCCTGGCTTCTGGGAGGTCCGCGGTTATAGCAACACTGCGGACCCCTGGACGGAAGACCGCTTTTCGTGAGCGAGCCGACGCCGGCGCCGCGCAGGCTTACCCTCATCGCCGCTTTCGCCGCGCTTCTATATCATTTGGGGTTCGACCTATCTCGGAATCCGCTTTGCGATCGAATCGATTCCACCGCTCCTCATGGCGGGCGTCCGGTTTTTTCTCGCTGGCGTGATCATGTCATGCGATCGCTCTGTGGCAGGGCGCCCCAAAATCTTCATTCGCGGAATGGCGTGCTGCGCTCATCGTCGGGGCGTGCCTGCTTTTCTGCGGTAACGGCGGCGTCACTATTGCCGAGCAATGGGTCCCTTCCGGGCTGGCCTCCCTTCTCGTCGCGACGGTCCCGATCTACATCGCGCTCCTTGCCTGGCTCACTCGCGCCGCGCCTCGTCCGCGCCCCTGGTTTTGCTCGGGCTCGCCGCTGGATTTATCGGCGTCGGTATTCTGGTCGGCCCGGCCCTCTCCGCACCGCCAGTCGGCGGATCGCAGCACGCCGGTTTAGGGATGCTAATCCTTCTTTTGGGATCGCTTCTTTGGTCGATCGGGTCGCTTTATTCACGCCGGGCGCGCAACAACGCTTCGCCCTTTCTTTCCTCCGCCCAAACGATGCTCTGCGGCGGAGGGCTCATGATCATCGCCGGACTCGCCCATGGCGAAGCGCGCAGCTTTGACTCGGCCAGGTGACCGCGCTGTCGTTAGGCGCGTTCACCTATCTCGGTGTTGATCGGCGCGGTTGTGGGTTATACCGCTTACATCTGGCTCCTGCGTCACTGCGATCCTTCAAGGTCGCAACCTATGCCTATGTCAACCCGGTCGTGGCCGTCTTGCTCGGGGCTCTATTCGCCGGCGAAACGCCTGACTTTTCGCACCGCCGTGGCCGCCGCGATCATCGTCGGGTCGGTCGCGGTCGTCATCACGGCGCAGCAGGCCAGGGAAAAATCCCGCTCCTCTCGCGGCCGCAGTTGCACAATGGAAGTGAAACCGGCTGAAGCTACCGCAAGCTTCCGGCTTGCAGGCTCGGGAACAACGTCTGACCAAATGAAATCCGACGCAGAGAACGCCAAAGTGGTCGCTGCCCTCCAGGCCAACTGGCGGGCGGAACGGGAAACCGCTCTGGTCTATCGCGATCTTGCCGCCAACGAAGCGGACGAAAAGCGCCGCGGCATCCTGCTTCGCATGGCCGAAGCGGAGGAGCGTCACGCTCTGCGCTGGGAAAATAGAGCTGCACGAACTTGGCGCCGAATCGCCGGTCTTGAAGAATGATTGGCGGCGGCACCTGAATCGCTGGTGGAATCGCGCGGCGGGCGCAGATGATCGCAATTCGCCGCATGGAAGCGGCCGAAGATCGCGATAAGGAACGCTACGAAGCGCAACGCGCGGCCGGGCTCGGACGAACAAAGACGAAGAAGAATTCCTGCGCCAGACCGCCCTTGAGGAAAAAGCTCACTCCCGTGTTCTAAGCACGATGAGTGCTCCGCCATCGTCGTTAGGCCCCAAGGGACTCCTCGACACGATCCTGAAACGCGGAGCGCTGGCACGGACGCGGCGGCGGTTGGGTGGCGGACGCGATATACAGGGTGAACGATGGACTCGGCGCGGTCTTCGGCATTGTCTCCGGCGTCGCCGGGGCGACCGATAACCAGCAGCATTACATCCTCATCGCCGGTCTCGCCGGAATGATGGCCTCGTCCCTTTCGATGGGCGCCGGCGCCTGGCTTGCGAACAAGAGCGAACGGGAAATCTACGAGGCTGAGATCGCGCGCGTGAGAAGCCGAGGTGGAAGAAAATCCCGCGGAAGAAATCGAGGAGATGTCACTCTTCTACCAGCTCCAGGGCTTTTCGCCGGAGGAGTCGCAACGCATGGCCGAGCGCCTCGCCGAGCAACCGGAGCAGATGGTTCAGGCGATGGCCCAAAGCGAGCTCGGCCTCTCCCAACATCATTTTCCCAACCAATGGACCTCCGCCTTTTCCGCCGCGCTCTCGACTGCCATTGGCGCGTTTATTCCAATCATCCCGTTCTTCTTTCCTGAGCGGATTCCCGGCGGTGATCGCAGCCTTTGTCATCAGCATCGTGGCGCATTTCGCGGTTGGCGCGGTGAAGTCGCTCATCACCATCCGCTCGTGGTGGGCCTCTGGGCTGGAAATGACGGTCGTGGGCGTGATCGAAGCGGTGGTCACATATGGCCTCGGACTGGCCTTCGGCGCGCTTGGTTAGGCATTCGGCAATGCATGACTCCTCCTCAACTCGCTGTTGTCGTCCCGGCGTTCAACGAAGCGCAGCGCCTGACCGAAAACTTGCTCACCCTGCTGGGTTATTTGCAGAGCTACAGGCCGGAAGCGGAGCTGATCGTGGTCGATGACGGCTCGACCGACGGCACAGCGCAGGTCGCCGAAGAACTTTTCGCGCGGCGTCCCGATGTGATGGCACGCGCGTCCTGCGCTTCGCCGTAAGAACCGCGGCAAAGGTCATGCCGTCCGCGCTGGCCTCCTCGCTGCTCAGGCGCCGATCGCGGTCTTCTCCGACGCCGATCTCTCGACTCCTTTCACCGGAACTGCCCGAAGATTGTCGAACCGATCGAGGCGGGAAATACGACATCGTTCTCGGCTCCCGCGTGCGCTCGACCGCAGCCTGATCGGCTCACCACCAACCGTGGCGGCGCGAACAGGGCGGCAAGGTCTTCAACCGGATTGTGCGCCTAACGACAAGGTCTTCCCTTTTTCGACACTCCAGTGCGGCTTCAAGGCTTTCCGGATGGAAACGCGCCCGGCCGGTCCTCGAGCAGGCGCAGATCGATGGCTTTTTGCCTTCGACGTCGAACTGCTTTTCCTCGCGCGGCGTGCCGGATTGCGCATGCTCGAGGTGCCGGTCCGCTGGGATCACAACGAGGGAGCAAGGTGCATATTGTGCGCGACAGCTTGCGCATGTTTGCCGAAGTCGTGAGCTTGCGCATGCGGGTCGCCGGACGTGGAAGACGGCGGGTCGCAGCTGCGAAAACGCCGCGCTAGGGCAACCCCACCGCGGCATCTCCAAAGATGGTGAAATCTTTTCCAAAACAATTCGTTAGTCTGACGCTCGCCTTTTGCGTGCGTTGTCGCCGCCGCGGTGGCGCAGGAAGTCCGGCGCGCGATTCCGGTAAATCCATCCGGTGGCGCAAACGCCAGGACCGCAGGTATGCGCCCGGCACGTTCACCGTCCGATACTGCGGTTTCCGCGCCGCCCACCAGCGTCTCCCATTCCATCCGCCAAACGCGCCCGAACGTTCCCTGCGCTCGGTGAACGACACGGCGCGTTTCCTCTCGCCAGCCTGCCGGTTTCGGAGGGCTCGCCCCTCGCCGCCCTCACCAGAATCCGGCCTGGCAGCAACGCGCACATCTTCTTCGACCAGGCCTGGGCGAAACTCATGGCCCGCCAGTTCGTCCGGGATCCGTGACTGGGAAATCAACTATCTCCCCAGACGCGACCCAGCCGCTCCCGGTCGTCTTCTATGTGTTAGCGGCCCGGATTTTCTCTATGCCCATCAGTTTTTCCCAACGCCAGCACTTACATCCTCGCTGGCACGGAACCGATCGGGCTCCCTGCCCGACGTTTTGCGATTCGCCGGTCCGGCACTCGTGCCCGTCCTGGAAAATCTCCAGAAATCACTCAACAGCGTTCTCAGCTTTTCCTTCTTCATCACCAAAGACATGAAGACGGACTACGCAACGTGAGGAACTCGAAGGCACACTCCGATCTTCTACGTCTTCCTCGCCCGCGCGCCGGAAAACCATCACCGACATCACTTTTGTCACGCTCGACAAAAGCGGGCAACCGCACTCCGACCGCGCCTAACAGGCAATCGAACGAGTCTTACTCCCGGCGTGCGCATCACGTTCACCGGCGGTCCCGACGCCGCCACCGCAGACGCTCTATTACTTCACCACCGACACCTTTCCAACGACGGCATCCGCCAGCAGCCCGGTTTCCTGAAGTTCTGTGCAGCCCAGGCGACGCGGCGCGAGCCTGCTCAAGTCCGCCTCGTATTTGATGTTCGAGAACGGCTTCAGCAGGGTGCGCGACTTTTCTCCTCACCCACAGCAAAGCGATCGTGCAGGAGCGACTCTGGCATCCCGTTCGCCGCCTTTGATCCCGCGAAATGGCTGCTTCGTTTTTCGGCGACTAGCGCGGCCCGATCGAGATCTTCAAGCAGTATTACCAGCCGCAGTTGCAGGGCCTTTACCAGCAGAGCAACCCCCGCCGCTTCAGTTCGGCATTGGCTATCGCTGGAGTGGACGGCAATCGACCCTCATCGTCGCCACGCCGAGAACCAGTTCTCAAGCTGAGCCAGCAGCTATCCACCACCGACCGCGCCAGTGGCACCACTGCAGGCGGCTTGCAGATCGCAAGGTCCGAGATCGTACTCGCCGGACGACTTCGGCGGTTGCGACTGAATACCGCAAGTTCCACCTTCGGCCGGATTCCGGCTACCGTAGCCGCGAATGAGCACACGCGTTTCCTGATCCGGCATGGGGCGACGGTTCTGACCGCAGAGGACCGCTTTTGCCGGGGCGACGGACGTAGAGCTTTCCGACGAAGGCCGCGAACAGGCGCGGCGGCTTGCTGAACGCCTGAGCGAGGAAAAGGTGGCCGCGGTTTATGCTTCTCCGTTAGGCCGGACGGTCGAGACAGCCAGCATCATCGCAGCCGCACGGCCTGGAGGTCGTTAGGCGGGAAGGCTTGCGCGAGGATTTCGCACGGGCACTGGGAGCAAATGACTCGTCGCCAAGTGGAAGAAAAATTTCCCGCGGAAGCCGCCGCCTGGGAGGAGGACCCTTACACTTTTGCGCCAGAGGGCGGAGAAAGCGGGCTGGCGGTGACCGCGCGCGCTCTGCCGGTGCTGGTAGAGATCGTCCGGACGCATCGCTAACCAGAACGTGATCATCGTCTCGCACAAAGCGACGATTCGCCTGCTGCTTGGTTCTCATCACTTGGCTTCGATCCACGCCGCTATCGCGACAATCTCGACCAAAAGCCCGGCGGCGCCTAGAACATCGTTGACTTCAAAGACGCGGTGCGTGCGCGACCTGACGCTTTCGAATTCGACATCGCACTACTGCTCGGCCGGGCCTCGATCCCCTCGATGCCGTCGGCCCCGGCTCTCAAAGTGGTGGGACGAAACGGGAAAATGACGAAGCCCGAACTGGGAGAACTCCGTAGAGCCTGAGACGCGGACCGCGGCGGAGCGGGTTCGAAGAGTCGCCCTGTCAACAATTCGAATCTGGTTGCTGCTCCGGGCATGAATTCGCCTGCGGAGCCAGCTCGTCACGCCTAACGAAAGCGGCCAGCTGGCCCGGCCAGCTCGGCCTTTTCGGGACCACGATGGCGGTGATGGGCGGCATAATCGGTGCGGGGATTTTCATCAATCCCTACATTGTCGCGGAGCGAGTTCACACCGCGACGATGATCCTGGGTGCCTGGATCGTGGGCGGGCTGATCGCGCTCGCGGGCGGATTCATCTACGCCGGAGCTGGCCGCGCGGCTGCCTGTTGTGGGCGGGCAATACGCTTATCTGCGCGAGGCGCTGCATCCGGCGGTGGCATTTGTTTATGGCTGGGTGCTGCTGCTCGTCATTCAAACCGGCGGGATGGCAGCCGGTGGCGGTGACCTTTGCCCGCTATTTTCTCGAGCTGACGCAATGGCCGGTCAGCGATTCGTTGGTCGCAGCCGCGGCCTCGCATTGCTGACCACTGCGATCAATTGCCTTGGCGTGCGCGCGGGCAGCCGCCTGCAAGCGCTGCTCACGCTGACGGCGATCGCGGCGATCGCATTGTTGGAGAGCCAGCTTTGACTCGCGGCGGCCGTCGCAGATTGCCGTGGCGCCACTGCTCGATGGCCCGCCTCGATGAACCTCTGCGCTCGCCTTCTGGCGCGGCGACGACCCCGGTCCTCTTCGCCTACGGCGGCTGGCAGAACATCGGTTTCTCGGCGGCGAGGTGCGTGACGCGCAGTGCGCAATTTGCCGCGCGGACTGATCTCGGCGTGCTGGGCCGATTGCATCTATGTCCACGGTGAACTTCGTTTTACCTGCGCGTGCTCAGGGCGAAGGTCTGGCGCCATCCGACCACGCCGGCCTCGTCGGTCATGCGGGCTGTGGACCGCGAGGCGAATTGATCGCGCGCCGGGATCGCCATCTCGGCCTTCGGATCTTCTGCGCAACCTCAATCCCGACGCCACGCCCGCAGGTCTACTTCGCAATGGCGGAAGACGGCGTCGTCTTAGGGGGCGTGGCGCGGGTGCATCCGCGGACGTGTGTTCGGTGGTAGCGATCGTCGTTCTGCAGGGTTTTGGGCGATCGTGATCGCACTCCGCCGGAACGTATGCGCAGGTGGTGAATTATGTCGTGGCGATGGATTGGCATTTCTTCGGCCTAACGGCGGTTTGCCTCTTCGTCCATGCGACGACAGGACAGCGCTGGCGAGCTACGCGTGCCAGGGCATCCGGTGACGACGCTGCTCTTCATCGCGTGCGCGATGGATGATCGTGGTCGCAGCACCTGCGCACGACCCAAAACGGGCGTGCATGGGGCTGGGCATCGCGCTGAGCCGGATTGCCGCTTTTCTTTCTCTCTGGCGCGGTCAGCTTTGCGGGGCAGGCGCTTTGCCTGCCTCGATGCTGAAACTCGGCAACCGAAGGCGGTAACCCACGCAAAACCTCGACTGGCGGGTTTACGCTCCCGGTCCATGGACCAGCCGAAGAGAGAAAACGCCCGCGTTACATGGAGTGGAGCAAAGACCCTGTTCCAGCGCGCGGCCAATCTCGCGACCAGCGGTCTAACGAGTGTGCGATGGCGGAATTTCCGTTAGCAATACGTAAC
>ERZ1370068.11355-contig-9976_pt1 | contig 15940 bp, 13 predicted proteins | sample MGYA00561227_ERZ1370068 | MGnify/ENA primary metagenome ERZ1370068 (study PRJEB38410, sample SAMEA6850437) | metagenome | study: Metagenomic assessment of the ecological functions of the soil: analysis of the soil microbiota associated with the...
ATTTACCGCTTCGTTCAGATTGCAATATTGCTGTCGCCACCGTGGCCGCCGACGCGTTCTGCCAGGCGATGGTGCGGAGCCTGGTTGGCGCGTTGTTGAGCGTGGGCGACGGGAGGCGGTCCGTCGACTGGCCAGGATCGCTATTGTCCCGCCGGGATCGGGTGAGCGGGTGATGGTCGCGCCCGCCCATGGCCTCACACTCGTGGCCGTCGGCTATCCGGACGACCCGGCCAGTACGCCCGGCAGGCCGAGATCACCACGCAACCGTCGGTCGTGAGCATGATCTCCGTGACGCTTCTATAAGGGGGTGGCGTCGGCCACTAGGGTTCGGTGTCGATAACCGGCGGGTGACTCAATCATGATCTGGCCACGTATGGGGGCGTGTGCCTTTGCGTGACCTGTCCTCGCGGGTTGCCGGCGCCGGCCCAACCCACTCTGTTGGCCTGATCAGAAGCCTGTCCGCGCGTGGCGCGTGACTCATCACAGATCTGCCGCTGGAGTGCCCTTTAGCGGGGCCGGCGCCGTACGAGTGTCCGCCTCGAGAAAGGGAACGCCCGTGGTGTCAATCCTGGCAGATCGTGTTGATGTCGTTGTCGGCGTGGACGCCCATGCCGACACCCTTACCGCCACGCTGGTCACCGCGGTGGGGGTTTTCGTCGATGAGCTGACGGTGCCGGCCGATGGCCGGGCCCTGTCGTTGTTGGGTGCGTGGGCCGATCGGCACGCGGCCGGCCAGCGTCGGGTCTGGGTCATCGACGGTTCCCGCTCCTACGGCGTGGGGCTGTTGCGCCAACTTCGGGCCACCGGTGAGGCGGTGGCCGAGGCGCTCGCGGATCGGCCGTGGGGCTCGCCGGGGCACCGGCAAGTCGGACTCCATCGACGCCGCCTTAATCGCCCGGGCAGCGCTGGCGCGCCGGCACCGTGGCTGAGCCGCGGGCCGACGGCATCCGAGAGGCGCTGCGAATCCTGCTGGTGACCCGCCGCCACCACAGCGACACCCGCACCGCCACGGTCAACCTGCTCAAGTCGCTCATCGTCACCGCGGACGAGGATCTGCGCCAGCAGCTGCGCGGCCGGTCCACCGCCGTCCAGCTCGGATACCTGCTGGACCTAGACGATCAGCCCACCAGCAATCAGCTGACCCGCATTATCCGCCAGCAGCTGGTGGACCTGGCCCGGCGCACCGCCGAGCTCGACCGCATCCTCAAAGCGAACAAGGCCGAGATCAACGCCCTCGTCGGGCAGTCCTGTCCCGCCCTCCTCGACGAACCCGGCGTCGGGCCCATCACCGCCGCCACCGCGTTGTGCGCCTGGTCGCATCGCGGCCGAGTCCGCAACGAAGCCGCCTTCGCCGCGCTGGCCGGCACCAACCCCATCCCCGCCAGCTCCGGCAAAACGGTGCGGCACCGACTCAACCGCGGCGGCGACCGCACCCTCAACCGCGCACTACACACCATCGCCACCGTCCGCCGCCGCGTCCGCCAACCCACCCGCGACTACGTCGCCCGCCGCACCCACGAAGGCAAGACCGACCCCGAAATCAACCGATGCCTCAAGCGCTACCTCAGCCGCCGACTCTTCAGGATCATGCAAGCGAACGCCACGCTCGCTTGACATTCGCAGTCACAGATCATGATCTGAGAGCGGACATTTCGGCTCGATCATGTGCCGCGGGACATGATCAGCGCGGACTTAGGCGGAGGGTGAGACGGCGGCGCTCGCCGACGGCGGCGTCTTCTCGATCGACACTCCACGATCACGTGGTCGCGCGAGTACTTCTGCAGGATGTCGTACTGGATCACCTTGACGCCCGGTTCGTCCGCCTCGAACTCCAAGCCGTTCACCTTCACGATCACGATGTACGCGAGGAAATGCCGCGTACCTCAAACGCGGTGCGTCAGCGGGGCCCGGCCGAGCACAACGTTGTGCTGCGGGTCGGAGATATAGCCGGTGAATCTGCCCTGCTTGTCGCCGATGAGGCCTGACATCGGTGGCGAGTTGGCCAGCCGTGGCCGCGTCGGGCGAGGTTGAGGATGCCGGCGGTGACGAAGTATTTGTTATCCGGGGTGCTGAACGTCGCCCGGATCACCTGGCTGCATCCGATGGTCTGCAGCTTCTTGCGGACCTCGCCGTCAGCCGCCGCCCGGCAGTCGTTGGAGACTTGGGCCTCGCCCATGCGCAGGTAAGGGCGGATAGTTCGGATCCGCGATGATCTCCGTCGAGGAAGATGTCGGCCGCCGTCATCGGATTTGGATCTGTGTCGCGGCTTGTAATGTCCCAGCGATGACCATCTTCTCCGGAGTCGGCTGCGCGCCGACCAACGCGTTGTCGTCCCTTGACGAGCATCCACGAGCCGAAGCTGCAGACCGCCACGACAACGACGACCGCGATCGCGCCGATCGCTACCATCCATGGCGTGCTGGGGCAGCTGCTTGAGGATGTTCGGAACCTCGTTTGAGGCTGACCGGACGCGGGCGTGGCAACGGCGGCAGTCCGCGGCGGGGCATGGCGCACCGGGCTTGCCGGGCACACGACGACCGGGACGCTGCGGCGGGGCAGGTGCGGCCGTGCGGCCGGCGGGCGAGCCGAGCATTGGTGGCCGGGCCATGGGTCCCGTCGGTCGCGCGGCGGGCTGCGCGGGGCGGACCGGACCCGGCGGCGGTACCCGGGAACCGTGGGTGACGTGGGGACCGGAGGTGCGAACGCCGGATAGCCCGTCGCCATCGGTCTGGTTGTTCGGCGGCGGCCGCCGCGTGCTCGGCGGCGGGGGTCGGCCGAACCGGTGGCGGTGAACCCTGAGGCGCCGGCGAGAGCGGCTGGAACCCCTGCGGCGGCGCTGGCGGCGACGAGGCGGCAGCCATGCCGGCGGTGTTGGCGGCGACTGGGGTTGGACCGGCAACCGCGGCGCGGCACATGCCGCGCGGGTGGGGAGTGGCTGCGGAATCCGCCGCGCGCCCGCTCGTCGGCGACGCCGCAGGCGGGGTGGGCCGATGGCTCGTCGGCGGCTCTCGATGCTGGTCTTGCGAGGGCTGCGGGCCCTGGGAGTACTGGCCGTGCGGGTAGGGCTGGCCCGGCGAGTGCTGCGGTCCTGGGGGTACTGCTGCGGTCCGGAGGCCTGGCCGTGCCGTGGGTGACCCGGAGGCACCGTGGGTGGCTCGGCTCGACGGTAGAGCAGGGCGTCAGGATCATCGTCGGGTTCAGGCGGCGGCCACTCTCGTGGCGGCGGCCCGTACCGCTACGTCATGGCGGACAGGCTACCGAACGTGAAGGCGATGTGAGAGTACGCCCATCCGTGCAAGTCGACGAGGCACGGCGAACGAGACAATGGGCAGATGCCCGCAGAGCGATACTTCACGACCGATCCGACCGCGCCGGCGAGAGCCAGCGAGGTGGAGTTCGCGGTGGCAGGGCGGGAATATCGACTGCGCTCCGCGGGTGGGTTTTCAGCGCGGATCGGCTCGATCCGGGCACAGCGGTCCTGTTGCGGAAGGCGGAGCTGCCTGGGCTTCGCAACGACGGGGGCGCCTCCTCGATCTTGGGTGCGGATACGGGCCGATCGCATGCGTTCTGGCCACGACCGCGCCGGCCGCCACCGTCTACGCGGTCGACGTCAACACGCGGGCTTTGGAGCTGACCAAGGCCAACGCCGCAGCGCTCGGGCTCGATATCCGGATCTCGGAGCCGAACGCCGTACCGGATGACCCGTGCTTTCCGGCAGATCTGGTCGAATCCTCCGATTCGGGTCGGCAAGCAGGAGCTGCATGTCCTGCTCAATCGGTGGCTGCCCCGGTTGACACTGGACGGGAGCGCGTGGCTGGTGGTCGCCCGCCATCTTGGGGCGGACTCGCTCAGGTCGTGGCTGCGGGAGCAGGGATTACCGCGTGCAACGCCACGCGAGCCAGCAAGGCTTCAGGTGCTCCGGGTCCGACCCGGCCTCGTCGAGAAACCACCGGAGACGAAAACCGGCGACGAATCAGGCTCTGACCAGGAGAATCTTTGACCCGTGGGCTACCTCGATCTGGCCGGTGAGTCCGGCACGTGCTCGCCGACGGGCGGGAACTCTTCGCCGACGTCTCGTTCCGGGTGGGCGAGGGCGCCAAGGTCGCCCTTGTCGGTCCGAACGGCGCCGGCAAGACCACGCTGCTGCGGATGGTGGCCGGCGACCTGCCGGTGGTCGAGGGCGCCGTCGCCCGCTCCGGCGGGCTCGGTGTGATGCGGCAGTTCATCGGCATGATCGCCGACGAGTCCACGCTGAACGATCTGGCGCTGTCGCTGGCGACGCCGGCGGTCCGGGCGGCGGGTGATCGCCTCGCGACCGTCGAGCAGGCACTCCATGACGACCCGTCCAACCAGCGGCTTCAGCTGCGATACGCCGAGGCGTTGACGGCGTGGGGCGAGGCCGGCGGGTACGACGCCGAGGTGCTCTTCGACACCGCCAGTACGTCCGCCCTCGGCCTGCCCTGGGAGGCCGCCCGTACCGCGGCGGTCCGCACGCTCTCCGGCGGCCAGCAGAAGCGGTTCGCGCTGGAGCTCCTGCTGCGCGGCACCGACGAGGTGCTCCTGCTCGACGAGCCGGACAACTTCCTCGACGTGCCGGCGAAGCGCTGGCTGGAGGCGCGCCTGCGTGAGTCCGACAAGTCGGTGCTCTACGTCTCGCACGACCGGGAACTGCTGGCCCAGACCGCGACCCGGGTGGTCACGGTCGAGGGCGGCACCGCGCCTGGACTCATCCGGGCGGATTCGCCTCGTGGCACGAGGCGCCGGGTCGCGCGGTACGAGCGTCTCGACGAGCTGCGCCGCCGCTGGGACGAGGAGCACCAGAAGCTCAAGGATCTGGTGCTGATGTACAAGCAGAAGGCCGCCTACAACGACGGCATGGCCTCGCGCTACCAGGCCGCGCAGACCCGGCTGCGCAAGTTCGAGGAGCCGGGCCGCCGCAGGAACGCCCGAAGGATCAGGACATCCGGATACGTCTCTCGGGCGGGCCGCACCGGCAAGCGCGCGGTCATGTGCGAACAGCTGGAGCTCGAGAACCTGACCTTCGCCGTTCGACCTGGAGATCTGGTACGGCGACCGGGTGGCCGTGCTCGGCGCCAACGGCACGGGCAAGTCGCACTTCCTGCGGTTGCTTGCCCGGGGCGGGTCCGACCCGGACCGCGAGCACGCCCCGGTGGACGGTGCTCCACTCGCCGAGGTCCGCCACGATGGCAAGGCGCGGCTCGGCGCCCGGGTGCGGCCGGGGCACTTTTCGCAGACTCACGACCGTCCGGACCTGGTCGCGAAGACCCTGGTCGAGATCCTGTGGCGAGGCGACGACCACCGGACCGGATTGCCTCGTCACGACGCCATGAAGGTGCTTTCGCGCTACGAGCTGGCCGGCCAGGGCGACCAGCGGTTCGGCACGTCTGTCCGGAGGGCAGCAGGCCCGATTCCTGGTGCTGCTGCTCGAGTTGTCGGGTGCGACGCTGCTGTTGCTTGATGAACCGACGGACAACCTCGACCTCGCGTCGGCCGAGGCATTGGAGGACGGTCTGCGGTCATTCGACGGTACGGTCATCGCGGTCACCCACGACCGGTGGTTCACTCGGTCGTTCGACCGCTTCGTGCTCTTCCGTAGCGATGGCGAGGTCGTGGAGACTGAGGAACCGGTCTGGGACGTCCGGTGACTCCCGCGGTCTGGATTCTGCCGTACCTCTGGTCTAGTTCTGCCGTTCTTCGACCGCGTGCCGACCGCCCGAGCCGAGTTCGCGCAGCCAGCGATTCGTGCGGATCCGGCGGCTGGCCCATGAGGGAGTCGACTCGGTGCTGGCCGACGAGTCGAATGTGGACTCAGAGTAGAGTGCCGCCACGGTATGTTCCACCCCCACGGTCGGCGGTTCCGCTCCGGTCCACGCCGCCAGGCCAATCCGCGGCGACGCTCGGATCCGGATCCGCTTCCCGCTGGTTCGTGTGTCGGCTCGGGCCGCCGCTGCGGGTGCCCGGCCATGTGTCGTCGTCCCATCCCGAGCCTCGGCCGCCCCCGCTACTAACGGTGGAGGCGGTCGAGTACGCGGCCGCGGTCTGCCCGGCCCCGCCCGCCCATGATGGTCGCGCGGGTGACCGAGGCGGTGGCGCAGGCGGCGGCGCCGCTCCTGGCGGATGGACGATATCGCCGGTGAGTGGGTCCCGGTCCTCGCGTTCGCGGACCGGACGCGGCGGCGGCGCGGCGGTGCGACGCGCCCGGGCATGGCGATGAGTACCGACGCGACGAGTCCGGCTCCGACGGCGACCAGGGCGTCAACGTACGGCTCGGACTGAACGGCGCGGTCAGCCCCGGAACCGGGACCGGCTGATCAGATTACGACGCGGCGATCACGGCCGGTCCGCCAAAGCCGGAAAGGGAGACTGCGAGTCGACCGGCGCCGCCCCAGCGGGCGATGCCCGCGACCACGACGGCCACCACAGCGGTGACGCCGATCGTGGCCCGCGGCCCGGTCAGGCCGATGGTGCGATGAGCGAAGGAGCATCAAGCACACCGAGTCGCGGAGCCGGGTACGGCTCGTGGCTCACGAGTCCGGCGACGGCACAGCCGATCGCGACGAGCCACAACCAGGCGACGCTGACCCGCAGGCCGACCGCGACCGGCGCCGCCGACAAAGGCCATGAGAGCGAGCACGAGTCCGACGAGAATCCCCGCGCCCGCAGTCATCGAGACGACGAGTCCGGGGTTGACGTTCCCCGGTGGGTGGGCGTTGCGCGCGTGCAGCCAGGCCAGACCGACGACTGCCGCGGCGCCGGCGACGGCGGCAGGCTCGCCGTGATCCGGGCACCGACGCGGTCGCTCCGGTTCGCTCGCCGCACGGCCAGCCGGCCGACCAGCGCCCCGCCGACCACAGCGACGGCATAGTAGAACGCGACCCACGTCAACAGGACGGTCCAGTCGCGGGCGTCCTCATTTGAGGTGTCCCACCTGACGATACCGAGCGCCTCCGCGGCGCCGAGTTGAGCTGCCGCGGCGCCAGCGGCTCACCGCGGCCGAATTCCATACGAGCCTTACCCACGCACCGACCACGGCGGACAGCCCTCAGGGGCATGCGCGGCGACGACGCCGCGAGTCCGCGTCGGGCGGGCGCGCGCGAGCTGGAGTCGATTACATCAAAGTGGACGAATGCCCCGGCGTCCCGAGAAGAGTTAATGACTCTGCACAGTTCTGACCGTTCAGTGAAGGTTGCTCATCAACGAGCCGAATGACCAGATAGTACATCATGTGTGAGTTTGTCAGCGTCGTGATCCTCGCCACGGTGGCATACTCGGCCGGCAAACGCCTGGGTGCGCATCGACGGGTACCCACCATGCCCGCGAATCGCTTGCGGTGCTCAGATCGAGGACGGTGCGCTACGCGCCGCCAATTGTCGGCCGACCGTCGGCGGACGGTGCCCGATCGTATGAGTGTCTGCAAGTTGCAAAACACCCAGGATCACGGGTGTTCAATTCAGTCACAATCCGGCACCGAGGGTATTGATCGGCCAAACCATTTCCCTGAGGGGATTCCGACGTGGGTAAGCGCCTGCATGCCATTCGTCGGAGCGACAGCGGCTTCACGCTCACTGAGGCTCTGGGATCGTCATCGTCATCCTCGGCGTCTCTACACCGGCATCGGTCAATGTTCGCTGTCGGGCGTTCACCGACCGAGGGCGAGATCGCCGGCATGCAAGGCCGACATGAAGACCGTAGAGTCTGCGTCCGAGGCCTACCGTGCTCAGGAACGGCTCGTACGCGGCAACGATAGCTGCCCTGGTAGCCGGCGGTTACCTCAGAGCGCGCCTTCGACAACGAACTACACAATTACCTACCGTCGTAGCGGGCCCCCACGACTGCAACGGTGACTGGCGCGATCGTCGGCGGCGGAGCCTGCTGGTTAGTCCCTGAGTTGGGTCGGGCGCCGAGGAAGCTGAACGGCGCCCGGTGCAGAGCACACCGGCGGAATGGGTATGGGAGGCGTGGTGCAAGAAGCGTCCACGGTGAGCTTCGAAATGGACGGGCTGCTGGACGTTCTGTGGCGTTCAGGGAACCGATCTCCATCCTCACCGTCGGCATACCCCCGCAGATCCGGGTACAGGGCGAGCTTGTCCCTGTATCCGGCCACTCCGCCCTGACCAGCCGGAAACGGATGCGCTCCTCGCGGGTCTGCTCACACTCGAGCAACAGTCGAGGTTGGGACCTGAGCCGCGAATACGACTTTCTCATTCACCTGGCGGGACCTGGCCCGGAGTGCGAGGACAGCGCCTACAGCCAGCGCGGCTGCACGGCGCTCGCGCTCCGGGTGATCCCACAGCGGATCCCGACACCGTCCGAACTAGGCCTGCCGCCGGTCATCGGCGATCTCGCCCGGTCGGCACCAGGGTCTGATCCTGGTCACCGGCCCGACCGGGTCGGGAAAGTCCACCGACGCTCGCCTCGATCATCAACCAGATCAACATCGAGCGGCCGTGCCACATCCTCACCATCGAGGACCCGATCGAGTACGTCTACGACACATGCGCGGCCACCGTGAGCCAGCGCGAGGTCGGGACGGACACGCACTTCGTTCAACGACGCTCCTCAAATCTGCCCTGCGGGCCGACCCCGATGTGCTCCTCGTCGGCGAGATGCGCGACCTCGAGTCGATCCAGTTCGCACTCACGATCGCCGAGACGGGCCACCTGGTCTTCGCCGACGCTGCACACCAACGACACGTCGCAGGCACTGTCCCGCATCATCGACGTATTCCCGGCCGAGCAGCAGGCCCAGGTGCGCACACAGCTGTCGGCCGCGCTGACCGCAATCGTGTACCAGCGGCTGCTGCCGCAGGTCGGCGGCGGACTCAGTCGGCGCCTATCGAGGTGCTGGTGGCCAACTCCGGCCGTGCGCAACCTGATCAAGGACGGCAAGACCCATCAACTGCGCAACTCGCTGATGACCGGCCAGCGGGACGGGATGCTCACCCTTGAGCAGTCGCTCTCGGGTCTGATCAGGACGGTCTCGCCACCTATGACGACGCGGTCGCGCGCAGCCTCTATCCCAAGGACGTTGAGCTCGGGCCCCGGCCGCGGATCGGGGCTCGCATGAAACGCGAGACGCCAACGCTGACGACGACAGCGACGGCGTCGGCGTCGCGCCCGTGGCCCGGAGCCGGACGACCACAGCATCCGCCCGGGCGGCACCCGCCTCGGCGAGATTCTGCGTCGATCTGCGGTCGTCCATCCTCAGCAGATCGCCGCCGTCCTCGCCGAGCCACGAGTGCCAGTGAGCACAGAGCCGCTCGGCCAGCGACTGGTGGAGCCGCGGCGTCGATCAGCGAGTACGACATCGCGCGCGGCCGTCGCACACCGGTTCTCGCTGGAGCTGGTGGACCTGGGCGCGATCACTCGCCGATCCCGACGCGACCAAGCTGCTCGACGAGTCGATGGCCCGGCGCTTGGTTGCCATTCCGCCTGCAGCGTCGGGCAACCGCGTGGTGATCGTCGCGGTGGCGGTCGCCGTCGGATCGAGCTCGATCGCCGCGCTGCGAGCAGGCGATCGGTCGGCCGGTCGTCGTCGCAGGTCGCCGGCGCACTCGGACATCCTCGCCGCCATCGCGCAGCAGCTACCGGGCGCTGACCGGGGTCACCGTCCGCAGATCAAGGCGTTCGAGGCGCAGCACGCCAGCGCGTCGCGGGCCGAGCGCAGCCCGGAGGTGTCCAGCGTCTCCGACGACGCCCCGGTCGTGCAGGTCGTGCAGCTGCATCATCACCCAGGCGCTGCGCGACCGGGCATCGGACATCCACATCGAGCCGCAGGCCGACCGGATCCGGGTGCGCTACCGGATCGACGGCGCGCTGCACGACGTGCTCGACCTGCCGGCTCGCCATGGGTCCGGCCGTCGCCGAGCCGCATCAAGATCATGGCGGACATGAACATCGTGGAGCGGCGGCGGCCCCAGGACGGCCAGATCAGCACTGGAGCTCGACGGCCGCAGCGTCGACATCCGGGTCGCCACGACCGCGGTCGATCGAGGGCGAGAAGGTCGTCATGCGGCTGCTGGACAAGAGCCGCTCGCTGCTACCGGCTCGACCAGCTCGGCATGCCCGGACGACATGATCGCGCGCTTCACCGAGCTGATCCGCGTCGCCGTACGGGATGGTGATCTGCGCCGGCCCGACCGGCAGCGGCAAAGACCACGACGCTCTACGGCTCGCTCGGCGAGATCGACACAGCCCGGAGCGCAACGTCGATGACGATCGAGGATCCGGTCGAGTACACCGTTCCCGTCGATCAACCAGATCCAGATCAACGAGCAGGCCGGCATCACCTTCGCCGGCGGCCTGCGCTCGATCCTGCGCCAGGACCCCGACGTCATCCTGGTCGGCGAGATCCGCGACGCCGAGACCGCGCGGATCGCCGTCCAGTCGGCGCTGACCGGCCACTTCGTGCTGTCGTCGCTGCACGCGACCGACGCCGCTCGCCGCGCTGCACCGGTTGCTCGACATGGGCATCGAGCGCTTCCTCGTCGCGTCGTCGGTGATCGGCGGTCGTCGCGCAGCGCCTGGTCCGCCGCATCTGCACCGTACTGCCGCGAGCCGTACGAGCCGTCCGCGCGAGGAGCTCGGCTTCCTCAGGTCGATCGCGCGGCGCGGCCGCCACGGCGGGCTTCCGTGCGCGGGCACGGCTGCAACTTCTGCGCGCAGACGGGCTACCTGGAGCGGATCGGCGTGTACGAGCTGATGCCGGTCGACCGAACGCGATCCGGGAGCTGGTGGTCGGACCGCGCACGCACGACGAGATCCGCAAAGTCGCCCGTTCGGAGGGCATGCGGACGCTCGGCGAGGAGGCGGCCCGCCTGGTCGAGTCGCGGCGTGACCACGCTGGCCGAGGTGCTGCGGTCGATCTATGTGGTGGGGAACTGAGATGGCGAAGTTCGAGTACGTGGCGACCGGACCCGACGGGCGGCGCACGAGCCGGCATCCAACGCGCGAGCTAATCCAGGACGCCGCCGAACACGCGCTGTATCAACGGAATCTCCGTGGCATCCGGGTCACCGAGAAGCGCAGCGTCATGCAGACCGAGATCGCCGGCTCGAAGGTCAAGCGGGACGATGTGATGCACCTGTCGCGTCAGCTGAGCGCGTTCGTCCGTGCTAGGGCTGCCAGCTCATCGAGGCGGTGCACACGCTCGGCGTAGAGTCCGGCAACTCGAGCCTTCGACGGATTATGGCCGATGTCGAGCAAGCGGCTGCATCGTGGGGACAGCCTGTCCACCTGCTTCGACCGGCATCCGCGGACCTTTCCCCCATTACTACCGGGGCATTCTGCATTCAGCCGAGCTCACCGGTCACCTGGACACGGTGCTGGACCAACTGGCGCGAAGTACCTGGAGCGCGACCTCGAAGCCAGGCGGCGCATCAAGCAGGCCATGATCTATCCGGCCGATGATCGCGGTGCTCGCACTGCTTTACCGTTGTTGTCCTCGCGGGTTTCGTGCTGCCACGGTTCCGCACCTTCTTCGCAGCACTCGACGCCGATTTGCCGCTGGCCCGCCGCATGCTCCTGGCCATTACCGACTTCGTGCTCGGGTGGTGGTGGGCACGTAATCGGCGGACAGTGGCGGTCGTATCTGTTCGTGCCTGCTAGCGCTGCAGACCAAGGCCGGACGGTACGCCTGGGACAAGTTCTTGCTTAGCCTTCCGATCATCGGCCCTACCATCCAGTTCGCCCTGGTCGAGCGATTCTGTCGGGTGCTCGCGTCGATGGCTGCGGCCGGCGTCGCCTGCCCGGGCCCTGCGCGTCGCTACGGAATCGCTTCGCAACCGGGTTTCATCCGCGCCTCGACGGGATGGGCGGGGAGTGCTCGAGGTCAGGGCTTAGCGGTGCCACTGTCGTCGGACAGAGGCTCTTCCCGGGTACGGCCACGCAGGATGATCCGGGTAGGTGAAGAGACTGGGACGCTCGGAGACTACAGCTCGAGGTCACGGCGCGCTACTACGAGAGCGAGCTTGACTACAAACTCAAGAAGCTGACGGCCATCTTCGAGCCGGCCATCATCATCGGTCGTGGGACTCGTTGTTGGCTTCGTGGCGATAGCCATGGTGACGGCCATGTATGGCATCTTCGGTCAGATCGGGACTTGACATGCCTTCGAAGGCTGTCCTCGATCGCGGTGAGACCCTGGACGAGCTGCTCGTCACGTCACGATCCTGGGCATGACCGGTCCTGGCCACGATCGGCGGCCTCACCACGAGCATCATCGCGTCCGAGCAGCATCGCGAAGCACGCGATGGCGGGCCTCCAGGTGCGTGGCACCGCCGAAGCCATTCCAGGGATTCGTTGTGAACAGCTCGGGTTATCTGGAGTGCACGATCGGCCGGTCAACCAGGTCTCGTACGCCGCCCTCGGGCTTTACGCCGTGCGTCAGCGGGCATCGCCTACTGAATCCCGCCGGCCCCGTTCACGCCACGCCACCGCTGCCGACGGCGGGTCCAGTCGCCGCGCGCCGCCACGGCGGAACCTTTCAGTAGTGGCAACTGCCAGAACGGTGGGCTGCGGCTGCCTGTACGTGGCTGTCCTCGTCAGTCCGATGGTTCAACGTCGCCGAACCGACGGTCCATTTACGTCCGGCGACCCTGTCAGACCGCGGGGAGCCGCCGATGCGCCTGATCCGTGATGAGCGCGGATCTGGACGCTGCCCGAGATGACTGATCGCCATCACCGTCGCCAGGCGTGATCATCGGGGCCGCTGGCCGCGGCACGCATTCGTCTGCACGCGCGCAACGCGGATCTGCACGGCTGCGCGGATGAGTGAGGCCGGCACGACGGGCCAGATCGCCAGCGCGTACTTCGCCCAGGACGTCCAGAGCGCCGGTCGTGCGGCCGCCAGCCAGCGTCGCACCCGTGCAGCCCGTGGCTCTCACGTTATCCGAGCGTGGTCGCAGTCAGTGGCATGCGATCGGACGGCAGTCTCATCAGTTCGGCACGCCCGTGCCGACCACACCGATCGTGCGGTCAGGCAATGGGATGACCCGGTCGTCCCCGCCGCCCGGTGTGCAAGTGTCTATGGCGGTCGCCGCCGACGACCGGGTGAGTGAGCGGCAGTCCCGGGCGCACTCGAGTGCCAGATCGACCTCCGGAAACCCACTGAGCCTCTCGCCGGTAGCGCAGTGGTGCCAACCTGGCCGGGACCAGACCCGAACCAGCATCCTTCAGGCGGCTCAGGTGGTTTGTGCTCGAACCCAGCCGCTGCAATGCAGACACCGGTCACCCCGCAACGTGGCGCTGACGCTGGCGACGGGCAAACCCCGCCAGCGCCACAGCGCGTGTCCTCCGTCACATCTCACCGGGCTGGTAGCGGCAGGCAGGCCGCGAGCGCGCGCAGAGCATGCGGTCGCGGCGCAGCGACAGACACCGGTGCGTCGCTGGTGTTCGCGTTGGTGTTCATCTCGGTCATCTGCGATTCCGTGGTCATCTCGGTGCTCTCGCTCGCCGACGGGAGCATGCGGGCAGCACCATCAAGCTGCGCGGCCGGGCGGCTCAGTGCGTGCCGCAGGCTGAAGGCGCCGCGAACGTCGCCACTTTCAACGCGCTGCGCGAGAGACAGCTACACCGGGTGGCGGAGGTCGCTTCGGCGGCACGTCGGACCTGTCCGCGCCCAGCAGCCAGCTGCCTGGACCCGCGGACAGCGATGTCGGCGCTGGTGTCGTGCGCACCCGACACTGACGATGGCGCGGTTCCCCCTGGGGGCGCCGGCGCAGGCCATCCTCGCTACGGCGGCCGACGCGTTGCCCGCCATCACGGTGAAGATGACGTCGCCAACGGTGCAAGCGCGCCGAACGCCGGCCTGCGCGTCAGTGGCAACATCTGCCAACGCGGGAATATACGTTGGCGCCCAGGCCCAAGTGGTCGCCGAAAACGGCGGAGTCGTCCGTACCCGGAGCGGCTGTGTGCTCCCGCCCGGCGTTATCACGACCTTTCCCTTTGTCACGCCCGCCGGAACGATCACGCCCAACCCCACATCTGCCCAATGCAGCGTGAGTCCTACGTTCCCTTGTCCCGAGTGCGCCGTGCCGTCGGCGGTCGCGAGTATCGCTGGGCAGACGGCACAGTCGGTGCCGGCGTGTGCGCCCATCATGACCTTCACGCCCGGCCGCTATACCGATGTGGCGGGCCTCAACAACTACCGCACAACAGGTCGGCCGCCAGCGCGAACGCGATCTCCTTTTCCAGCCCGGCGACTATTACTTCGATTTCGCGCCGAGCACGATCCCGGTCCCGTCGATCGGCGCGACGGTCACCATTCCGACGCGATGGACGATCAACAAAGGATCGCTGATCGCGGGCGCGTTGGCAGCGCCCGTCACGGCCGGAACAGTTCCCTCGCCCACTCATGCCGGACAGCCTGCAAGTCGCCGGCGCCCATCAGGCGCGAGTGGCTGGATCCCCCTACCCCGGGTGACGGGGTACGCTTCATCTTCTCCGGCTACAGCCAAGCGAGCGTTCCCCGGGAAACTGGTCGCGCCGAGATCTGCGGGGAGTATGCCGGAAACGCACCCAACGCGTCATGATCTATGCCATGCCCGGACGACATCGTATCGGTTCCGGCGCTGCCACCCGGTGTGGTTGAACTGCGACATCGCTGCGGTCCTGCCGTGTATTGCTTTCCAGACCGGGGCGAGCACGGCTACGTTTCTCCCCTCCGGGCGCCACCAGTTTACGTTCGAGGGCCACCGTCGGGAACAACCGGGATGTCTACGCTTCGAGTGGACACCCGAAACACCAGTGGCAGCGGCCCGACCCCAGCGGTACAACGGCGGGACCATAGCCCGTCGGATCGTGATCAGCACATCCTCGCGGACGGTCGCGGCGACCGATCCAGCGGTGTTCACGGTGCATCAACCCACCGTCGTCACGCAGCGACAGACGGCCGCCCAACTTGAGGTCGCAGCCAGTGCCCCTGGTCAGCCAACGTGCACAGAGCGGCGCAGCTTCCGTCTGCGGGCCAAGGTTCAAATCAGGGATTCACAACCCGGTGGGTTGCCAGGTCGCCGGCGTCAGGGAGATCACCGTGCTGACCTGGAGCGTGCAGCGGTAATCACCCGCCGAGCAGGAGGTGTCGGACGTAGAGCTGCGCGAGCGGCTCGGCGGGCGAAGATGCCCATGTGCGAACGCGCCCACGATTGGCCGTGGAGCGGACCAAACGGGACGGCTGTTTTGCGGCCGATTCGTTTGGTCGCCATGAGGGTCAGCCCTTGGCCACGCGCCAATCAAGAACCCCGCGAAGGCACCGACTCACCAGAGTCGACCGACGACAGGTAAGCGAGCACCCTGCCGACAACGCCGGCAGAGCCTCACGTCGCCGAAACCCATTCCGGCCGGGTAGAGAAGTACGCCAGCGCGAAGAAGAACGCGAAACAGGATCGCGCCGCCGATCAGCACGCTCGAAGGAACGCCCACCAGTCCCGCTCGACCGCCGCCGATCGAGACGAGCAGCACGGCCACGACCGTGCACAGACGGCAGCACGATGGCGTTCGGGCAGGCGCCGCACCTGCAGGTCGATCACCGTCAGCGCCACCCCGATCGCGGCAAAGCACAGGCATTGCCGCGCGGCAGAGCGCTGCGCGGGTCCAGGTTCGACAGCCGGAGCGTCACCGCGACGAACAACAGCGAAGTGGCCACCTCCACCAACGGGTACCAGCCCCGCGATGCGTTGCCCGCACGCTGGAGCACCGGCCACGAAGGACGATCCAGCTCACCACCGGAACGCCGTGCCACGGCCGGATCGGCGTATCGCACGATGGGCACCGCGACCCAGGAAGCCGGAGCAGAAGCGAGACTCCCCGTGGCAATCGCTGGTAGATCACCACGTTCAGAAAGGGGCCACGATGAGCCCCAGCACCCGCCATGGCGACACCAAGCAACGACAACACCTAGATCTTGTTAGCAATACGTAACT
>ERZ1370068.7052-contig-5996_pt1 | contig 15938 bp, 22 predicted proteins | sample MGYA00561227_ERZ1370068 | MGnify/ENA primary metagenome ERZ1370068 (study PRJEB38410, sample SAMEA6850437) | metagenome | study: Metagenomic assessment of the ecological functions of the soil: analysis of the soil microbiota associated with the...
CACTCCCTTTTTTGTTTATCCTGTGCGGGCAACGCTGCCCTGGGCCGCCCCCCTCGACAGCCAGTTTGCGCCGCCGATGAGAACGCCGAGCAAAACCGTCTGCACCAGACTGAAGGCAGCGGTCTTTCCGAGATTTCCGCCTTCGTAGTAGTCGAGCAGCAGCACCGACATCACCATGGTGTTGCTGGTGTAGAGAAACAGCGACGAGCCCAGTTCGCGGATCGCCAGCACGAACAACAGCGTCATCGCGGCGATCACGCCCGGCCGCGCCAGCGGCAGCACGATCGTCCTGATGGTGCCGAGCATGCCCTTGCCGCAGACCCAGGCGGCTTCCTCAAGCTCGCGATGGATCTGCAGGAACGAGGTCGACAGCGCCTTGACCGTATCCGGCATGAAGCGCGCGATGAAGGCCAGCGCCAGGATCCAGATGGTGCCGTAGAGCCCGCCCGGAATGCCGATCCAGGCCCACAGATAGGCGACGCCGATCACGAGGCCGGGAATCGCCACCGGCAAGGTCGACAGCACGTCGATGCTGCGCCGGCCCGCGACATTGGTGCGATGAATGGTGTAGCCGATCGCGAAGGCGAGCGCGCCGCCGACCACGCGCGGTGATGATGCCGACCTCGACCGCGTTGTAGATCGACGCGCAGCGTCAGCGGATTGTCGAAGATGCTGTGGAAATGCATCAGCGAGTATTGCCTGCATGTCGAACAGGCTGGCGGCGTCGCGGATGAACATGAATTTGCGGAACGCCGCCACGATCAGCGCCAGCGATCGGCAGCACCACGACGACCAGGAGATAGACGATGCCGAGCGCCGAAGGTGAACCAGCGCCAGCGGCCCGAGATCGAGGCTGCGCGGCCGGAACGCCTTGCCGGCGACGGTGGTGTAGCTGCGGCCGCTCAGCACCTTCTGCTGCAGGAACACCAGCAGGCCGGTGACCACCATCAGGATGATCGCGACCGCGGCCGCGGTGTTGTAGAGCGGCGGCGACCAGTTGGTGAGCTTGAAGATGTAGGTGGTCAGCACGCTGAGATTGGTCGGCGCGCCGAGCACCGCCGGAATGCCGTAGATGCCGAGCATCACGATGAACGACAGCAGCATGCCGGAGACGATCGCCGGCATGATCAGCGGGAACGTCACCGAGAACAGCGTCGCGAACGCGCTGGCGCCGGAAATCTCGGCGGCCTCCTCCAGGCTCGGATCCATGTTGCGCAGCGCCGACGAGGTGAACATGTAGACATACGGCGCGTAGTAGATGCCGAACACGAACACCAGGCCCCACAGCGAATAGAAATCGACGCGCCAGTCGAGGCCCGATCCATTTGAACATGGTGTTGATCAGGCCGGTCTTCGGCGAGCCGAGGATGGCCCACGCCACGCCCGCGACCAGCGGCGGCGCGAACAGCGGCAGGATGCTGGCGGCCGCGATGAAGCCCTTGAACGGCGTGTTGGTGCGCACGACGATCCAGGAGAACGCCAGCCCGATCACAACCGCGATCAGCGGTGCCGCCGCCGCAGGCGATCAGCGTATTGGCCAGCGCCTCGGCGACGTTCGGGTTGGCCAGCACGGTGAGAAAGTTGGCGAGCGATAGATGGACAGAGCTGAATGCCCTCGACCACCGGATTGGTGTCGGTGAGCGCGCCCAGCAGCAGCATCAGGATCGGATAGATGACCAGAAAGCCGAGGATCGCCAGCAGGAGCGTGACCCACAGGCCGGCCCACGCGCGCCGCCCCTCGCTGGCGCTACGCATGACCTCGCTGCGCCGGCTCGTCTGTCCGTTCAACGCGCTTCCCCATCGCCGGCGACCGTCCTTTTATGGAATTGCGGTCGCGATAGGCGAAAGCCTAGTCGATCGCGCCGGCGCGCGGAAGCTATCCGAAAGTCGGCGCGCGGATATGGCGCGGGAGCAGCGCATCTTTCCGATGGGCCGACTGTTCGCTTCGCATACGCATCATGCAGCGGCGTGCCTGTGGCTTGTGCCTGACCCGTAGTACACGCCGCAGTGGGCGCGACCGCCCCCGGCGTGGAGAGCCCGACCTGATGTCACTGGATACAACCGCAAAGCCGCCCGCCCCCGCGCCCATCGACGGCTTGCCCCGGAACTCCGGCGCTGGGCGGTCGCGGCGATCTTTACCGCGCTGGCGCTGGCCTCGCTGGATACGGCGATCGCCAACATCGCGCTGCCCGCCATTGCCGCCGACCTCCATGTCAGCCCGGCCGACGTGGTCTGGGTGGTCAACATCTATCAGATCGCGCTGGTTGCGACGCTGCTGCCGCTCGGCGCGCTCGGCGAAATCGTCGGTCATCGGCGGGTCTATCTCGGCGGCCTGCTGCTGTTCACGCTGGCCTCGCTCGGTCTGCGCCTTCGCATGGTCGCTGCCCAGCCTCACCGCCGGCGCGGGCGCTGCAGGGATTGGGCGCCAGCGGCATCATGAGCGTGAACGCGGCGCTGGTCCGCTTCGTCTACCCGACCCATATGCTCGGCCGCGGCTTCGGCCACAACGCGCTGGTGGTCGGAACGGCGTTCACGCTCGGCCCGACGATTGCCTCCGGCGATCCTTGCGATCGGAACATGGCCGTGGCTGTTCGCGATCAATATCCCGTTCGGCGTGATCGCGATCTGGATCGGCCTGAAGACCTTGCCGAAGACGCCGCGCGCGAAGCACGCGTTCGATTTTGCGAGCGCGGCGCTGACCGCAAGCTGCCTCGGGCTCTTCATTGTCGGCATCGGCGGCGCGGCGCATCAGGCGCCTCCCGCCCTGGTCGGACTGGCGCTTGGCGCGGCATTGCTGCTCGGCTGGATCATGACCCGCAGGGATGCGGACCATCCGGCGCCGATGCTGCCGATCGACCTGTTCCGGCGGCCGATGTTCGCGCTGTCGGCGGCCACGTCGGTCTGCTCGTTCGCGGTGCAGGGACTGGCCTTCGTCTCGCTGCCCTTCTACTTCGAGGACGTGCTGCACCGGTCCCAGGTGGAGACCGGCTTCTTCATGACGCCCTGGCCGCTGGTGGTGGCGATCATGGCGCCGATCGGAGGCCGGCTGTCCGACCGCTATCCCGTCGGCATCCTCGGCGGCCTCGGTCTGGTGCTGCTCGGCATCGGCATGGCGCTGCTGGCGACGCTGCCACCGGACCCCGGCACGTGCCAATATCGTCTGGCGCATGGTGGTTTGCGGGATCGGATTCTGGCTTCTTTCAAACGCCCAATCTGCGGGCGCTGATGTCGAGCGCGCCGCCGCATCGCAGTGGCAGCGCGAGCGGCATCGTCGCGACCGCCCGCCTGACCGGGCAAACCCTCGGCGCCGCGCTGGCGGCGCTGTGCTTTGGCCTCGCCGGCCACGATGGCGCGACGCTTGCGTTGGCGCTCGGCGCCGGGTTTGCTGCGCTCGGCAGCGTGATGAGTTTCCTGCGTCTGGCCGTGGGTGCTCCGCGTAGTACATGACTGTGATCGCCCGGCGATCAGGCCGACGCGATGGATTTGGAGGACGAGTTGCGACTTCTCGGTATGCTGGCCGGCGCGTGTCTGTTGCTGTTTCCGGCCGCCCTTCAGGCCCAGACCGTCTGGGACATGCCAACGGAATATCCGGAGAACGCGATGCCGGGCGTTGGCCTGGCGGCCTTCACAAAACACGTCGCCAGATCCAGCGCAGGCAAACTCGAGATCAGACCGAGCTTCGATGCCAAGGCCGGCATCAAATCGGCCGGCATGCTCGCCGCGATTGCGGAAGGCCGGGTGCAGGCCGGCGATGCCTTCGCCGGCGCGCTCGAGGCCGAAGACCCGATCTTTGCGCTACCTTCGCTGCCATTTCTGGTGACGTCGACCGCCGACGCCAAAACGCCTTGCCGACATCGCGCGGCCGCATCTTGCGGCGGCGCTGCAGAAGAAAGGCCTGCGGCTGCTTTATCTGACGCCCTGGCCGCCTTCAGGCATTTGGTCGAAGACGCCGCTGACGTCACCGCCCGACCTCGCCGGACTTTCCATTCGCACCTATGACAGGACCTCAACGGAAGTATTCCTGAGCGTCGGCGCCAAAGGCCGCATCGATCAGTTTCGCGGACACGATGCCGAAACTGGTCGATGGCAGCATCAACGCGGTGTTGTCGTCGGGAGACGGCGGCGCCGGCCGCAAGCTTTGGGAGTATCTGCCCTGTTTCAGCGAAATCACCTATTCGCTGCCGCTTTCGATCGCGAGCGTCAATCAGGCGGCCTATGACGGTTTGAGCCGGACACGCGAGCCGCGGTCGATGCCGCCAGCCGTCAGACCGAGAGCGAGTTGTGGCTCGCGCTGTCGACCCGGCTGGACAGGAGAACTATCAACGCATGCGGCAGAACGGCGTCGCGATCGATTCAAATCCCGAGCCGTTGATCGTTGAAGCGCTGCGAACCGGAGCGGCGGCGGCGCAGCGTGCCTGGTGCAGCCGGTCGGGGCCCGTCTGCGCCGAGATTCTCGACGCCTTCAAGGCCGGCAAACCATAGCGGCCGGGACGACGGCGCACCGATTTCGAGAGTGCGGCGCGGGGTAACCACCGGCCGATCAGGTTTCATCCTGTTCGCAAACGCATTTTCTTGATTTGAACTATTCCAAGTTGCAGGCCATCTTCCCGCGCGCAGCTCACTCGGTGGATTGAGCTAACAGGGGATACGCGATGGCAAACCTCACAATCAACGGCAAATCAATCAGCGTGGACGTCGAAGACGACACGCCGCTGCTTTGGGCAATCCGGGAGAACGTCGGACTGACCGGCACCAAATACGGATGCGGCATTGCACAATGCGGCGCCTGCACCGTTCATGTCGACGGGGTCGCGATGCGCTCCTGCGGCGTCACGGTCAGCGAAGCGGCCGGCAAGCAGATCACCACGATCGAGGGCCTCGCCAGCAATGGCGCGCTGCACAAGGTGCAGCAGGCCTGGGTCGCCAACGACGTGCCGCAATGCGGCTATTGCCAGAGCGGCATGATCATGGCGGTCGCGGCGCTTCTCAAGGAGAAGCCGAAGCCGACCGACCAGGACATCAACGAGGCCATCACCAATATCTGCCGATGCGGGACCTTCCAGCAGGTCCGCGAGGCGATCCACGCCGCAGCGAACGCTTGAGGGGACGCCATGAACAAGCACGTCATGCCCAAACTCACTCGCCGCGGCTTCGTGATCGGCACGGCTGCCGCCGGCGCCGGCCTCGCCATCGGCCTCGATATTCCCTTCGGCGGACCGACCGTCGTCCGCGCCGCCGACGGCTCGCCCGGAAGTCAATGTCTGGGTGGTGATCCGCCCCGACGACACCGCCGTGATTCGCATCGCCCGCTCGGAAATGGGTCAGGGCACGCTCACCGGCCTCGCCCAGCTCGTCGCCGAAGAGCTCGAATGCGACTGGTCGAAGGTCGTCACCGAATATCCGACACCGGGTCAAAGTGTCGCACGCAAGCGCGCCTGGGGCGATTTCTCGACCGGCGGCAGCCGCGGCATCCGCACCAGCCAGGAATATGTCCGCAAGGGCGGCGCCACCGCGCGCGTGATGCTGGTGCAGGCCGCCGCGAACGAATGGAAGGTGCCGGCCTCGGAATGCACCGCCGCCAACAGCGTCATCACCCACACGCCGTCGGGCAAGACCACGACCTACGGCAAGGTGGTGGAAGCCGCGGCGAAGCTCGAGCCGCCGGCCGACGGTGAAGCTGAAGGATCCCAAGGACTGGAAGATCGTCGGCAAGGGCGTGAAGCGGCTCGACACCGTCGACAAGACCACCGGCGCGATGATCTACGGCGCCGACGTCAAGCTGCCGGGCATGCTCAACGCCGCGATCAAGGATTGTCCGGTCTTCGGCGGCAAGCTGAAGAGCTTCGACGAAGCCAAAGTCATGGGCATGAAGGGCGTCAAGAAGGTCGTGCGCGTCGGCGACAGCACCGTCGCCGTCGTCGCCGATACCTGGTGGCACGCCAAGACCGCGCTCGATGCGCTGCCGATCGTCTGGGACGAAGGCGAGAACGCCAAAGTCTCCAGCGAGTCGATCGCCAAATGGCTGGCCGAAGGCCTCGACAATGCGCAGCCGGCTTACATCGGCAACCAGAACGGCGACGCCAAGGCCGCGATTGCCGGCTGCCGCCAAGAAGGTCGAAGCGGTCTACAACTATCCCTACCAGAACCACGCCGACCATGGAGCCGATGAACGCCACGGCGCTCTACACGCCGGACAAATGCGAGGTCTGGTGCGGCACGCAGAACGGCGAGGCGGCGTTCGCCGCGACGCTGGAAGCTTCGGGACTGCCGGCCGAAAAATGCGAGGTGCACAAGCTCATCCTCGGCGGCGGCTTCGGCCGGCGCGGCATGACCGATTATGTCCGGCAGGCGGTGGCGATCGCCAAGCAGATGCCGGGCACGCCGGTCAAACTGCTGTGGTCGCGCGAAGAGGACATGGCGCACGGCAAGTATCCATCCGGTCACGCAATGCAAGACTGACCGGCGCCTTCGATGCCGACAACAATCTGACGGCGACTGCATATGCGGTTGTCGGGCCAGTCGATCCTGTTCTCGGTGCGACCGGCGGCGCTGGAAAACGGCATGGATCCGGCCGCGTTCCAGGGCCTCGAGCCCTTCCGGCGACGCGGCGATCGGCTACTCCGTGCCGAACCTGCTGGTCGAGCATTCGATGCGCAATCCTCACGTCCCGCCCGGCTTCTGGCGCGGCGTCAACGTCAACCACAACGCGATCTATCTGGAATGCTTCATGGATGAGCTGGCGCAGTCGGTCGGCCAGGATCCGGTGGAATTCCGCCGCAAGCTGATGAGCAAGCATCCGAAGCATCTTGCCGTGCTCAACGCCGTGGCCGAGAAGATCGGCTGGGGCAAGCCGGCGCCGCAAGGCGTCTATCGCGGCATTGCCGCAGGTGATGGGCTATGGCAGCTATGTCGCGGGTGCCGCGGAAATCTCCGTCACCGACGGCAGCAAGATCAAGGTGCATCGCATCGTCGCCTCCACCGATCCCGGCTACGTCGTCAATCCGGCGCAGGTCGAGCGGCAGATCGCGGGCTCCTTTGTCTATGGCCTGTCCGCCCTGTTCTATGGCGGCTGCACGGTGAAGGACGGCAGGATCGAGCAGACCAACTTCGACACCTACAACTCGATGCGGATCGCCGAGATGCCGAAGGTGGAATGCGATCATGGTGCCGAGCGGCGGCTTCTGGGGCGGCGTCGGCGAGCCGACCATCGGCGTCGCCGCGCCCGCGGTGCTCAACGCCTACTTCGCGGCAACCGGCAAACGCATCCGTTCGGTGCCGCTGAAGGACCAGAACATCACGCTTTGCCTGACAATAGCGAGCGGCGGCCTCCGCGGGGCCGCCGCGCCCTTATCGGGAGATCAGCTAGATGAAAGCGCTGCGTGTCGCCGTCGCGATTGCGACGGTCGTGGCATCGAGCCCGCCGGTGCTTGCGGCTTCCGAGCCCCGCCCGGCGCAGCATCCTGCTCCGGCTGCCACACCTCCGGGCGGCGGCAGCCTCGCTCCGTGTCGCGGCTGTACGGCCGCGACGCCGGCGAGATCATGACCGCGATGGCCGGATTTCGCGACGGCTCGCTTCCCGCCACGGTCATGAACCGCATCGCCAAGGGCTTCTCCGACGACGAGTTGCGCGCGATTGCGGCGTGGCTCGCGGCACAGAAGTAAGGGAGGCCGGCATGGCTATCAACCATCGCATGAGCCGCCGGGAGTTCTGTCGGCGCCGGCGCGGCCACCGTAACGGCGCGCTGGCGTTTCCACTGCCCGCCTTCGCGCAAGCCGCGGCACGTGTCGTCGTGATCGGCGGCGGCTTCGGCGGCGCGAGTTGCGCGCGCGCGCTGAAAGCGATCGATCCGAAATTGCAGGTCACGCTGGTTGAGCCGAACAAGACCTTCACCGCCTGCCCGTTCAGCAACAATGTCATCGCCGGACTGCGCTCGATCGAGGCGCAACAATTCGGCTATGACAAGATCGCCGCCAGCGGCGTGACCGTGGTGGCGCAGGCGGCAACGGCGATCGATGCAGCGGCGCGGACCGTCGGCGCTCGCCGACGGCACGTCGCTATCCTACGACCGGCTGGTGCTGTCTCCCGGCGTCGATCTGCGTTTCGACGCGCTGCAGGGCTACGACGAAGCCGCGGCGGCGAAGATGCCGCATGCCTGGAAGGCCGGCGAGCAGACGCTGCTGCTGCGCAAGCAACTCGAGGCCATGGACGATGGCGGCCTGGTGGTGATCGCCGTGCCCGCCAATCCGTTCCGCTGCCCGCCGGGACCTTACGAACGCGCCTGTCTGATCGCGCATTATCTGAAAACCAAAAAGCCGCGTTCGAAGCTGCTCATCCTCGACGCCAAGGACACGTTTTCCAAACAGCGCCTGTTTCAGAACGCCTGGAAGGAGCTTTATCCGGGAATGATCGAATGGGTATCGCTGTCGCAGGGCGGCAAGGTGAACGCCGTCGACCCCGCGACCAACACGCTGATCACCGATTTCGGCAACCACGCCGCCCAGGTGGCCAACGTCATTCCGCCGCAGCGGGCCGGCCGCATCGCCACCATCGCGGGCGCGACCGACAACACCGGCTGGTGCGCGATCGATCCCGTCACCTTCGAGTCCAAATCGGCGCCGAACATCCATGTCATCGGCGACGCCTGTCTCGCCGGCGCCATGCCCAAATCCGCATTCTCGGCCAATGCGCAGGCCAAGGCTTGCGCGCGCCGCGATTGCCACGCTGCTATCAGGCGGATCGCCCGCCACGCCGAAGCTGATCAACACCTGCTACAGCCTGGCGGCCCCGGACTACGGCATCTCGGTCGCCGGCGTCTACCAGCCGAAGAACGGGTGCTGGCCGACGTCGAAGGCGCCGGCGGCATCAGTCCGGCGGATGCGCCACGCGATTTCGCGCGCGCGAGGCCGACTATGCGCAATCTGGTTCGCGACCGTCACGGCGGAAGTCTTTGGCTAGACGCACGCATCGCATGTCGGGTCGATCCTTGCCGGCGCGCTCCTCGCCCTGCCCGGCGGCGGCGCCGCGCAGGAACTTCGCAGCTATGCCGTCGTCGGCGATGCCATCCCGGAATCGCTCACCGGCACGCGCCGGCGACGTGCGCGCGCGGGCGCGCGCTCGTCGTCGAACGTTCCAGCACTTGCATCCTCTGCCACAGCGGCCCATTTCCCGAACAGAAATTCCAGGGCGATCTGGCCCCCAGCCTTGCCGGTTCCGGCAGCCGCTGGTCCGAGGTCAGCTGCGGCTGCGGCTGGTGGATGCGTCCCGCCTCAATGCCGCGACCATCATGCCGTCCTATTATCGCGTCGACGGCCTTGATCGCGTCGGGACGGCGTGGCGCGGCAAGCCGATCCTGTCGGCCGAACAGATCGAGGATATCGTGGCGTATCTCGTGACGCTTGCGCGAATAGGAAGTGCACGATGCAGCAACCGCCAAATTCATCACGCCGCCAGTTCCTCGGCCTCGCCGGCGGCGCAGCCGTGCTCGGCGCGATTCCCGTCGTGACCGTTCGTCCCGCCGAAGCGACGCCCGCGATGCTGGCCTCCGCGATCCAGCAACGTCACCGGCGGCGCGGCGGTGCGGACCGGCAAGGTCAAGCTCGACATCCCGCCGCTGGTCGAGAACGGCAACACGGTGCCGATGACGGTCAGCGTCAGCCACCCGATGGCCCCGGAGGATCACGTCCGCAGCATCCACGTCTTCAACGAGAAGAATCCGCAAGCCAAACATCGCCAATTTCCATCTCGGCCCGCATGACGGCCGCGCGCAGGTCTCGACCCGCATCCGCCTCGCCGACAGCCAGAAGATCGTCGCGATCGCAAAGCTCTCGGACGGGTCGTTCTGGTCGGCCAGCGTCGATGTCGTGGTGACGCTCGCCGCCTGCACCGAGGAGGTGATCTGATGGCCTCCGCACTGATCAACGTTCCAGCGAAAGCCAAGCGCGGCGACATCATCGAGATCAAGACGCTGATGTCGCACATCATGGAAACCGGCTATCGCCATATGGCGTCAGGCGAAGTCGTTCCGCGCGACATCATCACGAGCTTTACGTGCCGCTTCAACGGCAACGAGATTTTCCGCGCCGACCTGTTTCCGGCGATCGCCGCCAACCCGTTCATCACCTTCTTCACCACCGCGACCGAGAGCGGCAAGTTCGAGTTCGAATGGATCGGCGACCAGGGATTTTCGAAACCGCTTCCGCCTCGATTACGGTCGAATGAGATTTGCCGGCATCGCCATAGCCGTTGCGCTGCTGATCGCGGGCTCTGCTTTCGCCGCCGAAATCCCGCAAGCCGAGCGCCGCTCCGGCTACGACTTCATGAAGCCGGACACCAAGGCGATGCAGGACGAGGACACCGCCAATCCCGGCATGCTCTGGGTGCTCGACGGCGAAGGCTTATGGAAGCGCAAGGCTGGCGCCGCCGACAAGGCCTGCGCCGATTGCCACGACGATGCCCGCACCAGCATGAAAGGCGTGGCTGCCCGCTATCCCGCCTTCGACAAGGCAGCCGGCCGCCCCGTCGATCTGGAGCAGCGCATCAATTCGTGCCGCACCAACCACCAGCAGGCGACGCCGCTGCCTTTCGAGAGCCGCGAGCTGCTGGCGCTCACGGCCTTTGTCGCGCGGCAGTCGCACGGCGCGCAGATCGAAACCGGCAGCCGACCCGCAACTCGCGCCGTTCATCGCAAAGGGCGCGAGCTCTACATGCAGCGGCAGGGCCAGCTCAATCTCGGCTGCGCCAACTGCCACGACGACAATTGGGACAAGCGGCTGGCCGGATCGGCGATCACGCAAGGACACCCGACCGGTTACCCGCTCTACCGGCTGGAATGGCAGTCGCTGGGCTCGCTGCAGCGGCGCCTGCGCGCCTGCATCACGGGCATCCGGGCGCAGGCCTATGATTACGGCGCGCCGGAACTGGTCGAACTGGAACTGTATTTGATGTCGCGGGCGCGGGGCATGCCGATGGAAGCGCCGGCGGTGCGGCCTTAGGCGATGCGCGGCTAGGCACAATCTGTCTTCCTCATCCTGAGGAGCGCCGGAACGCGCGTCTCGAGATGCAGGCCCGTCTGTGGCCTCATGGTTCGCCCGGCGATGCGAGCATCGTCGGAACGCTTCCGCGCTCCTCACCATGAGGGTTCGGGCATTAACGCTCCGCGAACGCCTTCTCGACCACGAACTGCGCCGGCTCGCCGTGATTGCCTTCGACAAAACCCTTGCCGTTGAGCAGCGTGCGCGTGTCCGTCACCAGCGCCGGGCTGCCGCAGATCATGACGCGGTCATGGGCGGGCTCGAGCGAGGCGAGGCCGATATCGGCGAACAGCTTGCCTGAGTGTGATCAGGTCGGTGATGCGGCCGCGGTTGCGGAAGGGGTCGCGCGTCACGGTCGGGTAATAGATCAGCTGGTTGCGGACGTAGTTCGCCGATCAGTTCGTCGTTCGGCAGCTTCTCGGTGATCATCTCGCCATAGGCGAGTTCGGCGACGCGGCGGCAGCCGTGCAGCAGCACCACCTTCTCGAACCGCTCATAGGTCTCGGGATCCTTGATCACGCAGAGGAACGGCGCCGAGCCCGGTGCCGGTGCCGATCAGATAGAGATTGCGGCCGTCCTCGAGGTTGTCGATGACCAGCGTGCCGGTGGCCTTGCGGCTGACGATGATCTCGTCGCCTTGCTTCAGGTGCTGGAGCCGCGAGGTCAGCGGACCGTCCGGCACCTTGATCGAGAAGAATTCGAGCCGGTCCTCGTAATTGGCGCTGGCGACGCTGTAGGCGCGCAGCAGCGGCTTCTCGCCGACCTTCAGCCCGATCATGGTGAACTCGCCGTTGCGGAAACGGAACGAGGGATCGCGCGTGGTGGTGAAGCTGAACAGCGTGTCGGTCCAGTGATGGACGCTCGAGCACGCTTTCCTGGTTGAAATTGCTCATCGCACCGTTCCCTGCGCCTGGAGGCCGATTGACCGGCTCAATCATTCGTATACGATCGTTCGTATACAAATGAATAATCCAGCTTGATCCCGATCGTCAAGCCGGGCAAGAATGTCCGCACGCGAAGGCATTGAACAAAAAGGAAAAACCATGGCCCACGACGCACCCCAGGCGACCGGCCCGAGCAAGCTGGTGATCCGCAATATCGGGCTGCTGCTGTCGGGGGCGCTGGAGAAGCCGATCCTGGATGCCGATACGATCGTCGCCGAGAACGGCAAGATCACCAGCCATCGGCCGCTTCAAGGACGTCGACACCGAGGGCGCCACCACCATCGTCGACGCCAACGGCACCACCGGTCGCGCCCGGCCTGATCGACAGCCACGTCCATCCCGTCGCCGGCGACTGGACGCCGCGGCAGAACCAGATCGGCTGGATCGACAGCTATCTGCATGGCGGCGTCACCACCATGATCTCCGCCGGCGAGGTGCACATGCCCGGCCGGCCGCGCGACGTCGTCGGCCTGAAGGCGATGGCGATCTTTGCGCAGCGCGCGTTCTGGACGCTGCGCCCCGGCGGCGTGAAGGTGCACGCCGGCGCGCCCGTGATCGAATGCGAAATGGTCGAGGACGATTTCAAGGAGTTGGCCGCGGCCGGCGTCAAGCTGCTCGGCGAAGTCGGCCTCGGCGGCGTCAAGGACGGCCCTACCGCGCGGAAAATGGTGGGATGGGCGCGCAAATACGGCATCCAGAGCACGATCCACACCGGCGGTCCCTCGATTCCCGGCTCCGGCCTGATCGACAAGGACGTGGTGCTGGAAGCCGACACCGACGTGGTCGGCCATATCAATGGCGGCCACACCGCGCTGCCCGACGACCAGATCCGCTGCATCTGCGAGGGCTGCAAGCGCGGGCTGGAACTGGTTCACAACGGCAACGAGCGCTCGGCGCTGTTCACGCTGCGCACCGCGCGCGAGATGGGCGATCTGCACCGCGTCATCCTCGGCACCGACGCGCCGGCCGGCTCCGGCGTGCAGCCGCTCGGCATTTTGCGCATGGTGTCGATGCTGTCCTCGCTCGGCGAGCTGCCGGCCGAACTCGCCTTCTGCCTCGCCACCGGCAACACCGCCCGCATGCGCGAGCTCGATTGCGGCATCATCGAAGTCGGCCGCTCCGCAGACTTCGTCATGATGGACAAGGCGCAGCATTCGCCCGGCAAGAACATTCTGGAAAGCGTGCAGCTCGGCGACCTGCCCGGCATCGGCATGACCATCATCGACGGCATCGTCCGCACCCAGCGCAGCCGCAACACGCCGCCGGCGGGCAGGGTGCCGGAGATTATCATCAGGCATTGAGCCTGCCGAATTGACGCAAATGTCGCCGGGACACTGGCTGGCAAAATCTACGATCGTCCCCTGAAAGCGGTGAACAGATTGCCAGCCGGCCCTGACAAAAGCAGGCTGCCTTGGTGGCGGCTATCTTGCATTGGCCTGGTTCGTTTGCATTTTCGGCATTGCAGGAGCTCATGTCAGCACGCTGCTGATCTCGAATCATCATTGATCTCGTGATCCCGCGCGTTATTCTGGCTGTGGCGCTTGCGTACATTGCCGTCCAGTCTTAATGGAACCGTGACTGGTGCCACTACCATGCACGGCTGTTTGGCAGCTACACCGCGTCAAACATGGCTGCTTTGCGGCAACAGCCAGCATGATACGCTGTGGATGCTGGAAGATTGTTTGCCAACTGTAATTGCTAGCTCAAGGACACCAATCTGACCGATGGCCCAGATTCGCGACATCAAAGTCGGGCCGAGTTGGTGAGCCACCGCGCGAGCCAATGCCGCGCCGCCTTGCGGCGATCGTGGCAGGCGATATCTCCGGCTACAGCCGCCTGATGCAAATCGACGAAGAGGGGACGCACAACCGTGTCAAGCGGATCGAGCGCGAGTCTCATCGAGCCCAGCATCGTAGAACATCACGGCAGGCTTGTTAAAACCACCGGCGACGGCTTCATTGCGATTTTCGACAGTCCCGTCGAAGCCGTCCGCTGCAGCATCGTGATTCAGCAAAATCTGGTTGGACGCAACGCAGTCGCTGCCGAAGCATCATTGGATCGAGTATCGGATTGGCGTCAATCTTGGCGACGTCATCATCGAAACCGACGACGTTTACGGCGATGGCGTCAATATTGCCACGCGGCTTGAAGGCATTGCCGATCCCGGCGAAGTCTATATCTCCGGCGGCATCTACGAACAGATAAAGCATAAAGCTGGTTTGCGGATACGAGTCGCTCGGTGATCGCAAGGTCAAGAACATCACCGATCCCGGTGCGGGTCTATCGCGTGCTTCCCGACCCGACTGCGCTTCAGCAAAACCGGAAGCGGCGCGAAGGCATTCTGGTCTCTCTTGCTGAGCCTTGCGCTGCTGATCATTGCGGGCGGCGCTCTCTGGTACGTGCTTGGCCAACCGCGCAAGCTGGCAAATCAGGCGTCGGCTCCCGTTTCGCCTCCGGCTGAAGTGCCGAAGGCGCCCGCCGCACAGACCGCAGCGCCGCCTGTCCAGCCTGCTCCGACGGCGGCACCCAACTCAGCAGCAGGCACGCGCCTCGGCCTGAGCCGTCTCCAGCATGCCGAAACAGGCCGCGCCGCTGCCGCCATCCGCCTCTCCTGCCGCGCCTGCGGCTCAGCCAACCACGCAAGCGGCCGCGTCGGTTCGAGAACCCGAGATGATTTCGCTTCGGGGCGGCAGCTTCGCGATGGGCAGCAACGAGGACGTTTCGGAAAAGCCGGTCCGTCAGGTAACGGTCAAGCCGTTTGCGATCGGGAAATTTCCCGTCTCCGTGCGGGAATGGAACGCCTGCGCCGCCGCAAAGGCATGCGGATTTACGGCGACCGGAAAGGACGATGCGCCGGTTGCAAACGTAAGCTGGAGCGACGCCAAGCAATATGTCGCGTGGCTCGCGGAAACCACCCGAAAGCCGTACCGGCTGCCGAGCGAAGCCGAATGGGAATATGCCGCGCGCGGCGGCACGCAAACAAGATACTGGTGGGGCGATCAGTTTCAGCCCGGCATGGTCAATTGCAAGAACTGCAGCGACATTCCGGCCACCGAGCAACCGGTCAAGGTCGGCAGCCTCAAGCCAAATCCGTTTGGGCTATTCGATATGGGCGGCGGCGTCGATCAATGGGTCGAAGACTGCTGGCACAAAACCTATCAGGGCGCTCCGGCGGACGGGTCCAGCGTGGGTCGAGAGCGAATGCTCCTCGCACGTCATCCGTTCCGGTTCCTGGAGGAACGACTCCGGACTATGCCCGGACATCAAGACCGCGACAGCTACGACACCAACGTGCGATATCCCACCCACGGATTCCGCGTCGCACTGTCCCCTAAGGAGCGTTGAAGAGGACGTGCCATGAAGGTCATGCAGCGGATCGTTCTGTCAGCGGCGCTCACTTGCCTGCCATTCGCCGCATCCGCTCAAGGAAAGCCCGCGCCAAAGGATGCCGCTTCTCTATTTCGTGTGGCCGCAGAACGGCACCACCATCAAAGGCGGGTTCTGGTGCCGCTTTGGTCTGCGCAACATGGGCGTAACGCACGCCGGCGACATTTCGCAGAACAGCGGCCATCATCATTTGCTGGTTGACGTGAATGAGCCGCTCAATCCCAATGAGCCGATTCCGCAGGACAAATCACACCTTCATTTTCGGCGCGGGCCAGACCGGAAGCGCGCGATCGAACTTCCGCCCGGCAAGCATACGCTCCAGCTCGTGCTGGGCGACGCCGACCACTTATCCGTTCAATCCTCCGGTGGTCTCGCAGAAAATTACCATCACGGTGAGATAGAGCGGAACTCTCACCGCAGCCTGTTCAACAGCGCCATCAGCGGTGTTCTACGCTCGCATCGAGCGGCGCCAGCGTCTCCTGCGTGATCGCAAGCGCGTTCGGGCGCGGCTTCTTCCGCCAGTTGCTGACCTGCGCGCGTCAGGCTCACCAGCAGGCGGCGACCGTCCTCAGGGTC
>ERZ1370068.2197-contig-1355_pt1 | contig 15929 bp, 23 predicted proteins | sample MGYA00561227_ERZ1370068 | MGnify/ENA primary metagenome ERZ1370068 (study PRJEB38410, sample SAMEA6850437) | metagenome | study: Metagenomic assessment of the ecological functions of the soil: analysis of the soil microbiota associated with the...
CGACATAGGCGAAGAGATCCTTGGCGAAGTCCGAGGCGAGTGCACGGACTCGAGGTCGGCCTCGACTTCGTTGAGGTACTGAAGGCGCAGGACGTCGTCGCCCACGAGCTCCGGGATGACCCCGGCGAAGAAGAAACCCAGCGCCTCGATCTGCTCACAGACCTGCGCGGCGGCGGGATGAGAAAGCGGCAGATCGAGGCTGATCCAGTCGATGTGACGGAGGCGAAGCTCGCGCAGACGGAAGCGCACGAGATCGACGAGGTCGGCGCCGTAGGCCACCACGCGAAGCGACGCCTCGCTCCATTGCGGGAATATCTCGACGGCGAGCTGGGCCGGTCCCCGAGAGGGAGCGTCCGAGGCCGGCGCGAGGGTTCGCCTCGAAGCGCCCCCGCTCGTAGATGCGCTCGATCATCGTGCGGTGACCGTAGGGAAGGAACACCGTTCGCGCTGGGCCGTGACCCGTCTTGATGAACATCAACACGGTGGCCGTGCGCCGGCTCGCCGCGACGTCGATCTGCTTGAAGACCACGGTGGGCGCCTCGTCGGCGAGCTGAATTCCCGTCTCGGTGAAGCCGAGGGCGAGATTGCTCTTCTGGGAGAAGAGATGCACGGTCACCGCCTCCCGTAGAGTCCCAGCATCCCCTGCTCCTCCGTGCGGCGCTGGATGAACGCGAGCATCTGCTCGAGGAGGCGGTGGCCGCGGAATCGAGGATCGACCATGCCCTCCCCCAGATAGCCTACGGGAGCGCCGGGTCGAGCCACTTCCCGGGTGAGGCAGCTGACGATCTCGCCGTCGGCCGTCGCCCCCACGCACACCTCGAGGAGGCCGCCCTCCAGCATCTCGCGCATGCGGTCGGGGAAGTAGAGGTACTCGTCCGGCACGCTGTAGCCGTACACGGCATACGTGCAGCGCGCGACCCCGATGGCGTCGTCCGGCGTCATGGAGCGCACGGTCACGGTGCCGTGGACGTCTCCACCGGCGTGGACGCGTGGCGCCGGCGCCTGCGGCCAGGTCCCCGGCCAGATAGGTCTCGATGTGGTCGAAGGGCAGATGCTTGACGATCTCCACGCGATTGCCCTCGGTACCGAGATTCACGAAGCGCACCGCGTCGGTGCCGGCGGTCAGGGAAGGAGATGCCACGGCCGAGCCGGGCCTCGATCCGGCTCCAGTCGAACGGCCGGCCCCGGTCCTCCACGGCGAGCAGCGAGCTGGCCGGGCCTTCTCATGAGCACGAGGTCGAAGCTCGCGGACTCGCCGGGCTCGAAGCCGTGCTCGATGACGTTGAGGCAGACTTCCTCCGTCGCCTGGGCGAGGGCGGCGATATCGGCTGCGCTCAGGCCGAGCCTGGCCGCGGCTTCGCGGAGGAAGGCGAGGGCGGCGGTGAGATAGTCGCGCTCCGCCGCCAGCACGAGGCGGGCGATCAGGCGCTCCGCTGACGATTCATCACTCCGGCCGCTCATCGCGGCGATCCTCACGCAGGCAGCACGGCATGGTCAAGACGCGGGTGGGCTCGCCGCGGATGCCCGCCGCGCAGCGGATAGCGATCAGCATCGCCGCCACCCTTTCCATTGTCCTGTCAGGGCGTCTCGGCCTGCGGGAATGCCGCTGCTATCTGCGCCCGCGCCGGCGGGAGCTTTGAGGGCGGGCGTGCACCCGATCGGGTCCACGGGAGGCCGCGGACAAGCAATGGTGCGAAGCGCACGGCGCTGTGTATCTCGCCGGCTCCGGAACCTGCGCCTACGGGGAAGGGCACTGAAGAGACGCGGGCGGCGGAGCTCCCGGCTTCCGGAGGCTCCGCCGCCCGCGGACGGTCAGCGGGTCGTCGAGGATCTCGGCTGGTAGCCCAAGGCGTTGGCGGAGGCAGGCTGGAGGCCGTCCCGGTCCTCGTGCGCGCGCCCCATCGCTTCTTTGAGACGAGCCAAGTCCTCGTCGATCCGGGCCCCGGGATCTTCCCCGAACAGCGAGGAGATCATATGGGTGACCCCACCGCCCGGAGGACTGTACTGAAGCGCCACTCGCACGAGGGTGCTCCCGTCGGGCCTGGGCTCAAAGCGCACGGATCCCGCGCGACTCGACCCGTGCTCCTTCCGTGCGCCAGGCGATGAGCTCGTTGGGCTTGTCGTTGATGACCACCGCGTCCCATTCGAGGGTAGCGCCGATCGGACCTTGACCACCCAGTGTGATCGCGTGTCCGACTGCACCGGTCACCGACTCCACGTTGGGCATGATGGTGGGCAGGTTCCGGAAGTCACGCCAGAAGCGGTAGAGCTTCTCCGCCGGCTCCTCGATGGAGAGCTCGCGCTCGATCTTCACCCCGAGATTGCCTCGGCGTCCGTCGGCGTCGGCAGCGCGGTCGATGCCGAGCGCGCGATAGACGGCGCAATTGCCCCCGATCCCCGGTAGAGAAGGGTGGCCCCGGTCGCGGCGAGACTCCAGCCCGCCCGGGACCGCCGGATCAGGCCGAAGGTGATGAGCCCCGAGCCGAGCACGATGGAGGCGATGCGTTCTGCGTTTCCCGCGTTCGCCGATTGACGCGACTGCGTCGGGCCCGCCGATTGCGCCGTCTCTGATCGTTCCGTCTGAGCAAGCTCCATGCTGGACTCCTCGAAGCGACATGAGGTCGCTGGTTGCGTGGTTGTCCTGCCGGTTGGCGGTTGTCCTGATGTCAGCAAGGGTTCGCAAGGAGCGTGCCGATGGAACACGAAGGCAAAATGCTGAAAAACCGCGGTTAGCCTGGGAAGGCGGTGACTCCGGCGCACCGACCAGGAAAGGTTGTACCGGGTCAAACCACCTTCGCCGCCAGCTCATCCAGAAGAGCCGCCTGCCCGGGGACGATCTTGCGCTTCGCCTCCTCCAGGCTGAACCATTCGGCCCGGTCGACCTCGGGAAATTCCTGCCGGCGGCCGGATCGGGAGGCCACTCGAGAGAGAAGGTGGTGCTCTTCAGCGATTCCGGTTGGCAATCGCCTTCAAAGGCCCACGCCTGTACGATCTTGCCGCGCTGCTGCTTGACCTGCGTCAGAGGCAGGAAGGGACCGTGCGCGACCAGTCCCGTTTCCTCCTGGAATTCCCGGAGAGCGGCCGCAAGGCCTTCCTCCCCGTCGCTGTACTCGCCCTTCGGTATCGACCATGCGCCCGTGTCCTTCTTCACCCAGAACGGGCCGCCCGGATGCACGAGCAGGACCTCCACGGTTGCTCCGGAGCGCCGATACATGAGGAGGCCTGCGCTGCGTGTGGGCATGTGCCATCCTAACAGGCCACGGCTAACCGCCGTGGGGCCGAGGCCGGAGTCCACCGCACCGGGGCGCCGGCTCTCTAGACTGGGCGCAGGCCTTGCATGGAAGCGGACAGGAGGGCTCACCGTGCGCTGGGGAAATATGCGGGGCAGCGGCAACATAGAGGATCGTGAAGCCGCGGGCCCGGCCGGCGGCCTAGGCGGAGGCTTCAAGCTGGGCGGGGTGGGACTGATCGCAGTACTGGCGATCAGCTGGTTTCTCGGGCTGAACCCCTCGATGTTCTGATCTCCCTGCAGGGAGGAGAATCGCCGTCGGCGCCGACCGAGCGCGCCGCGCCTCCTCCGTCTACCGCGCCGGGCGCGCGCGACGAGACCGAGGACTTCATCGCCCGGGTTCTCGGCGACACGGAAGACACCTGGAGCGCCGTCTTCAAGAAGATGGGAGGAGTATCATCCGCCGAAGCTCGTGCTCTTCCGGGGCGCGGTGGACTCGGCGTGCGGGCTGGCCAGCTCCGCGGTGGGGCCGTTCTATTGCGCCTCCGACGACCGCGTCTATCTCGACCGATCCTTCTTCGAGGACTTGTCGAAGCGATTCGGCGCGCCCGGCGAGTTCGCCCGGGCCTACGTGATCGCGCACGAGGTGGGCCATCACGTGCAGAATCAGCTCGGCATCACCCAGAAAGTGGCGCAGCAGCGCGGCCGAACATCCGAGGCGAGGAGCAATGCTCTCTCCGTTCTCGTGGAGCTGCAGGCCGACTGTCTGGCCGGGGTGTGGGGCCATTTCGCGAAGCAGCGGAACCTGCTCGACCCAGGCGACGTCGAGGCCGGCCTCGCCGCCGCCGCCGCCATTGGCGACGACCGCCTGCAGCAGCAGTCGAGGGGCGTGTCTCTCCGGAATCCTTCACCCACGGCTCGTCCGCCCAGCGCGTGCGATGGTTCCGCACCGGGCTCGACTCCGGCGACGTGAGTCAGTGCAATACCTTCGAGACCGCCCGGCCATGAGCCGACGGTTCCCTCTCCTCTAGATTTCCTCCGGTGGCCGAGTCGAAGACCGCAGTCACCGCGGCATTGCTCGGCAACGCCGCCCTCGCGGTCATGAAGGGGTGGCCGCCGCCTCCACGGGAAGCGCGGCGATGCTCGCCGAGACGTTTCATTCCATCGCGGACACCGGCAACCAGGTCCTCCTGTTCGTGGGCATGCGTCTGAGCGAGCGCCCCCGACCGCCGGCACGGCTTCGGCCATGGCAAGGACGTGTATTTCTGGGCGTTCGTGGTATCCCTGCTCCTCTTCAGCCTCGGGGGCGCCTTTTTCCATCTGGGAGGGAGTGCACAAGCTCCTCGGAGGGGGCGAGCACGGCGGCTCGGTGTGGTGGTCGTATGCCGTCCTCGCCGCGGGCTTCGTGTTCGAGTCGCTCTCGCTCGCCGTCGCGCTCCGCGCGCTCCTCAAGGCCAAGGGCCGGAAGTCCCTGCGCGGCTACTGGCGCGACAATCGGGATCCGACCATCCCCACCGTGGTGCTCGAGGATACGGCGGCCCTGGTATCGCTGGGTGCCGCCGCCACGGGATCTGGCTGAGCCAGGTCACCGGGAGCGCCGTGTGGGACGCGGCGGCCTCGGCGCTTGATCCGGGTTGCTCCTCGTTGGCGTCGCGGTGGTGCTCGCTCTCGAGAACTACTCGCTGCTCATCGGAGAAGCTGCTCCCGCCACCGTGGAAGCGAAGATTCGACGGTTGGTGCGGGAGGATGACGACGTGGTCGATGTCCTCGACCTTCGCACCATGCACATGGGCCCCGAGGACATCCTCGTGGCCGCGGGCGTCAAGTTTCGTCCGCACCTGACGACCACGGAGATCAGAGCGCGATCATCCGTCTGCAGACCGCGATCAGGAAAGCGCTGGATGGCGCGACCAACGGCAGCCTCATCCTGATCGAGCCTACGCGGCCCGGCGCCAACCAGAGCGACCGGGCCGCGTAGTCCGCACGTTCTAGGACGCTGCTCCCGCCTGACGGAGCGCGCGCAGCCCGCTGTCCGCGACGAGCTGCGCCGTGTCACGATTCACATTGCCGTACGCGTAGTAGTGGGCGAAGCCGCCGTCGTCCAGCCTCGCTACCATTTCCGAGCCTCCCTCGCGAATCAGGAGGAGGACGCGAGACGTTTCACACGCGGCGGGCATACACCCCGTATAGGCGATGTAGTCCACGCCGTTCACCCGAACCATCTGGGGCGGGTCTCCCATGGCGAAGTATGCGCGATGCCCCCGGCGGGAGAGCTGACCTCCGCTCCAGTCAGGGCCAAACATGGCGCGGACCTTGTCTCCAATCATCGGATTCTGCACGACCAACTCGGTCGAGGAGCCATAGGCCTCCGCGCGCATGTCCGGAGGCACGACCTGGGCGGCGGGGGAAGACAGGCATGCCCGGCCGGGGCGGCACCGTGCAGCCTCCCGCGGTGATCACCACCAGAGAGCTGAGAGCAATGAGACAAATCAGGCGGCTCATGGTGTCCTCTCGATCTCGGCGAGCGCGGTTAGCCCACATAACCGCGTGACCGCATGCAGGCACCGTACGCCTCGCGATAGCGCTCGTCGTGCTTGTGATTTTCGTTGAGACCGTAAAGCGTTCCACCGCCCGCGCCCACCAGGCCGCCGATGGCCGCGCCCTTTCCGGCACCACTGCCCCCATCCGCAATCGCGCCACCGGCCGCGCCGAGCACCGCGCCGGCCACCGCACCGATCGCGCCGTCCTTCACGGTATCGATGGTCTTGTCACGGCTCGGGACCTGCGAGGCTGCCGCCTGATTGCACGCGGCAATGACGGACTGCGGGGGTACGGAGGAGGCGGCGGGAGCCGAGCTCGCCGGAGCGGAGGAAGTGCCTGCACTGCGGGCCGCCGGCCGGCTCGGAGCGGTAGCTTCGGAGGACTTCTTGGGCTCGGCGCCCTTGCCTGACAGGTTGGCGACCACCAAGCCCGTGGCCAGCGCGGTCGCCACGACCAGGGCCATGCCGATGGCTGTAAGCTTCCAGGGATTGTTCCAGCTTTGCCTAGTCATGTTCGCTCCTTTTGCTCGCTTCGAATAGGGCGAGTGGCTAAGGTGATTCACCTACTCGCAATTCGAATGCCAGTCACCCGGCGGCACCAAGAGGTGCGCTCGGGAGCGAATCTGACCTCATGTCCCTAGCTTCGGGGCGTAAAGTCTTCACGGTCGATAAAGAAGGCCCTCCGCTCACACCTGAACTACTGCGACGTTCTCGGCTGGCCGGCCAGCCGGCCACCTTCGCCCAGTGATCGGGCTCTCGACGCTCCCAGGATCTGACCGCCTGAATGGGAACCACGACGTGGGCGGTTGTCGCGAGACCACAGCCTCCACGATGCGGGCGAGGGTGCCGGGAGCTGCGGAGATCGTTCAGCAGGTCGTGCGGAGGCGTCATCGAGTTCTCCCTCTTGGCGGTGGGCAAAAAACCGACTAAGGCAAGCTCGATGCCGAATCAAGATGCGGTAGTGACCGCGCGAGTAGGCAACAACAGATTGAATTTTCACTCTCCGACCCCAGAAAGATCCGGGCGGCCTTTACCAGAGTTCATTTTTCCGACCATGTAAGCGACACGACTCGCGGCGGGAGACGGCGGTATGCCCACCACCGACGCGAGGCGCGGGGTGTCCCAGCGACGACTTCGTGCGGTCGAGCGTTATGAGCCCGTGGAAGACGGGGGCGCGACGATCTCCTTCGTATGCTCGCCCAGGGTAGGCGCGCGACGCCGGACGGGAGGCCGACGCCCATCGAAGGAGACGGGCAGCGTCATGAGGTCGAGGCCGAGATCCGGCACGGCCTGGAGAATGCCCATGGCCTCCGTCTGGGGCTCAGCGAGCATCTCGCGAAGGTCCTGGATGGGCGCGCACGGCACGCCGGCCTCCTCGAGGATGTCGATCCACTCGCCCTTGGTGCGGAGTGGTCAGCACGCGCTCCATCTCGACGATCAGCTCTTCGCGGTGGGCGCGCCGCTCGGCGTTGGTGACGAAGCGCGGGTCGGTGGCCCACTCCGGATGGCCGAGGGCGGCTCCCAGCTTCGCGAAGAGCCGGTCGTTGCCCGCGGCGATGATCACCGTGCCGTTCTTGGTCTGAAAGCCCTGGAAGGGCACGAGCCGCCGGGAACCCGTGCGCTCCCGCGAGGGCAGATCGCCGGTGAACCGGTAGCCCGCCACGTGGCCGGAGAGCCAGCCCAGGGCGGTCTCGAACAGCGACGTGTCGACCACCGCTCCGCGACCGGTGCGCGCCCGCTGATGAAGTGCGGCGAGCACGCCCATGGCCGCCCACATGCCCGTGCCGAGGTCCAGCACGGGCGCTCCGAAGCGCGACGGCGGATCCTCGTCCCCGCCGTTCACGCTGAAGAGTCCCGCGAAGGCCTGCACCATGGGCTCGTAGCCGGGCCGGAGACGCCGAGGACCGCTGTGGCCGAAGGCCCACAGGGAGCAGAACACGAGTCGCGGATTGAGGGCGAGCAACGCCTCGGCACCGAGGCCCAGCTCCTCGATGACGCCGGGGCGAAGATTCTGGACGACCACGTCGGCCTCGGCGATATAGCCCTTGAGCCAGGCGATGGCTTCCGGATCCTTCAGGTCGAGCACGATCGAGCGCTTGTTCATGTTGACGGCGTGGAAGGTCGGGCCGCCCCGAGGGTGAACGGCGGACCCCAGCCTCGGGCCTCGTCACCTTCCGGGCGCTCCACCTTCACGACGTCCGCGCCCAGGTGGGCGAGAATCTCGCCCGCGAACGGACCGGCGAGGGCCTGGGCAATCTCGACGACCTTGATCCCGTCCAGGGGCAGCGGCGCAGTCATGGCAGGGTCTCCGTGAGCATGGCTTGGTGATCGGCCAAAGAAAGCTGGTATTCCCGCATCACCATACATCAAGTAGGATGCACGCATGACGCCTCCCGCGCCGGCCGCGTCGCCCCTCGCCGCGGACACCCTCGAGCGCCTCGGCCGGATCTCCACGCCCACCCTGACCACGCAGCTCTTCAAGCTGGGCTTTCGCAATACGTTCCTGCCCGGCGTGCGCCCCCTCTGCCCCGAGCGTCGCATGGCGGGGAGGCGGTGACCGTACGCTTCGCGCCCGCCCGCGAGGATCGCGCGGGCTACGAGGTCCTCGTCGACCCCCGCTATCCGCAGCGGCATGCCATCGAGCACATTCAGCCCGGTCAGGTGCTCGTGATGGATTGCCGCGGCATCGCCACCGCGGCCAACGCCGGCGATATCCTGGTGTCTCGCCTCCAGGTCAGAGGCGCGGCCGGCCTCGTCCTCGACGGGGGCATTCGCGACTATCCCTCGGTGCAGACCTTCGGCTTTCCCGTCTACGCCCTCGGTCCCGCCGCGCCCGCTCACGTGGTGCGCCATGTCGCGGTGGACGAGAACGTGCCCATCGGCTGCGCCGAGGTGCTCGTGATGCCGGGCGACATCATGGTGGGCGACGGAGAGGGTGTGGTGTGTATCCCGCGCGCGGTGGCCGACACGGTGGCTGTGCACGGGCTCGAGCAGGAGGAGCTCGAGGCGTTTCTCCTCGAGAAGGTGCGCGGAGGCGCGGCCCTTCCCGGCACTTATCCGCCCGATGAGTCCACCCTCGCCGAGTACGACGCCTGGAAGCGGAAGAAAAAGAGCTAGAGGAGAGAGCGATGCTATTTCGTGGGATGGACCGGGCGGCCCTCGACGCCGCCTACAACAACACGGCAGCCGTGGGCATTCCGAAGCGGGACCAGTACGTGGGCGGCTGGGCGGCCCGCAGTGACGCCCTCCGGAAGACGCGCGAGGCCAAGGCCGATCTCCGCTACGGAAGCGCCCCGCGACAGCGCCTCGATCTCTTTCCCTGCGGACGGGCGGGCGCACCTACCCTCGCGTACATCCACGGCGGCTACTGGCAGATGAACGACAAGGAGCCCTACGCGTTCTTCGGCGAGGCCCTCTTGCCCGCGGGCTTCAACCTCGCCCTCATCGAATACACGCTGGCCCCCGAGGCGCGCCTCGACCAGATCGTGGCCGAGGTGAGAGCGGCCGTGGCGTGGGTGATCGACCACGCGGCGGAGCATGGCGGCGATGCCCGCCGCGTCTTCGTGGCCGGCCACTCCGCGGGAGGACACCTGACGGCCGCCGCCATGAGCGACCAGCGGCTGGCCGGGGGCATCGCCATCAGCGGCATCTACGAGCTCGAGCCGGTGCGGCTCAACTACCTGAACGACAAGCTGCGGCTCGACGAGGCAGAGGCGACGCGCAACAGTCCTATCCGGCACCTGCCGTCCCACGCCGCTCCGCTCGTGGTGGCGGTGGGTCTCGGCGAGCTCCCGGAGCTGATCCGCCAGTCCGAGGAATACTGGGCGGCCTGGCAGGCGAAGGGCCTCCGGGGACAATACCTGCCCCTCCCGGAGCACGATCACTTCTCGATCCTCGAGGAGCTGGCGCAGCCTTCGGGCCGGCTGTTCGCGGCCCTCAAGGACCTCGCGAGGACGGCGTAGCAGAAGGAGACGAGGCCGGCTTCGCGGCGCTCACGGCGGTCAGGGCCGGGAGATGTAGGGATTGCCGCGGATGTAGAAGCGCAGGAGCCGTCGCGCCCAGTGCCCCGCGTAGTCGACGCCGATGCGGGGCCGCTTCACGATCGGGCCGGCCTCGGTTCCGTCGTCCGCGATGTGAAAGTCCCGGCTCAGCAGATCGTGACCGTTGAGCCGGCCGTCGATGCCCATGGCCCGGCACAGGAGGCCGGGCCCCTGGGTGCGGCCCGTCACGTTCCGCACGGGCTCGACGGCCCGCAGCAAGACCGCCGACGCCATCCCTTCCGCCTGCGTCACCACGTTCATGCATTGATACATGCCGTAGATGAGATACACGTACGCGTAGCCGGGCGGCCCGAACATGACGCGGGTCCGCGGGGTGAGGCCGCGGGCGGAATGGGCGGCCAGATCGTGCGGGCCCAGGTAGGCCTCGACCTCCACGATGCGGCTGACGCGGGTGGTGCCGTTCGCGCGATGGACCAGGCACTTGGCGAGGAGGTCGCGGGCCACCGCCATGGCATCGCGATCGTAGAAGTCTCGGGGCAGCTTGCGCAGGCGGGGCGCCCTCAGGCCCGATGGAGAGAGGCGAGGGCGGAGGGCAGGGCGGCCATCACCTCCCCAGACAGCGGCGAACGCGGGCGATGTTCTCGTGGGCCTTGTCGGGGATGCCGCCGCGGGTGATGTGCGCGATGAAGTCCTCGCGGCTCGTGGTCATGAGGAGAGACGCGTTGACCTCGAGCTGGAGGGCGTGGACGCGGCGGGCCGCCGGATGACCGAACGTGGCCACGATGTTGCCGCCGGTGTAGCCGCTCACGTTCTCGTGTACCGCGAAGTCGTGGCGGGCGAAGATCCCCGCCACGGTGGCCGCGAGCTCCCGGTCGCAGGTGAGGTCGTGACGGGTGCCGATGATTACCTCGTGGTCTTTCATCCGGCGCGGGCTGCCCGTGTGCCCGTCGAGGAGCATGGCGAATCCGAAGGCATGCTGGATCTCGCCGAGCAGGCGCTCGAGGGTCGCGTAGTAGGGATCGTAGAGTGCTTGCAGACGCTCTTCGAGGTCGGCCAGGCGGAGGGGCTGCGCGAAGATGGGCACGTCGCGCATGGTGTGGGTGCGGACCACCCCCGCCGGGAGCGCACCTCGCCGTCGTGCTCCTCGAAGTCATCGCGGCGGCGGTTCACGTCGACGAACATGCGCGAGTACGGCGTGGCGAGCACGGTCGCCCCGTGCTCGTGCAGGTCACCGTAGAGATCGCCCACGAAGGTGTCGGCGAAGCCGTAGGCGAAGGTTTCGAACCAGGGCTCGCCGTAGTCCTCGCGGGTGACGTGGGGCAGGGGTTCCGTGCCGTAGTGCGGCACGCTGACGAGGATGGGCGTGCGCGTGCCCGGCGCGGGCGGTCTGACGATCGGATAGGGCGCCGCGCTCCTCATGACTGGTGATGCTACGGTGGGCGTCCGCGGCTAGGCAAGGGGGCGGCCGCGGCGCCCGGCCGGCCAGGCGCGGTCTATCGGGTCGACACGCGGTGACGGGGAAGGGCCGGGAAGGATTCGGAATCGTGCTAGCATTCCTGCACGCGAGCCGGTCGCGCGCGGTGTACCGTGTGCCTGCTGTTCCAACGGGAGGTCGCTCGTGAGACGCCGTCGACCTCGTCTCCTGAAAGAACAGTGAAGCGGCGAGCCTTCCTCGGCGCGGTCGGGCTGGGAGTCATCTGGCCGCGGGTCGCTTCCGGAGCGCCGTCGCGGAAGGTGCTGCGTGTCGGCGTTCTCTCTCCCGTTCTCCCCGGCCTCCCAGCCATCGCTGCAGCCCTTCCGTGATGGGCTCCGTGAGCTCGGTCATCGCGAGGGCCAGCACATCGCCTTCGAATACCGATGGGCCGATGGAAAGCCGGAGAGATTGCCCGAGCTCGCGGCCGAGCTCGTGCGGGACAAAGTGGACGTGTTGCTCTGCGCGTGGGGCACCCCGGCCGCCCTCGCCGCCAAGAACGCCACCACGGCCATTCCCGTGGTCGTGGTGGGAGTGGCCGACCCGGTGAGTGTCGGCCTGGTGGCGAGCCTCGCGCGGCCCGGCGGCAACGTCACCGCCTCCACCTTTCTCTCCGACGAGACCCTCGGCAAGCAGCTGCAGCTCCTCAAGGAAGCCGATCAGAGAATCTCTCGCGTGGCCATCCTGACCAATCCTGACAATCCCGTCTATGCTCCCCTGCTGAAGGACATCGAGGCCACGGCCCGCGCGATACAGGTGGAGATCGTGCGCCTCGGGGTGCAGGGTGCGGGAGATGTGGAGCCCGCGTTCGAGACGGCGCGGCGGGAGAAGGTCGGGGGCTCGTCGTGGTGCGCGATACCGTGCTGATCACCCACGGGGCGAAGGTGGTCGAGCTGGCCGCCAAATACCGGTTGCCCGCGATGTACGGGATGCGAGGTTCGTCGAGGCGGGAGGGCTCATGTCCTTCGAGCCGAGCCTTCCCGATCTCTACCGGCGCGCCGCCCAGCTCGTCGACAAGATCCTCAAGGGCGCCAAGCCGGCCGTGCCTGCCCGTCGATCGATCCACCAAGTTCGAGCTCGTCATCAACCTGAAGACGGCGAAGACGCTCGGGCTCACCATTCCTCAGCCGCTCCGGCTGCGGGCGGATGCGCTGATCGAGTAGGGCAGCTAGTTCTTCAGGCGAAGATCCTCGAAGGGCGCCGAGTACGAGACGCCGGGGTCCAGACCAACGGCGAAAAAGTCTCTGGCTGGCCTCTCCTCTCTGCGGCGTTCGCTCATCGAGATGCACGAGCGCCTCGTCGACGATCGTTGGATCGTCCTCAAGCCGCGGTGGGAGCAATATCGCAACCACCCCGTGAGCTTCGCGATGGCGTGGCACAAGTGATGATCACGACCGCCACAGAGGCGTGGCGGGGTGCACCGGCTCTCATCGGAACGCGTTTATTGAGCGATTCAACCGCCGCTTTCGCGACGAGCTCCCGGATGCCTACCTCTTCGACGGCCTCAATCAGGTGCACGAATGGCGTCGACCTGTCACATCTTCGAGTCCATCGTCGAACGTGCCGCCGATGTCCGCGCCCCCGAGATCCGCCCGCCTCTGTCCGGTAGGGTGAATGCGAAGGTGGAGCCCTTGGCGATCTCGCTGGTCACCCAGATCCGGCCCCGGTGGAGCTCGATGAACTTCCGGGACAGCGCTAGCCCAAGTCCCAGTGCCCTCGACCTTCTGGTCTGCCGTCCCCACTTGCCGGAACTCTTCGAAGTGTGGGCCCGGGCGTCCTGGACCGAGCCGTACCGTTCGAAGAACGCCGGCTGTTCCGCCGGCCAGCGTCAAGTCGGATTCGTGCCATGAAGGATCGCGTGGACCGTCTGCTCGAGACGTCGCACGCGACGTGACAGGATCGTGAGCATCCCCCTGATGAGGTCGGGGGTCTCATCCAGCAGGCGCCAGAAATGGGAGCGATCGACGACCAGCAGCCGCAGATCCGTCGTCGCCACGATCGTCGCTGATCGGGGCTCTCCATCGAGCAGGCTCATCTCGCCAAAGAACTCACCCGGGTGTAACTGGGCTCCGGTGCCGACGGGCGTTCGCACCGCTACCGTGCCGTCGATGATGACAAAGAACGAGTTGCCGGGCTCTCCAATCTGGGTGACGGCCGTTCCCGCTGGAACGTCCACGATCCGCGCGAGCTCGGCAACCCGACGAAGCTCCTTCTCGTTGAACCCACTGAAGAGCGGTACGCGCTGCAGGTGCCGGATCCGCGCATCGCCGGAGAGCTCCGTCGCCCCGGCAGGTGCCTGCTCTGCCTCATCAGACTCATTGAAGGGTAAGCGGTCGGTTCGAGGATCGAACTCCATGGTGTGGCCTCCTAGGTGTCCTGGTCCGCCTGCGCCTGCTCCAGCCAGAAGCTCATGTCCATCTCGCGGTACATCGCTCGTCGCGGTGGTGAGATGCTCGGGGCCTTCTTCGCGCTTGCCCATGCGCCGATAGAATAGTCCTAGTCCCTGGCGGCACCGCGCACGAGGAGGCCGCATCCCCATCTCGTGCGCCATCTTGAGGGCCTCGCGGTACGCCGTCTCTGCCTCCTCGACCAAAGGCGGTGTCTGGGCCGACCGCGGGCGGGGAGGTAGAAGCCGTAGCGGATGGAGGATCGCTTTCGACTCGTCCAGTATCTCCGGCGAGTCTATCGTCCGAAGCCCTTCCGGCAAGCGGGCGGCCAGCGCGGGGAGGGATATAGTCGCCCATCCAATCATGCGCATCCATCGTCAAGCTGCGAAAAAGGTGGGCGTCATGCGAAAGGGAATCGTCGGCGCGTTGCTGGTTGTGCTCGTGCTCGGGCACATGAGCGGGCTCCGCGCCCAGGATGTCTACGTCTATCCGGCCCGGAACCAGAGCGACGAGCAGATGGGCGTGACAAGGAAGAATGCCACGACTGGGCGGTGAAGCAGACCGGCGTCGACCCCGGAGAAGGTCGCCACGGAGGCCCTGGACCAGCGCTCGGGCAGCCAGCCGTCGAGCGGCGCGGGGAGCGGGCTCGGCGGCGCCGGGTTCGGCGCGGCGCGCGGGGCGATGTCCGGCGACGCGGCGGCAGGGGCGATCCGCGGTGTGGGCATCGGACGGCTCGTGCACGCCATCCGCGCACGGCGCCAGATGGAGGAGCAGCACCAGGCGAGCCAGCAGCAGGACCAAGCTGAGCCTGCAGGAGCACCGGCAGCGACACGTCGCTACTGCGGAACCTACGACCGCGCCTTCGGTGCCTGCCTCACCGGTCGCGGGTACACCGTGCAGTGAGGGGCGCGAGGTCGATTCGAGGCATAGGCAACATCAACGCTCTCGGGCGGCGGTCACCCCCTCGGGCTCCTCGTCCCCATGACGTAGTCTGCCAGGCCTCAGACGGCGGCCGCCCGCCCCAGAGCCCAGATCGCCTCCTTGGCCGCCGAGACGGCGCGACAGGACAGCCTTCGCAGCTGCCGCCACTTCGCCACCCCGCGGAATCACGCGTTGAGCTATCCTCGCGCGACAGATTCTCGGGGGCAGCTCTGCCCGTCTGTACGGACTGCCCCGGCCGCCCTAGCTCAGGTCCAGGCTAAAGCAGGCCCACCCGCCTCCGAAGTCGAGTAGCCGCCTCAGTGAACCACGCCGCCCATGACGAGCAGCGCGGAGCACCCCGGGCGCCGGAACAGCTCGCGGCTCCGAAAAGAGGAAGTCGTCCATGGCCACGACGTCCACGCCCGCACCGTCGTTCGGTCCGAGCGCGCTTGTTGCCGAGTACGACGTGGACACGCCCGATCTGCTCGGTCGAGAAGTTCACGCCCAGGAACGAAAGCTGGCATTGGTCGTGCCGCCGGCCGGCGCGTTGAAGCTGCCCAAAGAATTGCCCTGGGGATCGAAGAAGTCCATGTGCGTCGTGTTCGCGAGATCGATATCGCTGGTAACGATGCCGAAACCACCGACGGTGGCGGGCACCCCGTTGGTGCCGGGGACGAAGAAGAGCGCGTCGAAGGCATTGCTGCCGATGGGGACGAAAGAGCGCGCGAGGACTGAAAGCGGCGAACGTTGTGCCGTAGGTCGCATTGCTGAATTGCCCGGCGAGCCCGTTCTGGGGACCACCCGATGGCGGGAGCCTGGACGAAGCCCGTCCCACTCGCGTGGTGAACTGGCCGCCGCGAGTGTTCAGGAACACGTTAAATGGGGTGCCGCCAGGCGTATTTGTCGAGAAGATTTACATTTCCGCCATCCCAGTTGATCTCCCGCCGCCCGCCCGTGGGTGCCGGCGGCGTTCCCGTTTGCTGGGATTCCCCAGCGCAGCCTGAAACTGAGCCACGGTCGCCGAGATGCTGGTCGGCATTGGGGCCGCTCGCGCTGAACGTCGCTGGGCACGGCGAAAGCAGGCATCGGCCAGGCCGAGACCAGCACGAGCGCGGCCCAGGGCGAGAGAAGGAGAGTCCGTCGAAGGGTCATCGCGTGGTCCTCCTCGGCACAGCGGGTGTGACAAAACTATCCGATCCCCTGATCCGAGTGCTCACTACAGAATGTCCGAGGCACGTATCCTACTCTTCCCTTCTCCGGATGCGAGGAAATTTTCCGGTTGTGTGTCGAAATGGAGTTACCGGGCTCGAAGAGCGGCTTTGCGCGGGCCACACGGCTTGCCGAGCGTGAGCGTGACGGGTCAGGCTTGCGCGAACCTGG